>ERZ773115.3063-NODE-3063-length-12016-cov-2.840983_pt1 | contig 12016 bp, 7 predicted proteins | sample MGYA00511116_ERZ773115 | MGnify/ENA primary metagenome ERZ773115 (study PRJEB29015, sample SAMEA2737869) | human gut metagenome | biome: human gut; feature: human-associated habitat; material: faeces | place: China | collected 2012 ... | reverse complement strand
AGTATCCGGTCTGCATTCTGGCGTTTGCCGCCAAGAAGGGCACGCTGCAGATTGTCCAGTTCTTGAATGCTGATCAGGGAACGGATCGCCCTGGAAGAGTGGGTGTGGGTAAATACAAATACACCATCGATGTGATAACCGGCAGATAATCTTCGTTTGGCCTGGGTAGCAGCATGCTGGGCATAGGTAATATCCTGGAACTGGTTGCTGATTCCTGCCTTCAGGGAGACGTGATAAGTTTCCCTGAGAAATTTTAAACGTTCTCGCAGCAGATCTGGCAGTTCAGGAGCAGCTTCGGTAAGACAAAAAAGCTGGTTTTCTGTCCCGTAAAAAATATCCTGTCCATGCCCAAGCTGCAGAAACTGACCGGAGAGCAGATCATTTCTGGAAATACAGGAATCTGTGGGCAGCGTTTCGGGAAGTGAGAAAACGATCACACACATGGAGGTGGAAAAATCACCGAAATATTGATGAAAGGATATTTTTTCCTGATCAGAATCAATACCGGAAATAAATAATTTCTCCTTTAAACCATCAGCAACTATGGAATCCAGAGTGCCAATGGTCGTTTTGCAGCGGCTGATCTCCTGGATCAGGCTTAAAACGGTATCTTCGATTTCAACAAAAGAGTTATGCCTGTCCGGTTTCCGGTCCATATCCTGAATGATCTGGAGGATGCGTTCGATGGGGCGTGACCGCCGGTGGGCAAAGTAAATGGCAGTAGCAGTGCCCAGAAGAAGTGCGATTCCCATATCGGCAATGATCAACCGGACAGCTGCCTGGTGGATCGGCTTAAAATAGGTATTTTTAATTCCAATGGTGAGATATCCCTGGCTGCTTTGGCGAAGATCTAAAAGCTTCCAGTCATTAGAAGAAAATTGCTCCGGGAGATTGTGTTGGGCTAATACGGTTCCATCTGCATTTTTTAATATAGCAAAACCATAATCGGCAGCAGAACTTGACAGGAAGCTTCTGGCTACTGCATCCGGATCTAACTGGACAATGACAAGCATCCGAACATTGGCATCTCCATACATTGGAAAATAATAGGAAAAATTCAAAGATTTTCTCTTCTCCCCAGAGTTTATATAATCGGTCAACTCATCACTGTAAAAAGAAATTCCGGTACTATTTAATGGGAAGTCCTCCAACCAGTCCGAAGTTTTGCCAAAAGTATCTGATTTCATATAGGAATAGAAGGAATCACGGTTGTCAAAGATGTAATTCTGCGTCAGAACATAATTAAATTTTGGCAGATATACCAGGACATCCTGGACGTATTGCAGATTCTGATAATACAACCGGATCCGCTTTTGCAGCCTTGTCATGTCATAAAACAGGGAAGAAGAGGTGCTTCGTGTACTATCATAATAGATCGAAGTAAAATCCCGGTCGCTGTAAAGATTTCTGGTGGTATGGAAAATCGAGGATTCCTGAAGATCCAGTTCGCCTAACATGCTGGAGGCGTAATCGCGGATTTCAGCCAGTGCCTGCTTCTGCTCAGATACTTCAAAAGCGTGGCAGACAGGGAACAGGCATAGAAGAACCAGCAAAATAATGGCAATATAAGTAGAGGCAAAGATGAAAAAGTCTTTTTTGGCAAAATTGAATAAGTTTTTCATGCAATCGCTCCATTTCTTGTAATATATATACATAATATAGGATAGAGAGAGGGAATGTCAATGGGATATCATGATATTGGTAGGATAGTGTACGAATTTCATGGTCTGGCAGGAATGTCAACTTTACTTTTGTAATTGTGCAGTTTAAACTAATGACATAGCAAATAACAAACAAGATTCGTCATTTTGACAATCGAAAAAGGAGGCACCATATGAAACGTAAAGAGACGCTGACAGGCATCTGTTTCATCCTTCCGGGCCTGATCGGATTCATCATTTTTATTCTGATTCCGGTTATCATGTCTCTGGGAATCAGCTTTACCCAGTGGAATTTCCTAAAAGGATGGGACGCCATCAAATTTACCGGATTAAAAAATTATTTGAAACTGTTTAAAGATGAATGGTTTCTGGTATCTTTCCGGAACAATATCCTGTTTACAGCAGTTACCGTACCATGTCTTCTGGTTTTAGGACTGATCATGGCAGATCTGATCAATCGGCATGTATATGGAGGCTCCGCAGTGCGGATCATGATCTTTATTCCATATATTGCCAGCGTGGTTGCCGTCTGTACCGTATGGCAGGTAATGCTCCAGCCAAGCTATGGACCAGTCAATGAGTTTCTCCATACCATTGGGATTGAGAATCCTCCGAAATGGCTGGTGGATCAGAAATGGGCTTTGGTAGCGATCATGATGATCAATATCTGGACCCAGATCGGATATTATGTGGCAGTTTATATGTCTGGACTGAAAAATATTCCCATTGATTTATATGAAGCAGCCCAGATTGATGGTGCTTCCAGCATCCAGCAGTTCCGTTATATTACAGTGCCGCAGGTAAGCCCGACTACATTTTTCCTGGCAATCATGGGAATCATCGGTTCCTTTAAAGTATTTGACCTGATCAGTGTGCTGACAGGCGGAGGACCTGGCAATTCTACTTCCGTGATGGCCTACTACATTTACAAGACTGCATTTAATGATTTTAAGATGGGATATGCATGTGCGCTGGCATGGGCGTTGTTCCTTCTGATCTTTGCAGTTACGCTGGTTCAGTGGAAGTTCCAGGACCGGTTTGCCAACGAATAGAAGGAGGAAGCATATGAAAAAAATACAGGTTCATAAAGTGATTTTTACAATCATCCTCTATGGAATCGGTTTTACCATGCTGACTCCTTTACTATGGATGATTTCCACATCCTTTAAACCGGAAAATGAGGTATTCCAGTTCCCGATCCGGTGGATTCCGGAGCATAGCGTGGGTTTTGATAACTATAAGGAAGTGTGGGGAGAACAGTATAACTTTGGGATGTATTATTTAAACAGTATTAAAGTGACTGTGATCTCTACTGTCCTTCAGATTCTGGTGTCTGCGCTGGGAGCTTATGGATTCACGAAGATCAAATGGAAAGGCAGAGACCAGTTGTTCCTGATCTATCTGGCAACCATGATGATCCCGCCGCAGGTTATGATCGTCAGCCGTTTCGTGATCATGCAGAAAATGGGACTTTACAACACCCACATGGGAATTATTTTAATGACCATGTTCAGTCTGTATGGTGTATTCCTTCTCAGACAGGCCATGATGGGAATTCCAGATTCCCTTTGTGAATCAGCCAAGATCGATGGAGCCGGTCATCTGCGGATCTTTTTCCAGATTGTATTTCCGCTGATCAAACCGTCTATCGCGACTCTGGCGGTGCTGAAATTTGTATGGACCTGGAATGATTACCAGACACCATTGATCTTTTTAAGCAACCGTATGTTATTTACCATTCAGCTGGGAATGAAATTATTTGCGTCTGAGTCGGGAAGTATCTATTCCCTGACTATGGCGGCAGCCGTATCCGCTACGCTGCCATTGATCCTTCTGTTCCTTTGCGGACAGCGGTATATCATTGAAGGAATCGCTTCTGGAGCAGTAAAGGGCTAAGAACTGATCGATGGACAGGCAATTTCCAATGGATTTTTGCCTGCGACTGTGAAAGAACTGAATCATTACAAAAAAAATTATATTTACGAAAGGAGAAGGTATTATGAGAAAAATGAGAAGAGGGCTTAGTCTGGTGATGGCATCTGTTATGGCAGCATCTTTGGCAGGATGTTCCGGTGGGGGAAAAACGGAAACATCTGCAGCTGCAACGGAGACTAAGGCAGCAGAAACAACTGCTGAAGCCGGAACAACACAGGGGGCTGAGGATAATCAGGAGGAAATTACGCTTCGTTTTGTCAGCTGGCAGACCAATCATGACGCAGGAAATCAGAAGGTTGCTGAGGCTTATAAGAAGCTGCATCCAAACGTAACCGTGCAGTTTGATTATGTAGGCGACATGAACAGCAGCGATTACCTGACCAAGACGGATATTATGCTGATGGGTGGTGAACCGATCGATATTTTGATGACAGCCAACTACGCCCAGTATACAGTACGTGCCATGTCTGGTTCCTATCTGCCACTGGATGATTTCATGAAAGAAGAAGGAATCACGGCAGAAGATGCTTATAATGTTATTTTAAAGGTCAATGACCAGACTTATGGTATTCCTGGAGAAATGAAGTACAATCTGGTCCTGATCAATAAAAATATGCTGGACGAGGCTGGAATGGAGGTTCCTGCGCTGGATTGGACCTGGGATGATTATCATGAGTATGCCAAGAAGCTGACCAGCGGAAGCGGAGCAGACACCAAATACGGTTCCTATTTCCATTCCTGGGGCAACTGCAACTTATGGGGAATCAGCAGCAGTAAGGATGGAAGCACTTATTTTAATGATGATGAGACATTAACCTTTGATAATCCTGATTTTGCTAAATTTTTACAGATGCGTTATGACATGGAAAATGTAGATCATTGCTCTACACCGCTGGCAGATGTAAAGGCTCTGAACATGAACTACCGTGATCAGTTCTTTAATGGAAATATTGCAATGCTCCCGATGGGAACTTTCATGCTCAGTGATATCGGCAATGAAAAATATTCACCTGATTTTGTGACTACATTTGCCCGCCAGCCATTATGGGACAAAGACGGAAAACATTACAATGTAGCAGGTGCAACGATGTTCGCAATTGCGAAAACATCTGAGCATCCAAAGGAAGCATATGATTTCCTGCGTTTCTGGACTACAGAAGGTGTGAACTTAAAGGGAATGTTCATTTCCAATGAAAAAGGCGCAAGCAAGATGGACAGCGTAAACCAGATCATCAATGGATTTAAGGATAAAGTGGATGTAGAAGCCCTGACTAAAGTGATGGAAGATCCTGACTGGGTTGACAGTTTCGAGACTTACACACCTGAGTATCAGAGTGAGATCGACAGCATTCTGACAGAAGAGACAGACAAATATCTCCTTGGTTCCCAGTCCTTAGACGATACCATTAAGAATCTGATGGATCGTGGAAATGAAGTGATTGAAGAAAACAAATAAGGATTCAACAGGTCTGCGTCATTACTGCACTGATCGTAAGAAAGAATAAGCGGTTAATCAAAAGGTTCCAGCCACTAAAAAGCGGCTGGAACCTTTTGTCATGTGCTGCAGTTATAGCAGTTTGTGTGCCAGGTTGGTAGAAATGATCAGTGATTGCTTTCTTCCATCCGTTTTAATTCCGGCAAAATCGTAACCAGCATCGTGATAAAGCACAAGCTTCCGCCAATCACATTGGACACCGGCTCTGCCATAAATACACCGTTGGTTCCCATGTGAAGCCCGTAAGGCAGGAAATAGGTCAGCGGAACTACGATAAATACCTTTCTTAGCAGGGAGAAAAAAATCGCCTGTTTCTTTTTATTCAGGGACTTGAATGTAGTCTGTCCAATATACTGAAGATCCATAAAAATAAAGGCTGCAAAGTACAATTTCAGCGCCGGAACAGCATCTGCCTGAAGAACCGGATCGGAACTGAAAATACCGATGAGAAATTCAGGAACTAAAAGAATAGCGCCCCAGGCAATGGCGGAATAGGCCAGAACCAGAAGTGTCATGACGATAGCGGCCTTTTTCACCCGTTTTGGTTTGCGGGCTCCGTAGTTAAAACTGAGGATCGGAGAGGAACCCTCTGTCAAAGAATGAAGAGGTGTCTCGATGATCTGACGGACACTGGACACGATCGTCATAACGGAAACGTATAGATCACCGCCGGTAACAGCCAGTACGTTGTTGCAGCAGATGGTAACCAGGCTGTTGGTCAGCTGCATGATAAATCCGGCAGTACCAAGGCTGACAATGTTTTTCAACAGAGTCAGGGAATCAGCCAGTTCCCGGAATTTTAAGAGTTTTACCCTGTATTCCGCTTTATTATGTAAAAAGTTCACAACAAAAGCTGCGGATAAAAACTGGGATAAAATCGTAGCAATGGCAGCGCCTTTGATCCCGAAATCCAATACAAAAATAAAAACCGGATCTAAGATCAGGTTGGTAATAGCACCGAGGGCAACCGACAACATACCTACGGTGGAATATCCCTGTGAATTGATGAAAGGATTCATTCCAGTTGCGATCATAGAAGCAACCGTACCGAGGAGATAGATCATCATATAAGGATATGCATAAGGCAACGCCTCATTAGATGCGCCAAAGATCCGCAAAATTGGACGGGCAAAGATGAGACCAAAGAGCATCAGCATAACCGCGCAGCAGCACAGCATGGTAAAGGAGGTGTTCATGATCTGACTGGCTTCCTTGCGGTCTCCTTTCCCCCTTGCGATTGAAAAAAGCGGCGCACCGCCGGTTCCAAAAAGGTTGCTGAATGCGGTGATGATGACAATAACCGGAAAACATAAGCCGACTGCGCCAAGAGCAGTTGTTCCAACATCCGGGATTCTGGCAATATAGATCCGGTCTACTACATTGTAAAGCAGGTTAAAAATCTGTGCCACCAGCATAGGCAATGCGGCATTTAAGATATTGCTGGTGACGGTGCCGTGTTCAAAATCGATCTGTTTCATAGGGGTTCGTCCTTTCACGGATTAGTTTCATTTTATCCACATAGTAGTATCCATTCTGTCGGATTTCCGAGAAATCGGAGACGCCAACGGGAATATTTAAGGTTGGCATGTAAACACCTCCTTTGGTGTGTGGGAGTTGATAGGAATATGATAGCATGGGGAAAAAGAAATGACAATAGGAAAAATACAACAAAATTACCTATTGTGAAAATAGAATCAATGTGATATTATGTGAAATATGAAGGGGATGATAGAATGCAACATAGGTCAGAAATATTAAAACTGATGATTGCAAAAACAGATCCAACGGATTCAGAAAGATGGATTCCATTATGGATGCATGCTTATGATACAGCAGGAGTGATGGGATACTTATATGATAACTGGCTTTCGCCTTCAGCAAAACATGTAGTCTGTGAGCAATTTGGTGAATCTTATGGCAGAAAGATATGTATTTTGCTGGCTTATTTGCATGATATAGGAAAGGCAACTTACGCATTTCAATCATTGATATCAGAAAAAATACCACAAATAAAAGAAAAGTTGGAAGCTGAGGGACTTATGCTTGTTTCAGCCAAGGATTTAACGGATCAAAAAGAAAGAGTTCATTCTTTTTGTGGAGAAACGATTTTGGGCAATCAGGGTTTTCCTGTTGGAATATCGGTTATCGTGGCTTCCCATCATGGAAAAACACCCAATGATGATTTTGACACTAGGAAAAGAAAACAGAGGTCTTATGAGAAAGGCGTATATTGTGGAAAACAAAAAGAAATATGGGAAAGCATATGGAAGGAATGGATTGCGATCTGTTTGGAACAAAGCGGCTTTTCAGGCGTAGAGGAACTGCAGGATGCTGGTATGAAAGCACAGATTTTATTAACTGGACTTTTGATCATGGCAGACTGGCTGGCCTCAAATACGTATTTGTTTCCGACAATAGATGTGGAGACAACTGGAAAAATGAATTTATATCCCAGTCGAGTAGAACGGGCGATGGAACGGATCCATTTGCCGGATTTCTGGATTCCAGGGGAGAATGATTTTGGAATGGACGCGGAATTGTTTGAACTGCGTTTTGGATTTTCTCCCAATCGTGTTCAACAAACGGTGATGGAAATTGCCCAGCAAGTGTCAAAACCAGGAATTTTTATTATAGAAGCACAGATGGGAATTGGAAAAACAGAAGCAGCGCTGGCGGCAGCGGAAATTCTTGGGAAAAAGGCAGAAAGTGGAGGCATTTTTTTTGGACTTCCCACCCAGGCGACAGCGAATGGATTATTTCCGAGGCTGGTCAAATGGGCAGAGCAGCAGTCGGAAGGAGTGAAACTTGGGATACGGTTGGCTCATGGAGCGACTGAATTAAATGAGGATTACCAGAGAATGATTCAAAAGCCATCTTCTTCGATCGAAGAAGATGAAGATAGCAATCTGGTTGTGCATAGTTGGTTTGAAGGGAAAAAAGTTGCACTTCTGGCAGATTTTGTGATTGGAACGGTTGATCAGCTTTTGATGGCAGGGCTTCGGCAGAAACATGTGATGTTGAGGCATCTGGGATTGGCGGGGAAAGTGGTAATTATCGATGAGTGTCATGCTTATGATGCCTATATGAATTGTTTTTTGGATACCGTGCTACAATGGCTGGGAGAGTATAAGGTTCCGGTGATTCTTTTGTCAGCTACCTTACCATCTGAGAGGCGTGCAGAATTGGTAAGCGCATATGTAAACAGGACGATCGATGCGGATGATTTTTGGTGTAATACAACTGGATATCCACTTTTTACATGGACAGATGCTGGTGCCATTTATCAGAAAAAAATGGAATGGAATGAAACACAAACATTGGTTCAAATTTTGAAACTATTGGATGAAGAGAGAATTTCGGTTTTAAAAATCGAGTTAAGAGAAGGTGGATGTGCCGGTGTTATTCTTAATACAGTAAAGCGGGCACAGGAGTTTACCGAATTGGTAAAAGAACAACTTCCGGAATACGATGTGATCCTTATTCATTCTCAATTTTTAATGCCGGATCGTGCGGAAATTGAACAGGAGATTTTAAAAAGAACAGGAAAAACATCGAATTCAGAACAGAGGAATCGTTTGATTGTTGTAGGAACACAGGTTTTGGAACAATCTTTAGATATTGATTTTGATGTTATGATAACGGATTTATGTCCGATTGACTTGCTACTTCAGCGAATAGGACGGGAACACAGACACAAGGGGCGAGTGCGTCCACGACCTTTGCAGAATGCGAGATGTTATGTCTTGACAGAAACCAATGCAATTTACGAACCATGGATTCTGGAACGGACGAGACAGGAATTACCAGATTTTGTTCAGTTACCGGTGAATATTCCGGAACTGGTGCAAAGAGTCTATGCAGAACCGGAAGATGCTCAGAAAAATGATTTATGGGAGGAGTACAGAAAAAATAAAAAGGAAATGGAAAAAAAAGCAAAAGGTTTCCGGGTGCCGGAGCCAGATGAGGAAGAAGATCCGGATGAAAATAATATTGCGGAATGGTTGAGTAATACGGATTTGGATCTTTCTGATGCAAAGGCACAGGCAGCCGTCCGGTTAGGAAATCCGTCAGTAGAGGTGCTGGTACTAAGAAAAAAGGAGAATGGAGTGTTCTTCCTTCCATGGCAGTTTGAGGGACAACGTGTATCAGCAGACATGATTCCATCAGGAGAAGAAACTGCACAGATATTAAAACAACGATTAAGACTTCCAGCGTATTTTGTACAAAAATTTCGGTATGAAAATGTGATAAAGGAATTGAGTAAGAAAACAAAAGAAAATTTTCCAGAGTGGCAGTTTTCATCACAGTTAAAAGAAGAGTTGGTATTATTATTGGATGAAACATTATCCACAGTGTTAGATGGCAGTTTTGTCCACTACGATCAGAAATTGGGATTGATATATGGAGAGGAGGAGAAAAAGAATGGCACCGGAGTTTAATCTGCTGGATGAACCGTGGATACGGGTTTTAAAAAAGGACTGTTCTGAACAGGAAGTATCCATTACTGAGGCGTTGATCCATGCGCATGAGTATCTTGATCTGAGTGGTGATATGCCAGAGCAGGATATGGCGGTTCTGCGGTTATTATTGGCAGTGTTACATACGATATTTTCCCGTGTGGATGAAAATGGACAGGCAGGAAAAATGGATACGAAACCTCAGGCGAGAAAGAGATGGAAGAATTTATGGATGAAGGGGCAGTTTTCGACGCAGGCGATCTCTGAATACCTGGAGCAGGTACATGAACGTTTTTGGCTGTTTCATGAGAAATATCCATTTTATCAGATACCAGAGGCAGTGGTTGGAACAGAGTATACGGCTGCAAAATTAAATGGGGAATTGTCAGAAAGTGGAAATAAAGTGCGGTTGTTTTCACAGTGCAGTGGTCTGAAGAAGCAGGAGATGACTTATGCAGAGGCAGCCAGATGGCTCTTATATGTGAATGCCTATGATGATACGTCAGCAAAACCAAAGGGAAAGGGGCTTCCTTCACCAGGAGTCGGCTGGCCGGGAAAATTGGGATTGATTGCTGCAGTTGGAGATAATCTGTTTGAAACATTGATGTTAAATTTAACACTTTTGAAAGATGGTCAGGAATTGTGGAAAGGAGAAAACAGACCAATCTGGGAAGTTGAACCATCAAAGGCAGAGCGACGAGAAATTGCAGTACCAGATAATCCGGCTGAGTTATTGACGCTTCAATCAAGAAGGCTATTATTAAAAAGAGATCGTGGAATGGTAGTTGGATATTATTTGCTTGGAGGAGATTTCTTTGAAAAGGAAATGGCCTATGCGGAGCAGATGACTGTGTGGAGAAAAGCTGCGGAAAAAGACAGCGTGGAGTATAGTCCGCGCCGGCATGACCCGTCCAGACAGATGTGGAGGGATTTTGGAACAATTTTTGCAAAGAATGATGGAAATGTCCATAATCCTGGAATTGTAATGTGGTATCACGCGATTGCGAAACAGATGGGGTGGGAACGGAATACGGTTAGAAAGTATCGAATCGTTTCTGTGCAGTATGGCGATAAAGATTTCTTTGTAAACGATACATTCAGTGATTCTTTAACATTTCATGCAGAAATCCTGCTGGAGTTGAATTTTATATGGCAGGATCATATTTTACCCGAGATTGATAAATGTGAGGCTGTCGCTCAAAATATTGGGCTTCTTTCAGCGAATTTGGCAAAGGCGAAGGGAACCACTCCGAATCCAGGCAAAGCGAAGGAGCAGTTTTATAGCCGGGTCGATCAGACATTCCGGGAATGGCTGAGAGATATTTCTCCAGAGGATGGAAATGAGGAGGAAACTTGCAAAATACTTGAAAAAGAAATCCAAAAGATTGCAAGAACGCTGGCAGATGAATTGGTTTCAGAAGCTGGGGAAGCTGCATTTGCAGGAAGAATGGTGGATAATCAGTATTATGCGGCTCCAGAGGCATATAACTGGTTTTGGGGAAAAATGTATAAAATTTTCAGGTAAATGGGAGGTGAAAGTATGGTAGATGAAAGAAAAATGATTTATGGGTTTGTACAGGAGCGGCTAAGAGAATTAAAAGATAATCCGGATGAAAGTACAGTCAGAGCCCAGCTTGCAAAAATGCGAAGAGGTGTTGGAGAGCAGCCGGGTACCAGCCCTGAACTGTGGGGGATTTTGTTTCAGAATCTTCCAGAACCGCTGGAAGGAAAAGGAAATCAGCCAGGGAGAGCGGAAGTGGCAATTTATATGGCATTGACGTTATATGCTATGCATCAGCAAAGCAGATCTCTTCGGGATGAAAATGTGAATCAGCCGGAAATCGGATTTGGACAAGCTGTAGGAATGCTGGTATTAAAGAATCCGGATTCTCTGGAGGCGGTCCGTCGGCGTTTTAATGCGACAGCATTGGCTGCAGATATTGTGGAACTGGCGTGGCATATGAAAGGAATGGTTCAGTTATTCAGACAAAAGGAAGTTGGGTTGGATTATGGGCAGATAGCCATAGATTTTTATGATTATCAAATACTGGATCAAATGCCTGGTGTCCGGTTAAAATGGGGACGTGATTTTTACAGAAGCTGTTCAAAAAGGAATGAGATGGAGGAAAAAGAAAATGGATGAGAGAAGATTATATGTGGATTTACATGTGATTCAGACGGTACCGCCAAGCTGTATCAATCGAGATGATACTGGAAGTCCGAAAACTGCCGTGTATGGAGGAGCAACCAGAGCAAGGGTATCATCGCAGGCGTGGAAAAGGGAGATGCGGAAGGATTTTTCCAAGATGTTTTGTGGACAGGATATCGGAATCAGAACAAAGAAAGTAGTTGATATGGTAGCAGAAGAAATCCTGAAATTAGATGTCTCCGTTACAGATGCAGAAAAAAAAGCCGCTGTGGCATTAAAAAATGCAGGTATTAAGATTAATGATAAAAAAAATGAAAGC
>ERZ773115.3061-NODE-3061-length-12023-cov-6.544870_pt1 | contig 12023 bp, 11 predicted proteins | sample MGYA00511116_ERZ773115 | MGnify/ENA primary metagenome ERZ773115 (study PRJEB29015, sample SAMEA2737869) | human gut metagenome | biome: human gut; feature: human-associated habitat; material: faeces | place: China | collected 2012 ... | reverse complement strand
TAACGGAGCTATCCGAAACAGCATACGGAACTGCCTGACCGTGTTTCAGAACGACCCCTATCTGCAAGGTGCTATCCTACAAGTTCTTGGTTAGTCTTAGATCTCACAGAGAGCAACGGTAATGAAGTTCTGGATTACGTTCCTCTCACCTAATTCTGTTCTCCTTAGTAATGAAACCAACATTCTAATTTACTCTGGCGAATGGAAAAAATGGCCTCTACCCGTTGCTCACGGACATCATATATGATATAGTTGCCCGTGGGTTAAAAACCACGGGCAACTCGTTATGGCGTAGCAGGTATTGCCAACAATCATGCCAACAAACCGTGAAATTCGAAAGAGTATCCCCTAACAGCAGTCGGCAGCGATCAACAAGCGGTTCCCCAAAAATCGCGTAATATCAGGGACTGCGAGGGACTCACAGTGATGCAACGCAACAGCTAAAAAGCTGTATCATGTACTCCTAAGCGGTAGGCCACCAGTTAGAGTCTGGTCGGGGGTGCCAAAGTAGACAAAACCTGCGTGTAACGATAGTTATACGCAGGTTTTGCCTTTTCCTGGTGAAATCAGACAAAGAACCAGTCTAACTACTGGGCACAATTACATATCAATGAGACAAATAAGCAGGTTTGGGGAGATAGACGATTCCTCAAACCTGCTTTTATTGATGTTTAAGAAAGTGAGGCAGCTATGAAACTTCCGTATGGCTATGCTTTGATCGAAGGAGAAATCGCAGTACATGAAGAAAAGGCGGACATGGTTCGCAGTATCTTTGACGCTTATCTTGCCGGAGCCAGCTTGGGCAAAATCGTTGATATGCTCTTCGTAAAAGGCATCCTCTCTCCGACAGGAAAAACAAAATGGACCAGGGCGGCCGTGGATAAACTTCTGACGAACAAAAAATATATCCCATTGGTTGGCGTTAGGGTATATATGGACGCACAGTTTGAGAGGGCCCAGCGCTGCAACATAGATTATGATAAGGCTGGGCATCCACGCAAGGCAGTCAGGTATCGGTCTCCTGTTTTTGAGACAAAATGAGACTATGCAGAACCCATTTTTCTTGTTATACTGGTAAAAAAGGAGAATGGGTCATGAACGAGAACGAACTACGTGAGCGCTACATACGCCTGGCATTTCAATATGAGTCTGCCATTGACGCACTTCTGACAAAGGGATTGATCGATATGGAAGCGGCCAGCGCAGCAAAAGAGCGATTTTATGATACGCTGAATGAGGAAAGGCTACTGGCCACACAAAAAATCAGGGACTATCATGAATCCATCAGTCTGTATATGAGAACGCTGGCCCATGATGGCATGGTTTCACTGACAGAACTGGCAAGGCAGTATTCCGATGAGTCTCCAGGATATGTAATCCAAAGCTGGATGCGCAGCCGGAACACATTAGAGTTTCTCCGCCAGTGGGAATTGGATCAGAATGCCGAATTCGATGACCAGGTTTGCGCGGAGCTGATCCGCCAAGGACATACCACCTCTCTGACCATTACGCCGACGTTGTGGATTCGACGGACTCATGCTGTGGGGCTCCATGTCAAACAGGGAAAAGGCGGAGGCGTAAGTGCTTATCCGGAAATTGCGGCGGATTTCCATTTATGGTTAGATCCGAAAGAGAGGTTAGCGATTTTAGGGCTAGTACAAAATGCAAGTATTGTCTAAGAATCATTTTCTGTACCAGCGTTATGGTCATACAAGGAACTGCAGCTGAAGTGTAAGCTACCCAGAATGGATGCGGAGGAGCAGTTCGCTCTGCTGGAGAAAGGAATACTCTTAAAAGGAGACCTCATGAGATGTGACGATACTGGCTGGTTAAAAATCGGAGCCACATTCTCCAACGAGGTATTTGACCTCACTGAAGGAGAAATTGAGGAGCTATTGGCGTTGGCAGAAGAGGGCGATGTCTGGACGCAGCGTGTCAAAGCGGAAGCAAAATACTATGACAAATACCCTGGGAATTTCCTTCTAGACTACTTCCGGGTGCTGAATTTGGGTGGAACGGTGACGGGGTGCTCATACGGTGACATGATTACATTTCCCAACAGGCGTCACCTGTTCTGGGGAGAACCACAGCAGTAGTATGTACACTCCCTGCCTTCTTTGAACCGGGGCATTAAGGGACGTAACCCGTCACTGCAAGACGCAGAGCGGTACCGAGCGGCCGTCTATATGCGTGTTTGGCAATTTAGGAAGGTTGTCTGGCAGTTCGATACTGTCCCCTATTGGGAGGCCAAACTCAGCGATGCGAATTACATGGCGCTGGCCCAGCATTACGGTTTTGAGACGTTGCTACTGGATATCACGAATAATGCCAAAGTCGCGTTATTTTTGGCAACCTGTCAGTATGACTGGGACACGGATTCCCATCTTCCCTTAACACAAAAGGATATTGACAGAGAACCAACAGCGGATGCCAATCCTCGTTTTGGCATGACCTTTCACTCGCCGGACTGGGTGACTGATTATTTAGCTCCTATGGGGAGCATTGGGTTCGGCGTGCGAAATCTAGACGTTTTACCGATGTCAATATCAGAGCGGTTACATCTATCCCATGCGAGAGAATCAACCAATGCAGCAGAACAATCATTTTGAGAAATTGCGCTTTAGACAATCAGTGACGCTATCAAAACGAATTTATGACATGATGGACGGTGGGAAGAAGATTTTTTCTCAGGAAGGAATTGCTGAGGCATTGCCTATTCTTCAGCGAATTCAGAGCACAGTTGTGTTTTCACACAATGATGTACAGAGTGTAATATGAGTTTGAAGAGGCGGGCAAGAACTCTTTTCCTACACTCCAAGTGTATGAGGAGGCGCTAAACGGTTTTTCTATCGACGGCAAACGAATTACGATCCAGGCATCCGACGTACTATATCCCATACCCTGGGCAATGAAAAGACGGATCAACCGGCAGTATAACAAGACAGACTTAGGGAAAATGATTGGCGAGATACACATGACGCAGGGGCAACGCCGACGCCGGGAGAAGAGCTGCCTTGAGATCTATGGAGAACTCATCTGACACATCGTTGCGAAAGGAGAATAGGTCATGCGTTACGAGTATTTTAAGATTATTGACCCGGCTTTTGTTCAGTCCCTTCTGGATGGCAATCTCTACATGAACTCTTTGAACTATTTTAGGGCACTCGAGGAAGGCACACAGAAAGAGGGAAACAAGGCCCAAAAAGACCCAATGGAAGGCGTCTGTGGGACGATTCCCAAAAACCGCCTCCGGCAGGTTGGTTTTCATTTCAGCGAGGATCTATTGGAAATTATGGGCAATCATGTGCCGCTGCTCAGTGAAAATTACGGATACAATAACCTTTTTTGTCTCTACCGACTTCAGATTGATGAAGACGCCAAAACGATTCAGCAACCCAGCAGGCAGTTGGTTAACTTCAACGACAAGGACAACGCCCAAAAAGTCGTGATTTGCTTCCGAGACTCAGAAGCGTTTCTGCGGCGGCTTGAAACAGCACTCCAGACAGCGCTGACGGGACAGACCTTAGAATACGCCATTTATGGAGGTGTCACTTACGAAAACGCTTGGACCAGCGCCGATGGTCCTGGCACCCGTTCCGCCTTCCATAAGGACTCGTCTTATGCTTATCAGAAAGAGTGGCGGCTGTGCATTCTCCGCCGGGAATGGGTGGATGAGGCTGTTTCCTTCCCTGTTGGGGATCTGAAGGAGCTATGTGAGGTCATATCGCTGGAACAATTTATAAATCACCTGGACCAAATCTACCCGGGGTACACACTGGTGGAACACATGAAGAGCCACTCGCCGGAAACGTATCGGATGTTCGGCAAAATCAACGCCACCAGCCGCCTCATGTACACCTATATGCCTCAGATGGTCCAAAAGCCCACTCGCTCCGATGAAGCAGAGGCTGATTGGCACTACACACAGTTTTTGAACTTGAGTGACCGGCAGCAGGAGATTGACCCCTATCTGGAAGAGCGTCTTTGGCATTATAAAGATTTAGACCACATGGAATTATTGGCACAATATCGGCTTTCTCAGGAACGCTGGGTCGAAGCCACGGATGCATTTGCCTATATATTGCAAAGTGCGCCGGAGAAGATAAAGGAAGACCCCTCTCGATTCTTTTTCCATCTGCACACCATTTTACTTCAGCATCAGGAAGCAGCTGATGCTGCGAAACTTCTGGAAATTGCCGCATCGCGGTACGAGCTTCCAGAAGAATTGGAGATAATCATGCGGAGCGATTGTTTAATGGCCCTTGGCTTTTATGATCGGGTGGTGGAGTTGTTCAAAGAATTACAGCAAGAGTCGCCGGATCCGATTTTGGAGTATGACTTGGCGGTGTCGACTTTCCATCTGCTACGTTTTGAAGAGGCAGCAGAACACCTGCAAGCTTATACGCAATATTTTTCCCAGTCGCACACGGCCACCCATAAGGCGGATGACCTGCGTAAGCTCATAGAGTGCTTTAGGACCCACACGCCGCTGGAAGAAATCTCGAGAGAGCATCCTTTTATAGGGCTCACATGGACAAAGCAGACAGAGGATGCATTGCGAAAGGCGCAGGCTTCCGATAAAGGACTATATCTGGGTATCGATGCTCTCTATCAGATAGAGATTGCACAGAAATGGGATCTTGTTGCAGATATCCCCTTCATCACGGTCATTCCGCTGACGATTACAAGACTGATGGAGTTGTATAAGGACACGGGAGCAGTTGTGTTCTACCGAGTCATCGAACGTCTTGCGGCTATGAAAAATGTAATCATTCAATCTCCTGATTTGAAATTATATTTGGCAATGGACATTAAGTATCCAGAATTGCCGCCGCACTACAAGATGGAACAGGCGTTGATGGCACAGGAGGGAACCTATATCTTCTAAATTAATCTTGAAAACTATTGTACTGCAATGGCTACAGGTCTGCATCTTTTCTGTAAACACCGGACAAAAAATGCGGCTTGCTGAGCAAGCCGCATTTTTTGCTGTGTGATTTTCTTTTTTACCGCCTGCCGTTTACCGGAGGCTTCCCTCGCCGCCCATGAGGGCGGTCATCTCCTCGATGCGCTCGAGAGGAAACGGCGGTGCGCTGAGCGGGCGCATGGCGATGCTCATGAGCTTCATCGGGTTGTCGTCCGCCGCCACACGGTTGGAGCTGAGCGCTCCGCAGCGCTTGCAGCGGTGGATGATCGCCCACTCGCCGCCTCTTCGCACCCAGACGGCCACGGGCTCCATGATGCCGCCGCAGTCGCTTTCGCGGTCGCCCGGCTCAATGTCCACGTGCAGGCTCGATAAGCAGTTCGGGCAGTGGTTGCGATGGTCGCTGCCGGCGTTTTCCGGCGTGCAGAGCCGCCCACAGACCTTGCAGGTGAAGGTGTCGCGGCAGGCGCGGGTCTTGTAATAGCCTTTTTCAAAGGTTTTGCGTTTGTTCTCGCGGTTCATGTAGTCCTCCTGAAAAGCATGGCTCTCGGGAGGAACGGCGTGTGTCAGTAAATTTGCCGGCCCTCCCGGTCAGCGCACACGCTCCAGTGACTTGAAGTTAGTACTCAAAAAATTCTCCTTCATTTCATATTAGTGCCGCCCATTCATGGGCTGCTGAGAATATCGTATGCCGGTTTTCCCCTGCTGTCAAGGGAAAACCGGCATAACTTCTATCCTTCGATATAGTCGCGCAGATATTTGACGAACTGCTTTGCCGCAGGGGAGAGCTTTTTCACCGACGGGTAGGCAATGCCGAGTTCCGCGTACTCCGGCGGGTCGAGCGGCAGGCGCACGACGCCGCGGCTGCTGCGCTCGGTCGTCAAGCGGTTGAACAGGCCGATGCCGAGCCCCGCCTCGATCATGGCGATAGCCGCGTGATCCTCGCCGGTCGAGTAGCTCACCCTGGGCGTGATGTTGTAGCGCGAGAGCACCTTCATGCTGTCGTAGTCGTAGCCTTCGGCGGGCATGATGATCTCCTCGCGGTCAAACTCGCTGATGGGAAAGGCGGCGCTTTCCGCCAGCGGGTGGTCCTGCGGCAGCATCGCCACCATCGGATCACGCTTGAGCGAGATCCAGCTGCACCCCTCCTCGGGCGGGTAGCTAAAGAGGCAGAAGTCCGCGCGCTGCTCGTGCAGCAGCTGGTCGAGCTTCTGGTGCGTGCCCTCGATGACGGAGATATGCACGTTCGGGTAGTCCTCGTGAAAGCGGCGGATGACCTCGGGCAGCCAGTTCGTCGCGATGCTGAAATAGCTGCCGACCATGATGTCGCCGACGATCTTGCCGCAGATGGCGGACGAGACCTGCCGCAGCTGCTCGTCCCACTTGACGATCTCGCGCAGGATGGGCACGATGCGCTCGCCGTCCGCCGTGAGCGAAACGCCCTTGTTGCTGCGCTGCAAAATAGGGAACGAGAACTCCTGCTCGAGCGAATTGACGATGTGCACCATGCCGGAGGGCGTGTAGCCGAACTTCTCCGCCGCCTTGGAAAGGCTTCCGGTGTCGGCCGCCTCCAGCAGCATTCTGTATTTATCAATATTCATAACCGCCCCCTGTGACAAGCTTTCATAATCATCGTTATAAAGTCGCGTTTTACTCTTAGCAATATCGAGTATACAATACAAACTGTCCAATTTCAACGAATCCATCTATTGTGTTTTTGAATAAAACATCAACATGATCTGATGGCAAATAAAAGAGGGAGAATGGATATGTTGTTTGTTGTTGTCGTATTTTTTGCCGCTGCTCTGGCACTGGCATTCGCCGCGTTCAACTTCGCCGCGGTGAAGAAAATGCCGGAGGGCACCGAGCGCATGAGCGAGATCGCCGCGGCGATCCGCGTGGGCGCGAATGCCTTCATCAACTATGAGTACCGCATCCTCGCCATCGTGGTGGCGTGCATCGCCGTTCTGATGGCGATCATCACCACCTGGCACGCCGCCGCGGCGCTGCTCATCGGTGCGGTGATGTCCGCTAGCGCGGGCTTCATCGGCATGAAGATCGCGACGTATGCCAACGTCCGCGTGTCGAACCGCGCCCGCGAGAGCCGCAGCATCGGCGACACGGTCAAAGTCGCGTTCCGCGGCGGCTCGGTAATGGGTCTGTGCGTCGGCGGCTGCGCGCTGCTGGGCCTGTTCCTTGTTTACCTCATCTTCGGTCTGGGCCTCGGGCAGCTCGAAGCGGTCTCCGGCAGCTATACGAACCTGCTGGGGCTCACGTTCGTCCCCTTCCCGATGACGCTCTCGGGCTACGCGCTGGGCTGCTCGCTCGTGGCGATGTTCAACCGCGTGGGCGGCGGCATCTACACCAAGGCCGCCGACATGGGCGCTGACCTCGTCGGCAAGACCGAGGCGCACATCCCCGAGGATGACCCGCGCAATCCCGCGACCATCGCCGATAACGTCGGCGATAACGTCGGCGACGTGGCGGGCCTCGGCTCCGACCTTTTGGAGAGCTTTGTCGGCGCGATCGCGTCCGGCGTCATCCTCTCCTACCACATGTTCGCCAAATCCCTTGCCGAGGGTACGGGCATGACGGAGGACCTGCTGCAAAGCCTGATCCGCTTCCCGCTGCTGTTCGTCTCCATCGGCCTGATCGCCTGCTGCATCGGCATTGCGACGCTCGTTTTCAAGAGCAAGCCCTCGAACGACCCGCACCGCGACTTGAACGGCGCGACCTACGTCTCCGCCGCGCTGACGATGCTGCTCGGCATCGCCGTCGCCTATGTCTGCTTCCACGGCTATGACAAGAGTCTTCTCACCGCGTGCCTCGGCTTCAAGGTCGGCTTCTTCTCCCCGTGGATTGCGGCGGCCATCGGCATCGCCGCCGGTATCATCATCGGCGCGTTCGCCGAGTATTACACCTCTGACGCCTACAAGCCCACGCAGCTGCTCGCCCAGGCCTCAAAAGAGGGCGCGGCGCTGACCATCACGCAGGGCTTGGCCCTTGGCATGAAGTCCTGCATGGCGCCCTGCATCGTGCTCGGCGCGGGTATTATCTGCTCCTACTCCATCTCCGGCATGTACGGCGTTGCCATGGCGGCCATGGGCATGCTGTCCTTCGTCTCCGCCACGGTCTCGGTCGACACCTACGGCCCCATCTCCGACAACGCCGGCGGCATCGCCGAGATGTCCGCCCTCGACCCCGAGGTGCGCGAGATCACCGACACACTCGATTCCGTCGGCAACACGACCGCCGCCATCGGCAAGGGCTTTGCCATCGGCTCCGGTGCGCTGGCCGCGCTCGCGCTGATGATCTCCTACCTCTACTCTTATAACGACTTCTCCACTCCGCTGGTGCTCAACATCGTCGATCCCATGACGCTTGCGGGCGCGATCTTCGGCGGCGCGCTGCCGTTCCTGTTCTCCGGCATGCTCATCGAGGCCGTAGCCAAGGCCGCGCGCAAGATGGTCGAAGAGGTTCGCCGCCAGTTCCGCGAAATCCCAGGTCTTCTTGAAGGCAAGGTCCTGCCCGACTACAAGACCTGCATTGAGATCTCCTCCAAGGGCGCGATTGGCGAGATGAAGGTTCCCTCGCTGCTCGCGGTCGTCGTCCCCGTGGCCTGCGGCTTCATCTTCGGGCCTGAGTTTGTCGGCGGCGTGATCATCGGCTCCACGGTCTGTGCCATCATGATCGCCATCTTCACCGGCAACGCCGGCGGCGCCTGGGACAACAGCAAGAAGTCCATCGAAGCGGGCGCGGTCGAAGGCGCCGGCAAGAGCAGCCCCGAGCACGACGCCGCCGTCGTCGGCGACACCGTGGGCGACCCGCTCAAGGACACCGTCGGCCCCTGCCTCGACATCTTCATCAAGATCATGTCCACCGTCGCGCTCGTCATCGGCACCGTCTTTGCCTCCCACAATCTTGCCAATGTTCTCTCCGGTTTGCTTGGTTAAGCATTCCAGAAGACATTTACCGGCCGCAGGGCACATGCAAATGCGCCCTGCGACCTCTTCTTTTCTCTCCCCTTGAAAGAACCAGCGCTTTATGATACGATGAATGCAGCAAACATAAAAAGGAGGCGCTCTATGCTCACGCGAGACGAGATCCGGAAATATCTCGACCGGCTCGAATACGACAAGATCCCCGCGCCCGATCTGGAAACGCTGCACGCGCTCCAGTGGGCGCATTTAACACATGTGCCCTACGAAAATATCGACGCGCTGCTCGGCATCCCGATCTCGCTCAAGCCGGACGACCTCTACCGCAAGATTGTTTTAGAGCACCGCGGCGGCTGGTGCTTTGAATTGCAGGGCGCTTACGGGTACCTGCTCCAGTCCCTCGGCTTTGCCGTCATGCAGTACGCCGCGCGCTTCATGGATGAGCCGGGCGTGGTGCAGATGCGCCGCCACCGCATTCTCGTCGTAGACTTCAATGGCAGGCGCTACCTCACAGACGTGGGCGTGCGCAGCGAATCGCCGAGAAAACCGCTCGCGCTCGTCTTCGACGCGATTCAGTCCGATGGCGTGTTGCAATTACCAGTTCCGCAAGGACGATTTTTACGGCTGGACGCTCTGGCAGGAGGAAAAGGGCAAGCCATGGAAGCCGATCTACGGCTTTACGGAAGAGCCGCAGATCGACGACGACTTCGTCATGCCCTCGTTCTGGGGCGAAAAGCATCCGGACTCGACCTTCAACAAATTCCTGAAAATTTCGATCTTCTCCGGCGAGACCAACCGCACGCTCGTCGGCAACGTCTACAAAGAATACCGCGACGCCAAAGTGCAGGTGCGGCAGGTGCTTGAAACGAAAGAGGAGATTGCCAGAGTCCTCCTTGAGCGCTTCGGCCTTGATGCGCGGCAGAATTAACTGCTGTTTTCTCAGCGCACCCCATTCACTCTAAAAATCTGATAAGGATGTGTTATTTTGTTACTCTCGGGGAAAAGTCTGAAACATGACTTCATCCGTTTTGTCTCTGCCACGATGGTCTCGCAGGTCGTGTTCTCGCTCTATTCCATGGTCGACGGACTCATGGTCTCGATCGGCGTGAACGAATACGCCATGAGCGCCGTCAATCTCGCCATTCCCTTCACCAACGCGCTCTTTTCCATCGCCGTGCTCTTTGCCGTCGGCTCATCGACGCTCATTGCCATTTTTATCGCACAGAAAAAACGGCACGAGGCCGACACGCTCTTTTCGCAGAATTTTGCCACGCTGCTCATCCTCGGTGCGGTCGCCACGGCGCTCGTGCTGCTGTTTTTGGAGCCGTTTGCGTACCTTCTCGGCGCAGACGAGATCACACTTGACTATGTCAAGCAGTATATTCTCGGCATCGCGCCGTTCAGCGTGTGCTACCTTGTGTCCTACAATCTCGAAGTGCTCGTCAAGACAGACGGCTATCCGCGCTACGCGCTCTTCACGGTCATCGGCGGGTGCCTGACAAACTGCGTGCTCGACTACATCGCCATCTTCCACCTTAATATGGGTGTGTTCGGCGCGGCGGTCGCCACGGGTATCTCGCAGCTTGTGACCTGCGTCTCGTACTTTGTCCACTTTTTCAGCAAGAAGTGCACGTTCCGGTTGTGCAAATTCCGCTTCAATCCGCACCTTTACGCGCGCATCCTGCCCATCGGCCTTGCCGACGGCGTGACGGAGCTGTGCACGGGACTGATGATCTTCCTCTTCAACCGCACGGTGCTCAAGTGCATCGGCACGGACGGCGTCGTGACTTACACGGTCATTGCCTACGTGACGACCATTGTTATCAACCTGATGGTCGGCATCTCGCAGGGCTCACAGCCGCTTGTGAGCTATCACTACGGAAAAGGCGATCACGCGGGCTGCCGGAAGCTTCTGCGCTACGCGCTCACGACCGTCTGCATCTTCGCGCCGGCGCTGTTTCTGCTCGTCTTTTTCTTCGCGCCGCAGATCGTGCGCACGTACCTTTCGCACGCGGGCGATGAGCTCATCGCCTACTCCATCGGTGCATTCCGGCGCTACAGCGTTTCGTATCTGCTGCTGGGCTTCAACATCGTCATCGGTGGGTTTATGACCGCCATCGAGCGCCCCGTGCCCGCCATCTGTATCTCGGTCGGCCGCGGGCTGGCGCTGCAAAGTGCCGTGCTTCTTCTCCTCGCGGCGATCTTCGGCGGCGACGCAGTGTGGTATACGCCGATCTTCTCCGAAGCGTTGTGCCTTGTCATGTCGCTCCTGTTCCTGCGCAGCTACCGCAGACAGACCGATATGCAGGCGTGAGCCCCGCCCGGTGCGATAGAATAAGAGAAAATAAAAAGGCCCTGGAAGCGCTGCTTCCAGGGCCTTTTGGCATCCCCGACCAGACGCTAACTGGCGGATTGACGCTTAGAAGCCAGCTATGGAAAGAGCGATCACAATAACAAGAGCAATTAGGGTGTATCCAAGGCACCCCATGAGCCTTCCCTGTCCCAGAATCAGTATTGCAAAAAAATAATGGACAGAGCAGTTTTGTTCGCTGTGCTTTGCGCTCTCATTTTGTTTTCTTTGTACCGTTCGTCTATCAGGGTATTTGACATTTTCCCCTCATAGAAAAATCCGAAAAAGCCGAAAAACACAAAAACACGAAGGGGAAAATGGTCTGGTCGACGCGGTAAGTCCAAAATCCTAAAAATCCGGCAAAACCGAATAAGCCTAAAAATCCCAGTTTGGGATTTACGGTTCTGGTGGACCGAGAGGTCGATCCTCTGCGCTTGTTTGCGGAGGTAGATTGGAAAAACAACACAGCAAGGTACACGATGTACAAGGCAAGGAGTGTGCCGGAAATGATTATAGGAAGGTCTTGCGCCCTGAAGACGTAGTTCGATAGATCCATCGGCACAATAAACCTTGAATCGTTAAACGCTATCGTGTACCACGAAGAGATTGCTGCAAGCAGAGCGCAGATCGCGCCCAGATAAATTGCGAGGTTTGTCCTTTTCTTCATGATTGCGTCCCCTCAAAGAGATATATTTATCACTTAATGAGATAAATATATCTCTTTGTGGGCCGGCTATCAATAAGAAAGTTGCTTGATGTGATTGCACAGCTCCAGCGATGGCCGAGCTCCTCCGAGCCAGAGGTGCGGTTA
>ERZ773115.3059-NODE-3059-length-12035-cov-2.346995_pt1 | contig 12035 bp, 8 predicted proteins | sample MGYA00511116_ERZ773115 | MGnify/ENA primary metagenome ERZ773115 (study PRJEB29015, sample SAMEA2737869) | human gut metagenome | biome: human gut; feature: human-associated habitat; material: faeces | place: China | collected 2012 ... | reverse complement strand
GAAGCTCCTGATCCCCGGCAGCAAGACCATCTCTACCCTGGCCGGTAAGATCGATGTGGGCCTGGTGGCCATTGTCTTCGCCGTCATCGCGCTGCTGCTGAAGCTGGCGGACACGCTGGCAGAGCATCGCGAAGCGCTGGCGCAGCTGGAAAGTCTCTGTTCCGGCAAAACTATCACGCTGGCGCGGATGCTCGAGCTGGACCAGTCGGTGGCGTTCCTGCGCTACTTCGCCGGCTGGGCGGGGAAAGTCACCGGTGAAACGCTGGATGTCTCGCTGCCATCGATGGCCGGGGAGAAATATACCGCCTTTACCCGCCGCCAGCCGCTGGGGGTGGTGGTTGGCATCGTGCCGTGGAACTTCTCCATCATGATTGCCATCTGGAAGCTGGCGGCGGCCCTGGTCTGCGGCTGCACCATCGTCCTCAAGCCGAGCGAATATACGCCGCTGACGCTGCTGCGCGTGGCGGAGCTGGCAAAAGCGGTGGGTATCCCGGATGGGGTGATTAACGTGGTCAACGGCGCCGGCGGCGAGATTGCCCAGCGGCTGATTACGCATCCGGCCTGCGCCAAGGTGAGCTTCACCGGCTCGGTGGCCACCGGTGAAAAAGTCCAGCAGTCGGCCAGTGCGTCAGGTAAACGGGTGACCCTTGAGCTGGGGGGGAAAAACGCCGCGCTGTTCCTCGATGACCTGACGCCGGAGGCGATGGTCAACGGCATTATTGAAGCTGGCTACCTGAACCAGGGGCAGATTTGCGCCGCTGCGGAACGTTTTTATCTGCCGCAGGGAAAACTGGATGCGGTACTGGCGCTGCTGAAAGACAAGCTCAGCGCTTTTGCGCCGGGGTCGCCGCTGGATGAACGGACGCTGATGGGGCCGCTGGCCAACCGCCAGCAGTATGACAAAGTTTTGCGGCTCATTCAGACCGCCCGCGACGAGGGCGATACCATCGTCTGCGGCGGCGAAGCGCTGCCGGGGGAGGGCTATTTCCTGCAGCCGACCGCGGTCAAAGTGCGCAGCGAAGAGAGCACCCTGATGCGCGAGGAGACCTTCGGTCCGGTGTGCAGTTTTATCGGCTATCGCAGTGAAGAAGAGGCGCTGGCGCGGATGAATGCCTCACCGTATGGCCTGGCGGCCAGCGTCTGGTCGGATAATATTCGTCAGGCGCTACGCTACTCGGAGGCGATTGAGGCCGGCATCGTATGGGTCAATATGCATACCTTCCTCGACCCGGCGGTACCGTTCGGCGGCATGAAGGGCTCGGGCATCGGGCGCGAATTCGGCAGCGCGTTTATCGATGATTATACGGAGCTGAAGTCGGTGATGGTGCGCTATTAATCGCCGTTCAGCGACATAGCGCTGTCATGTGTCGCTTTGCGCCAGATAGGCAACACATTGTGTGCCTTCTGGCCTGCAATCCGGGCGGTGCACGGCATCGCTTCCGGGACGCTTTTCCCGTCACGGATCCTTTCTTCCCCTCCTAATCCGCCATTGCCGTAAAAAAAAATCAGCAGATTATCTTTTTTGCCCGCCAGGACTTGTTTGATATTGGATAATGAGTATAGTTCTCATTCTCTTTTTCATTAGTAATTTTGGCAAGGTTCGAGCTGCGCCAGTGAGTCGTTCACTAAGAGTCGCGAAGGCGTAGGGTGACGTAAAGACAGCAGGCTGGAAACACACAATATCGGCCGCTGCGCGTCCATCGGGTCATTGATTTTTTATAGGGTTGATCCAATGAAATACACACTTCCGGCGTTGACGCTGGCCATCAGCGCGGCGTTAAGCGGCTGCGCGACGCCTCATTCCTCTGCCGTTTCCCAACCGGTTGTCGACTCGCCAGTCCCTAACGTGGCGCAACCGCTGCAGCGCCAGCTAGCGGAAGGGCTGTACGAGATGGCGTTAAGCCCGCAGGGTGATGCGCTGTACGTCGCCAGCGCTGAAGGCTTTAAAAATGTACAGGGCGGGGCGGTTTACACACTGGATCCGCACACCCTCAATACCATCGGCCTGACGCATACCGATCTGAAAAACTTCGCTTTACAGCTCTCTGCGGAGGGTAAAACGCTGTATGTTAGCAATTCGCTGGACGGCGGCATCAGCGCTATCGACACCGCCACCGGCAAGGTAAAAAACCGCCTGCTGTTCAGCGAGCGCAATGAAAAAGGTCGCCCTTATGGGGCCCGTCAGCTGCTGTTGCTGAATAATACTCTCTACGTTGGCGCGGTCGCCGACCCGGCGCAAATCTGGGTGGTTGACGCCACTACCCTGAAGCTGAAAACGCGGATTAAAAATACCGGTAAATGGATGACCGGCCTGCACTACTCCGCGCAAACCGGTCGCGTGTACGCCGCTAACGGCAGCGGTGAAATTCTGGTGATCAACCCGCGTAACCAACGCATTGAACAGCGCTGGAAGCCGCTGGGCGACAAGCCGGCGCTGCTGCTTAATATGGCCGAAGATAGCGACACCGGCCGTCTGTTCGTGACCGACAACTCGAAAGCGAAAACCACTCTGGTGCTGGATATCCACAACGGCAAGCTGCTTAAACAGCTCGACGTCGGCGATTCGCTGGCGGTGCAGTTCAATAAGAAACGCCACGAAATTTATATTTCACAGCGTGAATCCGGCAAGGTCATCAGCCTTGACGCCAGCCGCTACACGCTGAAGAAAAGCTGGGCGCTGCCGGCCAATCCCAACAGCTTGCTGCTTTCCGCCGATGGTCAGACGCTGTTTGTCACCGTCAAACAGCCCTTCAATAAAGACCACTCCACTAAAGGCCCGGACAGCGTCGTACGTATCGACCTGAACGCGCAATAAAAATAACGGGTCCGGCGACGGGCCCTTTGATTCATTTATCCTCATCCATGGGGCAAATTATGCACACCACGCACTATTCATCCTTCCCGCTGCGTAAAACGCTGCTGGCCTTAGCCATCGGCGCCGCCAGTCAAACGGCGATGGCCGCGAACGCTGCCGCCGCGAAGCAGCCTGGCGAAGAGACCCTCATCGTCGAGGCTAACGAAACCAGCGATTTTAAATCCGGCGGCGACCTGGTGGTTCCGGCATTCCTCGATGGCCAGATCGCCCACGGCGGCCGTCTGGGGATGCTTGGCGAACAAAAAGCGATGGACGTCCCGTTTAACGTCATCGGCTATACCTCGAAGCTGATTCAGGATCAGCAGGCGAAAACTATCGCCGATGTCGTCAGTAACGACGCTGGCGTGCAGGCCGTACAGGGCTACGGCAACTTCGCCGAGACCTATCGAATCCGCGGGTTTAAGCTCGATGGCGATGACATGACGATGGGCGGCCTGGCGGGCGTGGTGCCGCGTCAGGTGATGGACACCCAGATGCTGGAGCGCGTTGAAATTTTCAAAGGGGCTAACAGCCTGCTTAACGGCGCGGCCAGCAGCGGCGTCGGCGGGATGATTAACCTCGAGCCGAAGCGGGCGGAAGATCTGCCGACCGCACGCGTTGGCGTCGACTATACCTCTGATTCTCAGGTGGGCGGCACCCTCGACCTGGGGCGCCGTTTCGGCGACAACAACCAGTTCGGCGCCCGGGTCAACCTGGTGCACCGCGAGGGTGAAGGCGCTATCGATAATGATAAACGCCGTACCACGCTGGCTTCGCTGGGGCTTGATTACCGCGGCGACCGTTTCCGCTCCTCGCTCGATTTCGGCTATCAGAAGAAAACGTTCCACGGCGGTACGATGGGCGTCAATATCAGCGGCGTGGATTTCGTTCCGGCGCTGCCGGACAACAGCAAAAACTACAGCCAGAAGTGGGGCTATAGCGATATTGAAAGCGAGTTCGGCATGGCGAAGGCAGAATATGACCTGACCGATAGCTGGACGGTATACAGCGCCCTCGGCGGCCAGCATTCGCATGAAATTGGTACCTACAGCGCGCCGAAGCTTCTGAATAAAAACGGCGATGCGACGGTGGGCCGCCTGGATACTAACCGCATTATCGACGCGATCAGCGGCATGGGCGGGGTACGCGGCGATTTCAATACCGGCGCGATTTCGCATAAGGTGAACCTCGGCTATGCGGCGCAGGTGCATACCGATGCGACCGCCTGGCGGATGTCGGCCAGGAACCCGACCACTAATATCTATGACAACCATGATGTGGCGATGCCGGATAACGCCTATTTTGGCGGCAACTACCACGATCCGCTGGTCACCTCGCGCAGCCGTACGCAGGGCTGGCTGCTGAGTGATACCCTCGGCTTCTTTAACGATAAAGTGCTGTTTACCGCCGCTGCTCGTCATCAGAAAGTGGTTGTGCGCAACTACAGCAACGCCACCGGGCTGGAAGATACCTCTTCGCGTTATACCCAAAGCCGCTGGATGCCGACGTTTGGCCTGGTGTACAAGCCGTGGGAGCAGCTGTCGCTGTATGCTAACCATACCGAAGCGCTGCAGCCGGGCTCTGTGGCGCCGACGACGGCGGCCAATGCCGGGCAGAGTACCGGGATCGCGCACTCGAAGCAGGACGAAGTGGGCGTCAAGATCGACTACGGTACGATCGGAGGATCGCTGGCGCTGTTTGAAATCAAAAAACCGAACGCCATTTCCGATACCGCTGGCAATTACGGCCTCGACGGCGAGCAGCGTAACCGCGGCGTAGAGATGAACGTCTTTGGCGAGCCGATGCTGGGACTGCGTCTTAACGCCAGTACCGTCTGGCTGGATGCCAAACAGACTAAAACCGCTGAAGGCGCAACCGACGGTAAAGATGCCATCGGGGTGGCTAACTTCTACGCGGTACTCGGCGCCGAATATGACATCAAGCCGGTGGAAGGCCTGACCGCCACCGCGCGCGTCAATCATAGCGGCTCGCAGTATGCCGATGCGGCCAATACCAAGAAGCTGGATAGCTACACCACCCTGGATTTAGGCCTACGCTATCGTATGCGCCTGAACGCCGACCAGAACGAAATGACCTGGCGCGTCGGGGTGACCAACGTGACCAACGAGAAGTACTGGTCTGGCATTGACGATACCGGTACCTATCTGTTCGAAGGCGATCCGCGTACCGTCCGCGTCTCAATGAGCTACGAATTCTGACGCTAAAAAAAGCGGGGCGGGCGGCTGACGCTCGCCCCACGCAACTTGCGACAATCCCCCCTAAGTGATAAAAGGTGCCCCTTCACAAAAACACACAGGGGAACGACGTGAAAGACGCGTCAACGTCGTCGGAGACCGTCACGGAAAGTGGCCCGACGCTTCATCGCGGTTTACAGAACCGACATATTCAACTTATCGCCCTTGGCGGCGCGATTGGCACCGGCCTGTTTCTCGGCATTGGTCCCGCGATTCAAATGGCCGGCCCGGCGGTCTTACTGGGCTACGCCGTGGCCGGGATTGTCGCTTTTCTGATCATGCGCCAGCTGGGCGAAATGGTGGTGGAAGAGCCAGTATCCGGTTCCTTTGCCCACTTTGCCTATAAATACTGGGGGCCGTTCGCCGGCTTTCTCTCCGGCTGGAACTACTGGGTGATGTTCGTGCTGGTAGGGATGGCGGAGCTGACCGCCGCCGGGATCTATATGCAGTACTGGCTTCCCGACGTGCCCACCTGGGTTTGGGCGGCGGCTTTCTTCATCATTATTAACGCCGTCAACCTGGTCAACGTACGCTTGTATGGCGAAGCGGAGTTCTGGTTCGCGCTGATCAAGGTGCTGGCGATTATCGGCATGATTGCCTTCGGCCTGTGGATGCTGTTCGGCGGCCACGGCGGCAGCAAAGCCGGGTTCGACAATCTGTGGAAACACGGCGGCTTCCTCGCCACCGGCTGGCACGGACTTATTCTGTCGCTGGCGGTGATCATGTTCTCCTTCGGCGGGCTGGAGCTTATCGGCATCACCGCCGCCGAAGCGCAAAACCCGGAAAAGAGCATTCCCAAAGCGGTCAATCAGGTGGTCTATCGTATCCTGCTGTTCTATATCGGTTCGCTGGTGGTGCTGCTGGCGCTCTACCCGTGGGTGGAGATCAAATCCGACAGCAGCCCGTTTGTGATGATTTTCCATAATCTGGACAGCAACCTGGTGGCCTCCGCGCTGAACTTCGTCATTCTGGTGGCCTCGCTGTCGGTGTATAACAGCGGCGTGTACTCCAACAGCCGGATGCTGTTCGGCCTGTCGGTGCAGGGTAATGCGCCGAAATTTCTCGCCCGCGTCAGCAAGCGCGGCGTGCCGGTGAACTCCCTGCTGCTCTCCGGAATTATCACTTCGCTGGTGGTGGTGCTGAACTACCTGCTGCCGCATGAAGCGCTGGGGCTGCTGATGGCCCTGGTGGTGGCGACGTTGCTGCTGAACTGGATCATGATCTGTATGGCGCACCTGAAGTTCCGCGCCGCCCAGCGCCGCAAAGGGCGCGAATCGAAGTTCAAAGCGCTGCTGGCGCCCGCCAGCAACTACTTCTGCATTGCTTTCCTTGGGCTGATCCTGGCGCTGATGTGCACTATCGACGGCATGCGTCTGTCGGCGATCCTGCTGCCGGTGTGGATCCTGTTCCTGTTTATCGCCTTCAAACTGCTGCGCCGCCCGGCGTAAGCGAGATGCCCCGCCGTCCGGCGGGGCTGCCTGCCTTTTTATTGTGATCCTCTTCGCAGGCGGCGCATTTGCCTGGCGATCTTCTTTTTGTAATCGATTACTTTTGTTTTGAGCTGTTTTGTAATCGATTACTTTTCTGAGGGCGAGCAACATGGTCACAACAACAGAAGGTCGGGAAAGTGTCCGCGTGAGCCACCGTTTTCTGGTGCCGCGGCTGTCGTTAATGATGTTTATGCAGTTTTTTATCTGGGGCAGCTGGTCGGTGACCCTGGGGCTGGTGATGACCCGCTATGAGATGTCATTGCTGATCGGCGATGCGTTCTCCGCCGGGCCGATCGCCTCAATCTTGTCTCCCTTTGTGCTGGGGATGCTGGTGGATCGCTTTTTCGCCTCGCAGAAGGTGATGGCGGTGATGCACCTGGCCGGGGCGGCGATCCTGTGGTTTGTCCCGCAGGCGCTGGTGGCGCAGAACGGCGCCCTGCTGATTGGCCTGCTGTTCGGCTATACGCTGTGCTATATGCCGACCCTGGCGCTGACCAACAATATCGCCTTCCACAGCCTGGCCAATGTCGATAAAACCTTCCCGGTGGTCCGCGTGTTCGGCACCATCGGCTGGATTATCGCCGGGATCTGCATCGGGGTGACCGGTATCTCTGATACCACCGGCATCTTCACGCTGGCGGCGCTCTGTTCGGTCGCGCTGGCGCTCTACAGCCTGACGCTGCCGCACACCCCGGCGCCGGCCAAAGGCATGCCGGTTCAGTTTCGCGACCTGCTGTGCGCGGACGCCTTCGCGCTGCTGAAAACCCGCCATTTCCTGATTTTCTCCCTCTGCGCCACCTTAATTTCCGTGCCGTTAGGCACCTATTACGCCTATACCGCGTCGTATCTGGCGGATGCCGGCGTCAAAGATGTCAGCACCGCGATGTCCTTCGGCCAGATGTCAGAGATCGTCTTTATGCTGGTGATCCCGTTGCTGTTCCGTCGCCTCGGGGTGAAATACATGCTGCTCATCGGCATGGCGGCGTGGTTCGTCCGCTACGCCTTTTTCGCTCTCGAAGTCAGCGAGGAGGGGCGCTTCCTGCTCTATCTGGGCATTTTGCTGCACGGCGTGTGCTATGACTTTTTCTTTGTCGTTGGCTTTATCTACACCGATCGCGTGGCGGGCGAGAAGGTAAAAGGCCAGGCGCAGAGCATGATTGTGATGTTCACCTACGGGATCGGCATGCTGCTGGGCTCGCAGATCTCCGGCGCGCTGTATAACCATCTGGTGGCCGGCCAGAGCGTGCCTCAGGCCTGGGTGACCTTCTGGTGGATCCCGGCGGTGGCCGCCGCGGTTATCGCGCTGATTTTCCTTTTCTCTTTCCAGTACAACGAGAAAGAGCCGCACTAATTTTTCAGGAGGGGGTATGAAAACGATTAAGGGACCGGGCATTTTTCTGGCGCAGTTTATCGGGCCGCAGGCGCCGTTCAACACCCTGGCGGGGATAGCGCAGTGGGCCGCCGGCCTGGGGTACAAGGCATTGCAGATCCCCTGCAACCACCCGGCGATTTTTGATGTCGAGCGGGCGGCGGCGAGCCAGACCTACTGCGACGAGGTCAGCGGCATCCTGGCGGAGCATGGGCTGGTGATCAGCGAGCTGTCCACTCACCTTGAAGGACAACTGGTGGCGGTGCATCCAGCGTATGACGCGGCGTTTGACGCCTTTGCCCCGGCGGCGCTGCATGGCGATCCGCAGGCGCGCCAGCGCTGGGCGGTGGAGAAAGTGCGCCAGGCGGCGGTAGCCTCCGGCCGCCTGGGGCTGCAGGCGCACGCGACCTTTTCCGGGGCGCTGGCATGGCCCTTTTTTTATCCGTGGCCGCCGCACAATCAGCCGCTTCTGGATGAGGCCTTTGCCGAGCTGGCGGCCGCTGCTGGACCTCTTCGACGAGCAGGGGGTCGATGTCTGCTATGAGATCCACCCCGGCGAAGACCTGCACGATGGCGTGACCTTTGAGCGTTTTCTTGCGCTGGTGGATAACCATCCGCGCTGCAATATGCTCTATGACCCGAGCCACCTGCATCTGCAGCAGATGGACTACCTGACCTATATCGATATCTATCATGCGCGTATTAAAGCGTTTCACGTCAAGGACGCCGAATTTCGCCGCAACGGGCGCAATGGCGTCTACGGTGGATACCAGCCCTGGCAGCAGCGGGCCGGGCGTTTCCGCTCTCCCGGCGACGGGCAGATCGACTTCAAAGGGGTGTTCAGTAAGCTGACCGAATATGATTTTGCCGGCTGGGCGGTGCTGGAGTGGGAGTGCTGCCTGAAGGATAGTGAGACCGGCGCGCGCGAGGGCAGCGAGTTTATCCGCCGCCATATCATTCCCGTTGCCGGACGGGCCTTCGATGACTTTGCCGCCGGCGGGAGGGAATAACATGATTCAGGTCGCGATTATCGGGGCAGGGTTTATTGGCCCGGCGCATCTGGAGGCGCTGCGGCGGCTGGGAGATGTCGAGGTGGTGGCGCTGTGCGACAGCCGCCTTGAGGCGGCGCAGCGCAAGGCGCAGGCGTTGAATATTGCCCATGCCTACGACTGCGTGGCAGCGCTGCTGACCCATCCGGGGCTACAGGTGGTGCATAACTGTACGCCGAACCATCTGCATGCCCAGATTAACCGGCAGATCCTCGCCGCCGGGCTGCACGTCTTCTCGGAAAAGCCGCTGTGTATGACGGCGGAGGAGGCGCGGGAGCTGGTGGCGCTTGCCGCCCGGGCCGGCGTGGTGCATGGCGTCAGCTTCGTCTATCGCCAGTTCGCTATGGTCCAGCAGGCGGCGGCGATGATCCGCCATGGCGAGGTCGGCAGAATCTTCGCGGCCCACGGCAGCTATCTGCAGGACTGGATGCTGCTGGAGACCGACTACAACTGGCGGGTCGATTCGGCGCAGGGCGGCGCGTCGCGGACGGTGGCCGACATCGGCTCCCACTGGTGCGATACCGTGCAGTTTATGACCGGTCGGCGGATTGTCGAGGTGATGGCGGATCTGTCTATCGTCTGGCCAACGCGTAAAGCGCCGGTCAATGGCAAAGCGACCTTCAGCGCCGTTCACGAGGCGCAGGCATATGAAACGCGGCCTGTCGATACCGAGGACTTTGGCTCGGTGCTGTTGCGTTTTGACGATGGCAGCAAAGGCAGCTTTATGGTCTCTCAGGTGAGCGCCGGGCGGAAAAACCGTCTGGCGGTGGAGATTAACGGCAGCCTCTGTTCTCTGGCCTGGGATCAGGAAGTGCCCCAGCGGCTGTGGATCGGCCACCGCGAGCAGCCGGATCGCCTGCTCAGCGATGACCCGAGCCTGCTGCGGCCGGAAATCGCTGACAGCGCCCATTACCCCGGCGGCCATATTGAGGGCTGGCCGGACGCCTTTAAGAATATGATGGGGCATTTTTATCAGGCGGTGCGCGCCGGGAAGATGCCGGCGGCCGGGGTCCGGCGCTTCGCCGCTTTCGACGACGGCGCCGATGTGATGTACATCATCGAGGCGATCGTTAAAAGCCATCAGGAACAGCGCTGGGTCAGCGTCCAACGCTGAGCGCAGGCGGGGCGCAGGATTATTTCACCCCAAGATAGCCGTCGAGATAGGCACCGGAGAGCTCGTTGCCGAACAGGACGGCATCTTTATTTTCCATCGCATTATCCCATTTGTCGCTGGCATTGCCGGTGAAGGCGTGCTCGGTGCGGGTGCCCTGCGCCGCCTGCTGTTTGATGGCTTCCGCGGTGCGGCGGGCATCGCTTTCGCTCATGCCAGCGGCTTTATCCTGCTGTCCGCGGGCATACATCGCCGTAAAGGTCGGCAGGTTTAAACGGTAATTTTCCTGGCGGTTGACGGTGAAGTTGCCGCCGACAAAATCGGAGCGGTGGGCGACGAAGGCGTAGGCATGGCGTTCCGGTGACGATTTTGACGAGGTGCAGCCGGTGATCGTTGCCAGGGCACAGCTGAGGGCGAGAATCGCGGTGGTGAGCCTCATGGGGATATCATCCTTAATCATAAAAGAAAAAATGGGGCGCAGGCGGTCTGTTGCGCCTCCTGCGCTAATGAGAATATGAAACGGCAAAAGGATGCGCGTTAACGGGGCGGGAGAGAAGCCCTGATTATTAATAGTTTCCCGGGACACCGTCTCGCTGAGCTACGCTTTCGCGCCAGGCTGGCAGGCCAATCAGAGGTCATTTATGATAGCCTGCAGGATCCACCTCTATCGCAGGAAGTGCAGGGTTTATGTCTATTCAGAAAATTGCTCGTCTGGCCGGCGTCTCGGTGGCCACGGTGTCGCGGGTGCTGAACAACAGCGATACGGTAAAAGCCAAAAACCGTGAGCGCGTACTGCAGGCGATCAAAGAGAGCAACTATCAGCCGAACCTGCTGGCGCGTCAGCTGCGAACCGCCCGCAGCAATATGATCCTGGTGATGGTCTCCAATATCGCTAACCCCTTTTGCGCCGAGGTGGTGAAGGGGATAGAAGAAGAGGCGGAGAAGAATGGCTATCGCATTCTGCTGTGTAACTCCGGGTCGGATCTGGCCCGCTCGACCTCGGGCCTGCAGCTGCTCTCCGGCAAAATGGTCGACGGCATTATTACCATGAATGCGCTCTCCAGCCTGCCGGAACTGACCACCATGATTGGCGACGCGCCCTGGGTGCAGTGCGCGGAGTATGCCGACACCGGCAGCATCTCCTGCGTCGGGATTAACGACGTTGAGGCGGCTCAGGGGGCGGTATCCCGGTTGGCCGATAGCGGCCGCCGCCGCATCGCGCTCATTAATCACGACCTCAGCTATCGCTATGCCCGTCTGCGCGAGCGCGGCTATAAAAGCGTGCTGCACGTGCACGGTCTGGCGTATCAGCAGGTGACCTACGCGCAGGATCTTAGCGCGGCGGCCGGTAAACGGGCGATGGAGCAACTGCTGTCGCAAGACGAGAAGCCCGATGCGGTGTTTGCCGTTTCGGACTCCCTCGCCGCCGGGGCGCTGCGGGCTATCGCCCAGGCCGGACTGCGGGTGCCGGAGGATATCGCGGTGATCGGCTTCGATGGCACCGAGCTGGCGGAAGTGGTCTCCCCGCAGCTGACCACCGTCGAACAGCCCTCCCGGGCGATCGGCCGCACGGCGGTGTCTCTACTGATGAAACGCATCGACGATCCCGACGCTGCCGTCGAACGGGTGATGATGGACTGGCGCGTGATAGACCGCGCCAGCGTCTGAGGATCAGCGGGAGAAGGCGCCGGTCAGCGCGCGAATATCGTTGCCGGTGGGCGTTTGATGAATGCGTAAGCCAAACTCATCCACCACGGCGAAGACATGGTCGAAAATATCCGCCTGGATCCCCTCATATTCCGCCCATACCACGGTGTTGGTGAAACAGTAGATCTCGATCGGCAAGCCGTTGGCATCCGGCGCCAGCTGGCGCACCATCAGGGTCATATCCTGGCGGATGCGCGGAT
>ERZ773115.3043-NODE-3043-length-12092-cov-4.521309_pt1 | contig 12092 bp, 9 predicted proteins | sample MGYA00511116_ERZ773115 | MGnify/ENA primary metagenome ERZ773115 (study PRJEB29015, sample SAMEA2737869) | human gut metagenome | biome: human gut; feature: human-associated habitat; material: faeces | place: China | collected 2012 ... | reverse complement strand
GAGATATTCCGAAACAGTTTCTGCCGATAGGCGGCAAACCTGTGCTGATGCGTACGCTGGAAGCATTCCGCAAGTACGATGCGATGCTTCAGATTATTCTGGTACTTCCCCGTGAACAGCAGGACTTTTGGAAACAGCTTTGCGAAGAACATCATTTTTCGGTGGAACATCTTGTGGCAGATGGCGGCGAGACCCGTTTTCATTCGGTGAAGAACGGGCTGGCGCTTGTGGAGGCTCCCGGTCTGGTAGGAGTGCACGACGGAGTTCGTCCGTTTGTAACCCTTGAAGTGATTCGCCGGTGTTACAAGCTGGCGGAACAACATAAAGCTGTGATTCCGGTGGTGGATGTAGTCGAAACGCTGCGCCATCTGACGGATGCCGGAAGCGAAACGGTGAGCCGTACTGAATATAAGTTAGTGCAGACTCCTCAGGTCTTTGAGGTGGAGCTGCTGAAACAGGCTTATGGACAGGAGTTTACTCCGTTCTTTACGGACGATGCTTCGGTGGTCGAAGCAATGGGCGTACCCGTATATCTGGCAGAAGGTAATCGTGAAAACATAAAAATAACAACTCCCTTTGACCTGAAGATCGGGAGTGCTCTCTTGTAAATGTTCGATTTAACCACACGCGACATCAAATTTATCTCCGGTGTAGGGCCTCAGAAGGCCGCAGTATTGAACAAGGAGTTGGAAATCTACTCGTTGTACGATCTGATTTATTATTTTCCTTATAAATATGTTGACCGGAGCCGCATCTATTACATTCACGAAATAGATGGCAATATGCCGTATATCCAGTTGAAAGGAGAAATTCTCGGTTTCGAAACCATTGGCGAAGGACGTCAACGTCGTTTGACGGCGCACTTTTCGGATGGTACGGGAGTCGTGGATTTGGTGTGGTTTCAAGGCATTAAGTATATCTTAGGTAAGTATAAACTACACGAGGAATATATCATCTTCGGTAAACCGACCGTTTTCAACGGACGTATCAATGTGGCGCATCCCGATGTAGACAAGCCGGAAGATTTGAAACTTTCTTCGGTGGGATTGCAACCTTATTATAATACGACGGAGAAGATGAAGCGCAGTTTCCTCAACTCTCACGCGATTGAGAAGATGATGGCAACTGTCATTCTGCAGATACAGGAGCCTCTGCCTGAGACTCTCTCTCCCAAACTGTTGTCGGAACATCACTTGATGCCTTTGACAGAGGCTCTGCGGAATATCCATTTCCCGACTAATCCCGATTTATTACGCCGGGCGCAATATAGGCTTAAATTCGAGGAGCTCTTCTACGTACAGTTGAACATCTTGCGCTATGCCAAAGACAGGCAAAGAAGGTATCGCGGCTATATCTTTGAAAAAGTGGGCGACGTATTCAACACGTTTTATACAAAGAACCTTCCTTTCCAACTGACAGGCGCACAGAAACGAGTGCTGAAAGAAATTCGGAATGACGTGGGTAGCGGTCGGCAGATGAACCGTCTTTTGCAGGGAGATGTAGGTAGTGGGAAAACTTTAGTCGCCTTGATGAGTATGTTGCTGGCGTTGGATAACGGCTACCAAGCCTGCATGATGGCGCCTACGGAAATATTAGCGAACCAGCATTACGAAACGATTAAGGAGTTACTGTTCGGTATGGATATCCGCGTGGAACTGCTGACGGGCTCTATCAAAGGAAAAAGGAGGGAAGCCATTCTCACCGGTTTGCTGACAGGAGATGTGAAAATACTGATCGGGACCCATGCGGTTATTGAGGATACCGTTAATTTTTCTTCTCTCGGTTTTGTGGTTATTGACGAACAACACCGCTTTGGCGTGGCGCAACGTGCCCGCCTTTGGAGTAAGAATATTCAACCGCCGCACGTGCTCGTCATGACCGCCACTCCTATTCCCCGGACGTTGGCGATGACTTTATACGGTGACTTGGATGTGTCCGTCATCGACGAACTGCCTCCGGGACGGAAACCGATTGCTACTGTTCACCAGTTCGACAATCGCCGGGAAAGCCTGTATCGCTCTGTACGCAAGCAGATTGAGGAAGGACGGCAGGTTTATATCGTCTATCCTTTAATAAAGGAAAGTGAGAAAATAGACTTGAAGAACCTCGAAGAAGGCTATCAGCATATCCTGGAAGAATTTCCCGAATGTACTGTATGTAAAGTGCACGGCAAAATGAAGGCTGCCGAAAAGGATGAACAAATGCAACTTTTCATTTCAGGCAAAGCGCAAATAATGGTTGCCACTACAGTGATCGAAGTCGGCGTGAACGTACCGAATGCTTCGGTGATGATTATAGAGAATGCTGAACGTTTCGGACTTTCGCAACTGCATCAGTTGCGCGGTCGGGTAGGGCGTGGCGCCGACCAGTCTTATTGTATTTTGGTGACAAATTATAAACTGACCGAAGATACTCGTAAGCGACTGGAGATAATGGTACGCACAAATGACGGCTTTGAAATAGCGGAAGCTGATTTGAAGTTGCGCGGTCCCGGTGACTTGGAAGGGACGCAGCAGAGTGGTGTCGCCTTCGATTTGAAAATTGCGGATATTGCCCGTGACGGACAATTGCTGCAATACGTCCGTGCGATAGCCGAAGATATTGTAGAGCATGATCCCGGTGCACAGAGTCCGGAGAATGAAATACTGTGGCGGCAACTCAAATCCTTGCGGAAAACGAATGTTAACTGGGCTGCCATTAGTTGAAAAACGGTTAAACATGCAGTTTATTTGCGGGAATGTGTTGCAAAACATGTTTTGCTTCTATTCTCCCTATTCATAGGGATTTAACGCCTGAATGTTTGTCTTATTTCCGGCTAATCATCTGAAAAATAGTTAATAACTCTCTTGTCGTTTCATCGGAAAATGCTACCTTTGGAAGAATTTTTTAGTAAATGTATCGTTTAACCATTAGAAAAGTCGTATATCATGCTTGAAAAAACGCTGGTCATTTTAAAGCCTTGTACCCTCCAACGGGGATTGGTTGGTGAGATTACTCATCGTTTTGAACGTAAAGGACTGCGGTTGGCCGGCATGAAGATGATGCAACTGACTGATGAATTATTGAGCGAACATTATGCCCACTTGAGCAGCAAGCCTTTCTTTCAAAGAGTGAAAGATTCCATGATGACAGCTCCTGTCATTGTTTGTTGTTTCGAAGGTGTGGATGCTATTCAAACTGTCCGTATGTTGGCGGGTCCGACAAATGGACGTCTGGCTGCCCCGGGAACTATTCGTGGGGATTACAGTATGAGCTTTCAGGAAAATATAGTTCATGCTTCTGATTCTCCGGAGACCGCAGCTATCGAGTTAACGAGATTTTTTAAACCGGAAGAAATATTCGATTACAAACAGGCGACATTTGACTACCTGTATGCAAATGACGAATATTAATTGAATTGACAAAGAACGAATGAATTTCAATTGTATTATTAAAACAGGATTGGTAGCTGTTGCGGCTATGGTTAGTTTGAGCTCTTTCTCACAAGACCTGATTGCTCGTCAAGCACCGATAGACAAGAAATTAAAAACAGTAGACTCTTTGGCATTGCAAAAGCAAATCCGTGCCGAACAGTCGGAATATCCCGCCCTAAGTCTCTATCCAAACTGGAACAACCAGTATGTACACGCTTACGGAAACGCTATTATCCCTGATACTTACACGATCGACCTGACAGGTTTCCACATGCCGACTCCCAGCACGAAAATCACTTCGCCTTTCGGTCCCCGTTGGAGAAGAATGCACAACGGTCTTGACTTGAAGGTTAATATCGGCGATACTATCGTGGCTGCCTTTGATGGTAAGGTACGTATCGTGAAATATGAGCGTAGAGGTTATGGAAAGTATGTCGTTATTCGTCACGACAATGGTTTGGAGACTGTTTACGGACACTTGTCCAAGCAGTTGGTAGAAGAAAATCAATTGGTGAAAGCCGGTGAAGTGATAGGTCTGGGTGGTAATACGGGACGTTCTACCGGTTCGCATCTTCATTTTGAGACTCGTTTCTTAGGAATTGCAATCAATCCGATTTATATGTTCGACTTCCCGAAACAGGATATCGTAGCCGATACCTATACGTTCCGGAAGACGAAAGGTGTGAAACGCGCCGGTTCTCATGACACACAAGTGGCAGATGGCACTATCCGCTATCATAAAGTGAAAAGTGGGGATACCCTGTCCCGCATCGCTAAGTTGCGTGGCGTATCGGTCAGCACGCTTTGTAAGTTAAACCGTATTAAGCCGACAACGACTTTGCGCATCGGACAAGTTTTGCGTTGTTCATAAATATCTTGCTTATAAAACAGTAATACAATATCTTTAGAAGAGGGCACTTTAATATAATTTAGAGTGCCCTCTTTCTGTTTTTACTTAATTATTGTTACCTTTGCGCACTATTTGGAAGAAAATGAAAGATACCAAGCAACAATTTGAACATGTCATCGCCTTGTGCCGTGACTTATTCTCCAAGAAGCTGCACGATTACGGGCCTGCATGGCGTATCCTGCGTCCGGCTTCGGTGACTGACCAGATTTTTATCAAAGCCAACCGGATACGTAGTATTGAAACTAAAGGAGTGACTTTGGTAGACGAAGGAATCCGTTCTGAATTCATTGCGATTGTCAATTACGGTATTGTCGGACTGATTCAACTGGAATTGGGATATGCCGAATCTGCCGACATCAGCAATGAAGAAGCGATGGCGCTTTATGATAAGTATGCCCAAGCGGCACTGGAACTGATGCTTGCCAAGAACCATGATTATGATGAGGCTTGGCGGAGTATGCGCGTTAGTTCGTATACAGACTTGATTTTGATGAAAATTTACCGCACCAAGCAGATTGAAAGTCTGTCCGGTAACACATTGGTGTCCGAAGGAATCGACGCTAATTACATGGACATGATTAATTATTCGGTTTTTGGATTGATAAAGATAGAATTTGAAGGATAAGAACTTACATATCATTCAGGAAGTGGTGGCGAACACCGGTCGCTTTATTCTGGCGGCTTCGTTCATATTCTCCGGATTTGTAAAGGCAGTTGATCCACTGGGATTCCAGTATAAGATACAGGATTATCTGGCTGCATTCGGAATGGCCTCTTGGTTCCCTTCATTTTTCCCGCTATTGGGAGGTATCGTGTTATCTTCCGTCGAATTCTTTATTGGTATCTCTTTGTTTTTCGGAACGCGGAGGACGATCGCTTCTTCATTGGCGTTAATGCTGATGATTTTTATGACGCCACTGACACTGTACCTTGCCCTCTTTGATCCGGTTTCGGACTGTGGTTGTTTTGGTGATGCTTGGGTTTTGACGAATTGGGAGACATTTGGCAAAAATGTAGTGCTCCTGCTTGCGGCTGTCGGAACGTTCCGATATAGGAAGATGGTGTTCCGGTTCATTAGCGTGAAGATGGAATGGCTGGTTTCATTATATACACTGTTTTTTGTGTTTACTTTGTCATTTTATTGCTTGGACCGTTTGCCTGTCTTAGACTTCCGACCGTATAAGATTGGGAAGAATATATCGGAAGGGATGACGATTCCCGATGGAGCGAAACCGAGTGTATATGAAAGTATCTTTGTGCTGGAAAAGAATGGCGAAAAGAAAGAATTTACGCTGGATAACTATCCGGACAGTACTTGGACATTTGTCGATACACGTACTGTACTTAAGGAAAAAGGCTATGAACCGCCCATCCATGATTTTTCCATAATGGATTTGAATACAGGAGATGATATTACGGAAGATGTCCTGACCGATATGGGATATACATTCCTGTTGGTTGCCCACCGGATTGAGGAAGCGGATGACAGTAATATTGATTTGATTAATGAAATATATGATTATTCGGTGGAACATGGTTACAGATTTTATTGCCTGACTTCCTCACCCGAAGAACAAATCGAATTATGGAAAGACAAGACCGGTGCAGAGTATCCTTTCTGTCAGATGGATGATATAACTCTGAAGACGATGGTGCGTTCCAATCCGGGATTAATGCTGATTAAGAACGGGACTATTCTGAATAAGTGGAGCGACGAGGATATTCCGGACGAATACGTGTTGACCGATAAACTGGAGAATTTGCCATTGGGACAACAAAAGTTGGAAAGTGATTTTCACACAGTGGGATATGTTTTCCTGTGGTTTGTTATCCCGTTGTTGCTTGTGCTGGGCGTGGATGTGCTGGTTATTCGCCGTAGAGAACGAAAAAAAAGTTTTATTAACCCTTTAAATAAAGAAAACAAAATGAGAAAGAACATTGTTGCAGGAAACTGGAAAATGAACAAAACCCTTCAAGAGGGTATCGCTTTGGCAAAAGAACTGAACGAAGCATTGGCTAATGAAAAGCCTAACTGTGATGTAATCATCTGTACTCCGTTTATCCACCTGGCTTCTGTTACTCCGTTGGTAGACGCTGCTAAGATTGGTGTAGGTGCTGAAAACTGTGCAGACAAGGCTTCCGGTGCATATACAGGTGAGGTATCGGCTGAGATGGTTGCTTCTACAGGAGCCAAATATGTAATTTTGGGACACTCTGAACGTCGTGCTTACTACGGTGAAACAGTTGCTATCCTTGAAGAAAAAGTGAAATTGGCTTTGGCTAACGGTCTGACTCCGATTTTCTGTATCGGTGAGGTTCTGGAAGAACGCGAAGCTAACAAGCAGAATGAAGTGGTAGCTGCACAGATGGCTTCTGTATTCTCTCTGTCTGCTGAAGATTTCTCAAAGATTATCTTGGCTTATGAACCGGTTTGGGCTATCGGTACAGGTAAAACTGCTACTCCGGAACAAGCTCAGGAAATCCACGCTTTCATCCGTTCAATCGTTGCTGACAAGTATGGCAAGGAGATCGCTGACAATACCTCTATCCTTTATGGTGGTAGCTGCAAGCCTTCTAATGCAAAAGAACTGTTCGCTAATCCGGACGTTGATGGTGGTTTGATCGGTGGCGCTGCTCTGAAGGTTGCTGATTTCAAAGGTATCATTGATGCGTTCAATGCATAATTAACTTTCACCACGGATTACACAGACTCGCACAGATTAACTTCATTCAATGAAAATCTGTGTTAATCCGTGTAATCTGTGGTGAACTATTTCATTATCAAATGAGAAAACTTGTTTTATTTGTCCTATTGCTTCTCTTGGTGGGTGCCGGTGCACAGGCGCAGGGCATTATCAGGAGTTTGGAGCGTACGGTGCCGGGGCAGGGAAAGGTGACCATTCACCAGGATCCCCGTATTGAAGCTCTGATTGGCATGGAGCGTCCTGCAACAGGCGAACAGAAGGTGATAAAGACTTCCGGTTTCCGGATACAGGCGTATGCAGGCAATAATACGCGACAGGCAAAAAACGATGCTGATCGTGTAGCTTCAAGAGTCAAAGAGTATTTTCCGGAGTTGTCGGTATATACTTCGTTTATTTCACCCCGTTGGCTTTGTCGTGTGGGTGATTTCCGGAGCATTGAAGAGGCGGACGCAATGATGCGTCGGTTGAAAGCTACCGGTATGTTTAAAGAGGTTTCTATTGTAAGAGACCAGATCAATATTCCTTTATAAATCTGTCATGTTGGAAAAAGAAGAAATTGTCTCTCCGAATTTGGAGGAATTGAAGAATCATTATCGTAGTATTATAACTTTGTTGGGCGAAGATGCTGAACGGGAAGGGCTGTTGAAAACTCCCGAACGGGTAGCTAAGGCGATGCTGAGTTTAACAAAAGGGTATCACATCGATCCGCACGAAGTACTTCGTTCCGCTAAATTCAAAGAGGAATATAGTCAGATGGTGATTGTGAAAGACATTGATTTCTTCTCTCTCTGCGAACACCATATGTTGCCGTTCTACGGAAAAGCACATGTGGCATATATCCCTAACGGCTATATCACGGGATTGAGCAAGATTGCCCGGGTAGTCGATATCTTTTCCCATCGCCTGCAAGTGCAGGAACGCATGACGCTGCAAATCAAAGATTGTATCCAGGAGACACTGAACCCATTGGGAGTGATGGTGGTAGTGGAGGCAAAGCATATGTGTATGCAGATGCGCGGTGTAGAAAAACAAAATTCTATTACTACTACTTCAGACTTTACAGGAGCTTTCAATCAAGCCAAGACTCGCGAAGAGTTTATGAATCTGATTCAGCACGGCAGGGTGTAATACGCTTTACAAAATGTGGACGATGTAGTTCCCCGTCAATGAGGATTGCCTCCGGTACCGATGAAGGGGTGTCTCGGCACCGATGAGAAATTTAGCGTAATACAACGCGGTCGCCCAGGCGCTTCGCCATCAGACTTTGCACTTCCCGCATCTCATTGTAACGCTGCATCAGCGAATTACATTTCTCATTGTCATGAGCGAGTGCCGGATCTTGCAGGGCATAAAGCATATGTTTCAGTTCTTCCGTGACAATCGCATACTTGAAGTTGATCATCAACATCGGGACGAGTTCGTACAGCCGTTCTTCATCTGTCACGATCTTCTGTGATTTCGAGTGATACTTACTTAGCTGATAACGTACATTGATCAAGTCCACGCTCAACCGGCTGATGGTCTGGTCGGGATGTGCCAGGAAATAGCGTTCCGCGATAAAACCGGCATCGTGTATATGCGTGGCGGCTTCTGTCAGAATCTGTCGGTGCAACGGATTATGGAAAGCCAGGTCGTCTTCCTTCAGATCATTCACCACATATTCGATAACGGTTACCGGAATTTCATTTCCTTCTTCGTCGGTAAGGTTGCACATCACTTTTTCACCATAACGGACTACTGCCTGCAGGATCAATCGCTCAAACTTATAGAACTCCTGACCTTCTTTCCCTTCCTGTGGAATAAAGGAGGTATAAGAATCTCCGGGAACAGTGGTATCCGTAGTGGAGGCAGGTGCATTGCCGGGAGGAAATCCTGCCGCACCTCCTGTAGCAGCGGACATCGGATCTGCGAAAGATACGATATTGCCATCGTCATCATATTCGGGTTCCGGTGGCATTCCTGCATTGCCGTAGGGGCTCGATGGACTAGAATAAGTCGGAGCACCGGAATAAGCCGGTGTGCCGGAAGCGGCAGCTGTACCGGAAGTATCTCCGGTTGTTGAAGATGAATGATTATAGCTGGGACGATTGGCTTTTTCAGCCTGCGCCTCTCTTAATTTGGCGACTTCCGCTACCAGCAGTTTTTCTTCGATGCGCAGATGTTGGCTGCATTCTTTGATGTAGACATCCCGTATAATGGCTTCCGGTATGACGGAAATGCTTCGTACGATATTCGAAATCAGTTCCGCGCGTTTGATCGGATCTCTTCCCGCGTCTTCCATCAGAAGGTCGGTCTTGAAGCGGATGAAATCTTTCTCGTGCTCATGGATGAATGCCTGGAATTCTTCCGAATTATGTTTGCGGGCGAAGGAGTCCGGGTCGTCTCCGTCCGGAAGCAGGCATACTTTGATGTTCATGCCTTCTTCCAGCAGCATATCGATTCCGCGGATAGAGGCTTTGATACCGGCTACGTCACCGTCATAGAGTACGGTAATGTTATTGGTGAAACGGTGGATCAGACGAATCTGTCCAGGCGTCAATGCGGTGCCCGATGAAGCGACTACGTTTTCTATGCCCGACTGATGCATGGAGATAACGTCCGTGTATCCTTCCACAAGGAAACATCTGTCCTGCCTGACAATCGCCTGTTTGGCAAAATAGATTCCGTATAGCTCGTTACTCTTGTGGTAAATTTCCGACTCGGGAGAGTTGACATATTTCACCTTTACCCCTTTGGTGGCGGTGCTGAGCACACGTCCGCCGAAGGCGACCACCTTTCCGGAAAGGGTATGGACGGGGAAAATCACACGTCCCCAGAAGCGGTCACGAAGACGGTGGTCATCCGTTTCGTAGCAGATTCCCGTTTTCACCAGGAATTCTTTCTTGTAGCCTTTGCGCAATGCTTCTTGTGACATGGCATCATGGCTTTCCGTACAGTAACCCAACTGGAATTTCTCAATGATGTCATCACGAAATCCACGCTGACGGAAATAAGCTAGACCGATGCTGCGCCCGTCCACATGATTCTTTAAGATATTCTGAAAGTAATCGCGGGCGAAGTTGTTGACAATGAACATACTTTCGCGCGTTGTCTGCGCCTGTTTCTCTTCATTGGTCAGCTCCCGTTCTTTGATTTCGATGTTGTATTTCTTGGCGAGATATTTCAGTGCCTCGTAATACGACATCTGTTCGTGCTCCATGATGAAGTGCACTACATTGCCGCCCTTGCCGCAGGCAAAGCATTTGCACAGTCCCTTGGCTGGCGATACGTAGAACGACGGGGTCTTATCGTCGTGGAACGGGCACAGACCTACATAGTTCACTCCGCGTTTCCGCAGCGTGACGAAGTCTGACACGACATCAACGATTTGTGCCGCATCCAGAATTCTGTCTATGGTGGGTTGGTCTATCATGATTCGAGCACAAAGTTACACATAAAATCAGCCTCTGCAAAAAAAATAGGGGTTAGTGATTAGCGATTAGCAGGCTGCGCTATTATGCCGCATGGTACTAATCGCTAATCACTAACCCCTAATCACTAATTACTTAATTTTTTCTCTGATCTTCGTCAGATACTTCTTCATTCCTTCCGCATCCTTGTTCTCAATGATTTCGAGAAGATTTTTCAGCTCAGTGCGGATGTTGGCCACCTGTCCCGGAGTGCGCGGGTTGAACAGAATTTCCTGAAGCAGGTAGTCATCTTCGCTCAGCAAACCTTTGGCAATAGCCATATGTTTCTTGAATGTAGTTCCCGGCGCTTCCTGATGTTTCATTACAGCTGCAAATACGAACGTCGAAACGAACGGGATGGATAGCGAGTAAGCCACCGTTTCATCATGTTCGTCAAAGGTATATTCGAAGATGTTCAACCGCAAGGTTTGGTAGAGGTCTTTAAAAAAGATCTTACCCAAGTGATCTCCTTCACTGATGATAATGGCGTTCTCGCTGCTTAGATTGCTAAGGCTGGCGAAAGTCGGACCGAACATAGGGTGACTGGAAACATAACGGAAGCCGCTTTCTTCGTAGAACTTCTTCAGTCCCGTTTTAACAGAAGCAATATCACTGATGATGCAATCTTTGGGCAGCACAGGCAACACTTTGCGGAAAGCGTCCAGTGTGTACTTTACTGTTGCGGCGTTGATAACCAGTTCCGGTTCAAAATCCTTGATTTCTTCCAATGTCGTGAAACGATAAGTGTTGTAGACAAAACGCAATTGGTGCGGGTTGACGTCGAACACGGCCGTTTCGTGTTGGAAGCTCAATATATCAGTAAAGAAAGAGCCCATTTTCCCGGCTCCGAGTATTAATATTCTCATGTCTATTGTTTATTTGTTGATAATCTCCATCTGTTGGCGGACAGACTCTTCGTGGATAGCCTCGAAGATTTTCTTCATGAATTCCGCATCCATACCGCATTGTTCCCCTTGTGAACCGCGCTTTTCCAGAATTTCATTGTAACGTCCGGTCTGGAGTACGGTGATATTATGTTCTTTCTTGTATGTACCGATTTCACGGGCAACGCGCATTCTTTTTGCCAACTCTTGAATGATGTTGTCATCACATTCATCAATCTGTTTACGTAGCAGCCCCAGACTTTCAGTCGATTGGGTTTCGGTACGGATAACCAATAGATTGAGGATATAGTCGAGTACATCCGGAGTCACTTGTTGGGAAGCGTCACTCCATGCACAATCCGGATTGCAGTGGCTTTCTACGATCAGACCGTCGAAGTTAAGGTCCATAGCCTGCTGACAAAGCGGAGCTACCAGTTCGCGTTTTCCACCGATATGACTGGGATCGCAGAAGATGGGAAGATTAGGGATGCGGCGGCGCAGTTCGATAGGAATGTGCCATTGGGGCAGATTGCGGTAAATCTTCTTATCGTAGCTGCTGAAACCACGATGAATAGCACCCAGACGTTTCAGACCTGCATTGTTGATACGTTCCAAGGCTCCGATCCACAATTCAAGATCCGGATTTACTGGGTTCTTGACCAATACGGGGATATCAACGCCTTTCAGAGCGTCTGCGATTTCCTGTACGGCGAAAGGGTTGGCAGTGGTAC
>ERZ773115.3031-NODE-3031-length-12141-cov-3.738789_pt1 | contig 12141 bp, 10 predicted proteins | sample MGYA00511116_ERZ773115 | MGnify/ENA primary metagenome ERZ773115 (study PRJEB29015, sample SAMEA2737869) | human gut metagenome | biome: human gut; feature: human-associated habitat; material: faeces | place: China | collected 2012 ... | reverse complement strand
CCTGAGACCTGGATATGAAAGTTACACTTTTGAAGAACTTCAGGGCTTTCAGAAAATTCTTCAGAAGACAATTTTATCGGTGGGAATCCGGGGCATCGATTAAACGATACCAGTAACCGCCACGCATTTTTGGAATCTCTATATAGCTGCTTTCTTTGAAGTAAGGAAAGCCAAACATATTTGCCATAAAGCGTTCCTGCTGATTATAAACGCCGGGAACGCCGAGGATATACTGTCCGTTATTTCTTTGTCCTAAAAGCAAATATCCGAAATTATAATGCCCATACTGGAGAAAACGGTTATTGCGCAGTGCACAGTAATGCCGCGGAAAATGCTTCAGGTCATCAAGGTGTATCTTCCATGCAGAAATCAGTTCGCCATCGGAGAAGGGGGAAAATTCGGCAGAGGTTTTTCTGTTTTCTGCATTTCTTTCCGGGACAGGATTGCCGGCATTTTCAGAACTATTGGAATCTTCAACAGTATTATCTGAGATATAGGATGACTCTGTTCCTGGCTTGTTATCAGATGTTCCCTGAGCCGGAATGTTGGCAGACGGTTCAATTGATAAAGAATCGTCAGGAACTTTTGTAAGCGAGGTATCTTCGGGTTTTTCTGAAATATCTTCAAGTTCTTCGGGCATTTCCTGTAATACCATATCTGCCGGAACTTCGGGTTTCTGTGAAGTGATTTTCGCAGATTCGGGAATATCTGCGTCAGGCATAGCTTTTATTTCATGGAAATTCTCCGGACGTATAGGCTGATCGTCCCATTCAGTACCAAAGAATCCGCCGGTATTTGAAGTAATGATCATTCCGCCCAACTTACCCATTGCAACACCGGAGTCATTCATATCTGTTGCATCTGTTATGATCAGGCATTCTACAGTTTCTTTTTCTGTCTCGCAGGTATCCAGAAGAATTCCGTTGATCAGGCCATCCTTTCGTGTAAATCCATAAATATTGCATTTTACATTTTCAGGCAGCCCCGGACAATGCAGATGAATCTCAACAGAACATTGCTGATCTTTTACTTCAACTTTAATAAATCCGCAATTGCTGCCTTTCTTTCCGCTTTCATAGTCATATACATATGCGATAAAACGCCGATATCCAGCCAAAATCCTTCCTCCGTAAAACCAGATTCAATAATGTATATGACCATCAGAAGAAAATATTCGAAAAAATTAAAAAAATTTGAAAAAATCTATTGACAAACTGCGATTTTATTAATATAATAGCACTTGCATTGACGAAGCGTGGCTCAGTTTGGTAGAGCGCTGCGTTCGGGACGCAGAGGTCGTGGGTTCGAATCCCGTCGCTTCGACTACGCATAGGAAGTCTGAAACCAATTGGTTTTCAGGCTTTCTTTTTGCTATTCTGGTAGTGATGCAACAGCAGAAAGGAAAAGAAAAGTTGACAGATCAGGAACGTTTTATGAAAGAAGCTATCCGTCAGGCGAAGAAGGCAGAAGCTCTGGAAGAAGTGCCAATCGGCTGTGTGATCGTGCATGAGGGTAAGATCATCGCACGTGGATATAACAGAAGAAACACAGATAAAAATACACTCTCCCATGCAGAACTGAATGCAATCCGCAAAGCCAGTAAAAAACTTGGAGACTGGCGGCTGGAGGGATGCACTATGTATGTGACGCTGGAACCATGCCAGATGTGCTCCGGGGCACTTGTCCAGTCCAGAATAGATGAAGTAGTGATCGGCTGTATGAATGCCAAAGCGGGCTGCGCAGGTTCTGTGATGAATCTTTTGCAGGTGGATGGATTTAATCATCAGGTAAAGATTATACAGGGAGTTCTGGAAGAGGAATGTTCTTCTATGCTGTCTGAGTTTTTCAGAAAGCTTCGTGAGAAAAAGAAGCAGGAAAAGGCAGCCCTTAAAGCTGCACAGGAAAATCCGGAGGGAGAACCGGAACAATAAAAGTAAAAGACAGAAAAAAACAGGAAGAATCTTAAAGGCAATAAGAGTAATAGAAGTAACAGGATTAATGTTACAGGCAGAAATAAAAAGAGGCGAATAAAAAGAATGAAAAAAGATACAACAAACGACATGACCGTCGGCAGTCCGGTGAGTCTGATAATAAAATTTATGATCCCAATGTGCTTGGGAAATCTTTTTCAGCAGTTTTATAATATTGCAGATTCCATTGTTGCCGGAAAATTTATCGGAGTAAATGCCCTTGCAGCTATCGGAAGCACCGGTTCACTGATGTTTTTTGTGACCGGCTGGCTGAATGGACTCAGCAGTGGATTTGCGATTATCGTAGCCCAGATGTTCGGAGCGAAAAAATTTGACAGGATGCGCCATTATGTTGCCATGTCCATTTACCTTATGGCTGCATTTTCCATTGTCATGACCATAGGATTCAGTCTTGCGAACAAACCAATCCTGCATCTGATGAATTCGCCGGAAGAGGTATTTGGTGATGTAACTGCATATATGGGAATTATTTATGCAGGTCTTATTATCACAGGTGCATATAATGCACTTGCGGCTTTCCTGCGTGCGCTGGGTGACTCCAAGTCGCCATTGTATTTCCTGATCATTTCGGCTGTGATCAATGTTATTCTGGATGTAGTTTTTATTGTAGTCTTTGGAATGGGTGTAGAAGGATGCGGATATGCCACAGTGATCGCACAGGGAATTTCGGCAGTGTGCTGCCTGATTTATATTGTAAAAAGATTTCCAATCCTTCATCTGGAACGGAAGGATTTTGAGATATGCTGGGGCAGTTTCGGCAGACTTCTGAAGCTTGGAATTCCTATGGGACTGCAGTTTTCGATTACAGCAATCGGAACCATTATTGTACAGAGCGCGGTCAATATTTACGGACCTGTACATATGGCCGGATTCTCTGCTGCCGGTAAGATCCAGAATATTTTTGCCACAGTATTTACAGCCTTCGGTGCAACCATAGCAACCTATGTAGGTCAGAACAGGGGCGCAGGAAAAATGGATCGTGTGAAACAGGGAGTCCGTTACACGCAGATGATGGTCCTGGGATGGAGCGTTTTTGTTATGTTCCTGATGTTTTTCTTCGGAAAATATCTGACATATCTTTTCGTAGATCCATCGGAACAGGACGTAGTAAATGTGTCTGTTACTTATTTCCGGACAGTATTCTGGGCATATCCGTTTCTCGGAAGTATTTTCCTCTATCGAAATACTCTGCAGGGAATGGGATATGGACTTGTACCAATGCTTGGCGGGGTATTTGAACTGGTGGCGAGAACCGGAATTGTCGTATTGATTGCGGGACATACTTCCTTTGCCGGTGTCTGTATGGCTGACCCGACCGCATGGATCGCCGCACTGATCCCGCTGATTCCTTATTATTTTCATGTGATGAAGAAATATAAGAACAAAAGTCAGGTACAGGCAGTAGAGGATTAATTATTCTTTATCTGATGGAAATTGTATAAGGCTCTTTCCTGCTTCTGTTAATATATGGACTTTTGTAAACCACAAAAATAAGAAAAGCATTCAGAAAATTATCAACAGATAAAATTCTGAATGCTTTTTTATATGATGAGCTGCATCATGAATATTCTTTTTTGCGCGCCGCACTTCGGAATGGTCCCACAGACGTTACCTCTACAGTTAACTCAGCCCAGGCACCCTTACGGCACACAAGAGCTTCTGCTTAGTGCTGCTACATTCCTGTCCTGACACGGTTCACAGATTCCTGTTGCGTAAGACCCAAACGTCAACGCCACTTATAAAGGGCAGCTCCACAGGAGACAAACCTCAGATTGGCATCACCCCTGCTGTAGCGGATTGCAGGTACAGGGCACCGCTATCTCCCCGGCTGCGCATTTCTGATTATATAGGCAGGAGGCTGTTTTGTCAATAGTGAATCATTATAGTAAAACTTATTACTGGGAACGGAGTGAACAGTAACAAACGTAGTGCGTGAATAATAACTAAAACTTTTCTAACACTATTGTATGAAAACGATAAATATTATATAATAAACAGAAATAAACTATCTTTATTCTGGAAATGGATATGCCAGAGTACACAACATGTCTTGTATGTATGGATATGGATAATTCTTAAAACACAGAAATGGAGGATACTATCATGATTAAAAGAATAGGTATGCTTACCAGTGGCGGTGACTGTCAGGCTCTTAACGCTACCATGCGAGGAGTAGTAAAGGGACTGAGTAACAATTTGGATGAACTGGAAGTTTATGGATTTGATGATGGATATAAAGGACTGATCTATGGTAAATACCGTATGCTCACATCCAAAGATTTTTCCGGAATCCTTACACAGGGCGGCACAATCCTCGGAACATCCAGACAGCCATTCAAACTGATGCGTGTCCCGGATGAGAATGGCCTGGACAAGGTTGAAGCAATGAAGCAGACTTATTATAAACTCTGCCTGGACTGCCTTGTGATCCTTGGCGGAAATGGTACACAGAAGACAGCAAACCTTCTGAGAGAAGAAGGACTGAACATTATCCATCTTCCAAAGACTATTGATAATGACATCTATGGCACAGACATGACCTTTGGTTTCCAGAGTGCGGTAAACATTGCCACAAATGCCATTGACTGTATCCATACGACAGCATCCTCACATGGACGTGTATTTATCGTAGAGATCATGGGACACAAGGTAGGAAGTCTGACACTTCATGCAGGTGTTGCAGGCGGTGCGGATATCATCCTGATTCCTGAGATCCCATATGATATCAAAAAAGTTACCGCAGCGATCCAGAAACGTGCCAAAGCAGGCAAGCGTTTCACAATCCTTGCAGTTGCAGAAGGTGCGATTTCCAAAGAAGACGCAGAACTTCCTAAAAAGAAATACAAAGAGAAACTGGAAGCCCGAGCAAAGAAATATCCGTCCGTTTCCTATGAGATTGCCGACCAGATCTACAAAGAGATCGGAAGCGAAGTCCGCGTTACAGTTCCGGGACATACACAGAGAGGCGGAGAACCATGTCCGTATGACCGCGTTCTTTCCACAAGAATCGGTGCAGGTGCAGCGCAGGCGATTATGGATGGTGAATATGGCATCATGATCGGCGTGGTAAACGGCAAAATTAAACGTGTACCTCTTGAAGAGTGTGCAGGTAAGCTTAAGATGGTATCACCGAAAGATCAGCTTGTAGTTGCTGCCAAACAGATCGGTATCAGCTTTGGTGACTGATTAAGTGAAACAGTACTTGACTGACAGATACCTTTTCATATAAGATATGGATGTAAAAAAGACCGCCGCGGGAATTTTTTCCGCGGCGGCTGTGATAATAAGATAGAGATAACTATTTGGCGCGCTGCTGACAGTGGGGGTGCTGAATAGTTACGATAGGAGTTTACTCATGAGTTACACTGCTCTTTACAGAAAGTTCAGACCGGATAATTTCGCGGATGTCAAAGGTCAGGATCACATAGTGACTACTCTGACAAATCAGATTAAGCATAACCGTATCGGCCATGCGTATCTGTTCTGCGGCACCAGAGGAACCGGTAAAACAACAGTAGCCAAAATTCTGGCGAAGGCAGTCAACTGTGAGCATCCCGTAAATGGCAGCCCCTGTAATGAATGTGCCATGTGCAAGGCAATCCAGGCAGGAACTGCAATGAATGTGATCGAGATCGATGCTGCATCCAACAATGGCGTGGATAATATACGTGAGATCAGAGAAGAGGTTTCTTATCGCCCTACAGAAGGTAAATATAAAGTATATATTATTGATGAGGTTCATATGCTTTCCACAGGTGCCTTCAATGCCCTGCTGAAAACACTGGAGGAACCACCGTCTTATGTTATGTTTATCCTGGCAACTACAGAGGCGCACAAGATTCCGATTACGATTTTATCCAGATGCCAGCGCTACGATTTCAAGCGTATTACGATCGATACGATCGCAGCGCGGTTGGATGAACTGATGAAAAAAGAACAAGTTGAGGTAGAAGAAAAAGCAATCCGCTATATTGCGAAAGCAGCGGACGGATCCATGCGAGATGCACTAAGTCTTCTGGATCAGTGCATTGCGTTTTACCTCGGACAGAAGCTGACCTACGATCATGTTCTTGAGGTTCTTGGCGCGGTGGATACGGATGTGTTCAGCCGGCTTCTCAGACAGATCATCAGCCAGGATGTGGGAAAGGTACTTGCTACCGTAGAAGAGCTTGTGATGCAGGGAAGAGAACTGACGCAACTTGCGGCAGATTTTACCTGGTATCTGCGAAATCTTCTGTTAATCCAGGCAACGGATGACGCAGAAGATATTCTGGATATGTCCACGGATAACCGCAAATTATTAGAAGAAGACGCGAAAATGGCAGATGGGGAGACTCTGATGCGCTATATCCGCGTATTTTCCGAGTTGTCTAATCAGATCCGATATGCCAGCCAGAAGCGTGTGCTGGTGGAACTGGCATTTATCAAATTGACAAAACCGCAGATGGAACACAGCTACGATTCCATCATTGAGCGGTTAAATAAAATCGAAGATCAGTTGGAGGAAGGCGTCCCGGTAAACCCATCCATGTTAGCCGGGATGACATCTCCTGTCACCCAGATGGCAGTAAGCCAGGCAGTAGGTCCTACGGAGCCGGAAGTTCCCAGAGAACAGGTGGCACTTCCAAAGGCCCAGTACGAAGACCTGGAACTGATCCGCAATGAGTGGGGCAAGATCGTCCGCACCCTTGGCGGTGTGATCCGCTCCAGCTTCCGCGACACGGTAGTAGAACCCAGCGGCGAAGGCTGCTTATGCGTGGTCTTTGCCAGTGTGGACAATTTTGAGATCGGAAGAAGACCGACGATCATGGGCGAACTGGAACAGTACGTCAAGAATACTTACGGTAAAGATATTTATTTCAAAGCCCGGCTCATGGGAACCGGGGAACGGATGGATACGGTATACGTCAGCGATGAGGAGCTGCGGGAACGGATCCATATGGATATTGCAATCGAAGAAGAGTAATTTCAGGAGGAGAAAGGAATGGCAAAACGTGGTGGATTCCCAGGAGGAATGCCTGGCAATATGAACAATCTGATGAAGCAGGCACAGCGCATGCAGAGACAGATGGAGGAGACAACCAAAGAACTGGAGGCCAAAGAGTATACAGCAGCAGCGGGCGGCGGCGCAGTCAGCGTGACCGTATCTGGTAAAAAAGAAGTGACTGCAGTGAAGATTTCCCCAGAAGCAGTTGATCCAGATGATGTAGAGATGTTAGAGGACCTGATCATGGCAGCGACTAACGAAGCTTTCCGCCAGCTGGAGGAAGCAAACAACAATGCCATGTCAAAACTCACTGGCGGCATGGGCGGCTTAGGAGGAGGATTCCCATTCTAAGATGGATTACTACAGCAGTCAGATCACAAAGTTAATTGAAGAACTGTCCAAACTTCCGGGAATCGGTGCAAAATCAGCCCAGAGACTTGCGTTTCACATCATTAACATGCCACAGGAGCAGGTGGAGCGTCTGTCCAGTGCCATGATGGATGCAAAGAAGAATGTCCGCTACTGCAAAGAGTGCTTTACATTGACGGATCAGGAATTATGCCCCATCTGCAGCAGCGACAAGCGCGACCACCAGACCATTATGGTGGTGGAAAATACCAGAGACCTTGCGGCCTATGAAAAAACCGGGAAATACAATGGCGTCTATCATGTGCTGCATGGCGCCATTTCCCCTATGCTGGGAATTGGCCCGGGAGAGATCAGGCTGAAGGAGCTGATGCAGCGCCTTCAGGGAGATGTGAAAGAAGTGATCATCGCGACCAACTCAAGTCTTGAGGGAGAGACAACAGCCATGTACATCAGCAAGCTGATCAAGCCTACTGGAATAAAAGTCAGCAGAATCGCCAGCGGCGTTCCTGTGGGCGGAGACTTGGAGTATATTGATGAAGTGACCCTGCTTCGGGCTTTGGAAGGGCGTACCACGCTGTAACCGCCGATGAAGAGAGTTAGGAGAAAAAGCAATGGATAAGTATGAGTTTAACATAAAAGTTGAACAGATTAAAAAACTGGTCAATAAAGGCGACTTCGAGACTGCTATGAAGATCGCAGATACCATCGATTGGAGAAGAGTGCGTAATGCCAATCTTCTGGCCATGATCTCCCAGGTATATGAGAAAAATGGTGAGTATTCTGAGGCAAAAGAAGTATTGCTTCTGGCCTTTGAACGTGCGCCGATCGGCAAACGTTTGTTATATAAACTGACGGAACTGGCCTTAAAAGAGGGTAGCGTCAAGGAAGCAGAGGATTATTACCGGGAGTTTTGTGATATGGCTCCGGATGATTCCAGACAGCATCTGCTCCGTTATATGATCTTAAAAGAGAAAAAAGCGAGCGATGCGCAGCTGATCCATTCACTGGAGTGCTATGTCAGCACTGAATTGGATGAAAAGTGGATGTATGAGCTGGCGTCACTGTATGCAAGAGCCAATATGGTTCCGGAGTGTATCCAGATGTGCGACCGGATCATGCTGATGTTTGGTATTGGCAAGTACGTGGACATGGCTATGGAATTAAAGACCCAGTTTGCACCGCTTAGTGATTACCAGGTGGATCTTGTAGAGAATCGTGATAAATATGAGGCGAAATTAAAGGCTGTTGAAGAAGAGTATGAAGGCCAGTATGATAACCAGTTCCAGCCTGATGATCAGTTCCAGGATCAGGGTCAGGACCAGCCGGAATATGGGCAGCAGTATGTGGATCAGGATCCGTATGCAGATCAGGGATCGTATGTTGGTGAAAATCAGTATGTGGACCAGAGTCAGTATACGGAAGCAGATCAGAGCCAGTATGTTGATGCAGCCCAGTATGAGACGCAGCCGCAGTACGCAGAAACCCAGGAAGAGCCATATGCGGCCCAGCCACCGTATGATGAGCAGCAGCCGGAGGAGATCCAGCCAGAATATGATGATTATCAGGAACCAGAGGTGGTTGTAACAGAGGATACGGAAATCGCAGAGGAAGACCGGACAGAAAAGGGAGACCAGGAAACAGAAGAACTTGTGGAGGAGCCAGTAAGAACGCAGAGGGATTTACATAACATTAAGCCTGTGACGAAAATGGCGGCAGAAGCCATGGAGGTTCAGAATGCTCCGGGTACCGAAGACGACGGCGTCGAAGAGGAACCGGCCATGCAGCCAATGATGGCGAACCACTTGATGATTGAAGCCAAAACACCAGAAAAGGGTCTTCAGATTGCGATTGACGCGTTGAAAAAGATCCATAATGAACTTGGCTGTAATAACCAGGTCGTAAAAATCAGCGCTGGGAAATTGAACCAGCGTGGTCTGATGACCATTGCTGACAAATTGGCTGGAAAAGATCTGATTGTTGAAGAAGCAGGCGACCTGCAGGAAAACGAGTTAGAGGCACTGCAGAAGCTGATCAGCCGTGACGAGACCGGCATGATCATTGTCCTGATTGATAATCCATATCAGATGGAGCAGCTGCATAAGCAGAATCCGGGGCTGGCCGCTCAGTTTGAGTGCATTGGAAGTGAAAAAGATGATACTCAGACGAGCATTGAACGTGCGGTTCAGAAACAGATTGAACTGGAGACCCAGATCGCCAGAGAAGAAGAGCTTTCCAGACAGGCAGAAGGACCGGAGACAGAGGGACCACGGGAAGAGATCACGGATAAAAATTCAGAGGAAGTCCAGAAGCTGGCTTCAGAAGAGGAATATTCCGAAAACGAGGAAATCATGGATCAGGAGCCGGAAGCTGCTGGTGAGATTGAAGAGAAAATGGATCAGGAAGAAGAGGATGCTCCAGAATCAGAAGAAGAACAGCCAGAGGAGACTTATGCAGAACCAGAGGATGACACAGAGATGGATCTGGATGCATTTGCCAACTATGCTTGTGATTATGCCAGATCGATCGATTGCAGCCTGAAGGATAAGAGCATGCTGGCTCTGTATGAGCGGATCGAAATTATGGAAGAGGATGGAATTCCGCTGACAAAGGCGAATGCGGAAGCGCTGATCGAAGAGGCGGCAGATAAGGCAGAGAAACCATCTCTCGGCAAACGGATTAAAGGTCTGTTTTCTTCAAAATATGATAAAGATGGTCTGCTGATTCTGAAAGAAGAGCATTTTATTTAAAAAGATCTTATTTTTGAAAGGAAAGATATGAGCATCCGATTAATTGCGTTAGATTTAGACGGAACGCTGTTAAATAGTAAAAAAGAACTGACGGAGAGAAACAGAAAGGCTCTTGAAACCTGTATTGCGCAGGGAATCTGGATTGTTCCCTGCACAGGCCGGACTTCCAAGGGTATTCCAGACTTTGTCAGAGGAATTCCGGGTGTCCGTTATGCGATTACAGTGAATGGCGGTATGATCGAAGATATGGAGGAAAGCAAGGTTCTGGATGAGCATCTGTTAAAGAAGGAAACTGCGCTGGAACTGATCGATTTGGTGAAAAATCGCCATATCATGTATGACGCCTATATAGGAGGACAGGGAATTTCAGAGGACAAATTTTATAATCATCTGGAAGACTATCGCATTACACCAGAGATACAGATGCTGGTGAAAAAAACCAGGATCATGGTTCCGAGTATTGTGGAGTATGTAAAAAAATGGAATGGCATGATTGATAAAGTCAATTACTTTTTTGACGATCTTGAGGAGCGCCAGGAGATTTGGGAGCTGTTGAAGCAGAGAGATGATATTCTGGTAAGCACTTCTTTATACAATAATCTGGAGATCAATGGACCAGGGGCGTCTAAAGGGGAAGGACTTCTGCGCCTTGCTTCCATGCTTGGAATCAGACGGGAGGAGACCATGGCTTTTGGCGATGGTAATAATGATGCTTCTATGATACGGGATGCTGGAATTGGTGTTGTGATGGAAAATGGAGATCCTGACTTAAAAGGGATTGCCGACTATATAACAGCCACCAACGATGAATCTGGTGTGGCTCAGGCTATCGAGAAACTGGTGCTTTCCGGGGAGAATAAGTGAGAAACTGGGTAGAGATTGCGGTTGGCGTGTATTTACTTGGGATGGTATTATATGGCCATTATCGGGGATTTATCCGTCAGGCAGTATCCATGTTTGCTCTGGTGGCTACTTTTGCAATCGTAAATCTGGGAATGCCCAAGGCGTGTACCTTTATTAAGGATAACACGCCTGTTGTATCTATGATTGAAGAAGGGGTCAAAAATACGCTGATACCAGAAGATGTCCAGATGCCTGCGCAGCAGCGGCAGATCATTGAAGAAATGCGGCTCCCAGATACCCTGAAGGATCTTCTGATTGAAAATAATAATAGCCGGATTTATGAAGCGCTCGGAGTCACAAGGTTTCAAGAATATATTGGAAGCTACATTGCCAATACAATTTTAAATGTGGTGGCTTATGTCATGATGCTGATTGTGGTATATTTGCTGATCAAGGTATTGGTAAGCTGGTTAGACATTGTAACCAGACTTCCCATTCTTTCTGGCATGAATAAGATTGCAGGAGCTATTTTAGGCGGTGTGCAGGGCCTGCTTTTTTTCTGGATTGCAGCGCTGTTGTTGACTGCTTTTGCCACAACTGCCTGGGGAAGCTTTCTTTTGATGCAGATTGAGACCAGTACCTGGCTCTCCATTCTTTATCATATAAATCCGATCAGCAGGATTGCATTGGGAATTCTTCATGGAATTTTGACATAGTAAAAGAAGCGTCTGTGTTACTTTACTGTACATGGGCAGGCGTTTTCTGAATGGAAACACATCCGTAAAAAACTGAAAAAGTTTGGAAAAAGTTTGGAAAAGTTATTGACATTTAACTCCACATTTGCTATTATAATACTCGCCCCGTGTGAACGGGGCACGAACCTTCAAAAAGTTCAAAAAAATAAATAAAAAAAGTTGTTGACAAACAGAACAACATCTGATATACTAAACGAGTTGCTGCTGAGACAGACAACAACAAAGAACCTTGAAAATCAAAGATTGAACAGTATGTAAAACCCTGAAAATTCGAATAAAAAAAGAGTCCTGGTTGGACGTCTTTGAATGAGAAAATTCAGAACAAAAACAAACCAAAACAACAGTAGAACGGTTTAAACATTAGCCAAGCTAAGTTCTAAACCCGGATACAAACTTTTAACATGAGAGTTTGATCCTGGCTCAGGATGAACGCTGGCGGCGTGCCTAAC
>ERZ773115.3028-NODE-3028-length-12156-cov-4.802413_pt1 | contig 12156 bp, 11 predicted proteins | sample MGYA00511116_ERZ773115 | MGnify/ENA primary metagenome ERZ773115 (study PRJEB29015, sample SAMEA2737869) | human gut metagenome | biome: human gut; feature: human-associated habitat; material: faeces | place: China | collected 2012 ... | reverse complement strand
TTCCCAAGCTGAGGAGGCGGGTTCGATTCCCGTTGTCTGCTTACCTTAAAAGCCCGGTAGAATCCGTTATGGATTTTACCGGGCTTTTATTTTGTCTTTGGTGTTCAGCCCCCCCGCCGCACTTTTCGCATATCATAATAGAGCTTGAAGCGTAATCCTATTTCCAATATCCTCCTATTGCAGAGTTGTTACATAATTGTTACAATTCTTTTGTGCTTAGCTAACACAAATAAAAATAAGGAGGACGAAACTATGTGCTTTAACTTCAATAGCTGTTCCGAGTTATTTACTGCTCTTTGCAAATACTTTAACCTCGGATGTTAATTACCCACAGGATAAACGATGCAGATTCTGACATCCGCATCATAAAACACAGGATGTAACACATCCCAAAAGCGCCGGCACCGATGAACTTCACCCATCGGTGCCGGCGCTTTTTCTATTCTACACTCTTTAAAGCTTCCACCGGATCAATTTCATCCAGGGAGCGGTTCGTCAGCAGATCCACCAGGATCGCAAACAAAAATGAGAGGCCAGCCGCCATGGCATAGCTTTTCCCGTGAAGGGACACCGCCAGATAAATCGACGGCATGTTCAAAACATACGTTAAGGTCTGCGCAAACGCATATCCCAGCGGGGTTCCGCAGACAATGCCGATCGCCGTGAGTATCATGGTTTCTTTGTTGACATACAGATGCACCTCACGGTCAAAAAAACCCAGCACCTTAATCGTCGCCAGTTCTCTGCTCCGCTCGGAAATATTCGTTGTAGACAGCGTAAATAAAACCACGAACGCGAGTGCCGCCGCCATGATAATCACAATGTAAACCACCATATTGATCAGGGTGAACGCATCCGAGAACTCATCCGAAAGCTCCTGCTTGCTGCTGTAGGACACGACCCCCTCTTTTCCGCCAAGGTCATCTGCATAGGTAATTTCATCTGAACATGTTTCAGACAGCTTTAAAAATACCCCGTTCGGTTCATAATCGCCAAACAGCGATTCATAGGTTTTCTCTGTCATATAGACATTATTGCCGAGGTAATTGCGGACGAGACCGCTTACCGTCACTTCCTGCTGATTCAGATCCAGATCCTGAATCTCCACCTGATCCCCGGCCGCAAATCCAAGCACATTTGCTGCATTCTGCGTCACCAGAATCTCACCGTCCAGAAGACCGATCTCCTCATCCGTAAGATTGTACAGACCAATGTACTCTGCAAGAGGCTCATCCCCCGGCACGACAATCATCTGTGCCTTTTCTTCCTTTCCGGCAGCATTCTTCAGCTTTACCGTGGAAATCTGCACATTCAGCGCACTTTGCACATTCGGATCCCCATTTACATAGGAAAGAATCTTGTCATTATCGGATGCTGCCCCCGCTGCCATGACATCATACCGGTACACGTTCTCATACTGGCGCGGCAGCAGGTCTGTTACCGAATCCCTCACCGCAAATCCAAATAGTAAGAGCGCCATGCATCCCATAATTCCCGCTACGGTCATGAAAAGACGCTTTTTATAGCGGAACAGGTTGCGGGCGGTCACTTTATTGAGAAATGACAGGCGCTTCCATACCGGTGTGATGCACTCGAGCAGTACGCGGGAGCCTGCGCGCGGCGCTTTCGGCCGCATCAGAACTGCCGGCATATGTACAAGTTCCGCTTTACATGCACAGGCGGTAGCGATGACAATTCCAGCCACAAAAAGCGCAGCTCCGCCACATCCGAGCAGCGGCGCAAAGCGCAGCAAATAATCCGGGAACAGATACATCGTGTCAAAAATCCGGAAAATAATCTCCGGCAGCAGAACAAATCCGCACATATTTCCCAGAATTCCGCCGGATACACTCGCCGCACATGCATACACCAGATACTTTCTGCGAATCTCACGATCCGTAAAGCCGAGTGCCTTGTAGGTTCCAATCAGACCGCGGTCTTCCTCCACCATACGGGTTATCGTCGTCAGGCTGATCAGAATAGCAACAACGAAAAATACGATCGGGAAGACCGTACCGATCGCCTCAATCGACGCCGCATCGCTCTTCACGTTGGCATAGCCGCTCAGAGACGTGCGATCCTGTACATACCACTGTGTCATATCAATGTCCGCTATCTTTTGCTCTTCCTCCGCAATCGTCTCATTGAAGTCCGCAAGATTTTTTTCATATTCTGCCTTGCCGTCCGCGTATTCCGTTTCGCCTTTGAGCAGTTTTTCCCGTCCTTCGGCGAGATTTGCCTCACCGTCCTTTATCTGCGCCGCAGTCTCCTGTTCCTTTTTCACAAGCTGCGCCTCACTTTCGGAAAGCGCCTCTCTTCCGTTCTCCAGCTCTGCTCTCTTATCGGCAATCTGCGATTTTCCGAAGATGACCTGTGCTTCCCCTTCGTTCAGTTCGTTCCATGCCGCATCAAACTGCTGCCGTGCCGTCTGTTCTGCCGCATCGAGCTGCGCCTGTGCCTCGCCGAGCGCCTGGATTGTCGCCCGCACATTTCCCATTCCCATTGCAAGCTGTACCAGCTGATCGGCTGTGGGCTGCTGCAACGCCTCCAAAAACGCACTCTGGCTGTCCTCCACCAGTACCGGTACCGCCGCCTGTGCCTGCGAGGCATCCTGCTCTGCGACCACCGCTCTTGCTACGGGTAAATACGCCTCCACTGCCGCCTGCACATAGGCATCCCATGCCTCCGCAGGCCACATTTCCCCATACGTCTGGATGACTGCCTGCGCCTGCGCTTCCAATGCCGCCTCCGTCTCCGCTGCCTGTTTACTGCTCTCTGCAAGCTGTGCGCGTGCCGCGTCTAACTGTGCATAGGTTTCCTCTTCCTTTGCCGAAAGCGTCTGCTTACCGGACGCCACCTGCGCCTCGCCTTCAGAAAGCTGCTGTTCTGCTGCATCCAGCTGCGCGCTGCCATCGGCAATCTGCTGCTTTCCCGCGGCAATTTCATCTCTCGCTTCCGCAAAACCATCCTCCGCCTGCTGTTTTGCCGCATCAAGTTCCTCCTGGCCATCGGAAAGTTCCTGCCAGCCATTATCCAGTTCCGCTCTCGCATCCGAAAGCTTCTGCTCCGCCTCCGCAAAGGACTCTTCCGCCTCCGCTTTCACATCCGCAAGCTTTTCTTTCGCCTCATCCGTGACTTCCGCATACCGTGCCTGCTCCCGATTTTCCTTAATCTGCGTTTCAATCGCATCCGTCACCTGCGCGACCTTTTCCTCATAGACATCTGAATAACAGAACAGTTCTGCCGCGCCATCGACGGTAAGGCAGACCTGTGTGTAAATATCACTGTCTGCCGCCTCCGGCAAGATGAACACAGTGTCCTCCTCCGCCTGCCCGGAACGGAACGCCGTCGCTCCCTTTGCATTGTTGACATCCTGCACATCCAGCACAATTCCCGTTACGGTAAAACGGCTGTAGCGCAGCGAAGACTCATCATCTGCTGTATCCACCGCAATGACATCACCAATCCCGCATCCCGTCTCATCCGCAAACGCGGTTGTAACGGCGGTCTCATCCGCCGCCTCCGGCAGCCTGCCGGACAACACATACGGCTGATTGATTCCCCTGTCATTTAACGTGCAGACCGCAATGCTGACCTCATGATCATTTACTTTCGCATGTACCGTCTCACTGTAGACGCCGACTGCATCCATGACACCGTCCAGTGCCTTTAGGGCATCCACATCCTTCTCCGTAAGTCCGAGCGTCGAGACGACACTGATATCGTACAGTCCCTGTCTGTCAAAAAACTGATCTGCCGAATAGCGCAGATCCATGCAGGCAGCCCGCAATCCGGTAAGCATTCCGACACCCAGAATCGTGATCAGCATGATGGAGAAAAACCGTTTTTTCTCCTTGCGGATTGCCCTCCATATCTCCTTATTATATGCACTCATCATCGGTATCCCTGCCTTTCTCTTCTGCCCCGCTACCACTCGATCTCCGCGATCGGCGTAGGGTGCGCATTGCAGGTAATCTCTGTCACCTTTCCGCTCTTAAAGCGGATCAGGCGGTCAGCCATCGGTGCCAGCGCAGAGTTGTGCGTAATCAGAAGTACCGTAATCCCATCCTTCCGGCAGGTATCCTGCAGCAGCTGCAGAATCTGTTTTCCGGTATTATAATCAAGCGCTCCCGTCGGCTCATCGCAGAGCAGGAGTTTCGGATTCTTGGCGATCGCACGCGCGATAGATACCCGCTGCTGTTCCCCTCCGGAGAGCTGCGCCGGAAAGTTATTTTTGCGGTCTGCCAGTCCCACTTTTGTAAGCATCTCCCCGGCATCCAGAGAATTTCTGCACACCTGCGCCGCAAGTTCCACATTCTCTATCGCCGTGAGATTCGGCACCAGATTGTAGAACTGGAATACAAACCCAATATCGGTACGCCGGTATCCGACGAGCTGCTTTTTGTTATACTTTGCAATATCTCTGCCATCCACCTTGATCCCGCCCGCAGTCGGCACATCCATTCCGCCTAAAATATTGAGCGCCGTCGTCTTCCCTGCGCCAGAGGAACCGAGAATCACTGCCAGTTCGCCCTTCTCCACAGAAAATGAGGCTCCATCCAGCGCTTTGATCGAAGTCTCACCTGTCTTATATTCCTTCGTTACATTATTAAATTCGATATATGCCATAAAAGGCCGCCTTTCTTCCCAGACTCTGTTTTTTATCTCTATGCAGATTCCATTTTCTATGCCTAATGTACTACCCGCGCTGCCTTTCATCAATCAACAGATTCTCCACACGTGTTAAAAAATTGAAGACAACACGTTGTCGTGCTATAATTTACGCGAAGACAAAATGAACGCAAATCTTATACCGGGAGGTTTTCATGAAAAAGCAGCCCCATATCACAGAACAGACCAAAAATAATCTGCGAATCGCTTTCTGGTCTCTCTACGCGCAAAAACCGATAGAAAAAATCTCCATCAAGGAGATCACCGAGCTTGCCGGTTACAACCGCGGCACCTTTTATCTCTACTATAATGATGTATATGATCTTCTTGATCAGATTGAGGAAGAAATCCTCGGGAAAATTACAGATGTTCTGAATGATTCTCTGGAAAAAAATGATACCTTTGACCTTTCCGGTCAGATGGGAATTCTTTTAGATCTGATGCAGACATATGAAACCTATGCTGCTGTACTCTTAAGCGATCATGGCGACCCGCATTTTGCGACCCGCCTGAAAGAAGTGGTATGGCCCCTCTTAAACCGTTATTTTGTTCCCTCAGATGGACATGACGATTACGAGATGGCGCTTCTTGCCGATTTTTACCTGTCCGGTCTTCTCGCCAGTGTCATTCGCTGGCTGCAGAACCCTAAAATGACACTGGAAGAGTTTTTGGATTTTATGGTGGGAACCATTTTCCCTAAACCTGATTCCCCACAATCTTATAGTAGCTGCGGGAAGTCAGCGCAAACACCAGCAGATAAATCAGCAGAAACACCAATGCCGTAACCGCAACGCATAAGGCAAACAGTGCGGTATTGTTGAGGCTGAACGCCGCCAGAATCCATTTGATCATCGGGAATGCCATGACAACATGAAGTACTGCTGCCCCGATCGGCAGGAAAAATACCGTCAGGATCTGTGTACGGATACTCCGCTTTACCTCGGCATTGCTCATGCCGACCTTCTCCATGATGGCATACCGTTCCTTGTCCTCGTAGCCTTCCGAGATCTGCTTGTAAAAAATGATCAGCACCGTCACCATGAGGAACATCGCGCCCAGAAACAGACCGATAAAAAGCAGACCACCGTTTAAGCTGTAGTATTCATCCCGGTTCTGTGCCCGGCATTCGACATACGTTCTAGAATAAGAGTCCTTTGCATCATCCGACGGATGCCCGTCATTGTATGCGGTAATCGCCGCATGAAGCGTATTTTCCGCTGCCACTTTTTCTTCTGCTGTTCCGTCTATGTCAAACGCCATATTGTATTTGATCTGCAGGCTTACACGCTCCTCGTCCCAGTTCTGTTTCAACTCCGTAAAAATCTGCCCCAGCGCCTCCCTATCCGGCACAATCATAAATACACTGTCGTCTGCCATGTCATCCAGATAATCGTGATCCGTCTCAGGATATGCGTAGATCTGTTTTACCTGATATGTCTCGTTGTCAAGCGCCAACGTCCCTTTTTCATAGGCAGAGGATGCTGCCAGTGCAATCTCTCCGCAGCCAAGTTCCCCGACCGTTTCACCGGTGTAATTCTCCCAATCGGATTTTGGCAGAATCGTGAGCAGCACCACATCACTAATACTGTAATCTGTGCCTGCCCCGATGCCGGTCACGGAAAATCCATCGTCCGTGCGCACCGCGGTCAGCGACATGTTCAACATGGCGCTGTGCCCCGTCAGTACCCGTCCGGAATCCTTCAGGGATGCTTCCGCCAGGGCATCCACTTCCTCTGGATGTTCCGGCATTGCATTATAGTAGGACACCACCAGACACCTCATGTGCAAAACGCCGTTTTAGGGCGTCTTCCACTCCCAGATACATACACAGGGTGGTAGAAACCGTCACCAGAACCATCGTCGACAGAATACAGATATTGGCAAGTCCCACCGCGTTCTGTTTCATCCGGTAGATCATACCGGAAACCGTCGTAAAATGTCTTGATTTGTAATAATAGTTTTTATTTTTCCGAAGCAGTTTGAGTACGGCAATACTGCCCGCAGTAAACAGACAATACGTTCCCAGAATCACAAGCAGCACCGCCACAAAAAACATGGTAATGGCAGAGACTGCGTCCGCCACCGTAAGCGCCAGATAATAGCCGCCGCCGAGTGCCGCCGCTCCGATCACCGCCAGCAGCACTTTCGTCTTCGGCTCCCGCTCTCCCGTATTGGCGCTGTGCAGCAGTTCCATCGGATTGGAAAGCTTTATCTGCATAAAGTTATAGAAAAGTGTGACCGCGTATATACAGCCGAAAAGCACCAGCGTGTGGCGGCATCCCGTCAGCGAAATGGTAAACGGAACGCTCTGGTTGAATCCTGTCATGCGGTACAAAAGCATCGTCATCAGCTTGCCGAATGCAATGCCGAACAACAGGCCTCCGCCGATCGTAACCGCCGCCGTAAACAGCATTTCCAGAAAAAGCACCCTGGCGATATGTTTCTTCTCCATCCCAAGTATATTGTATACGCTCAATTCCCGCTTGCGCCGCTTCATGATGAAGCTGTTGGTATAAAACAGGAAAATCGCCGCGAACAGTCCGACAATGCTCACTCCGAGCAGCAGCGTTACCGCCACATAGGCGCCGCCTCTCATCTGCTCCAGCCCCGGGTTATCCTGAATGGACATTACCAGATAGAACATCGCTGCCGAGAACACCCCCGCCAGAAGGTACGGCAGGTAAAGCTGTCTGTTATTGCGGATATTGACTGCTGCCAGTTTGACATATAACTTACGCATGATAGCCTCCCCCTTTGCCGGTGGTAAGAACCGTCAGCGTATCCGAAATCCGCACATACAGCTCCTCATTCGTCATATTCCCGCGGTACAGCTGATGAAATACTTCGCCGTCCTTGATAAAAAGAATCCGGTTGGCATGGCTCGCCGCTTTCGTGGAATGTGTCACCATAAGAATCGTCTGTCCTTCCCCGTTGATCGTGCCAAACAGCTTCAACAGTCCGTCGGTCGCCCTGGAATCCAGCGCCCCCGTCGGTTCATCTGCCAGAATCAGCTGCGGACGGGTGATCAGTGCGCGGGCAACCGCCGCCCTCTGCTTCTGTCCGCCGGAAACCTCATAAGGATATTTCTCAAGCAGCACATCGATCCCAAGCTTTTCGGCAATCGGCCAAAGCCGCTCCTCCATCTCCTGCACCGGTGCATCTGCCAGGACAAGTGGCAGAAGAATGTTATCTTTTAATGAAAAATGATCCAGCAAATTAAAATCTTGAAAAACAAAGCCCAGGTTCTCCCTTCTGAATTTGGAAATCTCCCTCTCGCCGAGTGTCACAATGTTCTTATTATTCAACAGCACTTCCCCCGCGGTCGGTTTGTCTAACGCCGCCAGAATATTAAGCAGTGTCGTCTTTCCTGAACCGGACTCTCCCATAATTGCGACATACTCCCCTTTTTCCACGGAAAAATTCAGATCTGCAAGCGCCTGCACCTGATTTCCCCCAAACCTTGTTGTATATATTTTTTTCAAATTATGAACTTCCAGAATAGCCATGTGTCTCTCTCCTTTCCTTGACTGTACCCAGTATAACAAAACAGAGAAATGCAAGCCATTTCTTTGGATTACATTTCTCTGCTGTTTCTTACGTTTTTGTAAGATTCTTCTATGACTCTTCCGGGAAGCCGATCATCACCCGGGTTCCCGTTCCTTCCTGCGATGTGATCGTAAAGCTGTGCCCCAGCTTTTTTAAAATTGTGCTGCAAAGATACAGCCCGATTCCGGTCGATTTCTGGTTGGCATGACCGTTATATCCGGTATAGCCTTTTTCGCAGACTCTCGGCAGATCCTCCGCGCGTATTCCGATCCCCGTATCGGTAATGGTAAGGCGTCCCTCCTCCATCCCAATCGTAATGCTCCCCTCATGCGTGTACTTGAGCGCATTCGACAACAGCTGTTCGATGACAAAGCCGAGCCATTTTTCATCGGTGAGCACCCGTGCCCCCGTCTCCTCGTAGTGCAGTACGATCTTCTTGCTGATGAAATGTCTCGCATAGCGGCGCACCGCCATCCGGATCACTTCGTCGAGATCTGTCTGCCGCAGCACAAAGTCCGTGGTCTCCGATCCGAGACGCATATACGAAAGCGCCATGTTCACATACTGCTCAATCGCAAACAGCTGCTGTAGTTCTTCATCCTTGCGCTTCTCCCTCTGCCGCTGCAGCCTTTCCCTGTCCGCTCCCAAAGGCTCCTCTGCACCGGGAATATCCGCTTCCTCCTCGATTAAAAGCTTTAGCGCCGCAATCGGCGTCTTGATCTGGTGCACCCACATGGTATAGTATTCCATCAGATCGCGCTTTTCGCTGACTGCCATATTCCAGATACGCATTTTCTCCTCCGCCAAAAGCCCAAGCAGCCGTTGATAATCCTCCTCCAGGATTTCGCCGGGTTCCGGAAGATTCTCCAGCGATACCGTTATTGACTGCCGCAATGCCAGCAGTTCCCTGTGCCGTCTGCCGTAACTTATCCTATCCATCGTCACTGCAAGCAGCAGAATTCCCAGACACAACAGCATGCCGTAGGCAATCTCCCCGGCAGGCACTTCATTTAAAAATAAGACTGCCGTCATCACGATCCCGCAGCCAGTCACTGCGGCAATCCATTTCAGACGGCATTTTATGTAGGATCTTCCTATTTTCTGCTTCATCAAAATCCCCTACCCGATATGGTACCCGATTCCTTTCTTCGTCAAAATAAAATCCGGAAGTCCTGCTGCATCCAGCTTTTTCCGCAGTCTTCCCACGTTGACGGAAAGGGTGTTCTCATCCACAAAGCTGTCGCTTTCCCACAGCTTCGTCATCAACGTATCGCGGGACACGATCTTCTCCTTGTTCTCCATCAGCACCTGCAGTATCTTAAGTTCGTTTTTCGTTAAGTCCACCCGCGTCTCCCCGCAGGTGAGTGTCGCATCGCCCAGATTTAAGAGTGCGCCTCTATGCTCCAGCACCGTATTCTGCCCGGCAAAATCATAGGTGCGGCGCAGAAGCGCCTGAATCTTCGCGGTCAGCACATCCAGATCGAACGGCTTGGCAATGAAATCATCGCCGCCCATATTGACCGCCATGACGATATTCATATTATCCGACGCCGACGACACGAAGATTACCGGAACCTTCGACATCTCCCTGATCCTGCTACACCAGTGGTACCCGTTGTAAAAGGGAAGCTTGATGTCCATCAGCACCAGCTGGGGCGCCGCCCCCGCGAACTCCTTCATAATATCGGAAAAATCCTCCACGCAGACCACATCATAATCCCAGCTTTCCAGATGCTTTTTTAAGCTTCGCGCAATGATCTCATCGTCCTCCACGATCAATATCCGGTACATTCTCTCTCCTTTACCACAGTTCCGCCAATTCGTAGATCAGCTTCTCGGTCTTCTCCCAGCCCAGGCACGGATCCGTGATCGACTTTCCGTAACAGCCGTCACCGACCTTCTGTGCTCCGTCTTCTATATAACTCTCGATCATCAGTCCCTTCACCAGCTTTCTTATCTCTCCTGACACCTTACAGCTGTGCAGGACATCCTTGCTGATGCGGATCTGCTCCATAAACTGCTTGCTGGAATTGGAGTGGTTCGTGTCTATGATGACCGCCGGATGTGCCAGCTCGTGTCCGGCTTCCTTCGCCTCTTCATAATGCTCCAGCAGATTCTGCAGATCCTCATAATGATAATTCGGAATATTTCTGCCAAACTTGTCCACATATCCGCGCAAAATGGCATGTGCATACGGATTGCCGGTCGTCTTGACCTCCCAGCCACGGTATAAAAACGTATGTCCGTGCTGTGCCGCAATGATCGAGTTCATCATAACGGAAATATCTCCGCCGGTCGGATTCTTCATTCCTGCCGGAATTCCCACGCCGCTTGCCGTCAGTCTGTGCTGCTGGTTCTCTACCGAGCGTGCTCCAATCGCCACATACGACAGCAGATCCGAAAGATAGCGGTGATTCTCCGGGTAGAGCATCTCGTCCGCACAGGTAAAGCCGGTCTCTTCCACCGCCCGCATATGCATGTGACGAATCGCAATGATCCCTTTTAGCATATCTGATTCCCGCTCCGGATCCGGCTGATGCAGCATGCCCTTGTAACCGATTCCGGTCGTGCGCGGCTTGTTGGTATAAATGCGCGGAATCATAAAAATCTTATCCGCCACCTTCTCCTGCACCGTGCGGAGTCTTGAAATATAGTCGATCACAGCATCCTCATTATCTGCTGAGCATGGGCCAATCACAAGAATCAGCTTGTCCGATTTTCCTTCAAAAATATTCCTGATCTCGTCATCCCTCTTCGTCTTGGTAGCTACAATCTGTGCACTGACCGGATGCTGCTCCTTTAACTCCTGCGGAGTAGGCAGCTTCCGCAAAAATTCCATCTCCATTTCCATATCTATTGATCCTTTCTGTCATACGCACTGCTGCATATGGTATCTTCTTATATTTTCACACTGCAACGCGTTGCAGTGTGAATCCACTTAAGTATGATACAGCTTTATGCCGGGACTGTCAACCTTTTTTCACTATAATACATAAGATTCCGCAACATGGCAAGCAACGTCGCCCTGCCGTTTTTCCAGATGCTCTGAAACATCATGTTCGCGCAGACCGTCATCGGCTGAAAGAACAGCGCCACAAGCTGGACCCGGAGCGCCCCCTCTCCGATCGCCACCACCTCGGGATCTTTCTGAAATACCGCCACAAGCTGTGCCGGGAAAAACATACCGGCCACAGCAATTGCGCCGAGCAACACTTCCCCCGCTGTGAGTGTGAAATAGAAACCCTTCCGCACCCTGCCGTACTTTTTTGTCCCATAATTGAATGCCGACACCGGCTGGAATCCCTGACCGCTTCCAAGTCCGACCGAGAAGACGAACATGCAGATCCAGTTCACAATCGACATGGCAGCCACCGCCGCATACCTAAAAGAGTATTTGGCTGCTCTGCCCGGCTCATACCTTTTTACCTGCCGTGATGGGTTCATCATGACACATTCAGCGTATGTCAAGATGTGGCAGTCGATCGTGAGAAAAATGAACCATGCCGCCGGTGGCACCGGTGCGTTCCCAGTCATATCTGATCTGACCGCCCATATCTTCCGGCACAACTACTGCACAAACCTCTGCTATCAGGTACCTGCGATCAGCATTAAAAAAATCGCCCAGCTGATGGGTGACACCGAAAAGATGGTGCTGGACGTCTACAACCACATCATGGACGAGAAAGAAGATGCTGCGGCGGTCGTGAATGATATTCTGGCGGTTTAATTTGCGGACGCGCTGCGGACATTGGTGTCAAAATACCCCTTGCGGACGCGTTGCGGACATTAAAAACCATCTACTTCTGCTTACTTTTCCTTACCTCAAAAATCGCATAAAAAAAGCGAAAAACCTTGAATTTACTGGTTTTCCGCTCTTCATTTCCTAATGAGACACGGGGGATTCGAACCCCCGACAACCTGATTAAAAGTCAGGTGCTC
>ERZ773115.3018-NODE-3018-length-12177-cov-3.295578_pt1 | contig 12177 bp, 8 predicted proteins | sample MGYA00511116_ERZ773115 | MGnify/ENA primary metagenome ERZ773115 (study PRJEB29015, sample SAMEA2737869) | human gut metagenome | biome: human gut; feature: human-associated habitat; material: faeces | place: China | collected 2012 ... | reverse complement strand
TGATGGAACTGTAGAAATCATGAGCGTGTCTCGTGAAGCTGGTGATCGTACTAAAGTTGCTGTTCGCAGTCATAATCCTAACGTTGATGCTATTGGTACTATCGTTGGTCGTGGTGGAAGCAATATTAAGAAAGTTGTCAGCCGTTTCCACCCAACACGTTTGGATGCTAAGACAGGAATTGAAGTTCCTGTTGAGGAAAATATTGATGTTATTCAATGGGTTGAAGATCCAGCTGAATTCATTTACAATGCTATTGCACCGGCTGAAGTGGATTATGTTCTCTTCGACGAAGATGATAGCAAACGTGCAACAGTAGTTGTGCCAGATAACAAATTATCTCTTGCAATTGGTCGTCGTGGGCAAAACGTTCGTTTGGCAGCTCATTTGACTGGTTACCGTATTGACATCAAGTCAGCTTCTGAATACGAAGCACTCGAAGCTGAGAAAGCTGAGGCTGCTACTGAGGAAGTTGTAGATGAGATTGTTGCAGAAGAAGCTACACCTGTTGAAGTCACAACAGAAGAAGTAACTGAAACAACAGAAGCAGAATAAGAAGAACATAGAGGTGTTTGATGGCTAAAACACGAAAAATACCTTTACGCAAATCAGTTGTCTCAGGAGAAATCATTGATAAACGTGATTTGCTCCGCATTGTAAAAACTAAAGATGGTGAGATTTTCATTGATCCAACAGGAAAGAAAAATGGCCGAGGTGCTTACATTAAATTAGATAATGAAGAAGCTCTCCAAGCTAAAAAGAAACGTGCTTTTAACCATAGTTTCTCCATGGATGTTCCTGAAAGTTTTTATGATGAACTCATTGCTTATGTGGATCACAAGGTCAAAAGAAGAGAGTTAGGTCTTGAATAACACAGAAAAATTGTCAAATATGTTGGGACTAGCACAAAGAGCTGGAAAGCTTATTTCTGGCGAAGAACTTGTCATCAAGGCAGTTCAATCAGGGCAGGCGAGACTAGTTTTTCTTGCCAATGATGCTGGTAGTAACGTGACTAAAAAGACGACTGATAAATGTAACTACTATAATATAGAAGTCTCCACAGTGTTTAACGCACTGGAATTAAGCATGGCTATTGGTAAACCAAGAAAAACGGTTGCTGTAGTTGATGCTGGATTTTCAAAGAAAATGAGGACTCTTATGGACTAAAGAATAGGAGGACATCACGTGTCAAAGAAACGATTATATGAAATCGCAAAAGAGGTTGGTGTAGAAAGCAAGGTTGTTGTTGCAAAAGCTCAAGAACTTGGTCTTTCTGTGAAGAGCCATTCCTCATCAGTTGAAGAAGCTGATGCTAATCGTATCACTTCAAGTTTAAAAGGGGGAGCTGTTAAGGCTGAAAGTAAGCCAGCTTCCAAAGTGGCACCTGCTCCTAAAGAGGAAAAGGTAGCGCCTAAGGTTGTTGAGGCTCCTGCTTCGAAACCAACTCCTGCTAAGAAGTCTCCAAAGGCTGAGGCAAAGGAAACATCCGCGACTCCAAAGAAACCACAAAGCCGTAACTTTAAGGCAGAACGTGAAGCGCGTGCCAAGGCAGAAGCAGAACGTCGTCAAAATGGCGGAGGCCGTGACAACCGTAATCGTAACCGAAATCAACAAGGAAACGATCAAGGTAAACGTCAGAATAATGATCGTCGCAACCAAAATGGAAATGGTCAAGGAAACCGTAACAATGGAAACCGCGATAACAATAGTAATCGTGACCGTAATTTCCAAGGTAAACAGCGCAATGATCAAGGTCGCAATAAACGTAACGATGCTGCTCGTAACAATCAGGCAGGACCACGTATTGACTTTAAAGCGCGTGCAGCAGCCTTGAAAGCAGAGCAAAATGCAGAGTATTCACGTCAAAGTGAAACACGCTTCCGTGAAGAAAAAGCTGCAGAGCAACGCCGAGCGAAAGAGCAGGAAAAGGCAAGAAAAGAAAAACAACAGGCTGAAGTCGCTGCTCAAAAAGCAGTTGCTGAAGCTAAGCCAGCTCCAAAACCAGCACCGGCTGCACAAGCACAAGATACACGTCGTAAAAAGGCACGTCCAGATAAATCACGTGATAATCGTCGCGAGAATGAAGATGGACCTAAGCAAACAAGAAATAATAAGTGGAATAATCAAAACCAAGTGAGAAATCAACGAAATAGTAACTGGAATAAAAACAAAAATAAAAAAGGTAAAAATAACCGTGGTAATTCAGCTCCAAAACCAGTAACAGAGCGTAAATTCCATGAATTACCAAAAGAATTTGAATACACTGAAGGCATGACGGTTGCAGAAATCGCAAAACGTATTAAACGCGAACCAGCTGAAATCGTTAAGAAACTCTTCATGATGGGCGTTATGGCAACTCAAAACCAATCTCTTGACGGGGATACCATTGAGTTGTTGATGGTTGACTATGGTATTGAGGCAACCAAGAAAGAAGAAGTCGATAATGCTGATATCGAACGTTTCTTTGTTGACGAAGATTACCTTAACAAAGATGCTATGGTAGAACGTGCACCAGTTGTTACTATCATGGGACACGTTGACCATGGTAAAACAACCCTTCTTGATACCCTTCGTAACTCACGTGTTGCGACTGGAGAAGCTGGTGGTATCACACAGCATATTGGTGCCTACCAAATTGAAGAGGGTGGTAAGAAAATTACCTTCCTTGATACTCCTGGACACGCGGCCTTTACATCTATGCGTGCCCGTGGTGCTTCTGTTACAGATATTACTATCTTGATTGTCGCTGCGGATGACGGTGTTATGCCACAAACTATTGAAGCCATCAACCACTCTAAGGCTGCGGGTGTTCCAATCATTGTTGCGATTAACAAGATTGATAAACCAGGTGCTAACCCAGAACGTGTTATCGGTGAATTGGCTGAGCATGGAGTCATTTCAACAGCATGGGGTGGCGATAGTGAATTCGTTGAAATCTCAGCTAAATTTGGTCAAAATATTGAAGAGTTGCTTGAAACCGTTCTTCTTGTGGCTGAAGTGGAAGAGCTTAAAGCGGATCCAAGTGTTCGTGCTATCGGTACTGTTATCGAAGCTCGTTTGGACAAAGGTAAAGGTGCAGTTGCTACCCTCCTTGTTCAACAAGGTACCTTGCATGTTCAAGACCCAATCGTTGTTGGTAATACCTTCGGACGTGTCCGTGCTATGACCAATGATCTTGGCCGTCGTATTAAGACTGCTGCGCCTTCAACACCAGTTTCAATTACTGGTTTGAACGAAGCGCCTATGGCGGGTGACCATTTTGCCGTTTATGAAGATGAAAAAGCAGCTCGTGCAGCCGGTGAAGAACGTGCCAAACGTGCCCTTATGAAACAACGTCAACAAACACATCGTGTTAGCCTTGATAACCTCTTTGACACCCTTAAAGCTGGTGAATTGAAGACTGTTAATGTTATCATCAAGGCCGATGTACAAGGTTCTGTTGAAGCCTTGGCAGCATCACTTCTTAAGATTGATGTTGAGGGTGTTCGTGTTAATGTTGTTCACTCAGCAGTAGGTGCTATCAACGAATCTGATATTACTCTTGCGGAAGCTTCAGATGCCGTTGTCATCGGATTTAACGTTCGTCCTACACCACAAGCACGTCAACAAGCGGAAACTGATGAAGTTGAAATTCGTCTTCACAGCATCATCTACAAGGTTATCGAAGAAATCGAAGATGCCATGAAAGGGATGCTTGATCCTGAGTTTGAAGAAAAAGTCATGGGTGAAGCTATTATCCGTGAAACCTTCAAAGTTTCTAAAGTCGGAACAATCGGTGGGTTCATGGTTACTAGTGGTAAAATCACTCGTGATTCAAGTGCCCGTGTGATTCGTGATGGTGTCGTTATTTTTGATGGTAAATTGGCAAGCTTGAAACACTTTAAAGATGACGTTAAAGAAGTCGGAAACGCTCAAGAGGGTGGTTTGATGATTGAAAACTACAACGATATCAAAGTTGATGACGTTATCGAAGCTTACATTATGGAAGAAATTAAACGTTAATTTTGTTAGCTTTAAAAAGCTAACTTAGGAGATAAAGCTAGGTCATCTGGCCTGGCTTTTGTTCCATCATAATAAGAGAGAAAGGATAAGACTATGGGAAATTCATTTCGTGTAGACCGTGTTGGTATGGAAATCAAACGTGAGGTCAATGAAATTCTTCAAAAGAAAGTTCGTGACCCACGTGTGCAAGATGTCACTATCACAGATGTACAAATGCTTGGCGATTTGTCAGCTGCTAAGATTTTTTACACTATTCATTCAACCTTGGCCTCAGATAACCAAAAAGCACAAACTGGTCTTGAAAAGGCTACTGGGACAATCAAGCGTGAACTTGGTAAAAAATTAACTATGTATAAGATTCCAGATTTGACCTTCATTAAGGATGAGTCTATCGAATACGGTAATAAAATTGATGAAATGCTTCGTAATTTGGAGCGTAAAGACTAAGAAAAAATTCCTGTCAGTTATGGCAGGAATTTTGAGTTATAATAGAATAAAAAGGAGGACTTCGATGAAAGTAACGGTCTATTTGGGAGCTAATATGGGTGACAATCCTAGCTTTAAGAAAGCAACGATTGCCTTGGGTCAGTGGATTGCTAAAAATGGGCATACCCTAGTCTATGGTGGCAGTAAGATGGGACTTATGGGAGTTCTTGGTGATACGGTTTTGGAAAATGGTGGACAGGCTCATGGCATTATGCCACAATTCCTCAAAGATAGGGAGATAGCCTATGAGGGATTGACTTCAATGACCATAGTAGAAACCATGGCAGAACGAAAGACTGCCATGCTAGAGCAAGGAGACCTCTTTATCGCCCTTCCAGGAGGTCTAGGAACACTGGAAGAAATTTCTGAAGCTATTGCAGCTGCTCGCGTCGGTAAGCTGGACAAACCCTGTGTTTTCTTCAATCTCAATGGCTATTATGATGCTATGAAAACAATGTTGGATACCATGGTTACTCATGACTTTTTAGAGGCTGAAACAGCAGCAAAATTCCTCTTTACAGATGATTTTTCAGAAATTGAAGCTTTCGTCCAGTCTTACACGCCTCCTCAATTGAGACGTTATCGCTAATTTTTATGATAGATCAGCTCTCTAAGTTTAAACGAGGAGAGTTTTTTGATGAAAAGACGATAGTAATTAGTATTTCTTATAAATTTCAGAAAATTAATTAAAAATCCCTTAACAAAAATGAATAATTTGTATATAATAGTGTTTGTAAATTTAATCGTTTACCAAATTTTCCTCATCATCTGTGAGTAATATCCGTACTATTTAATACCCCTCTTGGTCTGGAAAACTTTGCTAATCGTTAGACTAATTTAATGTTTAGCAGCAAATGTGGGATTTAGGATAGACGAAAGGGATGATAGTAATGTCTATTATGGTTAAAAGTGTCAATTTTGATGATTATCAAAAGACACAGACAAATTATAAGGATACTAATTTTTTACAGTCAGCTGAGATGGCTAAGCTTCAGTTAAGCCGTAATCATATCGGTGAAGTAGAGGCTCTGGTTTTTGAAAGGGATGGCCTGTTAGTGGGGCAAACCATTATCGTTTACAGGAGGAGTTTTCGTATCTTTAGGAAAGCACTCTTATTGCATGGCCCCTTGCTAGATTACAATTCTATAACTGATTTGCCAGACCTTCTTGAGGCCTTGATACTCTATTTAAAAAAGAAAAATATTGCATCACTATCTATTCATCCCTATCTTACCAATCTTATTAGGAATGAAGAACTTGAAATCCTTGAAGAAGATAAGGCTGATGAAGTCTCCAAGGTATTTGAAAAATTAGGTTTTGAGCAGTATTTAGATCCAGAACAGGCCCTAGTTGTTAATCAGATGTTTGTAAAACCAATTGATACCTTTACGACTTCTGATGAGATGCTCGCAGCTTTTTCACCATCTTTGAAGCGAGATTTAAAAAAATTTACCGCTTTGAATGTCAAAGTTGAAGAGCTAAGTGAGGATAATCTCGATCAGTTTTATGACATCCTAGTTCGGACAGCAGAGAGAAAAGGATTTTCAGTTCATCCATTGACCTATTTCCAAGATTTGAAGAGGAACTTTGGAGAATCCGCAAAGTTTATGTTGGCTTATTTGGATTGCCCAGCTTATTTGGCTTATCTTGATGAGAACATTAAATCTTTTGAAACTAGGATTCAGGCTTTAAAAGATGGTCCTCAGAAAAAACGAACCAAGGGTCAGATTGCGGATGCCCAAGATCAGCTTAGAAGCTACTATAAACGTTTAGAGCAATTTAAGACCTATCAAATCACTGGTGACAAATTACCTCTATCGGCCTATCTTTTTATGGATTATGGCTCAGAAGTCGTCAGCTTTTACGGTGGGAATGATGAAGCCTACCTTAATTTTGGTGGGGCAGTTCTTCTCCATTGGGAAATGCTACAATATGCTATGCGTAAGGGTAAAGAGCGGTTTAATTTTTATGGGACAATCGAAACTGAAGCAGCTAGTACTGGAAAAGGGAACTTCCATTTCAAACGTCAATTTGGAGGGCAGTTAGAAACACTTGTTGGCTCTTTTGATAAGACCCTAAATCCTTTCTATGATATTTTTAAGAAAACACTAGGTAAAGACTAGCTCCTTATATAGAAAAAAGTCAATTGAGGCTAATTGTAATACCTCAATTGACTTTTTGTTGTTTACAAATATTTCTTAGCGACTTCAATATCGCCAGCATAGTTATCACGTTTCCCATTTACGATTTGGAAAGCATCAGCACCTTTACCGGCAATAACCACAGCGTCTTTGGAGTCTGTAGTCTCAGACATTGCTGTTTTGATTGCTTCTTCTCTATCAACAATGATACGTACCTCACGGTTGATGTGACTGGCAATTTCTTGACAGATAGCAAGAGGATCCTCCTTGTTAGGATCGTCGGCTGTTAGGAAGACATCAACATCAGGGTAGGTATTGAGGACATGTCCGAAGTCTTTACGACGACTTTCACCTTTATTTCCAGGAGCCCCTAGAATTAGGCTAATATGGCCATCTTGATGGCTGGTTACGACTTGTAAGAGCTTATCTAGGCTATCTCCATTGTGAGCATAGTCCACAAAAACCTTGGCTCCTTTAGTTTGTGTAAGAACTTCCATACGCCCTGGAACAGAGGTCTGAGCAATCCCTTCTTTGATGTCTTGAAGGCTAGCTCCAAGACGTAGGCAGGCTAGACCTGCAGCCATAGCATTGTCCTGGTTAAAGTTACCGATAAGTTGGATATCATAGTCGCCGGCTAATTTCCCACTTGCCTTAAAGCTAAAACCTGAGCCATGTTTAACAGCATTGTCGGAGTTTTTACCATAGAAGTCATGCTCTTTATCCGCAACTTCCTCAGCGACAAAAGCAAAGTGATCCATACCGCTATTGACGATAACAACACGACTGTTTTCCAAGAGAAGACGCTTATGGTAGAAGTAGTCTTCAAAGGTTGGATGTTCAATAGGTCCAATATGGTCTGGGCTAATGTTAAGAAAGACACCTACATCAAAGGTTAACCCATAGACACGCTTAGTCAGATAGGCTTGACTTGAGACTTCCATAATCAGATGGGTCATGTCGTTATCAACAGCTTCAGCCATCATACGGAAAAGGTCCAAACTCTCAGGTGTTGTTAAGGTAGACTTGAAGAAGTTTTTTCCGTCTAGTGTCGTGTTCATGGTTGAAAGCATAGCAGGTTTATGACTTTGCTTGAGAATATTGAAGGCAAAGTAGGCTGCTGTTGTTTTGCCTTTTGTCCCAGTAAAAGCCAGCAATTTTAGTTTGTCTTGGGGGTATTGGTAGAAGGCCTGAGCAACGAGGCTCATAGCCTGCTTGATATCTGTTACGATAATGACAGGAATTCCCACTTGATAATCTTTTTCAGCCACGTAGAAACTCAAGCCAGCTTTGACAGCATTCTCTAAAAATTCAGGCTTAAAGGCAGCCCCTTTGGCAAAAAAGAGGGAAGATGGTGTGACATCACGACTGTCGTAAGAAAGATGGTCAAAGGTCACTCCAGTCCATGAATAGTAGTAGTTGTCTTGGTCAATAATATCTCGAAAATTACGGTCCTTTTTGAGAACCTCTAGAACTTGTTCAATAGTAATCATAGTTCCTATTTTAGCCTTAATGTTCTTGTTTTACAAGTCACAGCCAAAAGTTTATAATAAACTAGATTATATTTTATTCTCTAGAAAGAAAGTTATGACTGAAACTAAAACTGACACACAGCAGCAGCAGATGCTAAGAGGGACGGCGTGGATGACAGCATCCAATATTATCAGTCGTCTATTAGGGGCACTTTACATTATTCCTTGGTATGCTTGGATGGGTAAACAGGGCGACCAAGCTAATGCCCTCTTTGGTCAAGGGTATAACATTTATGCCCTTTTCCTTTTGATTTCTACAGCAGGGATTCCAGTCGCAATTGCCAAACAGGTGTCTAAATACAACACTCTTGGAAAGATGGAGACGAGTTTCTTCTTACTCAAGCGTATCTTGTATTACATGATTGGTCTCGGACTGATCTTTGGCGTTTTCATGTACTTTGCTTCGCCGTGGATGTCTTACCTTTCTGGGGGAGACGAGGATCTGGTTCGCGTAATGCGTAGTCTTTCTTGGGCAGTTGTTATTTTCCCATCTATGTCTGTTTTACGAGGCTTTTTCCAAGGCTTTAACAACATGAAGCCTTATGCCTTAAGTCAGATTGCGGAGCAGATTATCCGTGTTATTTGGATGCTGTTGGCGACCTTCTTCATCATGAAAATCGGGACAGGCGATTATGTGACAGCAGTTGTCCAATCGACTTTTGCTGCTTTCATCGGTATGCTGGCTAGTTATGGGGTGCTTTTCTTCTACCTTTGGAAGGAAGGTAAGCTCAAGAGTCTTTTTGGTAAGCAGGCCGTTCATCCTGATATCAATCCAACTGCAATTGTTATTGAAACCTTTAAGGAAGCCATTCCTTTCATTATCACTGGGTCAGCGGTCCAACTTTTCCAGTTGATTGACCAATGGACCTTTATCCGTACTATGGAGAAGTTTACAAGCTATAGTAACAGTCAGCTTCAGGTTCTCTATGCTTACTTGTCTTCAAACCCAAGTAAGATTACCATGATTTTGATTGCCGTTGCTCTTTCTATTGCCGGGGTTGGGATTCCACTCTTGACGGAAAATATGGTTAAGAAAGATCTTAAGGGAGCGGCTAAACTGATTATCAATAACTTACAGTTGCTTTTGCTCTTTATTGTTCCTGCCATTGTAGGATCAGTGATTTTAGCTAAACCACTTTATACAGTCTTTTATGGTGCGCCAGATAGTCAGGCCCACTTGCTCTTTGTAGCCAGTCTGATTCAAGTTATTTTCTTGGCCTTGTATAGCGTTTTAGCACCAATGCTTCAGGCAATCTTTGAAACCCGTAAAGCTATCAACTATTTTGCGATTGGGGTTTTAGTTAAGGCAATCCTACAGTTACCATTGATTATTTTCCTAGGAGCCCTTGGCCCGGTTATTTCAACAGCCATCGGCTTAGGTGTTCCAATTGCTCTGATGTATAATCGCCTCCACACTGTTACGCACTTTAGTCGTAAGACAGTGTTTAGAAAAGCCTTGCTCATCTGCATCCTTACAGTGCTCATGGCTATTCGAGTTGCAGTCTTCTATGGGGTGTTCCAGTTTGTACTTTCACCAACAAGCCGTGTGGGCAGTGTGATTTACTTGATCATTGGAGGAGGCCTTGGAATTGGTGTCTATGGCGTTCTTGCTCTTGTAACTCGTATGGCTGACCAATTGCTTGGTGCCCGAGCAGCTAGCCTACGTGCTAAATTACATATTAAATAAAATCTAAACCAAGTCATGTGGCTTGGTTTTTTTCTTTTCAACCTTTTCTGAAAAAGGAGTATAATAGGGGTGAAAAAATGAAATCGTTTTAATGATTTAGAATCGAGGAAAGGATTATGAGTAATTCTAGACAGAAAGGTGCTAAATTAGGGACCTGTGCCCCTGATCAGGTTTATCAAGTGTTGCAAACAAGTCCTCAAGGGTTAAACTCACAAGAAGTAAAAAAGAGGCAAGCAACTTATGGTCCTAACCAGTTGAAAGAAAGTAAGAAAGAACCTATTTGGTTGACCTTTGTCAAACATTTTACCAGTCTCATGGCCCTCTTATTGTGGGTTGGTGGCTTTATCGCTATGCTTTCTCATAGTCTAGAGTTGGGGATTGCTATCTGGTTGGTCAACATTATTAATGGTCTCTTTAGTTTTATTCAAGAATATAGAGCAAGTCAGGCTACGGCAGCTCTTAACAAGCTTCTTCCATCCTATGCGCGAGTTCTTCGTGATGGTAAGGAGGATAAGATTCTAGCTCAGGACTTGGTACCAGGTGACTTGGTTTTCATTGAAGAAGGGGACCGTATTTCTGCAGATGGACGCTTGGTCGCTGTGACAGATTTGCAGGTTAACCAGTCTGCCCTCACTGGTGAGTCTAATCCTATTTATAAGTCAGATCAAGCAGATTTGACTCCCGACAAGACTGAGTTAGAGTATGACAATATGGTATTTGCAGGGACTACTGTCTCTTCTGGTTCTGGACATTTTATAGTATCTGCTATCGGGATGAAAACTGAGTTTGGACAGATTGCGGATTTGACACAGAATCTTGCTCAGGAAAAGAGTCCCCTTCAGAAAGAATTAGACCATTTGACTAAACAGATTTCAGTTATTGCGGTGTCTGTAGGTCTCTTCTTTATGGTGGCAGCGACTCTATTTGTCCATCAGCCTTTGTCTCAAGCCTTTATTTTTGCATTGGGGATGATTGTGGCCTTTATTCCTGAGGGGCTTCTTCCCACAGTTACTCTATCTTTAGCCATGGCCGTTCAGCGCATGGCTAAGGACCATGCTTTGGTTAAGAAGCTGTCTTCGGTTGAGACGTTGGGAGCAACTTCTGTTATTTGTTCGGATAAAACAGGGACTTTGACGCAAAATGCCATGACGGTTAACCATCTGTGGACCTTGTCAGACAGTTATGAGGTGACTGGGCTGGGTTATGCATCAGAAGGACAGATTGAGCAGGAAGGGCAACCTGTTTCTCTTAAAGAAAATGAGCTTCTTAATCGTTTGGTCCGATTCTCTCATTTGGCTAGTAATGCTCAAGTTGTGGCCCCTAGTGTTGATAATCCCAATTTTACAATTTTAGGTGATCCAACTGAGGCTTGTCTTAATGTTCTCGCCGAAAAATCAAGAATAAATTTAAATGACAATCATACTTGGGCCCCTCGAATCAAGGAAATTCCCTTTGATTCTGATCGTAAACGGATGACGACAGTGCATAAGCTTGAAGCAGGATTGGATGGCAGTCATCATATCTCTATCACCAAAGGTGCTCCTAAAGAAGTGATGGAGCTTTGCTCGGACTACTATGATAATCAAGGGATGATTAAATCATTGACAGCTACTGAGCGTCAGGCTATCCTTGCGGCTAACGATAAGTTTGCCCGTGATGGTCTACGTGTTTTAGCTGTGGCCTATAGACCTTTAGATAGCGAGCATATTGGAGAAGACCGGTGGGACATGCAGACCCTGGAGGACAATATGGTCTTTCTAGGCTTGGTTGCCATGAGTGATCCGCCACGTCAGGGGGTGCGAGAGGCTATTGAAAAATGCCATAGAGCCAGTATTCGTATTATCATGGTGACAGGTGACTATGGTTTGACAGCTCTCAGTATTGCCAAGAAAATCGGAATTGTACAAGGGGACGATGCACGTGTTGTTTCAGGCCTTGAACTAGCTGGTATGGATGACAATCAGCTTAAAGAAGCTCTTAAAGGCGAAATCGTTTTTGCTCGTGTAGCACCTGAACAAAAATACCGTGTGGTCAATGCCCTTCAAGAACTTGGCGAAGTTGTCGCTGTTACTGGTGATGGAGTAAATGATGCCCCCGCTCTGAAAAAGGCTGATATCGGGGTAGCTATGGGAATATCTGGGACTGATGTCGCCAAGGAATCTGCCGATATGATTTTAACGGATGATCATTTTGCTTCTATAGTCCATGCTGTTGAAGAGGGCCGAGCAGTTTATAGAAATATTCAAAAATTTTTGACCTATATTTTTAATTCCAATACTCCAGAAGCTGTACCTTCTGCTCTCTTCTTGTTCTCTTTGGGGCACATTCCTCTTC
>ERZ773115.3012-NODE-3012-length-12197-cov-5.635892_pt1 | contig 12197 bp, 9 predicted proteins | sample MGYA00511116_ERZ773115 | MGnify/ENA primary metagenome ERZ773115 (study PRJEB29015, sample SAMEA2737869) | human gut metagenome | biome: human gut; feature: human-associated habitat; material: faeces | place: China | collected 2012 ... | reverse complement strand
CTGGCTGCAGCCGTTTCTTAATACTTTTTGTAGCCAGCGCCGGGTGGCACTGGCTCAGAACGGCATAGAAATCGCCAAACCGGAGGACATCTTGCGAGTTCCCTATGTATTTGAGTTTGTTGGTATTCCGGAAGATAGACCCATGATGGAAAGCGACCTGGAAAAGGCTCTGGTACAGCAGATTGAGAAATTTCTGCTGGAGTTGGGTCGGGGATTTATGTTTGTAGGAACACAGCAGCGTGTAACACTGAATAATACCCACTACTATGTGAATATGGTGTTCTACAACAAAATACTTAGGGCCTATGTGCTGATCGAGCTGAAAACTACAAAACTGCCCCCGGAAGCTGCAGGGCAGATCAATATGTATCTGAACTACTACGCCAGTGAGGTCAACGACCCGGACGATAACCCGCCCATTGGCATTATTCTCTGCACAGAAAAGGACAGCATTACCGCAGAGTACGCCTTGGGTGGGCTGTCAAACAACATCTTTGCGTCCCGGTATGTGCTGTATATGCCGAACAAGGAGCAATTGATTCGTCAGGTAGAAAATGTGCTGAAAAAGTGGCACAAAAAAGAAAAATAATTTCCGTATAATCGTTTCAACGCTTATCACCTCTGATAAGATTTTGATAAGCATCCATCTGGCGCACGAAGGGGCAGAGTGAGCCCAGCTTCCCCTGAAAGCAGGGGTTCTTTAACAGACGTTTACCGCCTGCCGATCGAAGTCGGCAGGCGGTATTTTTGAATGAATTGTTAAATCATAGAACTCTCTCTTGCAATTTCAAAAAAACTTGCTAAAATATTGCGTAGCTTGCTACGTAAATCAAGGGAGGTGATCGTGGCATGTTAACCTTTGGCCGCATCTTCCGCAGCCTGGACTGTGCGCTGGGGCAGCGGATGGATCAGGCATTGTCCGGTATGGACCTTACCTTTTCCCAGGGCCACATCATGGGCTACCTCGCCCACCGGGATACACCGCCCTGCGCCAAGGACATTGAGGACCGGTTTCATCTGAGCCACCCTACGGTCTCCGGCCTGCTGGCCCGTCTGGAAAAGAAGGAGTTCATCGAAGTGCGGGAAGATCCGGAGGATCGGCGGCGAAAGCTCGTCTACATTCTGCCCAAAGGACAGCAATGCAACGAAACCATGTACGCCGTCATCCAGAGCGGCGACAAGAAGCTCCTGGAGGGCTTCACGCCGGAGGAGGAGGCGCAGTTCCGGGAGTACCTGCTCCGGGCACTGCACAACGTGTCTCCGGATTTTGACATCGAGAAAGTGAAAAAGGAGGAATCTCGAAAATGATAAAACGTTTCGCCCAGTGCCTGCGCGAGTATAAATGGACGGCACTGGTAAGCCCCGTCTGCATGATCGGCGAGGTAGCCATGGAAGTGACCATCCCCCTGGTTATGGCAGACCTGTATGACTACGGCATTGCCGTGGGCAATATGACTGTGGTGTGGCAGAAGGCGCTGCAGCTGCTCATCTGCGCCATTGTGTCGCTGATGTTTGGCGTTATGTCCGCCAACTATGCCTCCAAGGCGGCCACGGGCTTTGCCCGGAATCTGCGCCACGATATGTACTACCGGGTGCAGGATTTCAGCTTCTCCAATATTGACAAATTCTCCTCGGCCTCCATTGTCACCCGGCTGACCTCGGATGTGGCCAACATCCAGATGGCCTTCCAGATGATGATCCGTATGGCCATTCGGTGCCCCATGATGCTGATCCTCGCCATGGTCTCCTCCATGCGCATCAGCCCCAAGCTCAGCACCGTGTATTTCATTGCCATTCCCATTCTGGCCGCCGTGCTGCTGGGCATTGTGCCCCTGGTCTTCAAGATTTTTGACCGGGTGTTCAAGACCTATGACCGGCTGAATACCGTGGTTCAGGAAAACGTCCATGGCATTCGCGTGGTCAAGAGCTTCGTCAGAGAGGACAAGGAGGTCAGCAAGTTCAAGACCATTTCCAAAGCTATCTACGATGATTTCTGCAAGGCAGAGCACATCCTGGCCCTCAATGCCCCAGTCATGCAGATCTGCGTCTATGCCTGCATTCTGACCATTTCCTGGGTGGGCGCCAAGATGGTGGTTGCCTCCGGCAACAATGCCGCCCTGGGCCTGACCACCGGTGAGCTCAGCTCCATGTTCACCTACACCACCCAGATCCTTTCCAGCCTGATGATGCTCTCCATGGTCTTCGTCATGGTCATCATGTCCCAGGCACCCCTGCGCCGCTGCTATGAGATCTTGCAGGAGGAGCCCAACCTGACCTCTCCCGAGAACGCCGTGGAGGAGGTGAGCGACGGCTCCATCGACTTTGAGAACGTCTCCTTCCGCTACTCCCGGAAGGCCAAACGGCCCGCGCTGCAGGATGTGAATCTGCATATTCCCAGCGGCGCTACCGTGGGCATCCTGGGCTCCACCGGCTCCTCCAAGAGTACCCTGGTGCAGCTGATTCCCAGACTGTACGATGTGACCGAGGGCAGCGTCAAGGTGGGCGGCATTGATGTCAAGGACTACGACCTGGAGGTGCTCCGGGACAATGTGGCCATGGTGCTGCAAAAGAACACCCTGTTCTCCGGCTCCATCAAGGAAAACCTGCGCTGGGGCAACGCCAACGCCACAGATGAGGAGTTGATCCACGCCTGTAAGCTGGCCTGTGCCGATGAGTTCATCACCTCCTTCACGGATGGCTACGATACCCACATCGAGCAGGGGGGCAGCAACGTTTCCGGCGGCCAGAAGCAGCGGCTGTGCATTGCCCGTGCCCTGCTGAAAAAGCCTAAGATCCTGATCCTGGACGACTCCACCTCCGCTGTGGATACCCATACGGACGCTATGATCCGCAAGGCCTTCAAGGAGGAAATTCCCGGAACCACCAAGCTGATTATTGCCCAGCGTATCTCCTCCATTCAGGATTCCAACATCATCATTGTCATGGAAAACGGCCAGGTTGCCTGTGTGGGTGACCACGAGACCCTGATGAAGAATTCCGACTTCTATCGGGGCATCTATGAATCTCAGCAGAAAGGAAGTGAAGACTGATGCCCGGTCCCGGACAAATGCGCGGCGATGGCCGCAAGGCGGCAAACCCCGGAAAAACCCTCCTGCGTTTGCTCAGCTATATGAAAAACTATACCCCGCTGCTGGTATTCGTCTTCCTCTGCATCATTGCCACCTCTGTGGCCCAGGCTCAGGGCAGCCGTGCCCTGGGACCTCTGGTTGACGAATATATCCTGCCCATGGTGGCCACCGGCTCCACGGATTTTGGCGCTCTGAAAGCCTACCTTGTGAAGCTTGCCTGCATCTTCGCCTTCGGCGTTGTGGGCACCTTCCTCTTCAACTACCTGATGGTCGGCGTGACCCAGGGTGTGCAGAAGACCATCCGTGACGACCTGTTTGCCAAAATGCAGCGTCTGCCTCTGCGCTACTTCGACAGCCATGCCGCCGGTGACATTATGTCCCGCTACACCAGCGATATCGATACCCTGCGGCAGGTGATCTCCCAGTCCATCCCACAGTGTGTGTCCTCTGCGGTGACGCTGGTGGTGGTGCTGTGGAACCTGATCGATACCTCCTGGATCCTGACCATTGTCATGTTCTTCACGGTGGGACTGATCATCTATGTCACCAAGATTCTGGCGGGCAAGTCCGCGGGCTTCTTCATCGGCCAGCAGCGGGCTCTGGGCGCGGTCAACGGTTATATCGAGGAGATGATCTCCGGCCAGAAGGTGGTCAAGATCTTCAACCACGAGGAGGTCTGCAAGGAGGACTTCGACAAGCTCAATGAGGAGCTGCGGGTGAACGCCTACAGCGCCGGCAAGTTCTCCAATATGCTGGGCCCCATCAACAATAACCTGGGCTATGTGCAGTATGCGGTCCTGGCCGTTGTGGGCGGACTGCTGTGCATCAAGTCCAACAACTCCCTGCTGACCCTGGGCAATCTGATGGCCTTCATGGTGCTCTCCCGGAGCTTCAATATGCCCATCTCCCAGATCTCCAACCAGATCAATGCCATTGTCATGGCTCTGGCCGGTGCCGAGCGCATCTTCGCCCTGATGGACGAGGAGCCCGAGCAGGACGAGGGCTATGTGACCCTGGTCAATGCCCATGTGGATGCGGACGGCACCGTCCACGAGTGCCCCGAGCACACCGGCCAGTGGGCCTGGAAGCACCCCCACCAGGGGGACGGCTCCGTCACCTATACGGAGCTCAAGGGCGACATCACCATGGAGCACGTGGACTTTGGCTATGTGCCGGAGAAGACCGTGCTGCATGACGTGACCCTCTATGCCCATCCCGGCCAGAAGATCGCCTTCGTGGGCGCTACCGGCGCCGGCAAGACCACCATTACGAACCTCATCAACCGGTTCTACGACATTGCCGACGGCAAGATCCGCTACGACGGCATCAACGTCAATAAGATCGCCAAGCCCGATCTGCGGCACTCCCTGGGCATCGTGCTCCAGGAGACCAACCTGTTCACCGGCACCGTTATGGAGAACATCCGCTATGGCAAGCTGGATGCCACCGATGAGGAGTGCATCCGGGCGGCCAAGCTGGCCAATGCAGATGGGTTTATCACCCGCCTGCCCGATGGCTACGACACCATGCTCACTGCCAACGGCGGCAACCTGTCCCAGGGCCAGCGGCAGCTGATCGCCATTGCCCGGGCGGCTGTGGCCGATCCCCCCGTTATGATTCTGGATGAGGCCACCTCCTCCATCGATACCCATACGGAGGCCTTGGTGCAGGCCGGCATGGACGCGCTGATGAAGGGCCGCACGGTGTTCGTCATTGCCCACCGGCTGTCTACGGTCCGCAATTCCGACTGCATCATGGTCCTGGACCATGGCCGCATCATCGAGCGCGGCACCCACGACGATCTGATTGCCCAGAAGGGCACCTACTATCAGCTCTACACCGGCGCATTCGAGCTGGAATAATCCCGATCCGCCTGAATAGTACCCCCAATGCCTCCACCGGCATTGGGGGAATTATTTCCAGGAGGCCATCAGCTGCCTGATTGAGGGAACGGACAGCGCCATGCTGTTTGATTCCGGCATGGGCATCGACATGCACTATGGCCACGACTGCTATCCCTTCGAAGGCTTCTCCATTGTCCTTTCGGGATATCCGTGAATTGAAAAAAGGCATTGCGCGCCTTGCGGCCCGCAATGCCTTTTGAATACGGAGAAGCTTACCCGTTGACCAGGGCTACGGCTACGTCATTGACGTTGGTGCCGGTGGGACCGGTGATGATGAGACCGCCGATTTTTTCCAGGGCGTGATAAGCATCGTTCTCCTGCAAAACATCGTAGACGGACAGTCCCTGGGCCCGGAGTGCGGCGTTGGATTCGCCGTCCACATAGCCGCCGGCGGCATCCGTGGGGCCGTCAGTGCCATCGCTGCCCACACTGAAAACGCAGACGCCGGGCAGCCCCTCCAGATGAGGTGCTGCGGCCAGAGCAAGCTCCTGATTTCGCCCGCCCTTGCCGTGACCGGTGAGCTGGACCACGGTCTCACCGCCGGCCAGGAATGCCAGCTTCTGCCCCTTCCCGGCATGGGTCCGGAGAACGGTACCAAGGAAGCTGCCCGCCTCTTTGGCCTGGCAGCACAGCTGATCCGTCAGAAGGACCGGAGTATAGCCCAGTTTTTCGCATTCAGCACCTGCTGCGGCGCAGAGTTCCCGGACGGAGCCGGTGATCTGGGTGGTGACGTTGTGCAGCACCTTAGGGGTTTCCGTGTGCAGGCATGCCTCGGCCTCGGGGGTCAGACGCAGGTGATATTTTTCCGCGATGGCCAGGGCCTGGTCACAGGTGGTGCTGTCCGGAACGGCGGGGCCGGAGGCAATCATATCCAGCGGGTCACCCAGAATATCGGACAGCACAATGGAGAACACCCGGGCCGGGGCACAGAGCTCGGCAAACCGGCCGCCCTTGACCGTGGAGAGCCGCTTGCGGATGGTATTGATCTCCACAATGTCCGCCCCGCAGGCCAGCAGCTGCGATGTAATATCCTGGAGCTCCTCTCCGCTGACCTTGGGCTTTTCAAACAGGGCGCTGCCGCCGCCGGACAGCAGGAACAGCACCGTGTCCTGCCCGGTCAGGCCGGAGACCAGGTCGATGGCGGCCTGGGTGGCTGCGAAGGAGTTTTCGTCGGGGACGGGATGCCCAGCCTCCCGGCAGTCGATCTTCCCCAGGGGGCCCTTCACATGGTCGTATTTGGTAATGACGATGCCCTTCTCAATCCGGTCGCCCAGGCAGTCCCGGGCGGCCTTTGCCATGTTCCAGGCAGCCTTGCCTGCCGCAACCAGGATCACCCGGCCTGGGAAGGAAGCACCCTTCAGCGCCCGGGCTACCGCATCGTCCGGCTGCACAGCCCGGATGGAGGAAGCAATGATTTGATTTGCGTGGGTACGCATTGCCGTATCCATTCATGATCACCTCACGTTGAAATTAGGGAAGGGCAGGGCAGCTGTGCCGCCCTGCCCGAAAGCTTATTGTATCACAGAATCAGGGAGAGAATGAAGATGCCAACCATGGAGGACAGGCCCAGGACCAGCGTCAGCATGGTCTGCGTCTTATAGCCCTGCTCGGGGGTCATCTGACCGAAGTTGGTGACGACCCAGAAGTAGGAGTCGTTGGCGTGGGAAACGGTCATGGCGCCGGCGCCGATGGCCATAACGACCAGAGCAATCTCAGCTGGGGAGGTGAAGCCAATAGCCCCCAGCAGAGGAGCCACAATACCGGCGGTGGTGGTGATGGCCACGGTGGAGGAGCCCTGCGCGGACTTCAGGATGGCAGCCAGCAGGAAGGGGAAGAAGATGCCCACGGTGCCCAGCACGGTGGCGTGCGCGGTGATAAAGTTCACCATGTCGCTGGTGGCGATGACCTTGCCCAGCACGCCGCCGGCGGCGGTGACGAACAGGATGGGGCCGGTGACCTTCAGGGTGTCGTTGGTCATGTCGTAGAACTTATCCAGCTTCTTGGTAGTAGCCAGCTGAATGACGGCGCAGATGGTGCCGACGCCCAGGGCGATGATGGGCTTGCCCAGGAAGTTGAACAGATCAAAGGCGATGCCGGTCCAGCCGGCCATGGAGGCGATGGAACCCAGAGCCATCAGGATGATGGGGACGATGATGGGAGCCAGTGCATTGAAGCCGCCGGGCAGCTTGCCGTAAGAAGCAACCAGCTCTTCGTAGGTCTTGACGTTCTCAGCGGAATCGGCGGTTTCGTCGGCGCTCTGGACCTTCTTGCCGATGTACTTGGCAAACAGCAGACCGGCAATCAGGGGCAGAATGGAAGCTGCAACGCCGAGACCCATGACCAGCAGCAGATTGTCACCGATGCCCAGGGTGTTGGCGGCGGCGATGGGGCCGGGCGTGGGCGGGATGAACACATGGGAGATGTACAGACCGGCGGACAGGGCCACGGTCATGGCCACGCTGGAGGTCTTGGTCCGGCGGACCATAGCCCGGCGGATGGGATCCAGGATGACAAAGCCGCTGTCACAGAACACGGGGATGGAGACGACCCAGCCCATGAGCTCGATGGCCAGCTCGGGGTTCTTTTGACCCACCAGCTTGACGACCATGTCGGCCAGCTTCAGGGCAGCACCGGTCTGCTCCAGCACGGTGCCGATCAGAGCGCCCAGGATAATGACGATGCCGATGGAGCTGAAGGTTCCGGAGAAGCCCGCGCCGATGACATTGGCAATATCGCCCAGAGGAATGCCTGCCAGAAGTGCCAGAATCAGAGAGACACTCATGATAGACAGGAAGGGATGGACCTTGAACTTGGAGATGGCTACAATCATAACAACGATTGCCAGCACGAATGTAATGATAAGGGGTACGCCGGTCATAGTAGAATCCTCCTTCTATATTTGAGCAGATTGCACAAGACTCTGCGCCTTCGTAACTGCTCTGCTGTTAATATATTATAGGACCGGAGGAAAAATTGCAATGGTACCGGGGACGCAAAAAGAAACCGCTTTCTGTTACGGGTAACAAGTTCTGTCAGAAAGTGCGCCCTTCCTCGCTGCGGCTGAGCTCCAGATAGAAGAGCATGGCGAGGTACAGCGCCGGGGCCTGACTGGGTTGGCGTACATCCAGCCCGGTCAGCTCTGCCAGGCGCTTGATGCGGTACTGGACCGTATTTTTGTGGATGAAAAGCGCCTGGGAAATGGCCTGAACAGAGCCCTCTGCACTGAAAAAGGCCTCCAGAAGGCTGATCTGATCGGCAATTTCGCCGTTGCCGCAGTTCCGAAAGACCTTTTTCAGGTAGGCCTGCTTCCGGTCCCGGGATACGTCGTCCATCAACAGCTCTATGTTCAGCGCTTCGTAGCAGCGGATATCCGTATTGCTGTAGGCGGTGGTGTGCCAGGCCCGGTTGGCCTGCAAATAGGCCTCGTGGAGGTCTTCCGTCGGGCCGTCGATGCCGAAGATCATCTCCACATCCAGCTCCTGACGGATCTCCCGGCTGAGGGTCCGGCACAGGGCGACCATTTTCTCCGTGCTCTGCTTGCGCACCAGCAGGATCTGCCGGGCGGCATTGCGCAGCAGAATGCCGCCCTGCTGGCCGATACGGGCATTCAGCGCCCTGTCGATCTTCTCCAGGATCATCTGGCCGTCCAGGGAGTCCGTGTATTTTTCCCGGTCCATGGCGGAGGCAACAATGCAGCGCCTGGGACTGCGAATATCGATGCCCAGGGCGAAGCCGCGCTCGGAAAGTGTCCTGGGGTTGTTCAGGCCGGTGCCCAGAATCCAGTCCTCCAGAAAGCGGCTGCGCACACGCAGGTCCAGCTGCCGGTTGTCCAGCTCGGACCGTTCCCGGATGAGGATCTCCGCCATTTTTTTGACGATCTGGCCGTATTCGATGACGGCGTCGTAGTCGCCGGTGATGCCGATGACTCCCTGGAGCTGCCCATCCACCACAATGGGCAGATTGATGCCCCGGCGCACATCGGGCAGCTCGTTTTCCAGCTCCGGCGTGATGTAAAATTCCGGAAGGTGCTGGGAGATGATGCGGTAGGCCCCCTCGTGGAATTTGCCGATCCGGGCAGGGTCGTTGCTGGCGATGATGTGCCCGGTCTCGTCCATCAGATTGATATTCTGCCGGACCAGCTTGCCGATCTCTTCCACGATCTGCTGGGCGCTTTTCTTCGTGATCCGCATGGACAGTCTGCCTCGCTTTACCTGCCGAGTTGGATACCGGTCAGGTACGCATAGTATTTTGCAATGGCACTGTGGTCGCTGCCGCCGCAGTCGTGGTGGTGGAGCCACTCCAGGACCTCTTGTACGGCTGCGGTCATGGGGACGGGGGCGCCCACGGCGTGGGCACAGTCCAGGGCGTTGTTCAGGTCCTTGATGTGCAGGTCGATCTTAAAGCCGGGCTTGTCGTTCCCTGCAAGCATCATGGGCCCCTTGGCATCCAGAACGGTGGAGCCGGCCAGTCCGCCCCGGATGGCCCGGAACACCAGCTCGGGGTCTACACCGGCCTTCTGGGCCAGGGTGAAGGCCTCGGCTACGGCCTGAATGTTGCAGGCGACGATGATCTGGTTTGCCAGCTTGGTGGTGTTGCCTGCGCCCACGTCGCCGCAGCGAACGGCGGAAGCGCCCATGGTCAGCAGCATGTCCCTGCACCTGTCGAAAACTGCCTGCTTGCCGCCCACCATGAAGCTCAGGGTGCCGTCGATGGCCTTGGGCTCTCCGCCGGAGACAGGGGCATCCAGCATCTCAATGCCCTTTTCGGCCAGCTTGGCGGCGATCTCCTTGCTGACCACAGGGCTGATGGAGCTGCAGTCCACAAAAATCTGCCCGGCGTGCATATAGGAAGCCACCGCATCCGCTCCCAGCATGACCTCCTGCACCTGGGGGCCGTTGGGCAGCATGGTGATGATCACATCACAGTTCTGCCCCAATTCCTGCCGGGAGCCCGGATGGGCCCCGCAGGCCGCCAGCTCGTCCATGGCAGCCCGGCTGCGGTTATGGACCCACACCTCGTAGCCCGCCTTCAGCAGATTCTTTGCCATGGGCTTGCCCATGATGCCAAGGCCGATAAAACCGATTTTCATAGGAAGGACCTCACTTTGCGTTCAATTTGGATACGATTAGTATACGCGCCGCAGCGCAATTGCGCAATTGACAAAAACCACAAAGCTGCGCCCTGCTTTTTTGATCGCCCAAAACAGGAAGCACGGGAGGAAAAAAGATGGACCGGTTCAAAATGAATGCCATCAACTGCGCCATGCTGGGGGCCTTTGAGGGTACGGGAATCGATGGCCGGGGCTGTTAGAAAAGTATGTCGCTGCGAACCAGTGACCGACGTCACTGGTGTGGCAGCCCCCCGGTTGGATGGAAACAGCTTGGTTTTACGGCCAAGATGTTTGAAAATCCGGGGGATTGCCACACCAGCGTGCGCGCTGGTTCGCAATGACAGAGCGTTTTCTAACAGCCCCGTAAGGAGCGTTCGGCATTCAGCTGCCGAACGGCAAGTGCCCACCGGGCACCTGCATTGGATGGGTTCGATTCCCTTCCTTTTTTCCCAAAACAAAACAGCATCCCGATGGGATGCTGTTTTGTTTTGGAGCAGGGTACGGGAATCGAACCCGCCTCTGTGGCTTGGGAAGCGACCATTCTACCGATGAACTAACCCTGCATTGCCACTATTATAGCAGATGGGGGAGAAAAAATCAATGCCTTTTTTGCCGGCGCCGCATTTCTCTTCTCCCGCTGGAAAAACAGGCTGCATTGTGCTATGATAGGGAAAAACCATCCAAAGGAGAACGCCTATGCTTCCGGAAGCCTTTTTGAAACGAATGGAGAACCAGCTGGGGGCGGAGTACCCGGAATTTCTGAAGAGCCTGGAGCGGCCCAGGGCGGTGGCGCTGCGGTTCAATCCGCTGAAAGGGGAGACCCATCAGCTGCCCTTCGTGGGTGAGCAGGTGCCCTGGGAGCCCAGGGGCTACTACTACGACCCGGCTTCCCGGCCGGGGCTGCACCCTTACCACGAGGCGGGGGTGTACTATTTGCAGGAGGCCAGCGCCATGTCCGCCGTGGCTCTGCTTGACCCCAAGCCCGGGGAGAAGATCTGCGATCTCTGCGCCGCCCCCGGGGGAAAATCCACCCAGATTGCGGGAAGAATGCTGGGGCAGGGGCTGCTGCTCTGCAATGAGTACATCCCTGCCCGGGCAAAGATCCTCGCCCGGAACATCGAGCGCATGGGCGTGGCCAATGCCATTGTGACCAACGAGAAGACGGAGCGTCTGGCAGCCAAACTGCCCGGCTTTTTTGACCGGGTGCTGGTGGACGCCCCCTGCTCCGGCGAGGGAATGTTCCGCAAGGAGGAGGCTGCGGTGACGGACTGGAGCCAGCAGACCGTGGAGATGTGCGCCGCCCGCCAGGCGGAGATTCTGGACAATGCGGCGCGTCTTTTAAAGCCCGGCGGACGCTTGGTCTATTCCACCTGCACCTTCGCGCCGGAGGAGAACGAGCAGACCGTAGCGGCGTTTCTGGACCGGCACCCGGAATTCGCCCCGGAAAGGGTGGATGCCCCCTGGTTTACGCCGGGGGAGCAGGGAACCTATCGGATGTGGCCCCACAAGCTGCTGGGCGAGGGACATTTTGGCGCCGTGCTGCGTAAGCTGGACGGGGAAGAGGGGGACATTCCGGAGGAAAAGGGGACTGCCAAGCCAAAACCCTGGCAGAGCTTTGCAAAGGAGATGGGGCTGCCCCTGCCGGCAGGAATTTTCCTTGGCTTTGGAGACCGGCTGTATCTGGCCCCCCAGGGCTGCCCGGAGCTGAAGGGACTGCGGGTGCTGCGGCCGGGCCTGGAACTGGGGGAGCTGAAAAAGGACCGCCTGGAGCCTGCCCACGCTCTGGCCCTGTGGGCAAAGCCGCTGGAACGGACGATGGACCTACGGTCGGAAGGGCCGGAGATCGGGCTATATCTTCACGGCGAGGTGCTGCCCTGCACAGAAAAGGGCTGGTGTCTGGTGACGGTGGACGGCTACAGCATCGGCTGGGGAAAAGGAGACGGAAGGCAGCTGAAAAACCACTACCCCAAGGGCCTGCGGCGGTAAAAAAGAGCTAAGTTTGGCTTATCGAAAGCCCTGCCAAAGATTTGGGCTGGGTGTCCCTCCGGGGGCCCCTTTCTTGTCCCGCCAAGAAAGGGGGAAAGAATGCGGCTT
>ERZ773115.3011-NODE-3011-length-12200-cov-7.850309_pt1 | contig 12200 bp, 8 predicted proteins | sample MGYA00511116_ERZ773115 | MGnify/ENA primary metagenome ERZ773115 (study PRJEB29015, sample SAMEA2737869) | human gut metagenome | biome: human gut; feature: human-associated habitat; material: faeces | place: China | collected 2012 ... | reverse complement strand
GGTGGTGGTGGTCAGCCCGCCGGGTTTAAGCAGGCGCGACTCGGCGGCGGCGGCCACTTTCGTCGCCCGCTCGCGTGACGCGGCATTGACGTACAGCGGGAACAGCGCCGCCGCGGTCAGCTGATTGCGCACCTTGTGGCTTTTCAGATCGTAGTCGGCGTACCATCCCTCTTTATCATTCCACAGGTATTTCTCGATGGCCTGCTGGCGGGCGTTAGCCAGCGCATCGTACTGCGTAGCGCCAGCGCTGTCCCCGGATGCCTTGCTGGCGCGGGCGAGGGTTTTCTCCAGATGGAACATCAGGGCATTGAGATCGACCGGGACAATCGAGGTGGTGCGAATGGTGGCGAGCTGCTGCGGATTGTCCATCCAGCGGGAGCTGAAATCCCAGCCGGAGGCGGCGGCGGAGCGCAGGTCGCGATAGATCTCGGTTGCCGGACGATTCGGGTTGCTTTTGGCGGTTTTGACGTCGTCAAGCCAGGACTCGGGACGCGGGGTGTCGTTATCGTCCCAGTAGCGGTTGAGCAGCGCGCCGTCCGCCATCCGCACCGCCCGTTTGTCGGCGCTGCCGGGAGCCAGCGCGTCCGCTCCGGCCATCCAGTAGCGATACTCTTTCTCCAGCTGCGGCTGGTAGGTTTTCAGCACCTGGTCGCCATCATGCGTCGCCAGCAGGCTCACCATAAAGGAGAAGAAGGGGGGCTGCGAACGGCTGAGATAATAGGTGCGGTTGCCGTTGGGGATATGGCCCCAGGCGTCAATTTCCGCGGCGAAGTTGGCGACCATATCCTCGACTTTATCCCAGTGACCGCTTTCGGCAAGACCCAGCATGGTGAAATAGCTGTCCCAGTAATAGACTTCGCGGAAACGTCCTCCGGGCACCACGTAGGGCTTAGGCAGCGGCAGCAGCGAGTCCCATTTTTCCACCTCGACGGTGCTGCGGGTCAGGACCGGCCACAGGCCATCGATATGTTGACGCAGAGTTTGCCCTTTGGGCGGCACATAGGTGTCGTTCTCTTTCGGCAGCGTGAAGTTCAGTTCGACGAAGTGGCGCAGGTCGAAGCTGGCCTGGTTTTTTTGCATCCGGTAATCGGCAAGGATCATCAGCGGATCGCTGTTCGGAATGGCGTCAGCGAACGTTTTCTGATCAGAAAACAGTTTCGCGCTCTGGACATCATTGAACAGCGGGCCCAGCAGAATATCCGGCGAGGGGGGCGGCGCGGTTTTGCCGTCTTCCGCCTGAGCGTTCAGGCTCATCAGGGCGATCAGAGCGCCGCCGATCGCCAGGCGCAGGGAACAGGGCAAAGCAGCGGGACGACGTGCATCAGTACTCGTCATGGGGAGTTCTCCTTATCATTATCGACTGCGGGCCACGACGTTTGGCCATCCAAAAACCTTAGACGAATATCTGCCGCTGCGCGTGTCAGGGGTAACATTTTGCGCGAAAACAGAGGATTTACCTGCCAGGTCTCCTGAGACCGCCGCGGGCTGGGCCGCCTGGCTGAGGGCGCTGGCGTCCACGATGGCGCAAAAAACGTCGCCCTGCCTCACGACGGTGCAGCCGCCGCCGGGCGCGGGCGCGTCGGAACCCAGCAGGTCCGCAAACCCCCGCACCGTCAATTCAGCAAGCTGCATAGCGTCCTCCTTATTCCATCCCCACCAGGTGATACTCCATCACCTGCTTGTGGCAGTCGAAGTTTTCCAGCTTCAGATAGTATTCCGCGCAGTCGATCAGCGCCTTGGCCGGGGTCAGACCCACCAGCTCCGTGCCGATGATGCGCACGCCCCACCGGTCCGCCAGGGCCCGGATCATCTCATAGGCGTAGTACAGCGGCGTCCCCTCATAGTTCACCATGTTCATGGACACCTGGGCCACGTTCCGGTCCTCCAGCAGCAGGCCGATGGCCTTGCAGAACTTGAACCCGCCGGAGGAGCCCCGGATGGCCTTGGCAATGGACTTGGCGATCTCCACGTTGTCCGTGTCCAGGTTCACGTTGAAGGCCACCAGCGGCATCCGCGCGCCGATGGCGATGATCCCGGCGGTGGGGTGGATTTTCCGCTGGCCGAAATCCGGGGCCCATTCCGGCTCCAGCAGCTTCTCGGGCATTCCCTCGAACTGCCCCTTCCGGATCTTGGCCAGGTTCACCCGCCCCGGAGCCGTGGCCGACTCCTCATACAGGAAGCTGGGAATCCCCAGTTCCTCCCAGATGCGCTGGGCCACCTGCCGGGAAAGCTCCACGCACTCCTCCACGGTCATGTCCATGGTGGGCACAAAGGGGATCACGTCCGTGGCCCCCATCCGGGGATGAGCGCCCTGGTGTTTGGTCATGTCGATGACCTCCATGGCCCGCTTGGCCAGCCGGAACGCCGCCTCGCCGATGCCCTCCGGGGACCCCACCAGCGTGAACACGCACCGGTTGTGGGTGCCGTCGGACTGCACGTCCAGCACCGTGCACCCGGCCACGGCCTGGGCAGTCTCCACCAGGGCGTTGAAGGCGGCCTCGTCCCGCTCCCGGCTGACGCTGAAATTGGGGATGCATTCCACAAGCTTCATCATATGTTTTTTCCTCCCTATCCTCTCTTTTTATGCGCTTCCCGGGACGGGGCCCACAGGCCCCGCCCTGGGGGAAATTTACTGCAATTCTCCGCAGACGGCCTCCGCCGCCTGAGAAATGGCGTGGGCCTTCACCAGCTCATCCGCCTGCACCATCAGCGGGTGCATCACCACGTCCTGGTCCACCGGTGGGATCGCCTGGCGGATGCGGTCGTACACCGCCCGGGTGGCCGGGGACAGTCCGTCCTCGCCCCGCAGCCACAGGGCCTGGGCCCCGGCAAACAGCTCGATGCCCAGCACCTTCTGGCTGTTGTCCAGGATCATCAGCGCCTTCCGGGCGGCGGTGGTGCCCATGCTGACGTGGTCCTCCTGGTTGGCCGACGACGGGATGGAGTCCACCGATGCCGGATGGGCGTATACCTTGCTCTCCGACACCATGGACGCCGCCGCGTACTGGGCGATCATGAAGCCCGAGTGCACCCCGCCGCGATTGGTCAGGAAGGCCGGCAGCCCCTCGGACAGGGCCGGATTCACCAGCCGCTCCAGCCGCCGCTCCGACACGTTGGCATATTCCGCCAGGGCGATGCCCAGAAAGTCCATGGCCAGGGCCACCGGCTGCCCGTGGAAATTGCCGCCGGAGATGGCCTCGTCCTCCTCCGGGAAGATCAGGGGGTTGTCGGTGACGGCGTTGATCTCCCGGCTTACCACGCCCCACACATAGCCGATGGCATCCCGGCTGGCCCCGTGAATCTGGGGCGTGCAGCGGATGGCGTAGGCGTCCTGCACCTTGTCCGGATTCAGGTCGAAGGACAGCCCGCTGCCCTCCAGCAGCCGCCGCAGGTTCTCCGCCGTGGTGATCTGCCCCGGCTGGCCCCGCAGGGCGTGCACCTTGGGATCGAAGGCCTTCCGGATGCCGTGCAGGGCCTGGCAGGTCATGGCGGCGGCGATATCCGCCGTTTTGGCCAGGTCCCGGGCGTCATACACCGCCTGGCAGGCGATGGCCGTCATGATCTGGGTGCCGTTGATCAGGGCCAGGCCCTCCTTGGCGGCCAGCTGGATGATGTCGATGCCAGCGGCGGCCATGGCCTCCCGGCCTGGCATCACCCGGCCCTGATACTCCGCCTCGCCCTCGCCCAGCATCACCAGCACCATGTGGGACAGGGGCGCCAGGTCGCCGCTGGCCCCCAGGGACCCCTTCTCCGGGATGATCGGATGGACCCCCCGGTTCAGCATCTGCAAAAGCGTCTCCATGGTGGACAGGCGGATGCCGGAATTGCCCCGGGCCAGGGCGTTCAGCCGCAGCAGCATAGCCGCCCGCACCACCCGGGTGTCCAGAGGCTCCCCCATGCCGCAGGCGTGGGAGATGATCAGATTTCTTTGCAGCTGGGCCGTCTCCTCCTCCGGCACAAACACCGTGGAGAACTTGCCGAACCCGGTGGTCAGGCCGTATACCACGGCCTTGTCCGCCAGCTTCCGGTCCACATAGGCCCGGGCGGCGTTGATGCGCTCTCTGGCATCCGGCGCGATGGCCACCGTCTCCCCCTGCCGGGAGACGGCGATGACCTGTTCAATGGTCAGGTCGTTTCCGTTGATATAGATCATGTTCCGTTCCTCCTACTCCTCATGCACGATCCGTCCTTTCTTCATCACCGTGCCCACCAGGTTGCTGCCGAACCGATAGCACACATAGTCCAGGTCCGGCGCGTTCCACAGCAGCAGATCCGCCTGCTTCCCCGGCTCCACGGAGCCGATGGTCCCGGCCCGGCCGATGGCGGCGGCGGCGTTCAGCGTCACCGCCGTCAGCACCTCCTCCGGTGTCATCCGGTATTTCAGGCACGCGATGTTCATGGCCAGCTGCAGACTGCTGCCGGGGCAGGACCCGGGATTGAAGTCCGTGGCCACCGCCACCGGCACTCCGGCCCCGATCATCTCCCGGGCCGGGGCATAGGCCGCCCCCAGATAGAAGCTGGTGGCCGGCAGACAGCACGCCACGGCGCCTCCCGCCGCCAGACTCCGGATTCCCTCCGGCGGGCATACGATCAGGTGCTCGGCGCTGATGGCCCCGATGTCCCCCGCCAGCTGGGAGCCGCCGATGGCGGCGATCTCGTCGGCGTGGACCTTGGGCCGCAGCCCGTGGGCCAGTCCCGCCTCCAGAATGGTCCGGCTCTCCCGGGCGGTGAACACGCCCTCCTCGCAGAACACGTCGCAGAACTCCGCCAGGCCCTCCCGGGCCGCATAGGGGATCATCTCCCGGCACAGCAGGCGGATATAGTCCTCCCGCCGCCCCCGGTACTCCTCCGGCAGGGCGTGGGCCCCCATAAACGTGGCCGCCAGCTCCACCGGCTGCGTCTCGTTCAGCCGCCGGATCACCCGCAGCTGCTTGTATTCCTGCTCCGGCTCCAGGCCGTAGCCGCTTTTGGCCTCGCAGGTGGTCACGCCCATCCGCAGCATTTCCGCCAGGACCGCTTCCGCCTTGTGCGCCAGCTGCTCCTCCGACGCCGCCCGGGTGGCCCGGACGGTGGAGAGAATGCCGCCTCCCTGGGCCAGAATGTCCAGATACGGCACGCCCCGGAACTTCTGCCCCAGCTCATTCTGCCGCCAGCCGCCGAAGATCAGGTGCGTATGGGCGTCCACCAGTCCCGGGGTCATCAGCCGCCCTCCGGCGTCCAGAAGGGTGTCACCGTCCTCCGGGGCAGGCTGTCCCTGTCCCACGGCGGCGATTTTTCCGCCCTCCACGGCCACCCAGGCATCCCGCAGCAGGGCGATCTCCCCCTGCTGCCGTCCCCGCCGGGCGGAATCCCCCCGAGGGGTGGCCAGCAGGCCGATGTTTGTGATATAGGTGGTCATAGCCCCTCCTTACCGGACCCCGTGCAGCACGGCGGCGATGATGTCGTCATCCTCCGGCGCAGTATAGGGCAGGGTGATATGGTCCTGCCCGGCGTACAGCCGGTTATACTCCATGGCCGTGGTCACGGCGTTATCGTTCCGGGCCCAGCTGCGCCGGGCCACGCCCACCATGGTGTCCCAGGGCATGCTCATGCGCAGGATGGTGTCCACCCGCTCCGAGCCGTCCAGCACCATGCCGAAGCCGCCGTTGATGGCCTTCCCCACGCCCACGCCGCCGCCGTTATGCAGGGCGATCAGGCTCATGCCCCGGGCGGCGTTTCCGGCGTAGCACTGGGTGGCCATGTCCGCCATGATATTGGAGCCGTCCTTGATGTTGGAGGTCTCCCGGAAGGGGGAGTCCGTTCCCCCGGTGTCGTGGTGGTCCCGGCCCAGCATCACGGGGCCGATCTCGCCGTTGCGCACCATCTCGTTGAACTTCAGCGCGATGTTCATGCGCCCCATGGCGTCCTGATACAGGATGCGGCACTGGGTGCCCACCACCATGCGGTTACGCTTGGCGTCCCGCACCCACACATAGTTGTCATAGTCCTGATACCGCCGGTTGTTTTCCAGGATATACTCCGCCGCCGCGGCGTCGGTCTTGTCCAGGTCCTCGCTGCGGCCAGACAGGCAGCACCACCGGAAGGGCCCATAGCCGAAGTCGAACAGGCACGGCCCCAGAATGTCCTCCACATACGAGGGGAACACGAACCCGTCCAGGTCGTTTTCGCCGTTGCGGCACACGTCCCGCACCCCCGCGTCAAACACGGCCTTCAGGAAGCTGTTGCCATAGTCGAAGAAATACGTCCCCCGGTCGTGGAACCGGCAGATCATCTCATAGTGCCGCCGCAGGGATTTGTCCACCAGCTTCCGGAACTTCTCCGGGTCATGGTCCAGCAGCTCCGTCCGCTGGACGAAGGTCAGCCCCTGGGGGCAGTACCCGCCGTCATAGGGCACGTGGCAGGAGGTCTGGTCGCTGAGCAGGTCCACGTGCACATCGTTTTTGTACAGGTATTCCAGCAGGTCCACCACGTTGCCGTGATAGGCGATGGCGCAGGGGGTCCGGTCCGCCAGGTGCCGCCGGGCCATGGCCAACGCCTCCTCCAGGCTGTCGGTGCGCTGGCTGACCCACCCCTGGGTATACCGGGTCTCGATGCGGGAGTCGTCCACCTCCGCGATGATGGACACGGCCCCGGCGATCTCCGCCGCCTTGCCCTGGGCCCCGCTCATGCCGCCCAGGCCCGCCGACACAAACAGCCGCCCGGCCAGGTTCCCATCGGCGGGGATCCCCAGCTTCAGCCGCCCGGCGTTGAGCAGGGTGTTGAAGGTCCCGTGGACAATGCCCTGGGGGCCGATATACATCCAGCCGCCGGCCGTCATCTGTCCATAGTTGGCCACCCCCAGGGCGGCGGCGCGGTTGAAGTTCTTCTGGTCGTCAAAGGTCCCCACCATCAGGCCGTTGGTGATGATGCACCGGGGGGCCAGCTTATGGCTGTGGAACAGCCCCAGGGGGTGGCCGGACATGACCACCAGGGTCTGCTCGTCCGTCATGACCTCCAGATATTTCTTGATGAGCCGGTACTGCATCCAGTTCTGGCACACCTGCCCCGTCTCGCCGTAGGTCACCAGCTCATAGGGGTACAGGGCCACGTCGAAGTCCAGGTTGTTGTCCATCATCACCTGGAAGGCCTTGGCCTCTATGCAGTTGCCCCGATACTGGTCGATGGGCTTGCCGTGCAGTTCCCCCTCCGGCCGGAAGCGATAGCCGTAGATCCGGCCGTGCTCCTCCAGCTCCCGGGCAAACTCCCGGGCCATCTGCAGATGGTGGTCCGGGTGGATATACCGCAGGGCGTTGCGGATGGCCAGGGCCTTGTCCGCCTGGGACAGATGCGCCTCCCGCCTGGGGGCCCGGCGGATCCCCTCCCGGAAGGCGGGGACCTTCGGCAGTTCATAGTCCAGCTTCACCGTCATCGCGTTGTCCACATCATAAAATGCCATATGCTGCCTCCTGTCTTGTATTACGATTATTCCAATTCAATATTATATTCGATTGCCGCAAATCTGTCAATTCATCGAAAAAAAGAATGGTTTTACCAATTCCTTTTGTGCTTTTTTATAATATTCCCCCAAAAGTTTTCTCCGGCTCACCATCCCGGCCAAATCCGGAACCCCCGGCCCCCGCCGCTTTACTGCACTGCCGGGATGACCCCGCACTTTCGCGGATAAAATTTTTTCGTAATCATTTGTTACCGTCTTGTAATCGAATCGTTCTTGCTTTTCCCCCGACGGTTTTCTACAATATAAAACAGAATTGATTTAGGGGGACCTTCTCATGAAAAAGAAAACCATTGCCGCCCTGGCCGCAGGGGGAGCCCTGCTGCTGGCCGCCGTTGTCATCGGTGTGCTGAGCCTGGTCCGGGGCTATTTTATTCTGCTTCCGCCCACCCATATGCAGCTCAACGGCCGGACGGAGGAGCACATCGCCGCCTTCTCCGCCTACACGGACCCCGGGGCCCGGCTGCTGCGGGGCGGCGACCCCACCGACGCCGCCGTCACCGTGGAGGGCCGGGTGAACACCGACGTCCCCGGGGACTATACCCTGACCTATCAGGCGAACTTCCGGGGCCGCAGCTATACCGCAAAGCGCCTGGTCCATGTGGAGGACCGGGAGGCCCCGGAGCTGAGCCTCACCGGCCAGGCGGAGGTCACCGTCTCCCGCTATGACCTGTTCCAGGATCCGGGAGCCACCGCCCGGGACCGCTGTGACGGCGACCTGACCGCCTCCATCCAGGTAACGGACAAAGCCTCCGGCGACGTCCACACCCTGACCTACACCGTTACCGACAAGGCCGGAAACGCCGCCACCGCCACCCGCCGGGTGACGGTCCGGGACATCGTGGCCCCGGTGATCACCCTGTCCGGCCAGCGGGAGCTGTTCGTTCCCCTGGGCGGTGCCTATCAGGAGCCGGGCTTCACCGCCCAGGACGACGCCGACGGCGATCTGACCGCCTCCGTCACCCGGGCCGGTACGGTGAACACCGCCTCCCCCGGGGTCTATACCCTGACCTATACCGTCACCGACAAGGCCGGCAACACCGCCACCGCCACCCGGCAGGTGTCGGTGTATGAGAACTCCTCCGGCGGAAGCCCCGTGTACCTGACCTTCGACGACGGCCCCAGCGACCGGGTGACCCCCCGGGTGCTGGACACCCTGAAGGAGTATAACGTCCACGCCACCTTCTTCATCGTCAACTACGGGGAGTCCGGCAAGGCCCTGATCCGCCGGATGATCGACGAGGGCCACACCGTGGCCATCCACGGCTACTCCCACGATTACGCCGCCATTTATAAGAGCGACGAGGCCTTCATGCAGAACATCTACCGTCTGCGGGACCGGCTCCGTTCGGATTTCGGGTATGAAGCCGCCATCATCCGCTTCCCCGGCGGCAGCTCCAACACCGTCAGCCGCCAGTACAGCGTGGGCATCATGAGCCGTCTGGCCCAGCGGGTCCAGGCGGAGGGCTTCACCTATTTTGACTGGAATGTGTCCAGCGGCGATGCCGCCGGTACCCCCGCCTCCTCCGGCCAGATCTATAACAACGTCACCTCCGCCCTGCGCCATGACCGCAGCAACGTGGTGCTGATGCACGACACCGGGGCCAAGGGCACCACCGCCGACGCCCTGCCGGATATCATCCGCTATTGCCTGGCCAATGGCTACAGCATCCAGCCCATCACCCCCGCCACCAAGCCCGTCCACCACGGCATCGCCAACTGAATACGCCAGGAGCCCGGCTGTCGATTGATGCACAGCCGGGCTCCCGGACATTCTTCGGCAAAGCTCCCAAAAACAGCGCTTTCAGTCTGTTAAATCCTCCAAATATGCAATTCCCGCGTAAAGGTGCGTTGCAGAATGGATGGTGCGGTGTTTACACTGGCAGAGGAGTGTCATCTGCTCCATCCAAGAACGGAGGCTTCACCATGAGAAACAGAATCAGGCTTTTGGGGGGAAAGGAAACGGAGATCTTCCACCTGGACAACCAAGTGGGGGCCATCGCCTTCATTCCCGTTCTCAACGTGATCTATTACCTTGTGACGTTGGTCACAGCCAGAGGGCGCAGATTCGCCCTCTTTCTGGAGACCGTCCTTCTGCTGGCCATCGGCAGTCTGCTGATCCGCTTATCAACCGGGTGGCTCCTTGGCGCGGTGTTTGCACACGTTCTGACGTGCATCGGCATTGGTATCCAGCAGCAGCTGCTGGATGCCTCCCCCGACTCCCGGAAGAAGCTGGGATATGTCATTCTGTTTTCCGCGGTATTTGTGCTGGCCATGCTGGCGATCGCATTTGCAGGCCGGAATGCGCAGAACAAAATGCAGCCGGTCTGCCAGGAGGCCCTGGAGGCTCTGACCCAGCGGGACGCGGAACGCTGGCAGTCCTGCCTCCACCCCACCAAGGCGGCGGATGAGCTGCGGGACATGGACGCCTTTCTGTCTGAGCTGGGTTTCCCCCTGCGCGGCGACTGGCAGCTGGAGCGTATGACGGGCCACGAGACGGAGATATCGGACAAGGACCACTACACCACCGCCGAGTTTCGCGCATCGGCGGACGGCCGGACCTACCGGATCACGATCACCCACCTGCGCAGCTATGAAAGGTCCGGCATCGTGGACTTCACAATTCGCCCGGACTGAAATTCCGTTGAAAAATGAATCCGCGCAGTGCACCGGCACATGAAGCCGGAGGACCACTGCAAAAAGCAGCGGCGGCACTTTCGTACCGCCGCTGCGCTGTTTTTCTTATCGCCGAATATCCAGGTCCGCCGTCACCTGGTAATAGTCGCAGGCGTGGGCGGTATAGCCGGTGACATAGCTGCGGGAGATCATGTTCATCTCCAGGAAGGAGCAGAACACATAGGCGTTGTCGTCCAGAATGGCCTGCTGCAGCCGGACGGCCAGCTCACTCCGGCGGGCGGTGTCGAACTCTCCGGCCAGCCGGCTGACCACTCCGGTCACCTCCGCATTGTCATACCTGCCGAAGTTATAGCTCATCCCCGGCACACAGCAGGAGGTGAAGAAATACTGGGGGTCCCCGGAGGGGGCGGTGACCATGGCGGAGGCGTACACGTCCCAGCTGTTCATGTCCGCCAGGAACTCCCGGCGGTTGGCCGTGCAGTTGATGTCCACCTCCATGCCGATGTCCTTCAGGGTGGCCTGGGCGGACTCCGCCAGCAGGGGAAGTTCCTGGCGGCTGGGATAGGTCAGCCAGCGGACGGTCAGCTTCACGCCGTCCTTCTCCCGGATGCCGTCGCCGTCGGTATCCCGCCACCCGGCGGCCTCCAGCACCTGCCGCGCGCCCTCCGGGTCATAGCTCTCGGTGGTCACGTTTTCGCCGCCGAAGCCGGAAAAGCCGTCCGGGAAAGCGCCGGTGCCCACGACCCCGTGGCCGTCCAGCAGAGCCGTCACAAAGCCCTGCTTGTCAATGCCCATGGCGATGGCCTTGCGAACGGCGGGGTCCTGCATCACGGGGCTGGCCATGTTCATGGAGGCAAAGAAAGCCCGGGAGGTCTGGATGGCCGAGAACTGATAGTCGTCGTTTTCAAAGTTGGGATACGCCTCATAGGCCATGCCGTAGGCCGCGTCGATGTTCCCGGCCTGCAGGGCCGCCGACAGGGTGTCGCCGTCGGAGATGGTGCGGATGGTCAGCTTGTCCAGCTTGGGACTGCCGTTCCAGTAGTTTTCGTTTTTGGTGAGGGTCAGGTGGTCGTCCGTGACCAGCTCCTGCACCACATAGGGGCCGGTACCGGCCACGATGCCCTTCTCAAAGTCGCTGGCGTCCACGTCGATGATGCAGCCGTAGGGGTCCCCCAGATAGTTCATCAGGGCGGGATTGGGCTGGCTGGTGACGATGGTCAGAGTCTGGCCCTCCGCCTGCATATCGGCGATCTTGGTATCGCCGGGGGCCCGGTCGTGATTTTCCAGCAGGTGCTCCAGGCACTGCTTCACCGCCGCCGCATCCATCTTCCGGCCGCTGGAGAAGGTGACATCGTCCTGCAGAACGATGGTCCAGGTCCGGTCGCCGTCGTTGCTCCAGGACTTGGCCAGCCACGGCTCCAGCTCCATGGAGTCCGTATACCGCACCAGGGTCTCGCCGATGCCGTAGCGGATGCAGGCCCAGCCGTTATAGGTCCGATGGGGATCCACGGTCTCCTCCCAGTTTTCGGAGTTGAAGGTGGTGTCGCCGATGACCATGGCCTTCTCCCCGGTCTCCGGCGCGGTATTCCCGCAGCCGGCCAGAAGCGTCAGCATCAGGCTCAGGGCCGTCAGCAGCAGAAGCGCTCTTTTTCCTTTCATCTCTCTTGTTTCCTTTCTGTTTTTCTATATCACAGCACACTGTCGATCAGGTGCCGGGTATACGCGTGCTGCGGGCGGCAGATCACCTCGTCCGGCGTCCCCTGCTCCACGATTTCGCCCCGGTGCATCACCAGCACCCGGTGGCAGAACTGCTGCACCAGGGAGATGTCGTGGCAGATAAACAGGATGGCCAGGTCTCCCTCCAAGCCGCGCAGCAGGTCCAGGATCTCCTTCTGAACGGTGACGTCCAGGGCCGAGGTGGCCTCGTCGCAGATCAGCACCTTCGGCCCCATGGCCAGGGCCCGGGCGATGGCCGCCCGCTGGCACTGCCCGCCGCTGACCTCATGGGGATAGCGCCGGGCAAGCTCCCCCGGCAGGCCGCAGCGCTCCATAAGGCGCACCGCCTCCTGCC
>ERZ773115.3009-NODE-3009-length-12204-cov-2.632892_pt1 | contig 12204 bp, 8 predicted proteins | sample MGYA00511116_ERZ773115 | MGnify/ENA primary metagenome ERZ773115 (study PRJEB29015, sample SAMEA2737869) | human gut metagenome | biome: human gut; feature: human-associated habitat; material: faeces | place: China | collected 2012 ... | reverse complement strand
GGGCAAGGCCCTCGCAGTCGGCCTGAAACAGCGGCAGCAGCGGGTCCTGGTAAAGCAGAAATTTGGAGAAGTTTACGGGGTCGTCGGACACAGGGGCAAACAGGGCAGGCAGATCGAACTCGCCCAGACGGGAAAAAGCCTCGCAGGGCTCCCCCACGCAGCTTTCAAAGCGGCTGGCCAGGGCAGAGGGGCTGGTGTCGCCGGTATAGGTGAATTCGGCGTACAGCTGCAAACCGTACAGAATGGCGGGCAGCGGGCATTCGGCGCCGTTGTCGCCCCAGGCGGTGGCCAGCACGGTGGAAATGTGGTGGTCACGCGCTTCTTCCAGGCCGGGAAGGCTGGCGCTGCGCATTTTTTCCACCGCGGGCACGGGCCCCACCCAGCTCCACAGGCCGCCGGCAAACAGAACCGGTGCGCCGAACTGCTCGTGAACGTCAAACAGCTTGCGGTAGCTTGCCCGGTCCATGTGGTAGTAGTCCCAGTAAACCAGAGGAACATCCGGCAGAGCGGCGTCCAGAACGGGCTGGGGCAGCTGGTCGGGAACGTCGTAGTAGCCGCCGGTGGGCGAAGCGGCGCGCAGGTACATGTCGCTCCAGATCATCGGCGCGAAATTGTATTTTTGGGCAAGAGCCGCCACCCGGGAGAGGTGCCGGTTCATCAATTCCCAGGCGGGGACGATCCCGTTTTTGAAGCGGAAATTTCCCAGCCCCAAAGACCAGGCCTCGTCCATGCCGATGTGGATGCGCCGGGTGTGGAAACAGGCCCGCACAGCCTGGAACATCTGCTCGATGTAGGCATATACCTTTTCCTCCCCCACCATCAGGCAGTCTTCGGTGTCCCGCAGGTCGGGGTCATTCTGCGGCCAGTGCAGCGCCCGCTCCAGATGCGCCAGGGTCTGGATGCAGGGGATGAGCTCGATGCCCAGGTCCGCCGCATACCGGTCCAGTTCCCGCAGCTGCTGCTGGGTGTAGCGGCCCCGCAGATAGCCAAAATAGGGCTGCTGAGGGATTTCGTAGGTGTCCTCGGTGTACAGCATGGCTACCGACATGCCCATCAGGGCCATTTTGCGCAGCATCAGCTTCACCGTGTCGGGGGTCAGCACGGCATTGCGGGAACAGTCCAGCATTGCACCCACCTCGGCAAAGGCCGGCTGCTGCTTCCAGGCGAGGGGCTGGCGGGACGGCTGTTTCAGATAGGACAAAGCGCGGAAAAACTCGGCGGGCACCCGGTATTCCACCTCCAGCGAGTTTTCTTCCAGCCGGAAGGCAAAGCGGCCGGCCCGGCGCGCGGTGACCGCAATGCCGCCTTCGCCCACGGCAAAACCTTCGGATTCACACAGATGCCCCAGGCCAGCCAAGAGTTCCTCCGGCAGGCTGGAGGGGGAAAGAACAACCAGTTTCATTTGTAAAACTCCTTTAATTTGTCTTTGAGAACTCCCTGCAGCAGGCCGGCACAAATTTCGGCCACGGTCCAGCCGCTTTCAACGGCCCAGGGCCCCCAGCCCACATCGTTGGGCAGACCGCAGACCTCCATTTGCTCCGCGTCAAAGCCCCGTGCCCAGGCGCCGTCGATCCGGGGGTCCTGGCTGTGGATCTGGGCTGTGGACAAAAATGCGGCGTGCCGGCAGAACAAATCGTAAAAATAGGCATCTTCCGTGACAAAATAGGCCTGCATCAGCCCCAGGGGAACCCAGTTGTTGCTGTATAAAAGGTCACACACCGGGTCGCCGTTGCGGGCCAGCAGGGAACATTCGCCGTTTTCCTGCTTGCTGCATGCGGCGGAGTAGTCGTCGTCCCATTCCAGGTAGGCGCCGGAGGGGTGGCGCATCTTTTCCAAATCCCGGGTCACGGTGTAGAGCATCTGCCGGTATTCCTGTTTGCCGGTGGCATAGTAGAGCCAGGCAAAGGGGAGAAGAAGCCGGCAGAGCTCCTCGGTTTGGCTCTGTTCCCGGATGGTTTTGGGATAGGCCTGCAGCAGCGCCTGCATGCCGGTTTCGCCCACGGCCAGGCAGCGGGCGTCCTTTTCCAGCTTGCCGTACAGCAGTAGGCAGGCCAGATAAAAGGCATTATAATGTGCGCAGGGGAAAGCTCCGTTCTGTCGGCTCAGCGCGGCAAAGTCTTCCTCGGACATGTTCAGATTGTCGGTGCGGGCCGGCCGCAGGCCATCCGGCCCGGTGGTGTTCATCAAAAATTCCAGCGCCATCCGGCACTGGGGCAGATATTCCCGCCCCAGCCCGTACAGGGCTTTGAACAGGGTCACCAGCATGGCCCGGGCCATATCGTCCTGGTAGCACACCTCCCAGGCGATGTCGGTCCAGCGGAGCATGCCCTGAAAGCGGCCCGAGCGGATCTGCATTTTGTCGTAGACAAAAGCTTCCAGGTTTTGGGCCCGCTCCAGGCTGCGGGCGTCGCCGAATGCCAGAAAGTGCATCAGATAGGCCAGCGCCGCTTCGCCGCAGCAGTCAGTGCGGATGGAGGAGGCGGTTTTCTGGTGGCCGTCGGGGTAAATTTCGGTGCCCAGCCCTTCCAGCACGCCTCGTTTGCCCTCATCCACCAGAATGCCGGAACGGCTGAACCAGTCGATGCCGCTGGCGGCACAGTCGGCGGCGGAACGGGCAAAGCCGGTTTGGTACTGAGGCGGAAACTCCACCTCCTCCAGAACCGGCGCGCCGCACAGCCAGCCGATCAGCGAGCGCACCAGTCGGCTCCAGGCCGGCACCGGAGAGAATCGCGCCCGCAGAAAGTTGCACAGCCGGAAGGAGCAGACGGCGACGGCGGGGGTTTCCAGCCAGATGCCATATTGCTGGCAGTCGGTGCGCTCCTGTTGGCTGAGCGGCTGGCGGGCGTGTTCCGACAGCCCCTTTTTATACATTAAAATAGGTCTGGCCAGATTGTTGCGATAGTAGGGGGTGCAGCGCATATTGCATTGATCATCCAACAAAAGTCCATCTTCCAGGCCGGCGAATTCCGCGTCGGTGCACACCAGCCGGAGAAAGCGGGTGGAATCGGGAGATGCACAGTAGTTCTGGCAGAAACTCAGGGTGTATTCATACAGCACCCGTCTGCCGCTGTGCGAAAAATCCTCCACCACACTACGGCATTCCGCCGGGAAAACCAGCGGTTCCTCCCGGGTGCCCCCCAGCACGCAGGCGCACTGGAAACCATCGAGGCAGTGGGGGGTGAGAGCGTTCGGGTGCAGGACTTCGACGGTAAGAGCCGGAGATTTCTGCAGCAGAGCGAGCAGGTCGCTGGGGCCGCAGGTGATGACGGCAACGGAAACAGACATAAATTCCCTCTTTCTGGTCCGGGGACCGTTTAGTGTTAGCTATATTATAAAAGCACTATTTTGCAAGTCAATAAAAATCAAAAAATGTGCAAAATGAAAAAAATGTACGCAAAAATATTGCGAAAAGGAGTGCGGAAAAGGCTGCTGCAAAAGTTGCGCCCACGCTAAAAGTATTGTTTATTGCATTTCCGAAAGGGCCGGCGTACACTGAGATTGTTCAATCAAGCACATGAAGCAGGAAAGGCTGGTGGCAAGACCGTGCGAACTCCAAACGCAAAGACGGCACCCAAGAGAATCAATTATAAATTAAAAAGTCAGATACAGCTGTACGCCATTATGTCGCCGGTGCTGATTTTGATTTTCATCTTCTGCTATGTACCCATGTATGGCCTGCTGATCTCCTTCCAGGACTGGACACCCGGCATGCCCTTTATGGATTTCACCGGGCAGACCAAGTGGGTGGGGCTGAAACATTTTTCAACATTTGTACATGACCCGTATTTCTGGCGGCTCATCAAAAACACCCTGGTGCTCAGCGCCATGAACCTGGGCATCGCGTTTTGGATCCCGATCATTTTTTCGCTGCTGATCAATGAAGTGCGGCTGGTCAAGTTCAAAAAGTTTGCCCAGACGGCAAGCTACATGCCTTACTTCATTTCCAGCGTGGTGGTGGCCGGCATGGCGCTTTCCTTTTTGAGCAGCGACGGCATCATCAACAAATTCATCATGATGATGGGCGGCGAACCCTTCCTTTTGAATATGAAGCCGCAGTATTTCCCCATCGTGTACACAGTGATCAACATTTGGCGGAACTTCGGCTGGGGCAGCATCCTCTACCTGTCTTCCATGGCTTCCATCGACCCCACTCTCTACGAGGCGGCCAGTCTGGACGGCGCCAACCGGTGGCATAAAATCTGGCATGTTACCCTGCCAGCCATCAAACCCACCATTGTGGTCATGCTGATCATGGGCGTGGGCGGTATGCTGGGCGCGGATTCGGATATGATCCTGCTGCTGTACAATCCCGCAACCTACGAATACGCCGACGTCATCGGCACCTATCTGTACCGCTATGGCCTGATGGGCGGCAACTTCAGCTACGGCACAGCGGTTGGATTTATGATCTCGCTGATCAACTTCGGCATGGTTTATCTGGCCAACATGGTCTCCCGCAAGGTTGCCGATTATTCGCTGTGGTGATCCGCTGCGGATGGAAAGGAGAAGAAATTATGACTCAGATATTGGCGCGCAAGAAACACGGCATTCCAAATGGATCGCGGCTGGTGGATGTGCTGATCGTGATCGCGGTGGCAGTCATCTGCCTGTTCACCCTGTATCCCATGTACTATGTTTTCATCATGTCCATCAGCAAGCCCCAGGATGTGCTGGCGATGAACGTATCCTTTTGGCCCACGGGATTTGAACTGCAGGCCTATAAAAAAATCTTTACCGATTCCGATATGTGGCGTGCCTACGGAAATTCCATCCTGTATACAGTGTCCACCACGGTGCTGGTGATCATCACGAGCGTGATGGGTGCCTATCCGCTGTCGGTTCCGGAACTGCGGGGCAGAAAATATGTGGTTGCCTTTGTGCTGCTGCCCATGTACTTTGGCGGCGGATTGATCCCCACCTTTCTGCTCATGAGCAAGCTCAATCTCTACAACAATATTTTCGCCATCATTGTGCCGGCGTCTTTCAATATCTGGTACATCATTCTCACCCGCACCTATTTCACGGGGCTGCCCCGGGATATACGGGAATCGGCGTTCATAGACGGCGCCAGCAATTTTACAGTTCTGCGCCGCATCTATCTGCCCCTGGCAAAGCCCATTTTGGCGGTGGTGTCCATCTACTCCATCGTGACCATGTGGAACAACTGGTTTGCGGCGCAGGTCTATCTGCCGGATAAAAACCTGCATCCGCTGCAGCTGTACCTCAAGAGGGTGCTGGTGGCCCAGACTGTAGATCTCACCAAGCTCAACTCGGCGGATATCGAAAATGCCATGAATCAAATGCTCTCCGCAACGCAGATGCAGTATGCGATGATCATTTTCACCACCCTGCCGATCATCTTTACCTATCCCTTCTTCCAGAAATATTTCATCAAAGGTGTTATGCTCGGTTCTCTGAAAGGCTAAATGAGAGAAGAGCAAAAAAATAAAATCATGCACAAATAGGAGGAAAACAATGAAAAAAAGAAAAATGCTCTCCCTGTTTTTGGTGGGCTGCTTGGCTGCCGGTACTCTGGCCGGCTGCGGCGGAAAATCCAATTCTGGCGATTCCCAGAGCGGCAGCGACCAGGCTTCCAGTGATTTCAGCAAACTTAAGATCCTGGGCACCGAGGGCTGGGCTCCCTGCAACGACTGGAACGAGGTAGAGGAATACAGCGCCTATCAAATCCTGAAAAGCAAGCTGGACGATGCAAAGCTGGACATCGACTGGGAAGTGGTTGCCCCTGAGCAGTACTCGGTGATCCTGCAGACCCGGTTTGCCTCCGGCAAGGATCTGCCCGACATCGCCAAGGCCCATACCATGGACGACGCCGCCCTGATGGCTCTGGCGGAGCAGGGCCTGATCATCCCCATCAACGAGATCATCGACAAATATTCCCAGGGCCCTGCCAAGGAGGCTTTTGACAAAAAGTTCCCCACCATGCGTCCGCTCACCACTGCCGAGGACGGCAACATTTATTGGTTCTGCAATGTGTCGAGTAAGTACTACGGCGACAATACCGACCCCAACGGCAGCTTCTCCATGCTCTACCGCCGCGACTGGGCCGACAAGCTGGGGATTGCCGAACCCACCAATCTGGAAGAGTTTACCCAGATGCTGCGGGACTTCCGGGAAAAGGACGCCAATGGCAACGGCCAGCAGGATGAGATCATGTTCATCGATCCCTCCTCTTTCCGCACCAGCATCGCCCAGTGGTTTGATCTGCCCACCGATATGATCGCCCTGGATCCGGTGGAAAACAAGATGGTGAGCCCCTGGAACAGCCCCAATGTCAAGCCTTATTTTGAATACCTCAACAGCCTGGTGCAGGAAGGCATTCTGGACCCCTCTGTCGCCGGCAACTGGGAGCTGATGGCCCAGAAACGCGCCGAAAACAAGCTGGGATGCCTGTGGGACTACACCAATGCCATGTGGAACGAGCCCACCGTGGCGGAGATTGCCCCCGATGCGCTGTATGCGCCGCTGATGCCGCTGCCCGCCCTGGACGGCGTGGAGCCCGGCTCGATGTCTGAGCCCAGTTCCATGGTTTGGGAGCGCTATGTGGTCACCAAGGATTGCAAAGACCTGGAGGCCGTTGCCCGCCTGCTGGATATTGTGTATTCCGATGAGTACGCTGTGCTCACCGCCTTTGGCCAGGAAGGCGTCAACTTCACATACGAAGACGGCGTTATGACTCCCATTCCCGGTCTGACTGCGGATATGGCCCACGAGCAGCGCATCTCCGAAGGCGCCATGCTGTGGAACGGCGTTCTGCCCCGCGTGCAGGAAGTGGATATGCGCCAGCAGGTTGCCAATTGCGATGACTACAAGCGGCAGGTCACTTTGGACCTCATCGACTACGATCTGAAATATCCGGATCAGGTGAACAATTTCCTGGCTCTGCCCACCAAGGAAGAATCCGACAAGATCAATGCCCTGCTGCCCAATCTGCAAACCGCTTCCAAGGAGCTGGCCACCAAACTCACCCTGGGCCAGATCTCTGTGGACGACCTGGACAAGGAAGTGGAAAAGCTGGAAGAGCTGGGCCTGAGCGAACTGGTCGATATCTACCAGGCTCGCTATGAGCGCTACCTGGCCAATATGCCTTCCTGATGATAGAGCACGATAGATCAATGTAAATAGTCAAAGCCGTGCCGCAAAACGCGGCACGGCTATTGCACTTGAAGCTGGGCAGGTGTTTGCTGCGGAATGGATTGCAATTTGCCTATTTGTGATGTAATCTAGTAGCAAGCACGCTTGTTGGTAAAATATTGCGGCACAGAGGGAGAAAAACAGGATGCATCGTTTATACTGGCACTCAAAGGACTTTCAGCGCTATTTTTTTACATACATCGCTTTGTTTGTATGTGTTTTTCTTGTGGGGATTTCTATTTTTTCTGCCGCCATGCGGAAAGAACGCAAGGAAGCCAACGAAAAGTCCTTTTTAGCCGAGAGCCAGAAGGTGCGGGACGTCCTGGACGATATTTGGGAAGTGGGCAGCGAAGTGAGCAACGTGCTGCAAAATTCCATTTGGGTGCAGAAGTTCACTTCGGAGAGCAAGATTTTTGAAAATGAGTTCGGCCCGATGGAAAAACAGGATATTTCGGTCAATCTCACCGCTCTGTGCAGCCTCAACAGCGCTCTGCGGGATATCGCAGTGCTCTATCCGCAAAAAGATCTGGTGGTGACGTCCAGCGGGTGGTTTTCCGTTTCGGAGTACGAAAACTATTTGCAGCGAAAATTGCAGCTGCCTGCCAATCTCGTCACCGAGCATCTGCTGAATGTGCCGGGGTGCGAGGGCCCGCTCAAACCCAGCAATTTTGCTTTTCACAATGCGGACTATCTGGTCTATGTGCAGCAGCTGGATATTCTTACTCCGCCCCGGGCAATTGCCATAAGCTGCTTTGACAAGGCAGCCATGCAAAAGCTGCTTCAGCAGGTATGCGGCGAACAGGTGACCCAGCTGCTCGTAAAGGACTGGAACGGCCAGCCCATCTGGCAGGTGGATTTTCAGCAGACCTCTGCACCGACCCAAACATGCAGCACCAGCAGCCAGAGCATGCTGGTAACCTATGACCTCACCTGCGAGGATGCCCCCATTCCCTTTGCACAGAGCGCCTGGAACTATGTGCTGGTATTAGTGCTTGCCATGCTGGGCATTTTGGCCGCCTATGTGCTGGCCAGCATTCAGTACCAGCCTTTGGGGAACCTGATTCAAAAGATAAACAAAAAGGTCAAGGGCAAAAACGAACAGCAGGATATTGACACCCTGGCCACCTGCGTGGGCAGGCTGTACGACGACCACACCAATATGGAAAACACCATTGCGGCCTATCGGTATGCCCTGCGGGAGCAAACCAATGCGCAGCTGCTGCGCGGCTATTTCAACAGTGATCAGCAATCGGTTCCTTCCTCCTGCAACTACTGGTATGTTGTGGTGGTGTTCCGCCATCAGCCTGGCAATCCCGACAACGAAACCGAGGACACGCGGATTCACCTAGAATTTTTGCTCACCTTGAAAAAATCGCTGCAAACCATCAAATGCGGCCAGAGCCACTGCGAACTGGTGGAAAATATTGATGAGTGCACCGCTGTGATTGCAGAATTTCCCTCTCTGCCGGACGAGGACATCGCAATGGAACTGGCGCAGCCGCTGTACGATGCGCTGATCGAAGAGGATATAGAATGCAGCGTGTTTGTGGCCCGCGCCCGCAGGGGCCTGACGGGAATCAGCGCGGCGTACCAGGAAATCAAAGAGAGCATGCGGGAAAAGAAGGGAATTTGCGGCATCCAGTTTGCCAACCCCAACATGGAGTATTACTACCCGCTGGATTGGGAAACGCAGCTGGTGCGTGCCATCCGGGAGGGCAGCGAAAAAAGAGCGCAGGCGATCCTGCAGCAGCTGTACGAGGAAAATCAGCGCCTTGGGCTGAGCTATACGCTCATCTGCCGGGTTGCCACCCTTTTGTACGAAACCATGCGGCGGATTATTTTGGAAGAAAAGCTGCCGGTGCAGATGTTTTTGAAAATGGAGGAACCGCAGCATGGCATGACGCTGGAGCAGGCGTTTGACCGCGCAAGAAACACCGTCAACACGCTCTGTGAGCAGATCATGCAGAAAAAGCAGCAGGCGGCCACCAACGTGAACCGCTCGCTGGTGAGCTATGTAAACGAGCATCTGCACGACCCCGATCTGTCGCTGAATTTGCTGAGCGACCATTTTGGCGTGTCCAATGCCAGCGTTTCCCGCATCTTCAAAAATACGGTGGGACAAAATTTCTACAACTATATCACAGAAAAGCGGATGGCAAAAGCCAAGGAACTGCTGGTGCTGAAGGGATACTGTCCCCGGGAAATTGCCACAGAAATAGGGTACGACAACGAGTATTCCTTCAAGCGTGCTTTCCAGCGCACCTACGGCATCACGCCCCGCGACTTTTTGGAAAAGGAAGGGAAAAATGCAAGGTGAATATTGCACATCCGGACAGAATACAGGCGGAATCCGGAATCTGGTATTGATTTATAATGGGTATTACGACCGGCAGCAGGGAGATTGGAGCGCACAAGAGCTGCTGCCCTATCTGCTGTATCAAAAACGAAATGCCGGTTTCGGCGAGCCCTTTTTCGATGGATTTCTCTTTTTGGGGCTTTTGTCCTGCACAGGCAACCAGCTGTTTGAGGCGGTGGACCCCGCCAAGGCGGCCACCTGGGAGGATTTTGAGTGGTATCTGAACAAAACGCTGCGGCCGCAGGGGGACCTGTGTGCGCTGCACGAGGCGGTGCTGCAGGCCAGAAAACTCAGCCGGCGGCCCCAGCTGCAGGCGCGACTGGTGCTGACCATTCCCTTTCCCTCCCGGCAGACCTTTGGCGGACCGGAAAGCCAGAAAGCGGCCATTGACCGGTATATGGACCGCATGGCGGAGCTGTACCGCCCCTTTGAGCAGCTGGACACGCTGCGGTTGTGCGGCCTGTACTGGCTGCATGAGGATGCTTCCCAGACAGAACTGATTGACTATGCAGGCCGAAAAGCCAGAGAGCGCGGACTTGCCTTTTTGTGGATTCCCTACTACCGGGCTTTGGGGTTTGACCACTGGCAGGCAATGGGATTTGATGCGGCCATCCTGCAGCCAAACCACTACTTTAATGGAACGCAGCCGGTGCAGATTCAAAATGCAGCGGAACTCGCCGCCCAAAACCACATGGGGCTGGAATTGGAGTTTGACGAGCGCGCTTTTGACGACGAAAATTTTTACCGGCGTTATCTGGATTATCTGAAAGGCGCACAGCGGTTTGGGTTCAGTGGATCCCAGGTGTTCAAGGGATATTACCAGGATGTGAAGGCCATATACAACGCGGCGAACAGGGGCGGCGCCCGCGGCCGTGAGCTCTATGAAAAAACTTTCGAGGTTGCAACAGGGCATAAAGGAGAGTAAAGCATGGCGGACGCAGCTGATTTTGACCGGCAGATGGCGGCGCAGAATGCCCGGGGGGAAGAAATCCTATGGCACGAAGTTCCCAACGAAAACATTCTGGTGGAAGGTTTGGGCTTTTTTGCAGAGGAAAGGCGATGGAACCGCCTCCCCCAATCTCTTTCCGATATGCTGCAGGCCCAGCGGCCGGCGCTGATCGAATTGTCTTCTCACATGGCGGGTGCCTGCCTGCGCTTTCGGACTGACAGCCGGGCAGTGTGGGTAAAGGCGGCGGTAAACGCGGCTCCCTATATGGCGCATATGACTCCGGCGGCCCAGTGCGGGTGCGACTGCTATTTGAGGGCTTTGCCCGACATGGCCTGGCAGTTTGCAGGGCTGACAAAGTTTTCGCCGCAGGAGGACTCCTTTTGCTGCGAACTGGCGCGGGACCTTCCGCCGCACACCGAGGTGCTGGTGTATCTGCCGCTGTATATTGGCATTCGGTCGATTGCAATCGGCCTGGAAAAAGGGGCGCAGATGCAGCCGGCATTGCCCCGCAAACATCGCAGGACCATCGCCTTTTATGGCACTTCCATCACCCAGGGAGGTTGTGCCTCCCGGCCGGGTATGGCGTATCCGGCCATTTTGTCCCGGGAACTGGACCGGGAAGTGTACAATTTGGGGTTTTCGGGCAATGGCGTGGGAATGTCAGGTCTGGCTTCCTGCTTTTGCAGCCTGCCCCGGCTGGGGGCGCTGGTGGTGGACATCCAGCCCAACGCCGGCCCCCAGGGGCTGCTGGAAACCAACCTGCCAGCCTTTCTGGATGCGGTGCGCGGCTGTGCGCCGCAGCTGCCGGTTTTGGTGCTTTCGGCAAGCTGGCAGACAAAATGCGGCTGGAACAGCACCGAAGCGGAACAGTTTGCGCGGGAAGAGTGTTTTCAGCAGCAGGAGGTGGAACGCCGGAAATCCCGGGGAGATAGCTTTATCTGGTTTGCATCGGCACGGGATATGTTGGAAACGGTTGCAAAGGAAACCACCGTGGACGGCGTCCATTTGACCGATCTGGGCTTTTGGCTGCTGGCTCAAAAACTGCGGCCGCTGCTGTGCCGGATGCTGGAACAAGGACAGACAAACGAATAAAAACCATATAAGAAACACCCCGCAGGGGAAAAGCTGCCCAATGGCTTTTCTGCTGCGGGGTGCTTTTTGTAAAAAGCGGCCAAGCAAAATTTTTGCTGGCTCTGCCGGTGAAAAAAGTGTGGAAAACAGGGCGGGCAAAGGCCCTGTTTTTCTCGTTTTACCGGCAAAAATATTGCTGCGCATTTGAAAATTTTGTTTATTGCAACGTTGAAATCCGGTTCCTATAATGGGAATCAAATGCATGTGTCCTGTCTGCGCTGCTCCTGGAAAGGAATGCGGCTGGACGATCGGAAAATTTCAAAAAGAAAAAGGAGATGCAACCATGAAAAGCAACAAGCGAATGCAGGCGCTGCTGAGTACGGCGATGTGCGCGGCGATTCTGTTTTCCAATGCCGCCGCCCTGCGCATCGATTACAAGTATATTCATAATGTTATTCTTCCTTTTTCAATGCCTTTTCCAATTCCTCTACCACAATCCTCAGAGCCTTGATCCGGGCATATTTCTTGTCTACAGACTCCAGGATATGCCACGGCGCGTAGGTGGTGCTGGTTTTGGCAAGCATCTCATTCACAGCCTGCTCATACCGATCCCACTGTCCGCAATCCTGAATTCATACAAAACATTCTTACCATCACACGAAATCTCTGTCACATA
>ERZ773115.3002-NODE-3002-length-12238-cov-29.635065_pt1 | contig 12238 bp, 6 predicted proteins | sample MGYA00511116_ERZ773115 | MGnify/ENA primary metagenome ERZ773115 (study PRJEB29015, sample SAMEA2737869) | human gut metagenome | biome: human gut; feature: human-associated habitat; material: faeces | place: China | collected 2012 ... | reverse complement strand
GTTGGCTCTACCGCCTCATCTATTACTTCTTCGTGTCCTTTTGCAGGAATCTCTTTCTGTGTCACAAGAACCTCACCGCACACATCGCAATGCTTTCCCTCTGTAAGACCATTCTCGGTACAGGTTGGCTCTACTGCCTCATCTACTACCTCCTCGTGTCCCTTCGCCGGAATAACCTTACGCGGTATAACGGTCACGCCACATTCGGTACAATATTCCCCCTCAGTGAGACCTGAGGTCGTGCAGCTTGCTGCCTTGCCTTTATACACCCCCTTTGCGTAACCATGCTTCTGTCCGCTGACATCATATGTCTCAAATGAAGTCTGATCCAGGTATGAAAAATCCTCATTCTCCAGGCAATTATTTGAACAGTTTAATTTGTTTAATTTGGTATTATTGCTAAGATCAAGCCTATGTATGTTATTGTCCTCACACTTCAGCATTTCCAATAACGGGCTTGCACTGACATCCAGATAAGTGAGTTTATTCTGGCTGCACCATATACGTGTCAGCTTTGTATTGTTACTGACATCTAAAACATCAAGATTATTGTCCAGACAATACAGCATTTTCAACTCTTTATTATTACTTATATCAAGATTACTAAGATTACATTGATGGCACATTAAAATGTCCAACTTGATATTCTTACTTACATCCAATGAAACCAGATTGTTTCTATATATGCATAGCTGTTCCAATTTGGTATTTTCACTTAAGTCTATATTGGTGATCTCATTGTCTCCGCAAAGCAGCACCTGTAACCTTGTGTTATTACTCACATCAAGACTTTTGATACTATTCCACTGACATGACAGGCTCCACAATGCTTTGTTCTTGCTTACGTCTAAGCTGGTTAGATTATTTTCGTCGCAGTGAAGACGCATTAATTTTGGAAATAATTCTATTCCCTTAAGGGAACTTATCTGCTTTTTAGAGCACTCTATGCTAATTACATCATCAACATTTACCCAGCCGTCCCCATCTTTATCAAATTCATCCGTCAGAAACTGTCTGAAATTATCATCAGGGAAATTCTCGGAACTTAACTGAACCCTGTTATCCTCTTCCCCCGCAGTCCCAACGGAATCTGATCCTGTAGCAGTCAAAGTCTCTGCCTGAACCACCTCACCTGCTCCCGGCTGTTCCATTGCTGCATTTACAGACACTACAGGTGCAAAACTGCTGAGCCCCAACGCCAATGATAACGCCGTTGCAATAAAAGTCCTTTTCATCTCTCATCCTCCCATTTTTGAACTTAAGTCCATTAAATCAAGTTTTCACACAAAACTTGACACAGTAATTTTTACTGTCAAAAGGTTTACCTTTTGACAGTGGTGTTTTGAGAACTGATTTTTTATAAAATGAATATGGCTTTTATACACATTTTTGCATTGTGTCTATTAATTTTTCCTGTTTGTGGGTTTATGTGGTTGAAATCTGCCAGAATATGGCATATAATTTAGGCATGAAAAAACTGTCAAAAGGTAAACCTTTTGACAGTTTTTTTCGTTTAAAAGGACCCGGCATTTTAGGCTTCTAAAATGCCGGGTTTCATTTCTTTACCCATCATACCCTTATGATATTCCATTCAATTTCCTAACACTTGTTATTTGCTTTTTGGAGTATCATGTATGATATTGTGACTCAAGACACTATGGTAGAATTTATATTTTGTTTATTTCTACGCCCTTCCGAGCTTCTTCTGCATAACGCCCTTTTCTACATAGTACAATGAACCTCTGTACTTTACATTTCCGGTGTAAGTGAAATCAGACTTGCCCTTATTGACATAGTACCACTTGCCGTTATATTTGCATAAAGTCTCAGAATTATTGATAACTCCGTCCTTTATATAATACCAGGTCCTATTGTACTTAACCAAGGTAACAGCTCTGAAATCAACTCTTCCGCCATGGACATAATAATACTTACCGTTGTATTTCACCAGCGTAACTACATTGAAGTCCACCACACCGGCATTTATATAGTACCAGCTATTTCCCCAGTTGAAGAGACCGGTCTTCTTGAAATTAACCTTACCATGCTCAACGTAGTACCATTTATTTCCTCTTTTCGCCAGCGTATTCGCATTGAAATCAGCCACGCCATTTTTCACGTAATACCAGGAACTGCCGTACTTCACCACTGTGGTTGCCGATGTATCATGAACACCATCCTTTATATAACACCATTTGCCATCTCTCTTCACAAGAGTCTCACCCTTTGGTGCAATAGTCTCGGTTCTCTGTTCGTTACAATTTTCACAGGTGTATACAATACTTCCTGCCTCAAGAGCAGTAGGTGCCTTAATGACAACACCCTGATTCCATTTGTGTCCCAGTGCCGGTATCTCCTCCTGCCTTGCAAATATCTCTCCGCAGTCCTTACAATGGCTTCCTTCTGTAAATCCCGGTGCAGTACAGGTTGCAGCCACGGCTTCGTCAACCACCACTGTGTGTCCCTTGGCAGGAACCGGCTTACTGTCCTCAACCTTTATACCACAGACTTCGCAATATACATCACCGGTAACACCGGGCTCCGTACATGTGGCAGGAACAGCATTCTTGAACAGCTTCGTGTATTCGTGTTTCTGTTCATCCAGACCATCAATAAGTTTCTTGTCCGGATATGTAATATCACTCTCCGAAAGACAGTTACCCTGGCAAGCTAAATATTCATATTTAACATTATCGTTCAGGATCAATTTATGGATATTATTTTTATAGCACGCAATACCGGTAAGCTTCGGACAGTTGCTCACGTCCAATGTGACAATATTATTGAACGTACACTGTAACCGTGTTAATTCTGTATTATTGCTTACATCAAGAACCTCAAGCTTATTATTAAAACAATCAAGCTCTTCAAGCTTTGTATTTCTGCTGAGATCAATGGATGTAAGCTTATTCCAACTGCAATTAAGTTTCTTTAAATTCACGTTATTGCTCAGATCAAGCTCTGTCAGTCCATTCTGACAGATTTCAAGTTCTGTCAGCATTACATTTTTGCTGAGATCTACCTCCTTGATCCCCTCAAGTGTTGGCTCATCCTTATCCAACTCTTTGACAATTCCTACACAGCTAAGCTTCTCCAAACTTGTTAATAACTCTATGCCCTTCAAGGATTTAACTTTATCCCCCAAAACATAAATATAAGTAACCTTTGCCACATCTATCCAGCCATCTCCGTCCTTATCATAGGTATTAGAAAGATATTGCCTGAAGTTGTCATCAGGGAAATTATCTGAATTGATCTCTACCTGTCCGGTCTCGTCATCCTTTCCTGCGTCTGTATCTGTAGCTGCAAATACTGTGCTTTCACTCACAATGCCTGTATCTTCTATATTTCCTGACGCGTTTACAGTTATAGCCGGTACCAGCCCGGTGAACTCCAACGTCACCGCCATGGCCATTGCAATTAACTTCTTTCTCATTACGTATCCCATCCTTTCCATCAAAATGTGTTTTCATTCAATATTATCTGTAACTAATAAAACTCATCTGCTTCTGCAAATATCAGGCTTGGCAGACTTTATATTGTGTCAAAGCCCATATTACTGTAATTCAGGTGGCTGAAGCATTAGCCAGTTGTACATCTGATTTTCAGTTACTATTCCGTCCAATAAATTGTCATCTATATCAGTTGCCATGTCTGCATTATATGCCTGTGACATTTTTTCATTATACTCAGCTTCTGATATCTCATTGTCTTCCCATTCATAGGCAACATAATCAGGGCCAAAACCATATCCTTCACCCTTAAATCCTTTTTCATAAATCTTTTCATCATTAATGTAGTAAAGCACTTGTGCCACTCCTAAATCTGACGGATCTCCTTCATAGTCAATAAATTTTCCGCCTTTTTCTATGTATGAATTTACTCTACCATATAACAATTCCCCTACTACTTTTCCATTATAATTTGTCAAAATTAATGAGTCACCCATTCCACGCCAATCTAAATTTTGGAATACTATCTCTGGAATATCATCATTGGTAATATAAGCGACTTGAAATTTATTTTGTCCTTCGGACTTTAAGTCAAAGCTAATTCCATAATCTTCCTCAGCCGTCATTAATGCCTCCGCATATGCCACAGCCCAGTCCGCATGAAGGCTCTTGCACTCATATATTGACCAGAATTTTTTTCCATCCATTTCCTTTAATTCCAGTTTCCACTGGGTTCTGCTTATTACCGGAGTGCCTTCGTCATCTGTCTTCTCGATTTTGTTATAGTCCTCAGGACGATATCCATCAACTGTAAGATAATAGTAGGTTCCATCATATTTAGCCTCTAATATTTTGTTGGCATAATTATTAGGGTTCATCCCTCCATTTATAGGATCATATAACATACAATATTCATTTTCGTCATAATAAATACTTCCACAAACCAGTTTTCCATCTTCTGTTTCCGGTTCGCTTGGTAATGCTTTCTTAAGCTTGTCTATGGAACTATCTGACATATTTAAAATATTCTTTTCAATCCATTCAATGCCCTCAGACGAATACCTCCCACATTCCAAATCTTTACTTGTTGTGCCCTCTGACCTATAGTTATACTTAGGTGATAATGTAAAATCCACGATATCATATTGAGTAAATGCATCACTGTCTCCACCATTAAGCAACTCATATAACATATTATCCGGTGGATTTTCACAGGAATAATCCTTATCTGTAGCTGTTCCATAATTTTCAAATTTATTCAGGAACACATACAGACTATCCTTTTCCGGGATTTCAGACACTGCTATCTCATAAGGTTCCGGTGGGGGTGCCTCTGTGGTCACTTCCGTTGTAGCTTCTGTAGTGATCTCAGTAGTCCCCTCAGTTGTGGTCTCTTCTGACACTGCCACCTCACTTGTAGCCTCGGTTGTTGGTTCTGCGATCACCTCTTTATCCTTATCATGCAAGTGCAATATAACGCCTGTGGCAGTTCCTCCAAGTACAGCTACACACGCCACAGCACATGCGATCTTCGCCCCAACAGAGGCAAATACTCCTGTCTTGGCTACCCCTGCCACTGCACCTTTTGCCACTGCTCCGGCGGTTTCTCTGGCAACTGCTCCCACAGTCTCCTTGGCTACGGCACCTACCGTTTCCTTAGCTATAGTTCCGGAAGCCTTAACTGACGCAGTTACAACGCCTTTTCCTGCTTCCACGGCTGACGCTGCCTTACCTGCCAAAGCTTTATTTCCAACAGACACTGCCCTGCCTGCAGAAGCTGATCTTCCAACTGCTGCCGCCTTGCCTCCTATTGAAGAAGCTCCAACCATGGAGCCTGCTGACTCAACATTTGCAGCCCCATAAGCCCCATTAAACATTGCAGCCCCTATACCTGTTGCTGCTCCAACTGCTGCCCCTGTAGCCATGCCGGCACCGGGGCCTTTCTCTTCGCCGTCTTCATATGTTTCAGCTCCCAAAACTCCATACGTCTGTCCTGCTCCGGAGCCTAAAAATTCATATATTTTTCTCTTTGCAATATCATCTATCACCTTTGGCAGCCAGTCCATAAACTGCTCCTCGGATTGCACCGCATTGATATTTGCAAATACAAAATTGTAGCTCTCCGCAAGAATATCCTGTGTGAACCTTGTCTTCTCCTCATCAGACAGAGCAAGGTTCGCCACCATGGGATATATTCTCCTGTACTGATCCTGATATGTATTGTAGTAAAGGAAATCCACGCCCTCCTGCTTTCCTTCCTTTGCACTTATCAGGCCCGCTCTAATGTTATTTACCATTTCTTCTCTCCACTTTACTCAGTCATCATTAGTACTGATTGTTTCCGTATCTCATGTAATTCCAGCAGGATATCATGTATTCCAACTGGTTTATTGGATAATATTTCGTTTCTAATGCCACCGTACATCCGGCAGACGAAACTCTAATAAATTTGTATTGTTTTAATATGTACCACAGGAAAATCCCGAGACAGCCTACCACCAACACTGCAAATGCTGCCTCCGACTGTTTGTAGATCTTCTTCCCGAAGCTGATCATAACAAATGCATATGCAATAAAAATCATCAACAGCATTTTCGAACGCATTTTGATGAAATCAATGCTAAGTATGTCCTGGGAACGTATGGACACATCCCCTGCCTCACGACGGATATACCAATCCCGGAGATTGTAGTGATTTCCCTGTATCATCAGATATCCGTTTGCAAATGTAATATTTCCCGATCTTGGCGATAATGATCCGATATATATACCTCCCAATATTACTGCACCGTCCTTTTCAGATTGTTATGCATTCCGCCATTTATGGCTGCGGATATTTTTTTTGCCATATCATATTCATAATTTTCTACAGCCTTATCCTTTGCAAGGCGAAGCTGCTGATGAAAATTATTGATCTCCTGTCCTGAAAACCATCGTATGTCAAATGCTATTTCGCCACCTGCATATTGGATAGATATCAGAGAAAGTTTATTATCATAATATTTGTATATTAAGAACAATAGAGCAGACAACGCAGCGAGTCCCCAAATAACAGCTAACCCCTCTTCTATATCATACAACAGCATAATCCCAAATATTGAAATAATCACTAGAGCCCAGGCGAGAATGGCATAACCTATATTGACCATTCTTATAAATCCACTTCCTGTAACATCCTTCAGATCCACTACCTGACTACGTGACATCTTATTTGCATTGGGATTTCCTCTGCCGTTGTAGGAAATAGTATATGACGTACCATAAAAGTATGCACGTTTGTCACTAACCACAGCAAAGCCATTCCTCACTGAGCCGTTATGCAAATAATTCTGAATGTAATTATTTCCCAATGTTGCCACAAGCTTTTCATTAGGGCTCATGAACAACCGGGTAAATCTTGCGTCATTTCTATTTTGTGCCGCCATCATCTGTGCATTTGTACATCTTGGACAGACCCCGTTTATCAGTTGCGTTCCACATGCAGGACATACACCGCCCTGACTGTACTGCTGCCCACCATTATTTTGTTGTTGATACGCAGCCTGCCCATAACCTGCCTGCTGATAGTTACCATTCTGCTGGTAATTCATATTCTGTTGATACTGCTGTTCTCCCATCATCTTTCCTCCTAAATTTGAACATCAGCCCATTTAAAATTTGCGTTAGGCAAAGGGCTGACGCTGCATGTCAAGTTTTAATATAAAACTTGACACAATAATTAATTACCCATCAAAGCCTTTTTAGCCTCTTCAACTGTGTCGTAGAAAATCACCTTTTCTCCTGTCAAATTGTCCTCCGCAAGAAAGCTTATCCCATGCTGGTAATCATTCGGGTCTTTGCCTTCAGTCATAGTCCGCCCATTATAAGCTTCCAATTTTTCACCATTGAGTTCATGGCCCTCCAAATCACTGCCTTGGGTAATCACAAACTTATTGCTCCGTGGTGCATATACAAGTGTGTTGGGTTGGATACAACATACAGACCTATCTCCATTGCTTTTTACATTCTCATATATGTGAACACTGCCATCTTCATATGTACCTACATACCCGGTGTCATAAAAATATATTTCCGGTATATCATCGTCATTAAGATAGAACAATGCACACTTACTATCCTCAATGTACTCCATGTAATTACGATAGGCCGTCTCCCAAGGCTCCTCACCTTCAGGAACCCTTTCATATCCGTATCCATTTTCATCAATACGGACTGTGTTGTCTGTCCTATCATCATAGTAACCTTCAACCTCATAAGATAACTCACTATCATTCAAGGTCAATGTAGTAGTTGCATATTGTGGAAAACTACCATACTCAGAGTCATAAGCCTGGGTAACATCCGATGCGAGACACACCAGAACTCCATCGCTACTATACAAATATGTATTCTCTGCTTTTTCAGGCGAGTCATTAGTCTTTTCGCCATTTATATTAATATCTCCATGTTCAGCGTCAAATGAAATATCAATACAACCCTTTTCGCCAAAAACGTCAATCCATTTTCCTGCATACTCGTCAAGAATTGTCTGTGACACTTCTCCCTTTGTAAGGCTTTCACTGTATTCCACTGCTTCGTTCCAGTCACCGTTCCTTAGTTTATATGACAGTGTGATATGTGTATCATCTTCCAGCTTTAAGTCCATGTGATTATTCAGCCTGATCTTTTCTGCATTTCCTTCATATATTTTGGTGTAACCCATCCTGCCATCTTCCAGTGTATTCAGAATATAAAAATATAATCCGCCATATTTAATATCGGTATAATTTATAACCGCCATGCCAATATGTTCTCCCTGCCAGTATCCTATCAGCGGTGAAGACGCACCAGTCAGATCATTCCATGCAGCCAGCTTCGAATGTCTTTCCTCTGAATAGAACCACTGGACAAATGAACTGAGCATTTCTTTCTTCTCATCAACTGTAAGAACGATCTCGTCATCGTTTGTTTCCGTATCTGTGTCATCCTGGTCAGCTTCACCTGTTTTATCGCCCATTCCCAGTTTATTTCCTATCCAGGCATTATCCTCCATATCCGAGAATATTTTATATGTATCATCGTTTATATACTCATTATCAAGATAATCACTTGCCCAATCAGATAACCATTCGCAAAAAAAACCGCCATCCGCTTCTTCCACAAATTTGGTATCCTTTATCCAGTTCAAGTCTCTTCTGAGAAGCCCCTTACAGTCAAATTCATAGAATCTATCAGGCTTTACCATGCGATATCTGTCATCCACCAGATAACTGTAAAGTCCATCCTGGGTATGTATCCACTGCTCTTTCATATCAGATATAATTGTCTGAAATTGCATTTTGCTATATACTATCGCCGCTTCATTATAGTCATCAAATGCGTCTTTTTTTTCTGCATAAAGAACAGGTGATACGGCAACCGTATCATCCGCCAGAAGCTCGTACAGCGTCATGTTCTGTATCACTTCGGTATAATATTCGTTTTTACCATATATGGTCCGGAATAGCTTCTTTATTTCCTTCTCATAGTCATTTGCAGTTGTGAGATTACCATCTTCATCCTGGAATTTGACAGTCTGCTTGCCATCCTTACTGTTGATATATGCCAGGGCAACTCCCTGACTTCCGTCTATGGCATAAGAATAAAGCTCCTGCCATTTGCCCTTCTTTAAAAGGTAAATCTGCCCCTCTGAGCTGTCCTTGCGTTTGGCAACTATTCCATCGCAATTAATTATTACCCTTTCATCCTCTGAGGCTGTCAGTTCTTCAATCCTTTCAACTTCACCATTCTTGTACCCCAGGAAATCCCAGTACATATACGGAGAGCCTGCCTCCGACCGTTCATCAGAATAATCACTGTCATATTCATCATAGTAATCATCATCAGAAGAGTTCTGATCCGCTTTCAGATATATCATCACAAGAACCGGATAATCGGCTGCGTCAAGCGTCATGGCATAGCCACAATCATATCCTGCATGGTCATTTTCATGAGCATTGGCATAATCCAGATACGCATCCATATATTTGCCATAATCGGATTTTGATAAAGAATTTGCACCTTCCTTTTTTTCTGTGGTGGTACCTGCCTTGTCGCCGCAGCCCCACAGACAGATGGTCAGGATCAGAAGTCCCAGAACTGCCCATATCCTACTGTGTTTTCTCATTTTTCCCTCCTAATTCAGCCTAAAAATCTATCATTTTAACATCAGCTCATCTGCAATCACTAATGCAACTACAAATGAGCCGATATTCTCCACTGATCTGCAAATGATCAGCCGTCAGTATTTATTTTACCTTTTTCTGCATAATTCCCTTCTTAACATAGTAAACAGAGCCATTGTAGGTAACATTTCCTGTGTAATTGAAATCAACCTTGCCGTTATTCACGTAGTACCATTTGCCGTTGTATCTGCACAGGGTCTTTGACTTGTCGATCTTACCATTCTTTATGTAGTACCAGCTGCTGCCGTACTTGCAGAGAGTCACTGACTTGGTGTCCATCTTGCCGTTCTGCACGAAATAGTAGGTATTGCCGTATTTGCATAAGGTTCTTGCTTTGAAATCAATCTTACCGTTCTTAACGTAGTACCATGTGCCGCCGTTCTTAACAAGAGTTGTTGCGCTGAAATCAACTACACCATTCTTTACGTAATACCATTCTCCATTGTACTTAAAGAGCTTGGTCACCGTTAAATCCTTGTCACCATATTTTGTGTAATACCACTTGCCATCTACCTGCTCAAGGGTCTCAGCGTCCTTCTGAGGGGAAATATTAAATATATCCATATTGTCCTCGTCCAGATATGAGAAGTCTTCATCCTTAAGGTAGTTGTCGGAGCAATCAAGCTGAACCAGTTGGGTATTATTCTTGAGATCCAACTTGGTAAGTTTATTTTTTGAGCATGACAATGTTAAAAGTCCCGGACACATACTTACATCCAATGACTTAATATTTGTATCGTCACACATAAGGGTCTCCATCTCAGGGCAGTTGCTTATATCAAGCTCTCCAAGGTCATTGTTCTGGCACAGGAAATATGCCAAATGTGTATTCTTGCTGACGTCAAGCTCTGTGATATTATTATCATAGCAGGAGAAATCCCATATTTCGGGACAGTTGCTTATGTCTATCTTGCTTATGTTGTTTCTGTCCACCTCAAGTATCTCCATACCGGTATGCTTTGTCACGTCAATTGAAGATATATTGTTATCCCCTGCCCATATATACTGAAGGTCAGGATTTTTGGATATGTCCAGTTTATCCAGCCCGCAGCCTGTACAATCCAGTATATTAAGCTGTGGATTTTTGCTGATATCCAGCTCCTTGATAGAGTTGTCACCGCAATATAAAGAAAGCAGATCCGGATTGTTAGTTACATCAACTTCACTTATGTTATTACCACTTACACCTAAGTCCTGCAACGCTTTGTTTTCGCTTACGTCTATCTCTGTAAGCTGATTGTCAGCACACTGAAGCCACAAAAGCTTAGCATTCTTGCTGACATCTATGCTGCTGATCTTATTTGAATTAAAGCCTAAAAGTTCAAGCTTCGGATTATTGCTGACATCAAGGGTTGTAAGCTGGTTATCTTCTAAATTGAGGGATTTAAGATTTTTATTTTTGCTTACATCCACACTGGTAAGGTTGTTGCGCTTACATTCAAGCAAAGTCAGGTTAGGGAACAGTTCTATTCCTTCAAGGGAACTGATGTCCATCTCGTCCATAAAGAGTGAGATCACATTGTCGGGATTTACCCATCCTTCACCTTCCATATCCCAGCTATCAAGAATCCCCTTCCTTAATCCTGCATCAGGGAAATTCTCCTCCGTGATATATAGCTTGTTTGACTCCTGAACGGCACTGCTGCCCGTCCTCTCTGCACTGGTAGCAGTGGCTACTCCCACCTCATTTGATCCTTCTTCTGCATTTACTGTCACAACAGGTGCAAGGCTGCTGAGTCCCAGTGACAACGCTAATGCAATGGCCATACATGATTTTTTCATATACATCTTCCTTCCTATGTTGTTTATTTTAAGCTCTGCCTATCTTCCTCTGCATAACTCCGTTCTTAACGTAATAAACAGAACCGTTGTATGTGACATTTCCTGTATAGTGGAAATCAGCCTTACCCTTGTTCACGTAATACCATTTGTCATTGTACTTCGCCAAGGTTGTCGCATTATTCAGTTTTCCGTTTCTTACGTAATACCAAATGTTGTTATACTTAACGATAGTGGCAGCTTTAAAATCTATCTTTCCATGATTAACGTAGTACCAGATGTTATTGTGCTTCACCAATGTTACGGCTGTGGAAGCCACCTTGCCGTTCTGCACATAGTACCAGGTTCTTCCATAGGCAAATAATCCAGTCTTGGTGAAGTCTACCTTTCCTTTGTTCACGTAATACCAGCTATTTCCCCTCTTAGCCAAGGTAGTTGCTGTGAAATCCACAACTCCGTTATGAACGTAATACCATGCACTTCCGTACTTCACTACTGTAGTCGAGCTTGTATCGTATCTGCCGTTCTTTATGTAGTACCAGCTTCCGCCTATCTTCTCTAAGGTTTCGCCTTCTGCCTCAACGGTCTCAAGCTTCTGCTCACCACAGACTGAGCAGGTATACAGCTTGCTTCCGGCCTCCTTAGCTGTAGGCTTCTTCACGTAGACGCCCTCATCCCATGCATGACCATTTGCAGGGATCTCTTCCTGGGCTACAAGAACCTCACCGCACACGTCACAGTGCTTTCCTTCTGTAAGTCCACTCTCGGTACAGGTTGGCTCTACCGCCTCATCTATTACTTCTT
>ERZ773115.2996-NODE-2996-length-12267-cov-24.139862_pt1 | contig 12267 bp, 11 predicted proteins | sample MGYA00511116_ERZ773115 | MGnify/ENA primary metagenome ERZ773115 (study PRJEB29015, sample SAMEA2737869) | human gut metagenome | biome: human gut; feature: human-associated habitat; material: faeces | place: China | collected 2012 ... | reverse complement strand
TTCAGTTCTGCGGCCTGCTTCTTTCTTGCGGCAGCCTGTCCCTTATCAGTGGCATTTAACAGCTGCTTCAAGAGCCGTTCTTCATCATGCTGTACCAGCCCCGACCAGTATTGCAGACGGGAGAGAACATAGGCGTAAAGCACATCATAGCGGATGTAGTGCATGGAGCATTGGCGTGTGCCTTGCCCGTTCTTGCTGCAATGGTAGTAGCCATAGGGCTTGCTGTTCTGCCTGTTCTCCCCGTAGGCCAGCGACCAGCCGCAGTCCGCACACTTTATCAGTCCCGCAAAAATCTGTGTCGTGCCATTCTTGCGCTCCCTCCGGCGGCTTGCAATCTGTTCCTGTACCTGCCGGAAAACCTGTTCGCTGATAATCGGCTCCTGCGTGTTCTCCACCCGCACCCATTCACTTTGGGGCTTGCGTATCCTCCGCTTGTTCTTAAAGGAAATATTGGTCTCCCGGTAGTGGATGGTATGGCCGATGTAGGTTTCATCTTTCAGAATGCTTTTGACCTGCGCTATCGTCCATGCGTAGCCTTTTTCCTCTGGTGCGCCAGCGTAGATATTGGCGAAAGTCCCGTCACGCTGGAAATTGATAAATCCCGGCGTCGGTACTTTTTCCGCAATCAATATCCTTGTAATGCTGGCCGCCCCTTTGCCGTGAATAGCAAGGTCAAAAATCTTCTCCACGATCCAGCGGGTTGATGCCGTCAAGGGTGGCTTCAATGGCTCTGGCCTGCCGGGAGAGGGAAACCGCCTGTTTGAAAAGCCGGGTGGGGATATGCTTCCGGCCCGTCTTGCTGGCGCTTTCCCCACGCTCCAAGTCAGGATATTTCTCCACCATATAGGCGTGAAAATCGTCCTGCCACTTCGTCAGGTTTGCCCGGTTGCCGATAATCTCCTTTGCACACAGGCGGTTGTCCTTTGTCAGCGGAACAAAGGTCAAATGCAGGTGGGGCGTTTTCTCGTCCATGTGTACCACCGCCGACACGATATTTTCCCGGCCTACCCGCCCGATTAAGAAATCAGCCGCCCTCTGGAAAAATTCCTGTATCTCCTTTGGCGACTTCTTCTTGAAAAACTCTGGGCTGGCGGTAATGAGCGTATCGACAAACCGGGTGCTGTCTTTCCTTGTACGGCAACCGGCCTGTTCGATACGGTTTTGAATAAAATGATAGTACCTGCCCTCTGGCTTGATGATGTGGAAATTGTATTTGCTTCGGCTGGTATCAATGTCGGGGTTGCTGGCGTATTGCTCTTTCTGCCGTTCGTGATGGGCTTCCAGCGGCCTTGCCGGGTTGCCCTTGTGTTTCTCAAACCGCAAAATTGCGTGTTGTGCCATGAAACTCCTTTCCCCATTCCGTTCCTTTCCGGGACTTTTCCACAGGAAAATCCCGCAGAAAATATCTCGGATAGGATTGGAATGGATAGAATATAAATCAATCTTTTTATCTTTGTATTTCTATATACCGTCCGGTTTTCGTACTTCAAGAGGATTGATTATCGTACTTGTGGAGTGCGGTTTTCAGTCCTCCGGCGTACCAGAACGGGATTTCTTGAAGTCGGTGTTTGGAACCGCTTCATAGGATTTTGGAAAAATGCGGTTGGGTTTTCCACAGCCCTGCTTCTGGATTTCCACCAGTCCGGCGTATTGCAGTTCCCGCAGGGTGTTCACCGCTTTCTGCCGCCCACAGTGGAGCAGGTCAACCACCTCACAGATAGGGTAATACAGGAAAATCCGTCCGCAGTCATCCGCCCACCCATTCTTGCGGGATAACTCTGTCCGGCGCAGGATAAAGGCGTACAGAACCTTTGCCTCGTTAGACAGGGGCTTGAATGTGGGGGCTTCAAAGAGAAAATTCGGGAGCCGGGTGAAGCTGAACGCCTTTTCCGGCTGATGGATATAGATGGTATTTGTCATAGTGCGTTTTGTGGACGGTTAGAAGCCCGTTTTCCGGGGCGGGCGATACTTTATACCACCTGCCCCGGTTTGGGGCTTGCAAAGCCTGATAAATCAAGGCTTTTTTCGCTCCTAACTGTCCACAGCAGACCTCCTTTTCCGTTCACTTTCTGTTTTCTGCCGCCTGTGAACTCTGGCGGCGCAGTCGGGACAGTATTTTCCCCGGTTGGACTTTGGGACGAACACTCTGCCGCAGACCGCACAGCGTTTTAGCTCCTTATCCCGGAAAATCTCTGCTTCCAGCATTCCGATTTGCGGCAAGACCGACCAGCGGAACCATTTACAGCAGACCGAGAAAGAAATCATCTGTGGGCAAGTGCAGGTGTCCCCATCGTCAAGAGCGATACAGTCCCCGTCCTCACAGTTACAGCACTCCCGGCGTATTAAGGCGTTGGCTTGTTTCCGCTGTGCCGGGGTCATGCGGTAGTGCGTGCCGTCCGGCCTGCGCTCCAACGGTGGCAAGTCTTTGTATGGGTTATTTCTCATGCGTCCCTCCGTTTGTTTTCCGTTGCCGTTCTCCCCGAAAAGGCTTCCTGCCCCATTCCTGCGGCGTGTTCCGGCGTTGGCACGCTCCCCGGACTTCGGGACATTTTGTCCCGAAGTGGCTCGTTGCGGTGCTTCCCCTGCCGGGGTATTCCTTTTCGGATGGTCATTCATTTTTCAAGGTGCAGTTCATCGATGAACTACCCTAAGTCTACACGAAAAAAATGCAATTCCCGGAATCTTGCGAGAATTGCATTTTAGGACAATATTCAATTTCAAAATTGCAGTTCTGCAATTTTCTTGTATAATGGGAAATAGGAAAGGGAGGTGCTGTGTATGGCTTTACCCGGAACACCCGGAACATCGGGCAGAAGCAAAACAGGATTTGCAACCTCTGAACGCACAGAAAATGGGAGAACATGAAGCGGAAATTGAAAAAATCAAGAATGTATTTCTTGCTATCCTGCGAGATATTAAGAAAGATATGGACAACAGAGAACAGCCAGGAGAAGCTGTGACCGCCGCTATGTTCCAAACCATGCAGGAAACCATGAAAGACCACCAGCAGGAGCTGCTTTCTATGGACGATGTAACTGCTATGATTGCCGGACAGATTGGGAAGTTTCTTCCGATGGACGAGGAAACGGCGGAACAGTTCCGGCAGTTGGCAAAGAGGATGATGGAGCAGGTAGGAAAATAATTGCAGAAAAATATATGTAGTTTTATAAAACAATCAGGAGGATTACATGAGACGGGTAAAAAAAGAAAAAAGGAATAAAGTGCTTATTTTTAGTGTGATTATCTTGCTTCTTGTATGTGCAGGCATTGCGATAGCCAGTTTGCATAAGGTAAATAATATTTTGTTGGAAAACTCGTCTGAGGCAACAATAGAAATTATTGGAAATTCAAGTACAACTGAACCTGCACAAGAGCTTCGAGGAACTGTAAAAGATGCAACAATGAATACTCTAACTGTTCAAGGTGAAGATAATCGTGAATATTATTTTGTAACAGAAGGTGTAAATATTTCAACTGGTGAGACAGGAATAGTGATTGGGAATCCAGTGACAGTTTCATATCATGGCAAATTGGATTTGAATGCATCTGTACAAGAGGTTGAATTACTTTCCATTACGGTTACGGATTCCAGTTTGAATACCGAAAATCCTGAACCAACAACTGGTGAAACAGAGCCAAGTCCCCCTTCTGCTTCCGTGACACAGAAAGCACAAGAAATTCTAAATGCAATGACGCTGGAAGAAAAAGTTGCACAGATGTTTATTGCACGCTGTCCTGAAATAAATAGCGTACAGAAGGTAAAGGAGTATAATCTTGGAGGTTATATTCTTTTTAGCCGAGACTTTTCTGGAAAAACAAGAGATGAAATTATCCAGAATATTCAAAGTTACCAAAGTGCAGCAAAAATCCCCATGTTTATCGGAGTAGATGAAGAAGGAGGCACTGTCAACCGTGTTAGCACAAACCCTAATTTGCGAGCTGTGCCTTTCTGGTCCCCTCAAGAACTCTATGCTGAAGGTGGCTTTGATTTGATTCAAAGTGACACACAAGAAAAATGTGAATTATTGAATAGTTTGGGGATTAATTTGAACTTTGCCCCAATCTGCGATGTTTCGCAAAATCCAGAGGATTTTATTTATGACCGGAGTTTTGGACAGAACGCAGAGCAAACTGCCGCTTATGTCCACTTAGTTGTGCAAACCATGTTTCAAGAAGGTATGGGGAGCGTCCTAAAGCATTTCCCCGGGTACGGAAATAATGTGGATACACATACAGGTATTGCTTATGATAATCGCACCTATGAAACATTTTTGAACTCAGATTTCTTGCCGTTTCAAGCAGGAATTGATTCTGGAGCCAATATGGTATTAGTTTCTCATAATGTGGTATCCTGCATGGATAGTCAAACCCCTGCTTCGCTGTCTTCACAGGTACACAAAATCCTGCGGGAAGAATTAAAATTTACTGGAGTTATTATTACAGATGACTTAGCTATGGATGGTGTGCGCAATTTTGCAGAAGACACAAAAATTGCAGTTCAAGCTGTGAAGGCAGGAAATGATATGTTATGCTGCACAGATTTTGAGGTGCAAATTCCAGCCATACTTGAAGCAGTCAAACAGGGAGAAATTACAGAGGAACGAATCGATGAATCTGTTTTACGCATATTAGAATTAAAAATTTCACTTGGGATAATATAAAGGTTTATTTACAAATAGTCTAAAATTTCAGTTTTTACGGGAGTGTGTCCACAAGTTCGGTGTAGAACGAGGAACGGGGACTTTCATATACGCCCCGTCTGCTGATGAAACCAGTCCTGCGCTTGCGGCTCCACGTCACGCAATCACAACCCTGTTTTCCTGCGGCTTCAAACGCCTTTGCCCTCCCCGGCGGCAACCTTATTTTCGCAGCAACGCCGACAGAGCGTATAACACACTACACTTTGCAAGCAAAGTCGTGTGCCAAAGGGAAAGCCCCTTTGGAAACCCCGGACAACAAAACAGGCTGAATATCTCGCACTTCCCCGGTGCTTGATATTCAGCCTTTATTTGTTGTCAGCAGCCCCCGTTTCGTGGTCTGCGTGTAGTTCCTTGTAAACTGACCTAAATGGAATTGTAAGTACCATATTGTGTTTGCGCCAAAGTTCCGAAGAAAAGTAGCATATGGAGCGTTACGTCAGGACATAGCAAATATTTTGAGCATGCTGTGTAAAAGAAAAGGAGTCAATATAGTGGAAGCAGAGATATGTCCGGATCATGTGCATATGCTTGTAGAGATTCCGCCAAACATCAGTGTAGCAAGTTTTGTAGGTTACATAAAAGGAAAAAGTACACTGATGATATTTGAAAGGCATGCAAACCTGAAGTACAAGTATGGCAATCGGCATTTTTGGTGTAGAGGTTATTATGTAGATACTGTAGGAAAAAATGCGAAAAAGATCCAAGAGTATATCCAGAACCAATTAAAAGAGGATTTGGAATACGACCAAATGACACTAAAAGAGTATATTGACCCGTTTACGGGTGAGCCAGTAAAACAAAGCAAATAAGATGAGCCCTTTAGGGCTCTGCAGAGAAATGATGTTGCGGCTGGCGAGTTTTCAACGGGTCTTTAGACCCAGTGCCGGTAACAGCCCCTTATAGGGGCAGAACAAACCACCGGCTCAGCCGGTGGTTATGATTTTATACCGAAGAAAGGAAGTATAATGGAAGAATTCAAATTGTACAGTATTTCGGATGAATATGTGGAATGGCTTCGAGAGGATTTCCCGAATGTATATTCCAACAAAGTGAATACAAGGAGCTAAGCAGAAAGCAATGAATGATATGACTGCGGGATATGTGAAATCGGCATTGGACTACAGGGCATTAGAATACAGATGTGATTTATTTGAGCAAAAGAGTAGCAGGTTATAGAATTTTTAGAAATCCTTCATTTTACTATAATTGTTTTCTGACAGATAAGGTGTTATCATAACATTATCAAGAGAAGCCAATCACCACAGGCGACATACAGTGATGATCCGGAGACGATTTTACCGCCCCCGCGCTGGCAGAAAGAAAGAGGCGCGTGTTTATGGAACAACATGATTTAAGTAAGATTCAGAAATTACAGGAGAAAGGAAAATCCGACAAGATCATCAAATATCTGAGCTCTTCCGATGACACCGTGGTGGTAGCCGCACTGGAAGCTCTGAGCCGGATCAAGGATGAGGACAGCGTGAACAGCATTGCCCACATGATCGACAATCCGGATCCGAAGATCCGTGTCGAAGCAGCAAAAGCATTAGGCAGCATCGGTACCGAATATGCCAAGACCTATCTGCTGCACAGACTGAATGAGGAACAGGATGAGACTGTGAAGACAGCCATCAAGGAAGCACTTCACACTCTGGCAGAGCATCATTAATTTAATTTGCTTTACTCGTAGTTTTTCTACTTATACATTTTCCCTCTTATTGGCGTCCGGGTCATTCCGGGCGCCTTTTTTTACCTTTTTTATTCTGCGAAATTTGGAAAAATCTTGCGACGGGTTCTGCTTGAAGCTACGACGCATATCTATTTATAATAGAACGGTACGTGAAAAAAGTAGTTTTGTAGTCATGGAGGTAGTTTAATGGAAAAATTAAACATTACAACTACAAAGGATAATGAAAAAGTATACAAAATCCTGGGGGATCTGATGAATGCCAACAAGGAATTCCAAATTATGATCACGGTTCCTTCTACGAAAAATGCCAAAGACAGCACAGTAAAAGCGACAGAAAAAAAGGAACAGACCCAGGAAGTCATCCATGACTTGGAAAAGGATGTCACGGATATGATCCATGAGATCGGAGTCCCGGCACATATCAAAGGGTATCAGTATCTGCGGGAAGCTATCATGATGTCGGTGGAGGATCCGGCGATGATCAGTTCCATCACGAAGATCCTGTATCCGACCATCGCCAAGCGTTTTCAGACCACACCCAGCCGCGTAGAGCGCGCTATCCGCCATGCCATTGAGGTTGCCTGGAGCAGAGGGCGCATGGAGACCCTGGATGCCATGTTCGGTTACACGATCGACACGGGCAAAGGCAAACCTACCAATTCGGAATTTATCGCGCTGATCGCTGACAGGATCCGACTTTCTTACAGAAACTGAGGCAAAACCGCAGACTCTAAAAGATTTGTAAATTATCGCTGCCCTCTTTTCTATGAATCGTAAACATGGTATAATCAATCTATGTTTTGAAATACAAGCCGTAGCATATGTGGAGGGTTTACATGAAAAAAATTCTTTTTGCCGCATCGGAAGGCGTACCTTTTATCAAGACCGGAGGACTTGCGGATGTCGTAGGATCTTTGCCGAAGTATATTGACAAGGAGTATTTTGATGTAAGAGTGTTTATCCCGAAGTATACCTGTATGAAGCAGGAGATGAAGGATAAGCTCAGGTATGTGACACATTTCTACATGGATTTCAACTGGCAGAATGTGTATGTAGGTGTTCTGGAGGCAGAGGAAGCCGGGGTGCATTATTATTTCATTGATAATGAGAGCTATTTTGGTGGTTTCAAGCCTTATGGGGATGATCCCAGATATGAGATCGAAAAGTATGCATATTTCTGTAAGGCAGTGCTGTCGGCATTACCGCTTTTGAATTTCCAGCCGGATCTGATCCATTGCCATGACTGGCAGACCGGTCTGATCCCGGTATACCTGAAGGAGCGTTTCCATGGCGGAGATTTCTACCGCAACATGAAGTCTGTGATCACCATACATAATCTGAAGTTCCAGGGAAAATGGGATGTGAAGACGGTACAGAGCATTACCGGATTGCCGGAGTATTATTTTACCTCTGACAAGCTGGAGGCTTATAAGGATGCAAATCTGTTAAAGGGCGGTATCGTATTCGCGGATGCAGTGACCACCGTAAGTGATACCTATGCGGAGGAGATCAAGACTCCGTTTTACGGTGAGGGCCTGGACGGATTGCTGCGTGCAAGAAGCCATGATCTGCGCGGCATTGTCAACGGTATCGACTATGGAGAGTTCAATCCGGAGACGGACAAAAATATCGTAAAAGCCTATAATGCAGTGAATTTCCGCAAGGAAAAGGTGAAGAATAAGCGTGCCCTGCAGGAAGAGCTTGGACTTCGCGTAGATGATAAGAAGATGATGATCGGTCTGGTATCCCGACTGACAGACCAGAAGGGTCTGGATCTGATCGCTTATGTGATGGATGAACTGTGTCAGGATGATATCCAGTTCGTGGTACTGGGCACCGGTGAGGAACGTTACGAAAATATGTTCCGTCATTTCGACTGGAAGTATGGAGACAAGGTGTCTGCCAATATTTATTATTCAGATGCACTGTCCCATAAAATCTATGCGGCTTGTGACGCTTACCTGATGCCGTCTCTGTTCGAGCCCTGCGGTCTGAGTCAGTTGATCGCGCTGCGCTACGGTACCGTACCTATCGTCAGAGAGACCGGCGGACTGAAGGATACCGTACAGCCTTACAATGAGTATGAGAGCACTGGTACAGGCTTCAGCTTTACGAATTACAATGCACATGAGATGCTGAATACGATCCGTTATGCGGAGCATATTTATTACGACAGGAAGAGAGAGTGGAATAAGATCGTGGATCGTGCCATGGCCACAGATTATTCCTGGAAAGTATCCGCCGGAAAATACCAGGAGATGTATGACTGGCTGATCGGATAAAGAACTGAAATAAGGTAAGATAACATATGGCAGATAAGAACAGTTCCAAGAACAATTTTATCATGCAGGCAGGTATTCTGGCGGCAGCCGGAATCATCAGCAGAATCATAGGGCTCCTTTACAGGGGCCCTTTACAGAGTGTCATTGGGAATCTGGGACTGGGGTATTACCAGTCTGCGTATAACTATTATACGATCATTCTGCTGATCTCCTCCTACAGTATTCCCTCGGCAATTTCCAAAGCTATCGCACAGAAGCTGGGAGAGAAGGAATATCGCAACGCTCATAGATTGTTCCACGGAGCCATGGTCTATGTACTGGTGGTTGGCGGTATAGCCAGCCTTTTTCTGTTTTTCGGAGCGGGATTATTCGTGTCCGGAGCAGCGGTCACAGTACTGCGCACCTTTGCACCGACGATCTTCGTCTATGGTATCCTGGGAGTTTTACGAGGGTATTTTCAGGCACATAAGAGCATGGCGCAGACCTCCGTATCGCAGATCCTGGAGCAGATCGCCAATGCGGTAGTCAGCGTAGGCGCGGCATACCTTCTGATCCAAATGTTTATGGGAACGATGGAGGTTCCGGCGGATCAGGCAGGGCAGGTGGTGAGAGCAACCTACGGTGCCGTGGGAAGTGCACTGGGTACCGGCGTCGGCGTATTAGTGGCTCTGCTTTTTATGGCGGGAGTCTATGCTCTGAATCGTGGAATGATCCTGCGCAGAGTTCGGTATGACAGGCATACCCATGTGGACTCCTATGGTCAGATCTTCAAGACCATTACCATGGTAGTAACGCCGTTTATCTTAAGTACCGCCGTATATAATCTGAGCAGTACGGTCAACAACAGTATCTACACCAAATGGTATCCGTCCCTTCGTAATCTGGATACGGTATCTATTTATGAAAAATATGGTATTTTCTCCGGACAGTCCCTGACAATGTCCAATATTCCCATAGCCTTTGCATCTGCTATGGCATCTGCTATGATTCCTTCCGTAGCACAGCTGATGGCAGCCCGGGATGTGAAGGGAGCCAGAGAGAAGATCGGACTGGCAGTGAAGACTACCATGGTGATCTCGATTCCCTGCGCTGTAGGACTTTTTGTACTGGCGAAGCCGGTGATCAGTCTGCTGTTCACGAATAAGACGGCAGAGGAACTGAATCTGGCGGCAGTTCTTTTAATGACATTGTCACTGTCGGTTATCTTTTATGCACTGTCGACTCTGAACAGTTCGATTTTGCAGGGACTTGGCAAAGTCAATACCCCGATCATCAATGCGGGGATCTCGCTGGTGGTGCAGACGGTGGCAGCAGTGCTGCTTCTGATGTTCACAAGACTGGATCTGTACAGCATTGCCATCGCTAATACGCTGTATTCCGGTATGATGTGTGTGCTGAACCAGTGGGCGGTAAGAAGAGCGGTAGGCTACCGGCAGGAGATCGTAAAGACTTTCGTCATTCCGGCGTTCGCCTCCGCGTTTATGGGAGCGGCAGCCTGGGCAATCTACGAGGGTCTGTATATGGTGACGAAGTCCATGCGGATCTCTGTCATTCCTGCGATCGTAATTGCTGCTGTAGTCTATTTTGTCATGCTGATATTGATGCGGGGCATCACGGAGCAGGAGCTTCGCAGCTTCCCGAAGGGATATCTGTTAGTGAAGGTAGCGAAGAAGTGCAGCTTATTGAGATAAAGAGAAGCGACGACAGCTACGATGTTCTAGGAAAAGAAAGTATGTAAAGAAAGTATGTATAGAAAGTAGCCTGCCTTATGATGATGCTATCGTCTGAGGCAGGTTTTTTCGTGCGTGGGGCGCAAATATAAGGAGAATGCTGATTAAGCCCCGTGAAGATCAAGGGAGCGGGGCGCAGAGAGGAAAAGAAGCTGATTAAGCCCCGTGAAGATCGAGAGAACGGGGCGCAGAGAGGAAAAGAAGCTGATTAAGCCCCGGGAAGATCAAGGGAGCGGGGCGCAGAGAGGAAAAGAAGCTGATTAAGCCCCAGGAAGATCAAGAGAACGGGGCGCAGAGAGCTAAAACAGGCCGATTATACCCAAGGAAAAGAAACCGGCCGGGTATGGGGAGCTACAATAGGCCGACTATACCCAGGGAAAAGAAACCGGCCGGGTATAGGGAGGCACAATAGGCCGATTATACACAGGGAAAAGAAACCGGCTGGGTATAGAGAGTCACAATAGGCCGATTATACCCAAGGAAAAGAAACCGGCCGGGTATAGGGAGCCACAATAGGCCAATTATACCCCCGGGACTGAATTCACGGGGGCACAAAGTCAAGGTATATCATGGAATAGAAGTGAAAAACTGTCAAATGCATCAATTATCTCTGACAAAACGGATCCCCTCCATTCTTGAATAAGGTGATCATCTCCTGACCGACACTGATCGTGGAGGGCAGATCCGGTACATCCTCTCTGGAGAACCATTTTGCTTCACCGAGTTCGGATTCCTGTAAAGTAATCGAGGGATCACCGTCCAGCTTTGCAAAGAAGCCGATCATAGCGGAATCACTGAAGGACCAGGGCTGGGATTTGTAATAGACCAGATCACTGACCTTAAGGCCTACCTCTTCCATGATCTCTCTGCGGGCAGCGCCCTTGAAGGTCTCGCCGACTTCCACGAAGCCTGCCACCAGTGCCCAGTGACGGTAGGAACCGCCGGCGTAGCGTGTCAGCAGGATCTTGTCCTGCTCGGTATCCACGATGGCGATAATGACGGCGGGAGAAATCTTGGGATATTCCATCTGTCCGCACTCCGGGCAGATGCAGGCCCGCTCCGTGGTGCTGTGAATTGTAGGATGCCCACAGCGGCCGCAGAACTTCCGGTCCAGACGGAAACGGTTGATCTGGGTGGCGGTGATCCCGGCGAATGCCAGATATTCCGGTTCAAAATTGCGGAATACACCGGAAGGATAGAGATCATTTTCCGGGAGCATGAGGGCACCGGCGTCCTCAGCAGTCTTGCGGAAGAATGCTCTGTCATCGATGGAAAAGAGGTATTCACAGTCGAGGAAAAAGCGCTCCAGGGGCTGTCGGATTCCCAATAGTCCATGAACTTCCTCGAAGGTAGGAAGATATACCTGAGAATGCTTCACAATACCTGCATTCGCGGAAGAGCCCGCAACAGCAGCGTCGTTTCCTGTATGGGAGGGCAGATATACCTTTTCACCATCAAACAACAGCAGATAATCAGAAGGCTTTGGCTCCTGATTTCGGAATTCCGGATAATATTTATGAGGTTCAATCTTATGGATCATCATAGGGTGTTTCTCCTTTTATGGCTATTTTTCAGAAAGTATTCATAAGAATATAGTAGTCCACCGTAGGGAGGCTGTCAAATGCAACAGTTCATGAATTGTTGTGGAAATTATTTGAGATTCCGGTATATTTGTGTTAAAATATTCTGTAACTGTTCCGGGACGTTCATTTCACGAAGACCCCGTCGGACAGTTATGAAATTTATCAGAAAATACAGCATGAGAGTGTCGTGATAAATATCTCGATGCTTCATGTGGAAATGAGGGATAGTATGTTACAGATGATCTTGCCGGAGGGAAGCAGTTCTCTCCTTGCTTTTTTTGG
>ERZ773115.2984-NODE-2984-length-12313-cov-3.253793_pt1 | contig 12313 bp, 12 predicted proteins | sample MGYA00511116_ERZ773115 | MGnify/ENA primary metagenome ERZ773115 (study PRJEB29015, sample SAMEA2737869) | human gut metagenome | biome: human gut; feature: human-associated habitat; material: faeces | place: China | collected 2012 ... | reverse complement strand
CGTTAACTACTCTGTCACCGATCTTCAGTTCACCGGAAGAGATATCTTCCAGACCAGCGATCATACGAAGGGTAGTGGACTTACCACAACCTGAAGGGCCTACGAAAATGATAAACTCTTTATCTGCAATCTCCAGATTAAAGTCTTTTACTGCAACGAATCCGTTTGGATAAGCTTTTGTAACGTTCTTCAGTGATAAACTAGCCATAATAGAAATCCTCCTGTTATTAAGATAATCTGAAAACCTGCCAATCCCCACAATCTCGGGTTTTCATATCTGTGCTCTTTATAGTACCTATCATACACGAAGGAGGATTATTTTGCCATATTGTAAATCACCAAAATAAATTTTTTGATTTTGTTTAATCTGTATATTGAATTTAAAAATTAATGGAAACGTCAAAGAACCCCTCTTTTTTCCCTCTTTTTTCTGTCAATATTCTATAAAGCCTTCTCCAAAGACTTCTCTTACATCACTCACAATGACGAAAGCCACCGGATCGAATTCCCGGACAATCTCCCGGATCTTGACGATTTCCTTTGGAGCCACCACACAAAACAGGATTTTCCGCTCCTGTCCGGAGTACATGCCATTGCCGTCCAGACTGGTAACCCCACGCTCCATCCGTGTCATGATCGCATTGGCAATCTCCTGATAATGGTCAGAAATGATAAATGCCTGCTTGGAAAATTTCATTCCATCTAAGATCCCGTCAGAAATCTTCGATACACAGAAAATAGCGATCAGGGCATAAAGGGCATATTGGACGCCAAATACCGCCGCACCGGCCAATACCACCATCCCATCTAACACCTGCATGATCTGGGCAATGGAGTACTGGCGCAGCTTTCTCTGAATAAGAGCTGCCAGCATATCAGTTCCTCCAGTAGTTGCCGAAAACATAAATACCAGTCCGGTGCCGATTCCCGATATGATTCCGCCGAATAGCGCCGCCAGAAAAATGTCATCCATCAGAATATGTGCTTCCGGAATCACATATAAAGAAACGGACAGGGCGACTGTAGCCACCGCTGTCCGTTTGATAAATCCCCATCCTTTGATCTTCCATGCTGCAAGGAAAAGCGGGATATTGAGCACAGTATTGGTGACCCACAAAGGAACACGAGCCAGTTCCTTCATAATAATTGCCACGCCGGAAACGCCTCCTGTTACCAGATTCACAGGATCATACATATTTTTGATCGCAAATCCCATAATAAATGCGCCTATGATAATCATGGTATAATCCACCCATACCGGTCTCTTTTTCATATTTAGTTTTCCTCCCGCCAATCCATATGCCTGCATTTCAAATCCCTAACATCCGCTGCCACCTTTTTCGCTGACCGCTCCTAACGTTTTCTTGCCAGCAGATTCACCCACACCGTATCCGGGTGGCTGGATCTGACATCATCTGTCTCCCAGACCTCCAGAATTTCAAACAGACCAGTCTTTTCCAGCATCGCTGTCAGACTTTCTGCAGTATAATCGCAAAAATATCTTTCTCCGCGGAATCCTTCTGTATCTCCTTTTTTTACCGAAATATATAAAATGCCATCACTGCACAAAGCGTCATGGATTCTCCCTAAGATCTCCGGCATCTCATTTTTCGGAATATGGATCAGAGAACCGCATGCCCAGATTCCATCAAATACATCCTCAAACTCCATGTCTTCGAAATTCATCTGGAGTACATCTAAATCTGTATGGATCTCTGCCAGCTTGCACATCTCCTCCGATGCGTCAAGGGGAGTCACATCATATCCCAGATCATACATGGTCTTGGAATCCCTGCCTGAACCGCATCCCAGATCCAGGATCGTATCTCCCTCATTTAAAAGGGACAGAAATTTGTTCAGGATCTCACTCATATCCACATCCACGGTATCTTCGTATATCTTTGCCGCATACTTGTTATAATATTCTATCGAGTCCAAAATATCCTCCTACACTCTTTCGATGGTTTTATCTGTGATCTTGATCTTGCCTTCTTTTAACAGATGTCCCACAGCCCGCTTAAACGCATTCTTGCTCATATGGAACTCTCTCTTAATGGTCTCCGGTGATGCCTTATCGTTAAATGGCAGCACACCGTCAAACTCATCAATCACCTTTAATACCAGTTCAGAATCTGCATCCATCTGCAGATATGCTTTTTCTCTTGGGCACAGATCCAGCTTGCCGTCCTCACGCAGTTTCGTGACTCTGGCTTCCACCACATCGCCCTCATGAATATCTCCAAACAGCTCTCTCTTCGGAATCAGACCGTAGTACTTATTGTCTACTGCCACAAAAGCGCCCAGGTTTTCATTGATCTCATAAACAGTACCGGTTACCTTATCATCCTTCTGATATGGGGATTCACTGCTCATATGAGAATATACCTTCATGGTTGCAGCCAGACGGCTGCTCTTATCCACATAAACTGCCACCAGGCACTCTTCGCCCTGACGCACTTTATGGCTCTGCTCCTTAAATGGAAGCAGCAGATCCTTCTCCAGACCAAAATCCAGAAAAGCACCTATTTTTCCTACTTCCTTTACCTTCAGTACGCCAACCTCGCCAACCTGGAGCTTCGGCATCTGAGTAGTCGCGATCAGACGATCCTCAGAATCCTTGTAAATAAATACCTCTATACTGTCACCAATCTTGGTTCCCGCAGGCACCTGCTTTTTGGGCAGAAGCACCGATGCCTCATCGCCCTGCTTCTCTGCCAGATAAATACCAAAGTCCTTCTCACGGACTACTACAAGAGTCTGTTTCTTTCCTAATTCAATCATTTTTTCCTCCATCTTGTCTGGTCATGCCTTCATAACCGCCGATACTTTCTAATCCCTATCTTTTCTCTGCCAGCCAGATCACCGCATGAGGCTTTCCTTCCTCATCACATAAAGAAGCTACATAGCCCTCCGTGATCCTGCTGATCCTTGGGTACATCACATCTCCCAGCACTGCCGCTTTCTTATATTCTACCCGCATCTCCCCGATCTGGAAATGTTCCGGCAGAAATTCGCGGACAATCTCCACGTACTGCGCGTTATTCACATGATGGTTGGTGTCTAAGTGATGTTTCATCACCAGAACCGGCTCTTTTTCTTCATACTCCTCAGGAACCGTAATCCTCCGGGGCGCATACTCCATATCAAGCCTTTCTTCTCCTGTTCCATACCGTTCCACATCCTCCAAACGGATACGGGCCGGTCTCTCAGCCTCCAGATCATAGAAAAACCAGATGGAATTGGCTCTTACCAGATAATTACCGGCTTTATCCTGGATCGTAAAATTACGATAGGCGTAAATTCCCTTAAAATCGTAAGGCCACGTGCTGATGACGATCTCTTCTCCCAGGACCGGATATCGGTCAATGATGATCTGCCAGGAAGAAAGCCACCATGCGTGTCTGGTCTTTTTCAGATATTCAATACCAAGGCCAATATCTTCTGACTGAAGGGTAGAACAATCCTGAAGATAGTTGAGTATCCCGGTCACACTTAACCTTCCCTGTTCATCGGTCTCACTGTATCTCACTCTGCTGTCAAACTGGTACATTTCTTCTGTTCCCTTTCACTCAAAATTAGCTCTAATTATATAGCATTTTCCCGGAAATGTCCACACTGAAACCAGGGAATCTGAGGGAAATGACTTCTTTTCGCTATTGCCTGCCCATCCACATTCCCCGCTCCAGCAACAGTCCGGAAATTGTGGCACTTTCAATCAGAATGATGTTTGAAATTGTGAAAACTCAGTTGTATATTTTATGTTTATAAAAATATGTTTGACACATTATCGCGGCAAACTGATAGAGGAGGATACGATTATGGAAAAACCTGAGAGAAATACTGCTGATCTTCTTGTGGAATGTCTGATAGAAGAAGGAGTCGAATATATTTTCGGCATTCCGGGTGAGGAAAATCTGGCGCTGATGAACGCCATCTACGATTCCCCCATCAAATTTATCACTGTCCGTCATGAACAGGGAGCTGCTTTTATGGCTGACGTCTACGGCCGTCTGACCGGTAAAGCCGGTGTCTGCTTATCAACCCTGGGACCTGGCGCCACCAACCTGATCACCGGCGTTGCAGACGCTTACAGTGACGGCGCACCGCTGGTTGCCATCACCGGCCAGGTAGGTACGGAACGTATGCACATCACTTCCCATCAGTTTCTGGATCTGACCAAGATGTTTGAGCCGATCACCAAACGTACCAAAATGGTGGTCCGCCCGGATACCATCGGTGAGATCGTCCGTCTGGCCTTTAAATATGCCGAGAACGAAAAACCGGGCGCTACCCACATTGACCTGCCGGTCAATATTGCTAAAATGCCGGTACCGGAACATGAAAAACCATTAAAAAAGAAAATTGCTCCAAAAGAATATGCGGAATTAGATACCGTGCAGGACGCAGCTGGCCTGATCTTCCAGGCGAAAAATCCTGTCATCTTAGCCGGAAGCGGCGTTGTCCACGGCCATGCAGCCCAGGCGCTGACTGAATTTGCCATGAAATTAAAGATTCCGGTCATCAACACCATGATGGCCAAGGGCGTCATCCCATTGGATAACAAATATTCCATGTGGACCGTTGGAATCCCGCAGAAAGATTATCAGAACAAGATCCTGGAGGAAGCGGATCTGGTCATCGCTGTCGGCTACGACATCGTGGAATATGCCCCGGCCAAATGGAACCCGGAAGGCAAAGTCCAGATCATCCATGTAGACATGCGCCCGGCTCACATCAACAAGCTGTACCAGCCAGAAGTAGAAGTAGTCGGTGACATTTCCGATTCCCTCTTACAGATCGGCCGCCGTACCGCACGGCATCAGGAGCCGGAAAAAGCCCTGGAGATCAAAGCCCGCATGGTTGCCGAGCACGAAAGCTACGCCGGCGATGCTTCATTCCCGATGAAACCCCAGCGGATTCTCCAGGATGTGCGGAAGGTCATGGGCAAAGATGATATCGTCATCTCCGATGTTGGCCACAAAATGTGGATTGCCCGCCACTATCAGTGCTATGAACCAAATACCTGCATCATCTCCAATGGCTTCGCCACCATGGGCATCTCCGTCCCAGGAGCCATCGGTGCCAGACTGGTCTACCCGGATAAGAAGATCCTGGCCATCTGCGGTGACGGCGGCTTCATGATGAACTGTCAGGAGTTCGAGACTGCCCTGAGAGCTAAAACTCCGTTTGTCACCCTGATCTTCAACGATTCCAGCTATGGACTGATCAAGTGGAAACAGATGGATCAGTACCATAAGAACTGCTATGTGGACTTCACCAACCCGGATTTTGTGAAATTTGCAGAGAGCATGGGCGCCATTGGATACCGGATCGAGAAAGCCGAGGATCTGGTTCCAACATTGGAGAAGGCCTTCCAGCAGAAAGTTCCCGTGATCATCGACTGTCCGGTGGATTACTCGGAAAACACGAAATTGACAGCGCATCTGGAAGAGCTGATGAAAGAGCTGTAAAAATTTTTCTAATTTTTTTACTTAAATAAAAGAAGAGCATCCAATGAATTTTTCTCCATTAGATTCTCTTCTTTCATTATTATGCGTTATTCCCTTGATTACTATAGCCACCAGGCGTTGGCCAGTGATAACCTCTTTGATTGTAAAGGCCATAATCTGCTTTGGAGTGATATTCTCCCGGAACAAATCCGGTTAACTCTCCATCCTTGATCCATGCAAGGTCATTTCCATAAAGATTTTCAATCAGCATCTGCTCCATCGTTTTCCGTGTTTCCTGATATGCCAGATCTGCTGCACAGTTATGTGTCTCTTTCGGATCTTTCTCCAGATCAAACAACTGCCGGATATTACCACATGGATAATAGATCAGCTTATACTGCTTCCACCGGATCATTCTGGCTGCTTTTTCATTCTCGTTGACCTCGCCGTAAATATACGGATGCTCTTTCTCAGAAACCAGTGAGATTCCTTCTACAGTTTTGGGGATTGGAAGGCCGCACAGATCCAGGAGGGTCGGCATAAGATCTGCCATCTGTCCTAATTTTTTCTCTACTGTTCCACGTTTTGCGACAACCGGTTTACCGGAAATAATCAGCGGAATGCAGGTCGCTTCCTCATAAAAAGCCCGTTTTGCAACCATCTCATGATTGAACAGCATATCTCCATGGTCACTTGTAAATACAATAATCGTATCGTCTAACAGATTGCTTTCTCTCAATGTTCCAATCAAAAGGCGGATCTCATAGTCGATATGGGTACACTGGGCGAAAAATGCTCTTCTGGCACGTTTTTTCTCTTTTTCTGTATAAATCCGCTCCGCTTCACACATGGCTTTGAAAATATAGCTGTCATCCAGCCAGTCCTGTCCCGATGGTTCTTCGATCTCATCCTCATTATACATATCCCAGAAGGTAGAAAGCGGTACCAGCGGCGGATGTGGAAACTGATAAGAACAGTAGAAGAAAAATGGTCTGGTCGGATCTTTTCTCTTGATCTGCGCCATCATCTGTTTGGTTACCCAGTTGGTGGGATGCGCCTGTTCATCCAGATGCCAGGTTCTTGTATAATAGGTGTTATTGCCCATTCCATGCAGGAATTCCTGTCCCAGATACCCATGTTCACCCAGCCAGATCTGATAATCATCCACAGCTCCCATTTCGTATCTTCCTTCTTCGGTTAAAATCACATCCTCAAACCCGATCCGGTTTCTCTGTGGATACACATGAAGTTTCCCTACTGCCATGGTCTGATAACCATTTTCCCGAAATGTTTCCGCCAGAGTCGGAACATCTGGCATTGGCATTCTGTCCGCATACGCCCTGTCTCCATGGGTTTTAGGCGTCAGTCCTGTCATCATAGAACGTCTTGCCGGAATACACACGGGACATTCACTATAAAAATTCTCATAACGGATACCATTATTTGCCAGATAATCCAGTGTCGGCGTCATAATATCTTTTCGTCCTGCGCACCCAAGTAAAGAGCCTGACCAGTGATCCGTACAGATCATCAATACATTTTTTCTGTCACTCATAAAGACCTCCATATCTTTACAATAATCCCAATAATCCCGGAAGTGTCAGCGTAATTGCCGGAATATAAGTAATCATCAGCAATACCAGAAGCATCATCAAAAGGAACGGCACGGTATGTTTAAACAACCGTTCAATCGGCACTCCTGAAATGCCGCTTCCAATAAAGAGAACGCCGCCTACCGGAGGTGTCAGAAGGCCAATACCACAGTTTAAGATCAGTACTGCCCCAAACTGGATCGGACTGAAACCGATGCTTAATAATACTGGCATTAAAATTGGAGTAACGATCACGATGATGGACGCCATTCCAAGAATTGTGCCAAGCACCAGGATGATCAGATTGATCAGTAATAATAACAGGAATTTACTGTCAGTTAGTCCAAGCATCGCATTAACAACCATTTCCGGAATTTTCAGATAAGTGATGCAAAATCCAAAAGGACCGGATGCAGAAATCAATACCAGTACGGTTGCTAAGGTTTTCAGACTGCTTTTTACTACCTGTATCAATTCCTTAAAATTCATTTCCCGGTAAACACACATAGAAACAATCAGTGCATAAACACAGGCAATGGCAGCGCTCTCAGTCGCTGTAAAAATTCCAAATACCACACCAACCACTACAATCAGAACGGTTCCTAAACCCCAGATAGATTTCTTTAATGCAGTCCAGAGTCCGGACAAGGAAAATGGCGTCCCCTTTGGATAATTCCGCTTTACTGACAGATAGTAGCTGAAGATCATCAATACAACACCAAGAAGTACTCCAGGCACAATACCTGCCATAAACAGCGCGCTGACGGAAATTCCGCCTGCCGCCATGGCATAAATGATCATGTTATGGCTTGGTGGAATCAGCATTCCCTGTACACTGCTGCTCATGGTAACTGCTGTTGAAAATTCCTTATCATATCCCTGTTTATGCATCATTGGAATCAGAATTGCACCTAAAGATGCCGTATCCGCCGTTGCTGAACCAGAAATTCCTCCAAAGAAAATGGATGCCAGAATATTTACCATAGCAAGTCCGCCTCTCATCCATCCGATCAGAGCATCTGCCAGAAGAATCAGTCTGTCCGAAATTCCTCCATGAGCCATAATATCTCCAGATAGAATGAAAAATGGAATTGCCAAAAATGTAAAACCATCAATTCCATCTACCATAGTATTCACCACCTGTGTAGGAGAAAGCCCCAGGTAAAGGATCGTAACTGCCGCAGAAGCCATCATGGAATAGGAAATATGGAATCCCAAAAAGATCAGCGCAAAAAAAGTAATCATTAAAATTAAAATTGCTGTCACATTCATGGCCTAAAATCCCCCTTTCCAGACACGGTACAGAGACATCGCCAGACCATAAATGCCCCCAACTACCACAGAAAGATACGTAATTCCCATAGGCCATCCAGTTGCTGACATTTTCGCTCTTTTTGTCAGCTCCAGAAGCTGGGTTCCATAGATGATCCACATGATATTGACTGCCGCCAACAATACATAGGCACAGCAGTGAAGTCCGGAAGCCAGTTTTTTCGGCACAATATATTCGATCACGGTCATTCTCACATGAAGCCCTTCTTTGATTCCGTAACCAGAACCAAGAAAGCAAAGCCATACCATACACAGAATCGCCAGTTCCTGAGTCCATCTTGGGTTTTTGATAAATGGGATATATCTTCCAATTACGCCATAGGAAACTGCAAAAACCATCACAGCAAAAATAATGACACAGATGATTATCATGATCCCGGACAAGCCATCTGCAAGCTTATCCGGTAATCTTTTTTCTTCTTGATTTTTCATAGACGCACGCTCCATTTAATAGGATGTGTTTTTAACCTCAGAAATGATATCTGCATATTTTTCACCGTATTTATCATATACGCTGCTGCAGGCATCCTGCCATTCAGACACATCTACCTGTACGATTTCTGTACCAGCATCTTCAATTGTCTTTAAATACTCAGCATCTTTAGAATCTGATAACTCCTCAAAATACGGAACGGACTCCTGGAAGCTCTCTTCGATCAGATCACGGTCTTCCTGGCTTAACTGATTCCATGTAGCTTCAGAGAACAGAATCAGGTTTGGACTGATCTCATGCTGATCCATGACGTAATATTTTGCAACCTCCTGGAATGCATTATTTACAAATCCGGAAAGCGGCTGCTCTGCACCATCTACCACACCGGACTGTAAGGCACTGTATAACTCAGAAAATGCAACAGACTGGGCATATGCTCCCATGGCCTCTACTGCATCATAGTAAACAGAACCTTCCTGACAGCGGATCTGCATATTTTTCATATCAGATGGATGCTCTACTTTCTTCTTGGTAAAGAAATAATTTCTGGCAGATTCCTGATATGCTCCAACACAAACTACGGAAGTTCCAGAGGACTGTACTTTGTCTAATAACGCTTTTCCGGCATCGCTCTTCTCAAAAGCTCTTGCATGTGCAACAGAGTCAAATAAATATGGAAGAGTAAATACCCCCAGTTCTTCGCATCCATAATCTGCGATCACACCACTCATCAGCATTCCGCCATCAATGGTTCCTGACTGAAGTCCCTGCACCGTTGTCGCTTTATCTCCCAGAGCACCACCGTAATATAACTCCAGTTTCATACGGCCATCACTCTTCTCTTCCAGAATTTCTCCGAACTTTGCAACGCCCTGGCACAGAGGATGGTTTTCTCCGTTCTGCAGAGCAAATTTAAACACATAGTTTTCTCCAGATGCCGCTGTCTCTGCTGCGGAGGTCTCTTTTGACTCTTCTTTTGCTGCCTCTGTTGTTGCAGCTGCTGCCGCCTGGGTTGTCTCTGTGGTTCCACCTGCACCACTATTTCCACCACATGCCGTTAATGCTGCTGTCATACTTCCTGCCAATAACAATGCCATTACTTTTTTCATAGTAAATCCCCTTTTCTCCATTGAATTTTATCCATCTTTAGGCGCGCACCCTTTTTGATGATCTGATTGTATCATGGCTCTTGGCTTTCTAATATTGACAAAATCGACCCATCCTATAAGAAAATCGACTTTTTATTCTGCATGATGATACTCCCGGTATCTGGATGGCGTAATCCCCATTTCCTGCTTAAAAATCTTCGCAAAATAGGCCGGATCTGCAAAACCAGTCTGCATTGCTACCTCACTGGCCCCCATACCACATAAAAGAAGTTCTTTCGCCTTTTCTATCCTTATATTTTTTAAATATCCCATGACTGTGATTCCACATTCTTCGCGAAACACCCGGCCAAGATAGGATTTATCCAGATTTACCTTTTCTGCCACATCCTGTAATGAAACATTATCCATAAAATGGGTCTCCAAATACTTTTTCACCTGCAGCACACTTCCTGTTTTTCCATAAAAAGAAGGTTCCTCCCGTTTATTATCTATTCCCAGACCTCTTTTTACTGCCTCCACAAACGTTTCTACCGAATATGGCTTCACCAGATAATCCAATGCATGTTCCCTCATGGAGCCTCTCAGATGCTCATAATCAGAATACGCGGAAACCATGATCACTGGACAGTCTTCTAATTGTTCTCTTATTTTTTTCATTGCACTGATTCCATCTAACAGTGGCAGATTAATATCCATAAGGATCAGATCCGGTCTTTCCTGAACTGCCATTTTCACTGCCTGTTCTCCATTATCCGCCGTCAGTACAATAGAAACCTGCTCAAACTCTGTTTTCATCAGATGTATCAGGGCTTTCCGCTCCAAAATTTCATCTTCAACAATGAGAACCTTCATCTGTCTCCCCTTTCTGTGGAAGCTTTAAGCTGACACACGTATATTCTCCAACTACACTCTCAACCTGAAGCCAAGACTCTTCTTTTCCATAAAGCAGTTCCAGCCGCTTTCTGATATTTTCAAGACCAATTCCACCCGGCTTTTTCTGTTCTGTATCAAATCCGATGCCATCGTCCATCACACTGATCAGGATACTGTTATCTTCCTGAGTTATGGTGATATGGATATTTAATTTCTCTTTATTTCCAAATCCATGCTTAAAGCAGTTCTCCACGATCGGCTGGATCGACATGGTAGGAATTTCAATCTCTTCCCCCTCAAAATCATTCTGGATCTCACTCCGTACCGCCTCGCCAAACCTACATTTCTGCAGGAACAGATATTGCAACACCACATCCAGTTCATCATTCAGGTTAGTCATGAGTTCCTGATGATATAGCGAATATCTCAAGATCTTTCCTGTCGCCTCCACCATCTGCATAACCATCTTAGAATCCCCCACAAGAGCCGTCACACCAATCGTATTCAACGAGTTAAATAAAAAATGTGGATTTACCTGGGCTCTCAATGCCGCCATCTGGGCAGCAACAACCATGCTTCTCTGTTGCTCATTTACCAGTTTTTCCTCTGCCAGTTGTTTTTCCAACATCGCCTGATTCTGGATTTCCTCAATAGACTGCTTTATTTTCTCTTTCATCCGGTTTGCCGTCTGCGTGATCAGTGTAAGTTCCCGATATGCCGTTTCTTTCAGATCCGGTGTTTCCCATTCGCTGGATGCCAGATGATTAAAATACTCCGTCATATGATTTAACGCCAGTCTCGTCACAGCCGAAAATCTGGTCAATGCCACAGCGGTAAGCGCCACACTCAAGCCGAATGCCAACCACAATCAGCATCCCTCTGGCCATCTTCTCTGCCCCAGTCTCATATTCCGCCTTAGCATAAGCCATATCTCCTCTGGCCATTGCCAGAGCTTCCTCCTGATGTCCATCCAGACCACTTAAAACATAAAGGTATGTGTGATATCGCTCTTTCAGTTCCGTCATTGCAGAATCAATCTGTTCCATCTGATAAATGTTAAAATTATTCAATCTCCGGATATAATTCTGTGTCTGGGAAGAATCCTTCGACATTTCCCTAAATTCTGCCAAATCATTCTCCAACTGCTTCACCTGTTCTTTATAAACGGAATAAGATTCCTCTCCCCACTCATGACCAAACTCCCGAAACTCCTGCTCCATCACATAGAGATCTTCCAAAATCCGGTCACTTACCTCCAGCCGGTCCATAAAACGCACCTGCAAATGATTCTGTACCGCAATTCCAAATGCCATAACCGTAATAACTGCTGCTGCCATAGAAAATAATAAAACCTGCATCATCGTAATCACTGAAGTCATGCTTCTCTCTTTTCCCATTCCATATCCCTCTTTTCCGAATATGTAAAAAACCGCAGAACCTTGAATTCACAAAGTCCTGCGGCCTTTTCCAGCTGGGCTACAAGGATTCGAACCTTGAAAATGACGGAGTCAGAGTCCGTTGCCT
>ERZ773115.2979-NODE-2979-length-12336-cov-7.562739_pt1 | contig 12336 bp, 10 predicted proteins | sample MGYA00511116_ERZ773115 | MGnify/ENA primary metagenome ERZ773115 (study PRJEB29015, sample SAMEA2737869) | human gut metagenome | biome: human gut; feature: human-associated habitat; material: faeces | place: China | collected 2012 ... | reverse complement strand
CAAAATCACGTTCTTTTTGTGATGAGATCAGTCTGCTCACATAAAAGATTGCCCGGTTTAAGAAATCCGTATATGCTATCTGCATCAATCTCATTTTTCTTAAGCCCATAAATCTGAGACTTCAGTTCTGCCATTGTTTCTTCCACTTCATCTATTCTATCATATTGAGCGTCTAATCGTCTCTGTAAACTGAAAAGGGTGCAGCAGACTACCACAACACCTATTCATCCGTTGCTTTTCATTAAAATAATTCCTTTCGTCAGTATTGCATCGCTCGGATCATAGATTTTTCCCGAAAGCATTTTCCTGTTCCGTCATAGCAGTCTCCATTTTCTTAGGATCTGATTAGTTTTAAAATCTCCTCTTCTTCCGGCATAACCCGAAGGGCGCCTCTTCTGGTGGTGATGATAGAGGCGGCTGCGTTGGCGAAGGTAAGCATTTCTTCCATGTCCTGTCTGCTTATGTTTTGATAGCCTTTCTTCAAAATCTGATGCAGCATACAACCCATAAAGGTGTCTCCCGCGCCGGTCGTTTCAATCGTATTTTCATTCAGGAATGCCGGAACCTCTGCCCTCTCCTCCCCGCAGTAAGCACGGCTGCCGTCTTTTCCCATAGAAAGAAAAATCAAAGGAATTGGAAATTCCGCCCGAAGCTGCTGCATTGCCTTCTCAAAATCCTGTTCTCCGGTAAGCCATACCAGCTCATCATCAGATATTTTCAATATATGACAATGACCCAGTCCATATCGAATCTGTTCCTTTGCCAGTTCCTCACTCTCCCACAAAGGCTTTCTCAAGTTCGGGTCAAAAGAAAGCCAGACACCAGCTTTCTCAGCTGCCTCAATGGCACTCATAGTTGCCATTCTCACCGGCTCATCCGTAAGAGAAAGGGAACCGTAGTGAAAAATCTTTGCATTTCGTATCAGTTCTTCCTTCACTTCTTCCTTGCGAAGCATCATATCCGCTCCCGGCTTCCTGTAAAAGGAAAAATCCCTGTCTCCATCTTCTTTCTTTTGTACAACTGCCAAAGTTGTATGAACCTCTTTGTCAAAACACAAACCTTCTGTTGAAATTCCGGTTTCCTTTAAGGCTTTCTCCAACTGTAATCCAAAACCATCCTGACCAACTTTACCAATAAAAGCCGTTTTCCTTCCCAGCTTTTGCAGCATGGCAAGCACATTACAGGGGGCTCCTCCCGGATTCGCCTCAAAGATCGGATTTCCCTGTTCACTATATCCATTTTGTGTAAAGTCAATGAGTAATTCTCCCATTGCTACAACATCATATTTTTCCATTACTTTACCTCAATATCATATTTGGTTACATCCAAATATGTCTTTCCGTTACTTGCAAAACAAATTCCAGAAGCATCTACCGGTGTATAAATCAGCGAGGTCATTACCTGTTCCCCATCATTTACGAATATCTCCACGGAAAATCTGTCTACTAAAATCCTAAGTTTTATCACATCTTTTTTGTCTGAGACATACATACTGCGTGTGCTTATCGTATCTTTCTTAAAACCAGAATGGGTACGGTCAAATGTAAGTGTTTTCTCATCCCTGTCATAGATTATTTCTGAATAATGCTTTTCATCCGCAGCCAGTTTTATTCTAAATTTCCCATATTCCTTCCCTTTCAGAGCCATTTGCAGATCGATACTTCTTCCACTAATGCCTTTCAATTCTGTCTCTTCGTGAATACAAACATTATCGTAACTTATAACATTGCTGCGATAATTTTCAAGTTCACGCACTGGCATCTGACAAATTCTTCCATCCTTCATTGATAACTCTCTCGGAATAGTCATCATACCGGAATATCTCTGAGTATCAGGATACATTGGATTATCCCATGACTGCATCCAGCCAATCAAAATTCTTCTTCCATCCTCTATCCCCATAGTCTGTGGTGCATAGAAATCAAGTCCATAATCTACGCACTGTACTTTTTCTCTTGTAAACTTCAGCTTTTCCTTGTCATAATTTCCAATCAAAAATGCTGTATTGTTACCATTGTGAAATTCCAATCCTTCTGCTTCCATTTCCTGTGGTGAAATCATAAGAACCTGTTTTCCATCTAAAGGGTAAAAATCCGGACATTCCCACATCCTTCCTATCTTATTTTCACTACGGTCTAAAATTCCTGCAAATTCCCATTTTTCCGGCTTTTCTGCACAAAACAACGCAATCTGACCGCTTCCGTCACCATGGCGGCTTCCGGCAACCATATAGTATTTACCATTTTCCTTCCATACTTTCGGATCTCTGAAATCTTCCAGACTACTGCCTTTTGGTAACATATCCGCAGTCACAACCGGATTGTTTTCAATTTTTTCATATTCAACACCATTTCCTATCGCAACGCATTGATTCTGGCGGATACATTTTTCTCCATTTGGGGCTGCTTTTTCTTCTACGCCTGTATAAATCAGTATCTGCTTTTCTCCATCTTCAATCGCACTACCGGAAAATACGCCAAAATTGTCATAGTCCTGATCTGGTGCCAATGCTACAGGAAGGTATTCCCACTTGATAAAATCCACACTTTTTGCGTGTCCCCAATGCATAGAATCCCAATGTGTTGCATAAGGATAATACTGGAAGAATAAGTGATGTTCCCCTTTATATTCAGAAAAACCATTAGGATCATTCATCCAGCCAACCGGGTTGGAAAAGTGAAAAGCCGGTCTGTTCTCCTTTGCTATCTTCGCACTTTCTACTTTTTCATATTTTCTTGCTTTTTCTAACATTTCACTCATATTTTTCTCCCTTCGTTGTCTATCACTATTTTTCTTTTGACAAAGAGTCCAGATATGCATCAAAATATTTCTGTTTGATTTCCAGGTATTCCGACAATCCGTAGTCTTCCATTTTCTGCAAATATCCGTCCCATTCCTCTTCAATTCCGCCATTCAAAATCCAGCTTGCCTTCATCTGTTCTGCATATTTCTTGATATCCGTATCAAGCTGTGAGACTCTGTTCGTATCCTCCATACTCATAAAAACATTTGGAAATACGTATTTGCTGTTCATATCAGAAAGATAAGTTTCATGCATATTATCAAGACGCCATTTTGCGTCATCAGGTTCTGTTACATACACGTTGTAGTACTCATTCAAAATAGCAAGTGGTCCATTGACCGACTGGTTCTCACGGATTTCCACCGGAGATTTGCCACTGAGATCCATATGTCTTAACATTGGCCCTCCATCTGCATTTGTACTCATTTCAAAAATGTTATCACTATTTTCCTCACCATAAGTACCCCAGTTATTCTGTGCAGATTGGATAGGGTTGTACATTTGATCAATCCACGCAGCTGCAAGTGCTGTATCTCTGCAGTTTGAAGTCAGAACGCAACGTCCCCTGTCAAATCCACTTGTCTCACTACCATTCTGTCTTGTTATGTTTACAAGACCTTCCGGCCCTGCAAGCGCCGGCAGCATTACATAATCTTCATAATTATCAATATTCGCTATATCCCAGGAAAAGCATAATCCATATCTGTGATTCTTTCCTTTTGCCACATAAGTAGACCAGTCTTGCGTAAAAGCCTCCGGATCCACCAGATCTTCCTCTACCAAATGATGCAGCCAGATAATTCCTTCCTTATATCCTTCCTGTACGGTGGTATAAATTACTTTTCCTTCATCTGTTACTGCAAAATGATCCCCTGTGTCTCCATATCCTTCGCCAAATCCATTCATTAAAATAGCAGGATCCTGGTCTCCATTGTTAATAATAAAGGACATTGGTATCACGTCACCTGTAATATCAAATTCTTGTTGTAGTTCATTTGCATGATCACGAAAGGCAATCAAAACTTCTTCTAATTCCTCTGTTGTTTTTGGCATTTCTAACCCCAGATAATCCATCCACTTCCTGTTTATGTATGGAATATCGCCAATTGCCTGTATGGCCTCTTTTCCTGCTCCAAGCTGCTCAATCCATGGGAAAGAATATATATGTCCATCCGGGGCGGTACACATTACCCTGTATTCCGGATATTTTTCAAAAACAGATTGTAAATTCGGCATATATTTATCAATCAGGTTCTCTAAAGGAATAATAATCCCCTGTTTTGCATAGCGAAGCAAATCATAATCACTCATTCCTGCTACAAACAGTCCGTCAGGCAACGCTCCAAACTGTGCTAAAGCCAGATTTTTCTTATCTCCAAACTGATCAGATACAAAACATGTCCAATTGATATGTACATTCGTCTGTTCTTCCAATCTCATAAATATCGTTCTTTTATTAGGATCCTGCTCTGTTCTGGCAGGTGCATTCGTAATAAATGACAATTCTTTTGTTTCAGACAATGGGAAAGCAACTTCCTCTATCGGTGTTTGTGGATCAATGTCGGCCTGCCCTACTGCCGCTTCTCCACAACCAGCTAATGATATACAACTAATAGCAGTCAGTAATATACAAATTGTTTTCTTTATTCCTTTTTTCATCTGCGTTTTCTCCTTCCTACTATTTTTACCCTTTAATGGAACCTACCATAACACCCTTGTCAAAGTATTTTTGGAAAAATGGATACATCACAAGAAGCGGAATGCTGGATACTACAATTGTTGAATACTTCAGTAATTCTGCCATTTTTGCCATTTCTGCAGTACTTTGAATATCAGCAATCATTCCTGATTGAGGTGTATTTTGTACCAAAATGGAACGAAGTACTAACTGTAATGGCTGCAAATCAGCATCATTTAAATAGATCATTGCATCAAAATAACTGTTCCACATTCCAACAAATCCCCATAATGCCAGAACTGCAATGATTGGTTTGCAAAGTGGAAGTAAAATCTGGAAGAAGTACTGTATCTCATTTGCTCCATCAATCTGCGCAGCTTCCCATAATTCATTGGAAACAGACTGATAATAGGTTCTTGCCAATATCATATTCCATACATTAAATGCGCTTGGTAACAAAATTGCCCATACTGTATTAACCAGACGAAGCTGATTCATCAAAATAAATGTAGGAATCAATCCTCCTCCAAAAAACATGGTAATCACAAATAATGCATTAAAAAACTTTCTACCTACCAAATCTTTTTTAGACATTGGATAAGCCGCAAGAAGTGTAATGAAAACAGAGATTGCTGTTGCTGTAATGGAGTAAAAGAAAGAATTTGCAAAGCCCCTCCATATCATTTTATCTTCCAGCACTCTTCTATATGCTTCCAGTGACCAGTCACTCATACGAAAGCTGATTCCCTGATTATTCAGTACATTTGGATCCATAAAAGAAGCTATTACAACATAAGCAAGTGGAATAACAATTGCTATTGTAAATAACGCTAAAACACTATAGCCCAGGAAAAGAATAACTCTGTCAATTGTACTTCTTTTTGATGCCTTTGATTTGTTTTTTTGTGCCCTCATTGTATGCCTCCTCTCTATAATCCTTCTCCATCATTTAATTTTGATACAATTCCATTTACAACAAGCAATAAAATCACATTGATGATGGAATTAAAGATACCCACTGCTGTGGAATAACCATAATCACCATTCAGTAAACCAATTTTATATACATATGTTGAAATGATTTCTGACGTTGGCAGATTCATTCCTGTTTGAAGTGCATATGCCTTTTCAAATCCAACGCTCATAATATTTCCCGCAGAAAGAATGAATTGGATTACAATAATATTTTTAATAGCTGGAAGCTGTACATACCATATCTGCTGTAAAACATTTGCACCATCAAGCATAGCGGCTTCCTCTAACTCTTTACTTACATTTGATAAAGCTGCGGTATACATGATGGAAGCCCACCCGGCACCTTGCCATATTCCACTGGCTATGTAAATTGTTCTAAACGCCTCCGGCATTGTCATCCAGTTTGTTGATGTTCCCAAAATTTGATTGAGTGGTCCTACCGGAGATAAAAACATTCTCACCATACCACATAAAACGATAACTGATATAAAATTAGGGGCATAAATCAAAAGCTGAATTTTTTTCTTAATACCAACACTACGAATTTGATTCAACAGCAGTGCCAATATGATCGGCATTGGAAATCCCCATAATAAACCATATAAACTTAACTTTAATGTATTCAATAAATAGGACAAAAAATCCGGCGAAGATAAAAAACGTTTGAAATAATCCAGTCCTACCCATTCACTCCCTAAAAGTCCCAGACGTACATTATAATCTTCAAACACCATAAGGATTCCACCCATTGGTAAATACTTAAAAATAATTGTAAATACAAGTGCCGGCATCAGGAAAAACACATACAATTGCCAGTTTTTCCTGACATACAACAGTTTCTGCTTCATTGTATGTTTTCCATTTGTTAGTTTTTTTTTCGCTTCCACTTTTCATACCCCTTCCATTTCTTATCACGTATTATAACCAGTAAAGTAACCGGTTACTTTGTTTCTTTTTAAATCATATCTTCTATTACTTTAGAAGTCAAGTTACAGCTATATTTTCATGATTTTAGCCAAACATTGCTGGTAAATATTTAGCAAATATGCATAACCGGTAAAGTAACCGGTTATTTTTTGATTGATTAACAGTTCTGAATTTGATATAATATAGAATACCAAAGGAGCTGACTATCATGAGCAAAAAGAAAGTAACTTTTGATGACATCGCACGATATACTAATTTTTCAAAGACTACTATTTCACGCTATTTTAATGATCCGGATTCACTTACTTTAAAAAATCAGGAAATCATTGCACAGGCATTAATTGATTTAGATTATAAAGAAAATAAAGTTGCAAAAATACTTGCAAGCGGGAAAACGGAATTTGTTGGTATTATTGTTCCAAATCTGTATCTGCACTACTATTCTGAGATGCTTAACCAAATTCTATCTTCTTATGAAAAATTTGGATACAAATTTCTTGTTTTTTCCGGAAACTCAAATGAAGCTATAGAGAGGCGGTACATCCAGGAATTATTAGCCTATAACATAGAAGGGATGATTGTATTAAGTCATACCATTCCTTCTAAGGAACTGGCATCCTATAACATTCCTATTGTCACGATTGAACGGGAAGATGAATATACAAACAGCGTCAACACCGATAACTATATGGGTGGTATTCAAGCGACAAGCCTGCTAAAGAAATGTAATTGCGATATCTACATTCATATAAACGTAGATGTTCCTAAATATATCCCCGCATATGGACGCATTCAGGGTTTTGTTGATATTTGTAGAGATTATAATCTTTCCTATGAATTACTTCTTAAAGATTTAGGAAACTCTTATGAAGATAACCAAAGGTCTATTCAGGAAATTGCCTGCTATCTGGATAAAACTTATAAGGGAAAACGAAAAGGAATCTTTCTTGCCAATGATACCTATGCAAACATGTTTTTAAATTCACTCATTCGATCATATGGTTCACTTCCAGAAGATTATCAAATAATTGGATTTGACAATTCTCCAATCTCCAATGAAGCTGTCATTCCTACCAGTACTGTCGGACAACAAATTGATAAAATAGCTGAAACCGCTATGGAAATACTAGTCGAACAGATGAATGAACGAAAGAAAAGAAAACCTGTTATTCAGACAACTCCAGTTCATAAGGTTATTACTCCGTTATTAATTAATCGCGATACCACATGCAATATCAACCAATTATAAATTTCAAAAAGCGCAGATATGATATTTATGTTACATATTGGTAATCTACTGACGCTTGCAGATTTCTATCATGTAAGTACCGATTATCTTCTTTGCCGAACCGAACTACGTGAACATACAAATAAGTCAGTATCCGATCTGCATCTCAATGATGATGCAGTCCAAATACTGACTGATGAAAAATATAATCCACGGTTATTATCAGAATTACTGTCTCATAAATACTTCCGTAAATTCATGACTGACCTGGAAATCTATATTGATGGATTTAATGATAAAGGCATTCAGATAGCAAACGCATTTCTTGATGTGATGAGATATAAACTGAACGAACTCGATGCCGACTCCACTGATACATTTACAAAAATATTTGATACTTCTCACATAGAGGCAGAACAGTATTACCTAAACATCCTGTTGGAAGACTTAAAACCAATCGTCTCTGACCTAAAAAATACCCATATGAAAGACAGCAACACAGCCAGCGATATTGACTATCAAAGCATGGTCAAAAATATCATTGATGATTTTACTTCTCCGACTCAGATTGCTACAGAGGATACTCCCGAAGCCTCTAATGATGCTTATATTAACGGTCTCCTCCTTTTGTTCTGCAAAAATTTGGAAATGAAAATCACCCAGCTTTCTATCGAAGAAAAACAGACCTTAAAAGAAATATTTTCACGTTCCAAGCCGGCAAAGGAACATAGAAAACTGCGGAGGCGAAATCCGAAATTGTAAAGTCAAATTACTCAGTTTCAAGACAAGCCACAGAGGATTATTCCTTTGCGGCTTGTTATATTATGACTGCTTTCCGTATGGAGTTTTCGGTTCTGCTACCATCGATAACGGTTCCTGACTGTTCAGGTCATAAGTCACTATCTTATGCTCCGGCTCAGTAAAGGTAGACGAGCCACCGATGCCAAAATACTTTTCAAAGAAAGTCTTCAGCTTGTCAATGACACCTTGTTTCTTCTTGGCTCTGCCGCCACCGCCAAAGCGTGAAACCGATGGCATAAGTTTATCTATATCCGTTCCGGATGTTTTGATCTCTCCGTCACGGAACGCATTCTCCATGAACTTCCGTGTATCTTCCGGCTTCAGCTTTTCTTCCGTGATAATCGCATTAAGGTCATGATCCCGCTGTGCCATCACATACTCATGCCATTCATTCATGACATCATCCACATCATTGATTCCTGCAATAAAAGTTTCAATGAGTTGTTTCTTGCTACGCAGTTCCGGGCTGGCATCAATCGCCTTATTAATGGTAATCAGAACTTCCTTATCTTCGCAGTGAGTATCATGGTACTTCTTTACGAGCATAAGAATATAATCAATGTTAATTTCTATCTGCCGGATCAGTTCAATCTCAAATACTACATCATCCGTAATATCCGTGCTTTCCTGACGCTTGCGTTTCCACTCATCACGCAAGTCCTGATAGCGTCCAAGGTAATCCTGTAAATCACGTTCAGAAATCAGCTCGTTCCCCTTGAACTCATCAAAGGAAAGCAAAAGATTTCTCATACGAAGAATCGCACCAAACAAAGCAATAAAATCTTTCTGGTTCTGTTCTCCGACAATCTGTGGTTCTGACAGAGGAAACTTATTATTCAAGTCTTCCATCATATCCACATACCCCGGCACCTGATTACCATCTACAGATTCATATCCGTAATAATAATCCTTAAAGCTCTGCAGCAGAACAATACCTCCGGCATTCTTGTCTCCGAACAGGGAAATGGCACTATCCACTCGCTTTTGCAGATTTCGGAAACATACAATATTTCCAAAAGTCTTGATGGAATTCAGAATACGGTTGGTACGGGAAAATGCCTGTATCAGCCCGTGCATTTTCAGATTCTTGTCTACCCACAACGTATTCATGGTTGTAGCATCAAAACCTGTCAGGAACATATTTACTACGATCAGAATATCCAATTCCTTGTTCTTCATGCGAAGCGACACATCTTTATAGTAATTCTGGAATTTATCACTTGAGGTATTGTAATTCGTATGGAACATTTCATTATAATCCTTGATAGCTTCTTCCAGAAATTCTCTGGACGGCTGATCGAGGGCAGAGGTGTCCTCTGAATTTTCTTCATCCAGAATACCATCCGACTCTTCCTCATTTGCACCATAACTGAAAATAGTTGCAACTCGCAGTTTTTTGATCGGGTCTGCTGCCATCTGCTTTTTGAATTCCTGATAATATAGTTTTGCCATCGGAACGCTTGATACCGCAAAAATGGAATTAAAACCACTGATACGCTGTTTCTGCTTGATTTCCTCTACCTCATCCCGTTTGGCAGAAGCCACCTCTGCAATATTAGTCAGCGTATTATATATGTAAGTTTTATCTCCACGATAGGTCTTCTGATCAAAATGATCCAGTATATACTGTGTCACAATCTGAATTCGTTCAGGAGACATCATGACCTTTTCACGGTTGATGTCCCAGACCATCTCGTCTGTGATTTCTTCTTCCACATCCATCGTTTTAATATAATCCACCCGGAATGGAAGAACATTTTTATCATTAATAGCATCCACAATCGTGTAGCTATGGAGCTGGTCTCCAAAGGTCTGACCTGTAGTAAAGAATTCTGGATTTTTTGCTCTGCCAGAATTAACAGAGAAAATCGGTGTTCCTGTAAATCCAAACAGATGATATTTCTTGAAATTCTTCACAATCGCAGTGTGCATATCCCCGAACTGACTGCGGTGACACTCATCAAAAATAATAACGATATGTTTCGTATACACTTCATGCCCCGGATTCTTCTTTATAAATGTAGCCAGTTTCTGAATGGTAGTAATAATGATGTGTGCGTCCGGGTCTTCCAACTGCCTTTTTAATATAGTAGTCGAAGTATTGCTGTTAGCTGCCCCTTTTTCAAAACGGTCATATTCTTTCATGGTCTGGTAGTCCAGATCCTTACGGTCAACCACAAACAGCACCTTATCAATATAAGGCAGCTTTGATGCCAGTCTTGCCGTCTTGAACGAAGTCAGCGTCTTGCCGGAACCTGTGGTATGCCAGATGTAACCTCCACCCTCGACACTGCCGTACTTCTTATAATTATTGGCAATCTCGATACGATTGAGAATCCTCTCCGTAGCCGTAATCTGGTACGGACGCATGACCATCAGCATATCCTCAGATGTAAAAATACAGTACTTCGTAAGAATATTCAGAATCGTATGCTTTGCGAAAAAAGTCTTTGTAAAATCAATCAGATCAGGAATCACACGGTTGTTGGCATCTGCCCAGAAACAGGTAAACTCAAAACTATTACTGGTCTTGGTCTTACTTGCTCCCCGTTTCTCATGTTCTTTTTCTGCATTCCTTCTGGTACTGTTGGAATAATACTTTGTGTTTGTACCATTGGAAATGACAAAAATCTGAATATATTCATACAGTCCGCATCCTGCCCAGAAAGAATCCCTCTGGTAGCGGTTAATCTGATTGAATGCTTCACGGATGGCAACACCTCTGCGTTTCAGCTCAATATGTACAAGAGGCAGACCGTTTACCAATACGGTAACATCATAGCGATTGTCATGCTTCGCACCATTTTCCGTGCCAATCACATACTGATTGATAACCTGCAGCCTGTTGTTATGGATGTTCTTCTTATCTATGAGTGTAATATTCTTGGAAGAACCGTCATCACGAGTCAGAACTTGAACATTGTCCTCCTGTATCTTCCGAGTCTTTTCCACGATATGCTCATTGGGATTGGCAACAGCATTTTTGAAGAAATCATCCCATTCTGTGTCTGAAAACTGATAATTATTCAGCTCCTCTAATTTCTTACGGAGATTGGCAATCAGGTCTTTCTCCGTGTGAATAGGCAAATATTCATATCCCTGTTCACAGAGCAGACGGATAAACTCCTGTTCCAGTGCTGCTTCGCTCTGATAACTGTCAGAACGCTTCTTGACTGGCTCATATTCTGTGACAACGGTATTCTCCGATGTCTCTGCTACAATATTAAAGTACGGCACATCCTCGCCTCCTTACTTTGGTAATTCTTTAAAGGATAACAGCTTATCCCTGTAATATTCATACTGCTTCTGACGTGCTTCGATTTCTGCCGGAAGTCCTGTGGACAGGTCGTTGCAGAGACTGTTAAAATGATCTAAAATTTCTGTAATTTTCTTCTGCTCCTTGACCATTGGAATAGCAATTGAAATATTTAAAATATCTGCTTTCCGTAAATTTGTTTGGTCTGCTCCGTTATCATACCTTAACAACTGTGGATTACGACTTAATATATAATACAAATATTTTGTAGTAACCAAATCTGCTCTGCTAACTGTAAATGCTCCAATTCTCTGATTAAGAGTATATTTATCATCCTCATCAACTAAGTAACATTTTGCCAGCGCACGACCATTTGGTAAATCACTCATAACCATCAGAATATCATTCACATATAATGGACAAATCTGGTCATCCGAATATTTCCTCACTTGCCCATCCGTAGAAATAAACTTAGAATTTACAACAATATATCTTCCATCAGCTACAATGCTTTTTTCATGTCCTTTGCCATTTCTGAAATCAGCAATATAATCAAGCCTAACTATTGCATACCCAAAAACGTACTGGATGAGCTTAATCGCACTCAGCTCTGTCTGTCTGTCTGTCTGTCTGTCTGTCTGTCTGTCTGTCTGTCTGTCTGTCTGTCT
>ERZ773115.2975-NODE-2975-length-12347-cov-4.397169_pt1 | contig 12347 bp, 10 predicted proteins | sample MGYA00511116_ERZ773115 | MGnify/ENA primary metagenome ERZ773115 (study PRJEB29015, sample SAMEA2737869) | human gut metagenome | biome: human gut; feature: human-associated habitat; material: faeces | place: China | collected 2012 ... | reverse complement strand
TGTCGGCGGGCAGATGATGCTGCGGTGTCATGTGCGGCTCCTTCCGTTCAGGCCCATTGCGGCGTAGAGGGCATCCAGATCCAGAGCGCTGCGTACCCCGTCGGCCAGCCGGTCGAACTGCTGCTGGCGGTATTGCTCCATCGGGATGAGCGCGGCACTTTCGGGGCGGATGCCCTTTCGTTTGCACAAAAATTCCACGAGTTTTTCGGTCAGTTCGCCGGTGTCAAAGAGGCCGTGCAGATAGGTGCCGAAAACATCGCCCTGCACACAGCCTTCGGGGTGGCCATCGGCCTGGGTGCAGAAGGGGAGGCCCTGCACCTCGGTGCGGCCGGTGTGGATCTCATAACCCGTCAGAGCGGCCCCGGCAAACGGCCCGGCCGCGGTGGTGGCGCGGGTCTGGGTGCGGCGTTTTTGCGCAGTAAAGACGGTGCGGGTGGGCAGCAGACCCAGCCCGCGCAGGGTCTGCGGACGGCCGCTCTCGCTGCCCATGGGGTCGGCCAGCGTTTCGCCCAGCATCTGATACCCGCCGCAGACGCCGAAGACCGGGGTGCCCCGCGCAGCCAGCTTGAGCAGGGCCGGTTCCAGACCGGACTGCCGCAGCCAGAGCAGGTCGTCGATGGTGTTCTTGGTGCCGGGCAGCAGGATCAGGTCGGGTGTGCCGAGGGTGCGCGCGTTTTGGACATACCGCACACCGAGCAGCGGGTGCTGCTCCAACGGCATGAAATCGGTGAAGTTCGAGATGTGGGGCAGCCGGACGATGGCGAGGTCCAGCGGCTTGACCGCTTTGTCGGCGTCCAGCCGTTCGGAGAGCGAATCCTCGTCCTCGATGTCCACCTTCAGATAGGGCACGACGCCCAGCACCGGCAGATGGGTCTTCTCTTCCAGCATGGCAAGGCCGGGGCGCAGGATCTCGACGTCGCCCCGGAATTTGTTGATGATGAGCCCCTTGATGCGGGCGCGTTCGTCCGGTTCCAGCAGCGCTACGGTGCCGTACAGCTGGGCAAAAACGCCGCCCCGGTCGATGTCGCCCGCCAGAAGCACCGGTGCGTCCACAAGCCGGGCGAGGCCCATGTTCACGATGTCGTCGGCCTTCAGGTTGATCTCGGCGGGGCTGCCGGCCCCCTCGATGACGATGATGTCCACATCCTCGGCCAGGCTGTTGTAGGCGGCGAGAATGTCCGGAATGAGCGATTTTTTCATCTTGAAGTAGGCGGCGGCAGGCATCTGGCCCCGCACCTCGCCGTTCACGATGACCTGACTGCCCACATCGCTGCTGGGCTTGAGGAGGATGGGGTTCATCCGAACATCCGGCTCGATGCCGGCTGCCTGGGCCTGCACCACCTGCGCCCGGCCCATTTCAAGCCCGTCGCGGGTGACGAAGCTGTTCAGCGCCATGTTCTGGCTCTTGAAGGGGGCCACGCGGTAGCCGTCCTGCGCAAAAATGCGGCACAGCGCCGCGCACAGCAGGCTTTTGCCCGCGCCGCTCATGGTGCCCTGCACCATAATGCATTTTGCCCGGCTCATCCCAACACCTCCTGCAGTGTTTTCAGCAATCGTTCATTTTCCGGCCCCGTGCGCACGGCAGTGCGGTACCAGCTGGCGTCCAGCCCCGAATAATTGGCGCAGCCGCGCAGGACAACCCCCTTTTGCCGCAGCGCTTCGCCCAGACTTTCCGGCCCTTGCAGCAATAAATAATTGGCCCTGCCCTCGATCACCCGCAGGCCCAGCGCCCGCAGGCCGTCTGCCAGCACAGGCCGCTGTGCTTCGATCAATGCACGCACCTTCGCCACATATTCCGTCTCGTCCAGCGCAGCGATGCCCGCCGCCTGTGCCAGACCACCCGGCAGAAGCACTGGCTGGCCCACCCCAAAGCAGATCTGTATCTTGCGGAGAAAATTGCCCTTTTCCAAAGGCTTTATCGTTAATGCAATAATCCGTGCGCTTCACCCGTATATGGGGTGAAACGTCCCTTTGAAACAGTTGTTTCCACCAGCCCCGCCCGGGGCCGCAAAGGAGAGAAAGAGACTTATGGGACAGTTGACCAAAGACGAAGTTTTTGCGCTGGCTGTGCAACGATACAGCGACGCCGTCTACCGAGCAGCCTACCACAATTGCAGCTGCGCGGCGGACGCCGAAGATGTGGTGCAGGATGTTTTCGAAAAGCTCCTGAACTACGACGGCCGCTTTGAGAGTGAGGAGCACCTCAAGGCCTGGCTGCTGCGTGTCGCCATCAACCGCTGCCGGGACCTGACCCGTGCAGCGCGCCAGAAGGACACCGAACTGGATGAGAATATCCCCGCGCCCGACCAGATGGAAGACGGCAGTGTGCTCGATGCGGTGCGCACCCTGCCGGAGAACTACCGCAACGCCGTGTACCTGCACTACTACGAAGGATACACGGCTGCGGAAGTGGGCCGGATGATGGGGGCTCCCACCAATACGGTGCTCAGCTGGCTGCGGCGGGCCCGCGCACAGCTACATACGATGCTGAAGGAGGAGATCGAAGATGAGGTGGTATGAGTACAAGATGGAGGTCGATGACGTCCATGCCCCGGACGACCTGAAAGAAAAGCTGCTGGCCATGCAGAAGGCCCGGCAGGCCGAGCAGGCCGCATCCGGCACCACCCCCAAGCCCCAGCTCACCCCGGCCCCTGTACCAGAGAAGAAGAAAAAGGCCCCCCTCCGTTTCCCAGTCAAACGGGCGGCGGAACTGGCCGCCTGTGTGGCGCTGTGCGGTGTCTGCCTGTATGGCGCCGCGCTGAGCAAAAGCAGTTGGAACGGTGTCACCCTGTTCTCCGGCGGGTCTGCGTCCAGTACGGCAGCCGCCTACGATGCCGCACCGGAGCTTGCCACCTATTCTCTGGACGGCGGCGCAGACACCTACGGCACCGGCAGCGCCAAACACGCCGTGCGCAGTGCCGGCAGCGCCGACCTGCTGACCTCCGGCAATGTGGAGGGCGAGAACGCGGCTTCCGGCACGGTGGACAGCGCTAAGATCATCTACACGGCCGATCTCTCCATCGAGACCAAAGACTTCGATTGGTCCCAGCAGCAGTTGAACGAAACGCTCAGCGATGTGGACGGCTATATGGAATCCAGCAACGAGTACACCGACAGCACCGACAACACCCGCACCCTCTCGCTGACCCTGCGGGTGCCGAAGGGGTACTACAGCGCCTTCCTCGGCGTTGCCGAAAATGTTCTTGGCAATGTGACCAGCAAAAGCGAGAGCGCCGACGATGTGACCACCCAGTATCTGGACATCGAGGCCCGGCTGGACACTCTGACCGCCCAGCGCGCCCGTTTGCAGGAATTGCAGGCCAGCGCGGACGCGCTCTCCGACCTGCTGCAGATCGAGTCCTCCCTGAGCGACGTGCAGTACCAGATCGAGAGCTACCAGAGCCAGCTGAACTGGTACGCCAATCAGGTGCAGTACTGCACCGTGAACATCACCCTCAACGAGGTCGAGACCTTGACCTCCACCGGCAGCAGCTTCGGTGCCCGGCTGGCCGACGCCTTCCGGAATGGCTGGTCGAACTTCACCGCCGGGGTCCAGACTGTTCTCGTCTTCCTCATCGGCGCATGGCCCGCCATCGGCATCGGTATCGTCTGCGGCGTGGTGTTCTACAAAATCCGCCACCCCCGCAAAAAGCAGCCCCGCAAGCCTGAAGCGAAGTGACGACCGGAAGATTCGAAAAAACTTTTGTAAAACACTTGACATCTCCCCCGCACTGTGGTATTATACTTGAGCAGTCAGCGAGAGGCCGACAGCAAAAAGTAAATAGCGCGGGGTGGAGCAGTCTGGTAGCTCGTCGGGCTCATAACCCGAAGGTCGTTGGTTCAAATCCGGCCCCCGCAACCACCAAGCATCTTGAAGTTTTTCAAGATGCTTTTTTGTTGTGTTTTCATTTTAATACAAAAAAGTGAGCCGCTGTTTTACTCCCTCAGTCACGGCTTCGCCGCGCCAGCTCCCTCAGTGAGGGAGCCTTAGCACAACGGCAAGCTGTAAAGCCTCCCTCTCAGAGGGAGGTGGCATCGCGGATGCGATGCCGGAAGGAGTTTTGCAGCAGCTCTTTTTTTATTTATACGATATATCCCCGGCTCCTCGCCCAGAAGACCCAGAAGGTCAGGGTCAGGGCGCTGAAGAAGGTGGTGGTGACGCAGACGCTGCCGGTCAAGGTGCCTTCGTGGCCCATCTGTTTGGCCATGACGTAGCCCGCCGGGGTGGTCACACTGCCCAGCATGACCATCAGCGCCACGAGCTTCTGGTCCACAAAGCCCAGCCGCACCGCCACGGGCAGGAAGATGGCCGGCAGGAGGATGAGCTTGATGACCGTTGCAACGGCCGTGGGCTTGAGGTAGCCCAGCGCCGCGCGGCCCTTGAAGCCCGCACCGATGGCAAGCAGGGCCAGCGGGCTGGTCATACCAGCCAGGCTGGAGAGCGTCTTGTTGGCCATGGCGGGCATGGGCAGGCGGAGCAGGCTCCATGCAAAGCCCGCCGCGATGCCCAGCAGGATGGGGTTGGTCACGATGCCCTTGAGGCTCTTGACCAGCTTCTCACCCATGCCGCTCCGGGCGTCCTGCGAAGGGCTTTCCAGCGTGAGGATGACGACCGCAAAGATGTTGTACAGCGGCACACTGCCCAGGATCATCAGGCCGGACAGGCCAGAGGTTCCGTAGATGTTCTGGATAAAGGCCGCACCGAGAATGGCCGCTGAGGAGCGGTAGCTCGCCTGCACGAACTCCCCCACGATGTGCTTATCCTTCAAAAAGAGCCGGGCCAGCCCCCAGATGACCAGAATGCTTGCCGTGGTGGCCGCAGCGCAGAACAGCACATACGGACCATCGAAGCTGGCGCGGACATCCATGGTGGCAAGGTCCCGGAACAGCTGCACCGGCAGCGCCACATGAAAGACGAACTTGTTGGCCATGGCCACGAAGTCGTCGGTGAGGAACTGCCTGCGGTGGAGCAGGTAGCCCAGCAGCATGAGGAAAAACAGCGGCATCGTACTGTTCAGGCTGAAGATCAGACTTTCCAGCATGGCTCACATTCCCCCGTGGCGGCGCTCTTCTGCCGCCAGTTCCTGCTGCAATGCCGCTTTGCGGTGGTCGAGCAGCAGGTCCTTGTTGTACTGGAAGTACCGGGGGCAGCCGTTCTCGGTGATGAACGCATGGGCGGCAGGGGCCAGCGTCAGCTCGGTGACAAAGACCACCATCTCCTGGCTCTCGGCAAAAGCCTGTTCCATAAAATCGAAGGCCGCTTCCAGTGCGCTGGCTGCCGCCTCCTGTGCGGCATCCCGCTCGTCGGAGAGCGACTGGAACTGGGTGCGCAGCAGGTCGAAGGCTTCCTGTGTGCCCACCGCCTTGGCGCGGCGCAGTTCCGCCTCCCACTGGCGCAGGACGGCATAGACCTTGAGCCGGGTGGCCAGCGCGTCGCGGCTGAGTAGACCCGCCTCGCGCTGGCGCCGGGTCTCGGCGTCGTAGTCGGTCATCATCTGGTTGAACAGAGTTGCCGGGCCATCCGGGATGTCATCGGGCAGGGTCGCAAAGCCCTGTTTGGCCTCCCGCAGGAAGGCATAGCAGGCATCGGCCGCAGCATCGGCCCGGCGGGACGCCGTGAACCGGTTGTTCAGGCCGGACAGGAGCAGGCTGACAAGGCTCAGCCGCTCGTCGAAGGGCGCGTTGAGCAGGCGGGCGAAGACGGCGGGTTTGGCCTGCCCGGCCAGGATCTCTTCCACGCCGTAGTCGTCGCGGTATTTGTAGTAGAGGTCGAGGTAGGCGGAGAAATCCTCCGCGATCTTCTCATGCTGGATGTACTGGCGGATGAGTGCCTCGTCTGCCTTGAGGCCCAATGCCTCGTAGGTATCCAGCAGATTGGAGAGGTCCTCCCAGCCGCGGGCGGTGACGAACTGGGTGCCGTCCACATCGGCGTTGATCTGATAGAAGTTCTGCGGGTGGAGGTCGAGATAGCTCAGGATCGCGCTGTGCAGGTGGGCAGCGCGGGCGTAGTCCTTCCAGACCTGTAGATCCGGCTCGATGTCCATTCGGCGGACACGGTCCAGCGTGACGATGTCGAAATCACGGACCGATTTGTTATACTCCGGCGGGTTGCCTGCCGCCACGATGACCCAGCCCGCCGGGACGGCCTGGTTGCCGAAGGTCTTGCACTGCAAAAATTGCAGCATGGTGGGGGCCAGCGTCTCGGAGACGCAGTTGATCTCATCAATGAAGAGGATGCCTTCTTTCAGGCCGGTGGCCTCCATTCTGGCGTAGACGCTGGCGATGATCTCGCTCATGGTGTATTCCGTCACCGAGACGTCTTTCCCGTCATAATGGCGCTGGCGGATGAAGGGCAGGCCCACTGCGCTCTGGCGGGTGTGGTGGGTGATGGTATAGGCCACCAGCGCCACGCCGCACTCCCGCGCCGCCTGTTCCATGATCTGGGTCTTGCCGATGCCCGGAGGGCCCATCAGCAGGATGGGGCGCTGCCGGATGGCCGGGATGGCGTATTCGCCCAGCGCATCCTTGGCCAGATACGCTTTGACGGTGTGTTCGATCTCTTCTTTGGCTCGTTTGATGTTCATAAACGTTCCTCACATCCTCAGGTGTTGTTCAGTTCGCGGCAGGGGTCGTCCTCGTCGTACAGCGCCTCGGCAAGGGCCGACGCGGCTCTGGCAGACGGGCCTGCAAATTCTTCCTCGTCCAGCACGACCTTCATGGCCCAGGGCGGGACATTGGCGTCATCGAAACGGTCGCCCAGAAACAGGAATGCCGTGTCGTAGGCCGGGCGGCGGGCCGGGTAGGTGCCCATGCCGTCGGTGAAGTAGAGCAGGCCCCGCAGGTTGGAGAACTTTTTCTCAGCGCAGAGCTGGCTGACGTATTCGAACGCCGGGCGGAAATCCGTTCCGCCGCCGCCCCGCAGCTGGAAGTGGTTCATCGCATGGATGAGCTCGTCCTCGTTCCGTACCAGAAGGTCCTGCCGGATGGCGTTGTCGGCCTGGATGAGGTGCAGGTTCATCCGGTGGAAGAAGTTCTCCCGCCCTTTCAGCAGGGTGTAGGTCTCGGCCAGAAATGCCCGGACCAGCTCGCCGGAGGTGGAATAGCTCGTGTCGATGACGAGGGCCAGTTCCTCGATCTTTCTGCTCTCCCGCGTTTCCAGCGGCTCGATGAGAGGCAGGTTCCCATAGACGGACAGGCCGTAGGTGTAAAAGTTCAGGTCGAATTCGTCGGGGTCGAGGTGGACTTCCTCCCGCGTGACGCAGAACCGGCGGAGAAAATCCCGGTAGCTGCGGCGACTGCGGTTGGCGGCTTTGACCTGTTCCTTCAGGTTGTCGGCCCCCTCGCCCGCCTCCTTGTCGCGCAGTTCCAGTTCGGTCTGCATCCGTTCGCCGATCTTCTGCCAGGTCTTCTGGGGCAGCGGGGTCGGCATCTGCTGGGGCTGTTCGGGGGCGTCTTTCGGCCAGAGGCGGTGGTCGTCGGTGCAGAACTCCCGCTCCAGCTGGCGCAGCACACCGGGCGTCTGCCGGACCAGCCAGCGGTACGCCGGGGCCGCTGCCACGACTTTGCCCTCTTCCGCGATGCACTGATAGGCGTTCTGCCGCACATAGGTCAGCGGCCGTTTGACGCTGCTGCGGTTCAGCCCGTCGATGACGTTTTCCACCGCGATATCACAGGCCAGGCTCCATAGACGCGGGTCGCGCTTCCCTTTCATCCAGAGATGTCGGAATACGCAGTGGAATATCGTATGGAGATACAACCGGTTGAGATACTTCGGATTCTGCTGATAGAGCCGCAGCAGGGCGCTGGGCTGGTAGCAGAGGATGCGGCCATCGGTGGCCAGCACGCCGCACCGCTCATCCGGGGTAGGCGTCAGAGCCGAAAGCGCCAGGTCGAGAAAGCGGAAGTCCAGATACAGCCCGCTGCGCACCACAGCCAGCACCTCACCGCCCATCCGCACCTGCCACTCCTCGTGGGTCTCCGGGCGCTTCGATTCAAACGGCTTGCGGGGGTCGAAAAATGTTTCTTTGGGCATCGTTTCACCTCACTTCCCCTGCGGGAAAGGGTTCAAAAGTCAAAATCATAGCGTTTCCGGTTCGGCTTTGCGGCCTGTCTGCTGTGGGCGGCATCGGCCAGCAGGGCCGCAGCAGCAGCCTGTTCGGCCTGAACGGCCAGCGCTGCGGCCTCGTCAAACCCGGCTGCGTCCAGCACATCCAGCGCCAGCAGGGCCTTCAGGCTGTCAAGGTCCTGCGCCTTCAGCAGCCGGGCCACGACCCGGCCCGTGTTCGCCTTGAGGAACGCGGTGTAGGGGGCCTTTGCCTGTTCGGTCAGGCCCCAGGGCCAGCGCAGACGGTCGAAGCAGAGCATGGCCATGATATCCTTGTCCTCGGAGGCGTGGCCGTCCGGGAAAATGGCGTCGTATTCTGCGCAGAGGATTTTTCCATTCAGAAAACACTGTCGGTAATGATATCCCTGCCCGGAAAAGGTGTGCAGCAGGATATGCGCCGGGGATTCCTCCACATCCTCCCAGTAGGCCGGATACCACAGGCCTGCGCGGGGGGCCGCCTCGCCGGCGCACCAGAACAGCGCCCGCACGGCCTCGGTGATATTGTTGACGAGCGCGAACAGGCCGGTGGCCTGCTCCGGGTCGGCCCGGACGATGAGGTCCGCCAGTGCGAAGCAGTTCAAAAAGACATCGCTGCCCACGGTCAGCTCCCCTGCCCCAACGGACAGGGTGCGCAGCCTGCGGCAGTTGTAGAACGCGCAGCTCCCGATGACCCGCAGGCTGTCCGGCAGGACGGCTTCTTCGAGGAAGTTCCCGCAGACGGGGTGGAGGTCTTCTTCGGGCGCAGTGCCAAAGTCGAGGTCATAGCGGCGGTGCCGCCCGGTCCGGTCCCGGCCAAAGGCTCTGGTCAGGACGGCGCTGCCGTCTTCCCCCACCGTGTAGCGGCAGACCGCGTCCGGGGCGGGCAGGTTCCGGGGCGATTCGGAGAAGCAGTAGTCCCCCAGTTCGGTGACAGCCCAGCTGCCGCCCTCCGGGGTCGGCAGCGCCGACGGCAGGGCGATGCAGGGGGCCTCCCCATAGGCCCGGACAAGGCGGGCCGTGGTATCGGACAATGGTAAAACATCAATGTACATAGGCATCCTCATGCTGCCCGCGAACACACGGCGAAGCAGCTTGCAATAGAAGCGGATCTTTGCCCCCGACTGCCAATGGCTCGCCCTTTGGGAGAGCTGGCGAGCGCAGCGAGACTGAGAGGGTTACAAAAAAACTGCTGCACGCGCAGTTGCCGTGCAGCAGTTGGGAGAGTGCGATCACTGTGCGGCCTGCGCCAGACAATCATCCATTGCGGCAAAGACCGCGTCACTGGTCATGGTGCTGCCGGTCACGGCATCCACACCGGCGGTGCTGCCTGCCTCTTTCAGGCGGGCTGTCAGGCTTTCCGCCGCCTTGCCGCCCAGTTCCGGCGTCTCGCCCGAAGCATCAATGTCCACATTCGTCACTTTACCGCCGGTGATGGTCACGGTGACCGCCACATCGCTCAGACAGCCTTTGGCGCTGGCCGTGTAGGTGCCATCGGTGTAGGTGACCGCGTTGTCTGCGGCAGGCATCGTGCCGGTGTTGGCGATATACAGCGACAGCACCACCCCCAGAACGATATCCAGCAGCACCATCACGAGGGTGTTCCGGCTCATGTGTTTCTTCATCTTGTTGTATGCTCCTTTGGCAGGTCTTGGTTTATTTTGCAGGCTTGAAGCTGTCGCGCAGGGTCACGACACGGTTGTACACGCCAGGATTCTTGGAATCCGGGGTGAAGAAACCGGTGCGGACGAACTGGAACTTTTCGCCGGGCTTGGCATCCTTCAGGCTCTCTTCCAGCTTGCAGTGGGTGCGCACGGTCACGCTCTCCGGGTTCAGGTAGTCCTTGTAGTCGCTGCCCTCCGGGATGGCGTTCATGTTGGCCTCGGTGAAGAGCTTGTCGTACAGGCGGACCTCGGCGTCCACGGCGTGGGCGGCGCTCACCCAGTGGATGGTGCCTTTGACCTTGCGGCCGTCGGCCGGGTTGCCATTGCCGGTCTCGATGTCAGCGGTGCAGTGGATGGCGGCAATGCTGCCGTCAGGGTTCTTCTCGATGCTCTCGCACTTGACGAGATATGCACCCATCAGGCGGACCTCGCCGCCGATGGTCAGGCGCTTGAACTTGGGAGGCGGCACCTCGGCGAAGTCCTCGTTCTCGATCCACAGCTCGCGGGTGAACGCCACCTTGCGGGTGGTGGCATCGTTGGCCTCGCGGTTGGGGTTGTTGGCGATGTCGAAGTACTCGGTCTTCTCTTCCGGGTAGTTGTCGATGATGAGCTTGACCGGGTCCAGCACGGCAATGCGGCGCTGCGCGGTCAGGTCCAGTTCACTGCGGATGCAGGCTTCCAGCTGGCGCATGTCGATGAGGTTGTCCGACTTGGAGATGCCGGCCTCGCGCACAAAGGTGAAGATGGAAGTCGGGGTGTAGCCGCGGCGGCGCAGACCGCACAAGGTCGGCATCCGGGGATCGTCCCAGCCGTCCACGATGCCCATTTCCACCAGCTCGCGCAGGTAGCGCTTGCTCATAACGGTGTTGGTCATGTTCAGGCGAGCGAACTCGCGCTGCTTGGGGAACTCGGTCCCGAAGATGTTCTCGATGACCCAGTTGTACAGCGGGCGGTGGTTCTCGAACTCCAGGCTGCACATGCTGTGGGTGATGCCCTCGATGGCGTCCTGGATGGGGTGGGCGAAGTCGTACATCGGGTAGATGCACCACTTGCTGCCCTGGCGGTGGTGCTCCGCATACTTGATGCGGTAGATGGCCGGGTCGCGCAGGTTCATGTTGGGGCTTGCCAGGTCGATCTTGGCGCGCAGGGTCTTTTCGCCCTCCTGGAACTCCCCGGCACGCATCCGGCGGAACAGGTCCAGATTCTCCTCCGGGGTACGGTCGCGCCACGGAGAGGGGCGGGAGGGCTTGCCCGCGTCATTGCCGCGGTACTCGCGCATCTCGTCGCGGGTCAGGTCGTCCACGTAGGCCTTGCCTTCGAGGATGAGCTTCTCGGCGTACTCATAGCACTTGTCGAAGTAGTCGCTGCCGTAGAAGATGCCGCCGTTGGGGTCGGCACCCAGCCAGTGCAGGTCCTCGATGATGCTGTTGACGTACTCCTCGCCTTCGCGGGCGGGGTTGGTGTCGTCCAGACGCAGGTTGAACTTGCCGCCGTACTGGTTGGCAATGGACCAGTTGATGTAGATGGCCTTGGCACTGCCGATGTGCAGATAGCCGTTGGGCTCGGGCGGGAAGCGGGTATGGATCTCGCGGATCTTGCCCTCGGCAAGGTCGGCATCAATGATATCCGTCAGAAAGTTTTTATCAGCCATGAAGTTTCCCCCTGTCAGGGCAGCAGTGTGCCCTCTTCTCATATATGGTATATAATACACCATTTCCGTGATTTCTTCAAGAGAAAGCATCAAAAGGCGCTTTCTGCCGGCATTTTTGGCAACTTTGGCCGCATCCCTTGACAGTATCGGTGAAGGAGAGTATATTTCTGCGTGGTGCACGGTCAATTTTGCATCATTTCATATAGGAGGAACCCCATGAACAGTTTAAAAGAAGCCTTCAGCAAGCAGAATCTGCTGAAGAATTTAAATTTCTTTGGCGAGCTCAACCTTGGCCTGATCCTCACCGCCGTGGGCATCGTCTATTTCAAGAACCCCAACCATTTCGCCTTTGGCGGCACATCCGGCCTGTCCATTCTGCTGGCCGACCTGTTCCCCAAGATCAATGTGGGCGGCTTTATGTGGATCATCAACCTGGTGCTGGTGGTGCTGGGGTTCGTGTTCCTCGGCGTAAAGTGCATGGGCTGGACCATTTATTCGTCCTTTGCCCTGTCCTTTTTCGTGTCGGTGTGCGAGTGGCTGTACCCCTCGGGTGTGTCCATGAGCGGCGATGCCATGCTGGACCTGGTGTTTGCGGTGTTCCTGCCCGCGCTGGGTGCGGCCATCGTGTTTGACATCGGTGCATCCACCGGCGGCACCGACATTGTGGCCCTGATCCTGGCCAAATATACCTCGATGGAGATCGGCAAGGCCCTGATGGCCAGCGACATCCTCATCGTGCTGGCCGCCGCCTGGCGCTTCGGCATGGGCACCGGCCTGTACTGTATCCTGGGCCTGATCGGCAAGAGCTTTGTGGTGGACGGTGCCATTGAAAACATCCGCCTGCGCAAGGTGTGCACCATCATGACGGCCAACCCCCAGCCCATTCTGGACTTCATCATCAAGGAGATGAACCGTTCTGCCACGGTGGAAAAGGCCTATGGTGCCTACACCC
>ERZ773115.2955-NODE-2955-length-12440-cov-9.295842_pt1 | contig 12440 bp, 9 predicted proteins | sample MGYA00511116_ERZ773115 | MGnify/ENA primary metagenome ERZ773115 (study PRJEB29015, sample SAMEA2737869) | human gut metagenome | biome: human gut; feature: human-associated habitat; material: faeces | place: China | collected 2012 ... | reverse complement strand
CTGTATGTTTCGGCCCTGGGCAATGTGGATCAGTCCATCGTGGAGGCCGCCGAGGTGGACGGCGCTACCGATTTCCAGTGCTTCTGGAAGATCAAGTGGCCCGCCATCATGCCCACCACCCTGTACATTCTGGTCATCACCACCATCAACTCCTTCCAGTGCTTTGCGCTGATCCAGCTGTTGACTTCCGGCGGCCCCAACCACAGCACCGACACCATTATGTACTACATCTACTACACCGCGTTCAAGCTGTACCGCTACGGCTACGGCAATGCCATGGGCGTTGTGCTGGCGGTCATCATCGCCATCCTGTCGGCTGTCCAGTTCAAGCTGGGCAACCAGGATAATTAAGGGAGGTGCCGAGCAATGAGTGCAACTGCTGCAACCAAAAAGCAAAAACCGCTGAAACGTCATCCCAGTAAGCTCAAGCAGGCAAGTGCCTACACGATCCTGGCCATCATCCTCATCAGCATCGTGGCTGTGCTGTTTGCTTTCCCGCTGTACTGGATCATCACCGGCTCCTTCAAGACCGGTGCCGCCATCAACGCCACTACCCCGGAGTGGTGGCCCAGCCAGTGGGTGCTGACCAACTACCAGAAGCTGTTTGCCGGCAAGAGTGCCCCGCTGTGGCAGCTGGCCGTGCCCTTCGGCAGCAAGTTCAGCGCCGACGGTGAGCCCATCTACTTCTCGGTGGGCCCCATGGCACCCGCTGCCATCCGCTGGATGATCAATACCGTGTTCATGGCCGTCATGTCCATGATCTTCACCTGCATCACCGCCGCCATGGCGGCCTTCGGCGTGTCCACCCTGATGGGGGTGGAGCCCACCCGGTTCGCGGTGGCCATGCCCCCTGTGACGCTGGAGACCATGGTGCCGGTGGTGGCCCTGGCCATTCTGTGCGCCGTGGTCAGCATCCTGTTCTGCAAGGGACTTCACTGGACGGAGCGCCTGCTGGACCGGGGGTTCAGAAGCCCCTGGGTCCGGGTGCTGGCAGGCTCTGTCCTGCTGATCGGCATGAGCCTTCTGACAAACGGCGACTACAACGGCGCGGGCATGGACGTGATCACCCGGGCCCTGGCGGGGGAGGCCGACGGCTGGGCATGGCTGCTGAAGATCCTGTTCACCGCCGTCACCATCGGCTGCGGCTTCAAGGGCGGCGAGGTGGTGCCGTCGTTCTTCGTGGGGGCCGCCTTCGGCTGCTTCATGGGGGGGCTGCTGGGCCTGCCCGCCGGGTTCGGCGGGGCCATCGGCCTGGTGGCGGTGTTCTGCGGGGCGGTGAACTGCCCGGTGGCCTCGGTGCTGCTGAGCGTGGAGCTGTTCGGCTCCGCCGGTGCGCCGTATTTTGCCGTGGCCTGCGCCCTGAGCTATCTCCTCTCCGGCTACTGCGGCCTGTACAGCAGCCAGACCATCCTCTATTCCAAGCTCCGTGCGGAGTTCATCAACGTCCGCACCCACGAGTGACAAAAATGTAAGCTCAGACCGGGGAAATGTAAGCCCATTCGATGGCGGCGCATTTCCCCGGCCTGCTATAATAGGCCCTGTCAATAAGGAGGCATCAATATGCAGATTCTGAATGTAACGGGCCTGAAAAAGGTCTATACCACCCGCTTCGGCGGCAGCCAGGTCACGGCCCTGCGGCAGGTGGACTTCTCCGTGGAGGAGGGCGAATACGTGGCCATTATGGGCGAGTCCGGCTCCGGCAAGACCACCCTGCTGAACATCCTGGCGGCTCTGGATAAGCCCACCGCCGGCCGGGTGGAGCTGGACGGACGGGACATGGCCGCCGTCCGGGAGTCCGACGCCGCGGCCTTCCGCCGGGACAACCTGGGCTTCGTGTTCCAGGAGTTCAACCTGCTGGACACCTTCACCCTGCGGGACAACATCTACCTGCCCCTGGTGCTGGCGGGGCGGCCCTATCGGGAGCTGAAGGCCCGGCTGGACCCCATCGCCCGCCAGCTGGGCATCCTGGAGCTGCTGGACAAGTATCCCTACGAGGTGTCCGGCGGCCAGAAGCAGCGGGCCGCCGTGGCCCGGGCGCTGATCACCCATCCCCGTCTGATCCTGGCCGACGAGCCCACCGGCGCTCTGGACAGCCGCTCCACCGACGAGCTGCTGGACCTGTTCGCCCAGATCAACCGCCAGGGGCAGACCATCCTCATGGTCACCCACTCCGTCAAGGCCGCCAGCCACGCCGGGCGGGTGCTGTTCATCAAGGACGGTCAGGTGTTCCACCAGCTGTACCGCGGCCAGTGCACCGACGAGCAGCTGTATCAGAAGATCGCGGACACCCTGACCATGCTCCAGGCAGGCGGTGACCGGGCATGAAGCTGTACCGTCATCTGGCCTGGGACGGCATCCGGAAAAACAGCCGCCTCTATGTGCCGTATCTGCTGACCGGCGTGGGCGCCGTGTCGTTTTTCTACATTCTTGTGGCCCTGTCCCGGCTGCCGGAGGGAACCCTGCCCGGCAGCGGCTCCGTGCAGGTGATCCTGAATCTGGGCAGCTTTGTGCTGTGGGTGTTTTCTCTGCTGCTGCTGTTTTACACCCATTCCTTCCTGATCCGCCGCCGGAACCGGGAGTTTGCCCTGTATAACGTCCTGGGCATGGGCAAGCGGGACATCGCCCGGATCCTCTGCTGGGAGACCCTGCTCTCCGGCGGCATCTCCCTGGCCGGGGGCCTGGCCCTGGGCATCCTGCTGAGCAAGCTGGCGGAGCTGGGCCTGCTGCGGATGGTGGGCGCGGCCACGGACATGGTGTACCGGGTGTCCGCCGGGGGCCTGCTCCTGACCCTGGGGCTTTACGCCGGCATTTTCCTGCTGATTCTGCTGTCCTCTCTGCTGCGGGTCCGCCGCTCCACCGCCGTGCAGCTGATGCGCAGCCAGGCGGAGGGGGAGAAGCCGCCCCGGGCCAACTGGGCCCTGGCGGTGCTGGGCATCCTGCTGCTGGCCGGGGCCTATTACCTGGCCGTCACCATCCGGGAGCCGCTGGCGGCCCTGACCTGGTTCTTCATCGCCGTGCTGATGGTGATCCTGGCCACCTATCTGCTGTTCATCTCCGGCTCCGTGACCCTGTGCCGCCTGCTGCAAAGGAATCCCCGGTTCTATTACCGGAAGCGGCATTTCGTGTCCGTTTCCTCCCTGGTATACCGCATGAAGCGCAACGGCGCGGGCCTGGCCTCCATCTGCATCCTGGGCACCATGGTGCTGGTGATGCTCTCCTCCACCACCTGCCTGTATTTCGGCGCGGAGGACTCCCTGCACACCCGCTATCCCCGGGATGAAAACATCACCGCCTACTTCCCGGACCGGGCCAGCCAGTCCGGGGACCTGACGTCTCTGCGCACCGCCGTGGCGGACGCCGTCAGCCGCAGCGGTATGTCCGCCGCCAATGTTTGGGAGTACCGCTCCGTGTCCTCGGTGATGACCATCCGGGACGGGGTGCTCTCCCCGAATGAGGGCTTCGGCAATCCCGTGGATGTGACCCTGATCCCCCTGGCGGATTACAACGCCGCCATGGGCACGGACCTGACCCTGCCCCAGGGGCAGGTGTACGTCTGCCGCAGCCGGACCGGCTATCAGGGGACCTCCCTGACCCTTCAGAACGGCCCCACCTGGCAGGTGGCGGGCCTGCTGGATAACTTTTCTCCCTCCGGCAGCGACTCCGCCAGCGTCGTCACCCAGCTGTGGCTCATCGTTCCGGACCTCTCCGCCGCAGACGCCCTGGAGCAGGTGATGAACCGGGCCAATATGGGCGTGTCCCGCACCTGGTACTATGGCTTTGACCTGGACCGCCAGCTTCCCGACGCCGCGGACCCCGTGGCCGAGGCCATCCGCCGCATGGCCCAGGACGGCGGCCTGATGGAAAACGGCGTGCTGGGCGTGGAGTCCCTGGCGGAAAATCGCGGAGATTTCTACGGGTCCTACGGAAGCCTGTTCTTCCTGGGTATCCTCCTCAGCGTGGGCTTCTCCCTGGCGGCGGTGCTGATCATCTATTATAAGCAGATCTCCGAGGGCTACGAGGACCAGGCCCGCTTCGACATCATGCAGAAGGTGGGCATGACCCGCCGGGACATCCGCTCCAGCATCAACAGCCAGCTGCTGCTGGTGTTCTTCCTGCCGCTGCTGCTGGCGGGACTGCACCTGGCCTTTGCCTTCCCCTTTGTCCATAAGCTGCTGCTTCTGTTCAACCTCTGGAACACCCGCCTGCTGGTGGGCACCACCGCCGCCAGCTTCCTGGCCTTCGCGGCGCTGTACACCCTGGTGTACCGGATCACCTCCAACGCCTATTACCACATCGTCAGCGGGGGAGGGGAGCGGTAATGCGCCGGTTTGCCTACCGGGCGGTGCTGTGGTGCGGCGGAGCGGTGACGGTGGCCCTGGCCGCTGCCGCCGCCCTGACCGTGTCCCTCACCGACCGCCTGCTGCACAGGCTGGAGCCATAAAGCATAAAAAGTGACCGTATTCGGAAGAATACGGTCTCTTTTGAGTCTGTTGTAAAAGCCTCGCAGCGTTTGCCGCCCGCAGGCGGCAAATCAATTGTGATCCGTTTTTTGCGGCGGCGTGTACGTCGCAAAAAACACTTTACACGGAGCGCGTGTCGAAGGGGACGACTGCGGCGGCCCGTGAGGCACGAAGCGCGGTGCAGCCTTCTCGAAAAAGCGGCCTGCCGCTTTTTCGAAAGAATTACATCCACATGGCGAAGGGCCGCAGCAGGCCCCCCAGCACCCGGTGCAGCAGGGGGCGGTGCTCCCAGTCGGACCGAGTCACCTGCCAGGACTTTTCCATAATGCCGTCCATGTCCTCCAGCAGGGTCTCCAGGGCCGGCGCGCCGTACAGCAGGGTGCCGCACTCGAAGTGCAGCTGGAAGCTGCGGTAGTCCATGTTCACGGACCCCACAAAGGCCGCCTCCCGGTCCGCCAGAACGGTTTTCCCGTGCAGCAGCCCCGGCGTGAAGCGATAGATCTTCACCCCGTGGTCCAGCAGCTCCCCGAAATAGCTCTCCGCCACCATAAAGGCGAATTTGTGGTCCGGGATCCCCGGCATCATCAGCCGCACGTCCACCCCACTGCCGGCGGCCATGCACAGGGCCTTCTCCATGGACTCGTCAATGGCCAGATAGGGGGAGGTGATATACACCATGTGCTTGGCCCCGCCGATCAGCTGCAAAAACGCGTCCTCGGCGGAGGACACCGGGTTGCTGTCCGGCCCGTCCACAAAGGGCTGCACAAAGCCCTGGCCCGGGGCGTCGCCGTGGGGCCGGTAATAGTCGTACTCCTGGTGCATGGCGCCGCCCATGCGCTCCCACATATAGATGAACTCCCGGGTCAGGGTCCAGGCCCCCTGGCCCTCCAGCCGGATGCCGTCGTCCTTCCAATAGCCGAACCGCTCCATCAGGTTGGCGTATTCGTCGGCAATATTGGCCCCGCCGGTATAGGCGGTGTCCCCGTCGATGCAGGCGATCTTCCGGTGGTCCCGATAGTTGAAGTACAGCCGGTTCACGTAGTGGTGCACCGGGTTGAAGATCAGCACCTCCGCCCCTATGCGCCGCAGCTCCTCCACGGCCTCCTCGGACATGCGCATCATGCTGCCGAAGTCGTCGAACAGCACCTTGATCTCCACGCCCTGTCCGGCCTTCCGCCGGAAAATATCCATCAGCCGGTCCCACAGCTGCCCCTCGGCCATGATGTAAAACTCCATGAAAATGAAGTGCTCCGCCTGCTCCATGCGCTCCAGCAGATCCTCCAGATACGCCTCGCCGGTGGGCAGATACACGGCCCCGGTGCCGGTGTACAGGGGGAAGCCCTGCCGGTCCAGATACGCCGCCAGGCGGCCCCATTCCGGGTGCTCCCGCCGCAGGCGCTCCACCTGCAGGCGGCTGTGCTCCTGCCGGGCGTCGGACTCCCGGGGCCGGGGCAGTTTTTGCAGGTCCAGCCGCTTCTGGGGGTGATCTCCGTTCCACAGCCAGTACAGGATCAGGCCCACCACCGGCACCGTCAGGATCAGCAGGGTCCAGCCCAGCTTGTATGAGCCGCCGCCGGGGCGGCTGTTGATGCGGAAGACGTAGGCCAGGGCCACCAGCTCCAGCAGGGTATAGGCGATGGCCATTCTCTGCCGCAGCAGGTCATTGAGCACCAGCACCAGCGCGATCTGGGCCAGCAGCAGCACCGCCACCAGCACCAGCCGCAGGGCCGCCGATATGCGCCGCTCGGTTTTTTGCTGTACATGTGGTTTCTTCAACGGAAATCCTTCCTCCTTTCCCGCTGTCCCCGCCGTCCATCGGCGGTGTATGGGTATCTAAGGGTGTCTGTTTTGCGGCCCGTTGAGGGCAGCGAGCTCTACAGCCTTGGCTCTCCCTCTGGGAGAGCTGTCGGCGCAGCCGACTGAGAGGGCCTGTAGGGGCGGACGACTCTGTCCGCCCTTATCCTCCGTCACCGCTGGGACGAACGCAGAAGCTCCTGCTGGATGTCCCACAGCTTCCGGGACAGGTCCACCACATACTTGTGGGGGTTGTCGAAACGCTTCACCTCGTCCCACAGGGTGTCCACCTGCTGGCGGCAATAGGCCTGGATCTCCGGCAGGGTGGGGCTGTCATACACCCGCTTGCCCTTCAGGAATACCGGCACCAGCAGCTCCCGGGCGGTGAAATTGTACACGGTTTTCTTCTTCCAGGTGGCCATGGGGTCGAAGATCTCCAGGTCCTGGGTGTCGTCCACCTGCTCGTCGTGCAGGGTAATCAGGTCGGCGATGGCCTTGCCGGTGTCCCGGCCATAGAAGCGGTACACCTTCTTGAAATGGGGAATGGTGATCTTCTCCACGTTTTCGCTGACCTTGATCTTGGGGATGATGTTCCCTTCATCGTCCTCCACTGCCGCCAGCTTGTATACGCCGCCGAACACCGGTTCGGAGCGGGCGGTGATCATCCGCTCGCCAACGCCGAACATGTCGATCTGTGCCCCCTGCATAAACAGGTCCTGGATCAGATACTCGTCCAGGGAGTTGGACACGCTGATCTTGCACTCGGTCCACCCGGCGTCGTCCAGCATCTTCCGGGCCTTCCGGGTCAGGTAGGCCATGTCGCCGGAGTCCAGCCGGATGCCGCACTTGGTGATGCCCTTGGGCTTGAGCACCTCGTTGAAGGCCCGGATGGCGTTGGGAATGCCGGATTTCAGGGTGTTGTAGGTATCCACCAGCAGGGTGGCGTTGGTGGGATAAATTTCGCAGTACGTCTTGAAGGCATCATACTCCGAGTCGAACATCTGCACCCAGGCGTGGGCCATGGTGCCTCCGGCGGGCACACCGTACAGCTGGTCGGAGATGGTGCAGGCGGTTCCGGCACAGCCGCCGATATAGGCCGCCCGCGCGCCGGTGATGGCGGCGTCGGAGCCCTGGGCCCGGCGGGAGCCAAATTCCAGCACCGTCCGGCCTCTGGCGGCCCGGGTGATGCGGTTGGCTTTAGTGGCAATGAGGCTCTGGTGGTTCACGGTCAGCAGGGTGAAGGTCTCAATGAGCTGTGCCTCGATGGCCGGGGCCCGGACCACCACCAGCGGCTCCTTGGGGAACACCGGCGTCCCCTCCGGCACGGCGTAGATGTCGCCGGTGAACCGGAAGTTCGCCAGATATTCCAGAAATTCCTCGCAGAACAGGTTCCGCCCACGGAGATACGCAATGTCCTCCGGGGTGAAGTGCAGGTCCTCGATGTAACGGATCAGCTGTTCCAGACCGGCGGCAATGGCGAAGCCGCCCTTATCCGGCACCCGGCGGAAGAACACGTCAAAATACGTGATCTTGTCCTTGAAGCCGTTTTCAAAGTATCCGTTGCCCATGGTCAGCTCGTAAAAGTCGCAGAGCATGGTCATGTTCAGCTTTTCTCCAATGTTCATCCTCAAATACCTCAAATTTTCATTATACTTGCGGGGTATCTGTCCATTATAGACCGTTTTCGCAACATATGCAATCCGTTATTTTACAATCATTTTACTTTTCCCGGTGAAAATAGTGCTTGGCGCAGAATTCCCGCCGCACCTCCACCTTTCCCTCGTCCGTCAGCCAGTCCACGAAGTTGGCAAAATTCCGCTCCACGATGCTGAACTTGAACTCGTTCCGGGTGCGGACGTTCTCCCGCTGGCAGAAGGCGTAGATCCACTGGTCAAAGGACATGCCGTCCTCCAGGTCCTCCAGAAGCTCCCGGCCCTTGTCATGGATGAAGGCGATGTTCCGGTCGATCAGAGGGCCGATATCCGTCAGCACCTGCTTGTGGGCGATGATGTACGCCGGGCGCCGGAGATTCCGCAGGCTCTCCTTGCTCTCCAGGTCCCGGGCGATGAACATACTGGTGGGGAGCTTGGCGGCGGCGATCTGCTCCTCGTCAATGAGGCAGTCCCCCAGATAGGCAACCCCGTCCGGGGTGACGACGCCGATGTGCCCGGCGGAGTGGCCCGGCAGCTGCAGGATGCCGAACCTGGCCCCGCAGAAGTCCAGATGCTCCGCATCGGCGGGGATGATCACGTCCGCCGGAAAGCACTCCTCCAGCAGATACTCCCGGCTTTTGCCGTAGGTCAGGGCCACATAGTTGGCCCGGTACGCATCGGGATTCACGGAGATGCCCGCCTCGATGATCTGGGCCGCCGCCTGGCAGCCGTACCGCTGCTGCAAGTACCGGACGTTTCCCGTGTGGTCAAAGTGCGCGTGGGAGCAGATGATTCCCCGCAGCCGGAACCCGTTGCCCTCAATGAGGTTCACCAGGGCGCTGCGGTCCAGCCGGGCGTAGCCCGTGTCCATCAGTACAATGTCCGTGTCCGTCAGCTTATATACCGGCATCAGCGCCGTGGCCCCCACCGCCGCATAGGTGTTCCCATAAACGTGGCGCAGCTCCATAGCCCCGCCTCCTTTGTATATATTTTGCATTATGACCCGCTTGTCAAAAAAGCCTCGCAGAGTTTGCCGCCCGCAGGCGGCAAATAAAATGGAATCATTTTTTGCCGGGGCGTGTACCTGGCAAAAAATACTTCTCAGTCTGCAAGTGTGGAATTTGTTCGCTTTCAGCGAACAAATTATGCGCGCGGCAGACTGCAAGCCTTTTATCAAAAAAGGGCTTCGCCCTTTTTTGATAATTCTGTATTATATACTTTTTTCCCGGAAAAAACAACCTGGCAAAAATTTGCGTTTACCCCCTATGCAAAACCAGAAAAATAAGGTAAAATACAACCAAGTATGAATAGGGAGGATTCAGTCAATGGACGAACCGAAGTACAAACGGGTGCTGCTGAAGATCAGCGGCGAGGCTCTGGCCGGCGACAAGCACTTCGGCCTGGATTTCCAGGTCATGGGCCGGGTGGCCGACGTCATCAAGGAGTGCGTGGCCATGGGCGTCCAGGTGGGCGTGGTCATCGGCGGCGGCAACTTCTGGCGGGGCGTGAAAAACGGCGAGGGCCACATTGAGCGCACCCGCGCCGACCATATGGGCATGCTGGCCACCGCCATGAACTGCATGGCCATGGCCGACGTGCTGGAGCAGAAGGGCGTGGACGTCCGGGTCCAGACGGCGCTGGAGATCAAGGAGGTGGCGGAGCCCTACATCCGGGCCCGTGCCGTCCGGCACCTGGAAAAGGGCCGGGTGGTGATCTTCGGCTGCGGCGTGGGCTGCCCCTTCTTCTCCACGGATACCGCCGCCGTGCTTCGCGCCGCCGAGATCGGGGCTGACGTGATCCTGCTGGCCAAGAACATCGACGGGGTGTACGACTGCGACCCCGCCAAGAACGCCAACGCCGTGAAGTTCGACGCCATCACCTATGACGAGGTGCTCAAGCGGCGCCTGGCCGTCATGGACTCCACCGCCACCAGCCTGTCCATGGACAACCACATTCCCGTGCTGGTGTTCGCCCTGAAGGACCCCTACAACATCGTCCGCGCCCTGCGCGGCGAAAAAATCGGAACAATTGTGAAGGAGGCATAACTCATGCTGAAAGACGAGTACAAGGTTTACGAGGAAAAAATGAAAAAGAGCATCGAATCCGTTGCCAACGACTTTGCCGCCGTGCGTGCAGGCCGTGCCAACGCCTCCGTGCTCAACCGCATCCATGTGGACTACTACGGCACCCCCACCCCCATCCAGCAGATCGCGTCCGTTGGCTCTCCCGATCCCCGCACCCTGGTGATCACCCCCTGGGACGCTTCTGCCCTGAAGGCCATCGAAAAGGCCATTCTGGAGTCTGACCTGGGCATCAACCCCCAGAACGACGGCAAGGCCATCCGCCTGAGCTTCCCCCAGCTGACCGAGGAGCGCCGCAAGGACCTGGTCAAGCAGATCCGCAAGTATACCGAGGGCGGCAAGGTGGCCGTGCGCAACATCCGCCGCGACGCCATGGAGAATTTCAAGAAGCAGCAGAAGGCCTCCGAAATCACCGAGGACGAGCTGAAGATGGCGGAAAAGGACCTGCAGAAGCTGACCGACGACAGCTGCAAGGAACTGGACAAGCTCCTGGAAAACAAGGAAAAGGAGCTCCTGTCCGTCTGATGGGCCTGTTTTCCAAGAAAATTCATCATCACGGGGCGGGGCAGGTGGACAAGAGCCGCCTGCCCCGCCACATCGCTATTATTATGGACGGCAACGGTCGTTGGGCGAAGCAGCGGGGTCTGCCTCGCACTGCCGGACATAAAGTAGGGGCCGAGACCTTCCGCAAAATCGCCACCTACTGCAAGGACCTGGGGGTGGAATACCTGACGGTGTACGCTTTCTCCACGGAAAACTGGAGGCGTCCCGCCGACGAGGTCAGCACCATCATGGCCCTGCTCAAGCAGTATATGCTGGAGGCCATCGACTCCATGGAGCGGGACCAGATCCGCCTGCGCTTTCTGGGGGACCTGTCCGCCATTTCGCCGGAGCTGCAGGCCCTGGTGGACCGCACCAATGAGATCTCCACCCACATTCACGGGTTCCAGGCCAACGTCTGCCTGAACTACGGCGGCCGGGACGAGATTCTCCACGCTGCCCGCCGCTTCGCCCGGGACTGCGCCGACGGTACCGCTGACCCGGACAGCCTCACTGAGGCGGGCTTCTCCGGCTATCTCTACTCCGCCGGGATTCCGGACCCGGAGCTCATCATCCGCACCAGCGGCGAGGAGCGCCTGTCGGGCTTCCTGCTGTGGCAGTGCGCCTATTCGGAGTTTTACTTCTGCGACACCCTGTGGCCGGACTTCGACGCCCGGGCCCTGGACAAAGCCATCATCGCCTACCAGAGCCGCGACCGGCGGTTCGGCGGCGTGAAATAGAGAGGATACAAACATGAAACAGAGGATATTGGTGGCTGTGGTGGGCATTCCCGCCCTGCTTGCCGTGCTGTGCATCGCTCCCGCCTGGGCCACGGCCCTGCTGCTGGCGGCCCTGTCCGTTATCGCGGCCCACGAGCTGCTGACGGCGGTGTCCGGCCCGGACAAGGCCCGGCGCTGGACGGTGCTGCCTGCCCTGTGCGGCGTGCTGCTGCTGGGGCGGCAGGTATTTTCCTGGCCGGGCCTGGAGTGGCTGCTGCTGGCGGCGGCTTTGACCCTGCCCCTTTCCGGGGTGCTGACCTACGGAAAGTCTCAGGCCCTGACCTTTACCGACGTCTGCGCCATGGCTGCGGCGGGCTTCGCCATCCCCTGGGCCTTCTCGGGGCTGTACGGCCTGCGGATGCTGGAGGGGGGGTATCTCCTGGTGCTGACGCCCTTGGTGGCGGCCTTCTGCAGCGATGCCCTGGCCCTGTTCACCGGCATGGCCCTGGGCCGTCATAAGCTGGCCCCCCTGGTCAGCCCCCATAAAACCGTGGAGGGTGCGGCAGGCGGCCTGGTGGGCGGCATGGCCGGTATGGCCATTTTCTGCCTGGTGTACCGGGCCATCACCGGTGTGAACCTGGGCCTGCCCCTGTGCGTGGCCCTGGGCCTGCTGGGGGCGCTGCTGGGGGAGCTGGGGGAAGGCGTGTGTATGCTGGGGCCGGTGCGCTTTCACTACGGCTGCCACACCCGGGTGGGAAACCATTGCTTCATGAACTTCAACTTCACCGTCCAGGACGACGCCCTTGTGACCATCGGCGACCACTGCAACTTCGGACCCAACGTGACGATCGTGACGCCCATGCACCCCATGCTGCCCGACGAGCGCCGGGGGATGGTGTGCGACGATGGGGTGGAGCGGTTTTTGTGCTATGCCAAGCCCGTGACCATCGGACACGACTGCTGGTTCGGGGCAAACGTGGTGGTCTGCCCCGGCGTGACCATCGGAGACGGCGCGGTCGTGGCCGCAGGCGCGGTGGTGACAAGAGACGTGCCGGCCGATACCGTGGTGGGCGGCGTCCCGGCAAAATTCATCAAGCGGATCGACCACGCGCAGAGCGCTTCACCAAGCAGCAAGGTGTTGGACCCGCTCAAGCCCTGCCAGTACAGCAAAATGTGAGAGGGAGGCCAGTTATG
>ERZ773115.2939-NODE-2939-length-12500-cov-4.839454_pt1 | contig 12500 bp, 10 predicted proteins | sample MGYA00511116_ERZ773115 | MGnify/ENA primary metagenome ERZ773115 (study PRJEB29015, sample SAMEA2737869) | human gut metagenome | biome: human gut; feature: human-associated habitat; material: faeces | place: China | collected 2012 ... | reverse complement strand
ATACGCACATTGACTCTTGTCGGCTTGGTATCACCGATCTTTATATATTCTCCTGTTTCAAGGATACGCAGTAACTTTGCCTGCAATTCGAAAGCCATCTCTCCTATTTCATCCAGAAAGATCGTTCCGTTATTGGCCTCTTCAAAAAGCCCTTTCTTATCTTTCAACGCACCGGTAAACGAACCTGCCTTATGTCCGAACATCTCGCTTTCGAGCAGTTCTTTGCTGAAAGATGAACAGTTGACTGCTACAAAATTCTGTTTGCTCCGTTTACTACTATAATGTATAGCTTGCGCGAAGACCTCCTTTCCTGTTCCTGTTTCCCCCGTCAGTAATACGGGAACATCTGTCACAGACACCTTCTGCGCCAAAGACACCGACTCTTTCAGCACTTTTGACTCCCCCAGGATAGAATCGAACGAGTACATCTGCCCGACTTTCTTTTCCAGTTTTTCGAGACGGACATTCATTTTTGCTTTCTCTACGGCACGACTAATGAGAGGGATAATCTTGTTATTATCATCTCCTTTCGTTATATAATCAAACGCACCGTTTTTGATAGCCTGCACCCCGTCGGGAATATTGCCGTGAGCAGTAAGAAGAATCACTTCTACATTGGGAGCTATTTTTTTGATATTCAAAACTAGATCCACTCCGTTTCCATCAGGAAGAAAAACATCGCATAAAGCTACGTCGGGCGATTGAATTTCCAGTTGTTTGATGGCAGTTTTGCAATCACCTGCCTGACACACTTCATAGCCCTCAAGTTCCAGCATACGAGCTAAAAGGCTGCGAATCTGGACTTCATCGTCAATAATAAGAATTTTATTCATACAATTTGTCTACATTAAATAGAAGAATGAAAAACAGGGTGCGCAAATATAGTTTTTTTATCTGAATCCATGAACTTTTCTTCCATGCAGTTTGTTATTTCCGTAGGAAACTATTTACACTATAAACAGATGAAAATAATTATTATTGGGGGAGTTGCAGGAGGAGCCACCACTGCTGCCCGAATCAGACGAGTAGATGAAACAGCAGAAATTATCCTTTTGGAAAAAGGAAAGCATATATCGTACGCCAATTGCGGGCTGCCTTATTATATAGGAGGAGTGATTGAAGAACGGGAAAAATTATTTGTACAGACTCCCGAAGCATTCTCGACACGCTTCCGTGTTGATGTCCGCACGGAAAACGAAGTGATTTTTATTGACCGGAAGAAAAAGACAGTCACCGTACGTCAGAGTAGCGAGGATACGTATGAAGAGAGCTACGACAAACTGCTGATATCAACCGGAGCTTCTCCCGTACGGCCGCCATTACCGGGAATCGACTTTCCGGGTATTTTCACGCTAAGAAATGTCACAGATACAGACCGTATCAAAGAATATATCAACAGCCATTCTCCCCGAAAAGCGGTAGTGGTAGGAGCCGGATTTATCGGTCTCGAAATGGCCGAGAACCTGCACGCACAAGGGGCGAAAGTCTCGATTGTGGAAATGGGGAATCAGGTAATGGTTCCTATCGACTTCTCGATGGCTTCGCTCGTGCATCAACACCTGATGGACAAAGGAGTGAACCTGTATTTGGAACAAGCCGTAGCTTCTTTCGAACGGGAAGGGAAAGGACTGAAGGTTACTTTCAAGAACGGACAGTCGATTTCTGCCGATATTGTCATTCTATCTATCGGAGTACGGCCGGAAACCAGTCTGGCCCGGGCTGCCGAGCTAACGATCGGGCCTGTCGGCGGTATTGCCGTGAACGACTATTTACAGACATCCGACGAAGCCATTTATGCTATCGGTGACGCTATCGAATATCGCCATCCAATCACCGGAAAGCCCTGGCTCAACTACCTTGCAGGCCCTGCCAACCGCCAAGGACGCATCGTTGCAGACAATATACTGGGAGCTAAAATTCCATACGAAGGTTCCATCGGCACTTCCATCGCCAAAGTCTTTGATATGACGGTGGCTTCCACCGGCTTGCCCGGCAAACGGCTACGCTTGGAAGGTATCGATTATATGTCGTCTACCATTCATCCCGCTTCTCATGCCGGATACTACCCGGACGCTATGCCGATGAGTATAAAGATTACGTTCGACAAACAAACGGGACGGCTGTACGGAGGACAGATTGTCGGCTATGACGGAGTGGACAAGCGAATTGACGGGCTTGCGCTTGTCATCAAACATCAAGGTACGGTATACGACCTGATGAAAGTAGAACAGGCATACGCTCCTCCATTCTCCTCCGCCAAAGATCCTGTAGCAATAGCCGGATATGTAGCGGAAGATATGATTACGGGTAAAACGAATCCTGTCTACTGGAGGGAGCTGAGAGACATCGAGATGGAGAATAAATTCTTACTGGATGTCCGTACACAGGACGAGTTTGCATTAGGATCATTACCGGGAGCGGTCAATATCCCGTTGGATGAACTCCGGGACCGGATGTCGGAATTGCCGAAAGACCGTATGATTTATACGTTCTGCGCCGTCGGCCTGCGCGGTTATCTCGCTTACCGGATATTGACGCAACACGGATTTGACAAAGTACGTAACCTTTCAGGCGGATTGAAGACTTACCGTGCAGCCACAGCCCCCATCGTTATACACCAGAAGAATGAAGACCAAACAGACGAATCCCCTTCACCGCAAGAGAAGACACTTTCGAGCGAACCGTCAGCCGCACCGGCAATTCCCGTAATAGCTGCAAAAACAATCCGTGTGGATGCGTGCGGACTGCAATGTCCCGGTCCAATACTGAAAATGAAAAAGACGATGGACGGACTGGCTTCCGGCGAGCGGGTAGAGATTACGGCTACCGATCCGGGATTCCCGCGTGATGCTGCCGCATGGTGCAGCTCGACCGGCAATCAGCTCATTTCCAAAGAGGCATCCGGAGGAAAATTTGTTGTTATTATAGAAAAAGGAGAACCAAAAGCGTGCAATATTGTTACTTCTTGTGAGGGCAAAGGAAAAACTTTTATCATGTTCAGTGATGATTTAGATAAAGCTTTAGCTACCTTTGTACTTGCCAACGGTGCGGCAGCCACAGGACAGAAAGTTACAATCTTCTTCACTTTCTGGGGATTGAACGTTATCAAGAAACTGCATAAGCCGGAAACCGAGAAAGATATTTTTGGAAAAATGTTTGGCATGATGTTGCCTTCCAGCTCGAAGAAACTGAAACTTTCAAAGATGAGCATGGGAGGAATAGGCGGAAAAATGATGCGGTATATCATGAATAAGAAAGGTATTGATTCTTTGGAATCACTGCGCCAACAAGCTCTGGAGAACGGGGTGGAATTTATTGCCTGCCAGATGTCGATGGATGTGATGGGAGTGAAACAAGAAGAACTTTTGGACGAAGTGACTATCGGCGGTGTAGCGACTTATATGGAACGGGCCGACAATGCCAACGTTAATCTGTTTATTTAACGGAACGAAATAATAAATATATGCAATGAGAAATATGAAAACAATATGTGCCATACGCGATGTATTCAGAGCTATGACCAATTTTGAGGCTAGCTTTGAGCAAGTCTACCAGATAACGCTGAACGAGGCCATGATTTTGTGCGCTCTCAAGTGCTCTTCGGAAAGAATGACGGCAACAAACCTGTCGAAACAAACAGATTTGAGCCCTTCCCATACATCAAAAATGCTCCGGATACTGGAAGAAAAAGGACTGATCGTCAGAACTTTGGGAAGCGAGGACCGGCGGCAAATGTACTTTACCCTGTCTGCTGCAGGAAGAGAACGGGTTTGTGACATGGAAATACAGAAGGTGGAAATCCCCGAATTACTGAAACCTCTGTTCAAAGACGCAGAATCTTAAACGGTTCTCTGCAAAGCTATAAAGAGAGTTCAAAACGCGGATTAACATGAATTAATCCGCGTTTTATTATTCATTATGACACACTCTCTTCTTTATTACAGACACAGAAAGAAAAATGTTAATTTTCCGGCAAAATAATTCTTCGTGCGAACCTTTTTATTTCTTTGTTGTTGTTTGTAACAAAAGCCCCAAGGTACCAGGGCCTGATTTTTATATAACCTAAACATTATAAAGATATGAAGAAATTAATTCCTATTTTATTGGCGGTCTTTGCACTCGCATCCTGCGAAAAAGACCCGGACATGGGTAAGCTGGATAACAACTATCTGGTATACACTAACTACGACAAGAAAGCTGACTTCAAAGTTCCTACATTCTATCTGGCAGATCAAATTCTGGTAATCAACGACAGTAAAGAACCGGAATATCTCGAAGGAGAAGGCGCTGAACAAATTCTGGCTGCTTACACGGAAAACATGGAAGCCAGAGGCTATACAGCCGCTGATACCAAAGAAAATGCTGATCTTGGTATCCAAGTAAGCTACATCGAAAGTACTTATTATTTCACCAGCTACAATCAGCCCGAATGGTGGTGGGGCTATCCCGGCTATTGGGGACCCGGTTACTGGGGCGGAAACTGGGGTGGCGGATGGTACTATCCGTACGCTGTGACTTACAGTTATAGCACCAACTCATTCCTGACGGAAATGGTGGACTTGAACGCCGACCAAGGTGAAAAAGCCAAACTCCCTGTTGTATGGACCAGTTATCTGACCGGATTTGAAACAGGTTCGAGCGCTGTCAACCGTACTCTTGCAGTAGAAGCTGTCAATCAGTCATTCACTCAGTCACCTTATCTTACTAACAAATAAACAACTACAACTGTTATGAAAACAAGAAAAAATATATACTTCAAGGTAGTAGCCTTGGCGGCTATTGCCATCGCCTTCGCCATGCCGGCTAAGGCACAGCTATCAGACAACGGATATGCTAATATCGACTGGCAGTTTAATGTTCCCCTCGGCAATCATTTTGCCGACAAGTCCAGTGGTTGGGGTATGAACTTTGAAGGTGGTTATTTCGTGACTCCTAATATCGGTTTAGGTCTTTTCCTAAACTACCATACGAACCACGAATATGTAGGCCGTGAAACCTTCCAACTGGGAGCCGGTGAGGTAACTACCGACCAGCAACACACCATGTTCCAATTGCCTTTCGGTGCTGCTGCCCGTTACCAATGGAATCGCGGTGGATCCGTACAACCATACGTCAGCGCTAAACTAGGTGCCGAGTATGCTAAAATCCGTTCCAACTTCAATATGCTCGAAGCAAGAGAAAACAGTTGGGGCTTCTACGCTTCTCCTGAAATCGGTATCAACGTATTTCCTTGGGTATACGGACCGGGACTACACTTCGCTCTCTACTACAGCTATGGTACCAACAAGGCTGATGTACTGCATTACAGTGTAGACGGACTGAACAACTTCGGTTTTCGACTGGGTGTATCATTCTAAGGCTAAACTCTATCAGAATTACGTTAATAAAAAGAATGCCTCTCTGCTTCCACGAGCAGAGGGGCATTCCATTTTATAGCTTGCCGGAAAAGGAGGGATTACTTTTTCTTCATCGCATCATAAATCGCTTCCTGTATCCTTTCACGAATGTGCAATTGATTCAATTTACGGTTGGTCGCGTCCGGATAAACCCGGTTACTCAAAAAGACATAGACCAACTCATTCACAGGGTCCACCCAAGCACAGGTCCCGGTAAACCCAGTATGACCATACACTTCGGCAGGCACACCGGGAGCACAGTTCCCTTTCTTCGAATCAGTCATATCCGGTTTGTCGAATCCCAAACCGCGTCGGCTTATCTTTGAAACTTCTGTAGTAAACAGTTGACAGGTTTCCTTACTCAGATAACGCTGCCCGTCCAACTCCCCTCCATTCAATAACATCTGATAGATACGGGCAACCTCATGAGCTGTGGAAAAAAGTCCGGCATTCCCACCCAATCCACCAAAGAAAGCAGAAGCCTCATCATGAACAAAGCCTTGCAAAGTCTCTTTTCGCAAGAAACGATCTTTATTGGAAGGCACAATCTCCGATTTGGCAAAGCGGCGTAAAGGCAAATAACCCGTGCGCTCCAACCCCATCGGTCCGTAAAATTCACGTTGCAGATAGGCTTCCATCGGCATTTCCGCCAACTGTTCCACCAGCATTCCCAACAGAATAAATCCGATGTCACTATATACATAGCGTTTCTGTCTCAATGGAGTTTCCGCAATTTTCTCTTCTATCACTTTCCTGAATGAACGGTTCAGCCATATACTATCACAGATTTGAACGGTATAATCCCCGGTCCCGACAGACGAGATATATTCTTTTTTAAACTTAAAATCCGGATTCGCCCATGTGGTCGTACCAATCCGTAACAGATGTTTCGCATCCCTACGCGCACTGAATAATCGTCCGTCGTAACTATCCTTGTCTATCACTTCCTGATAGAACGGTATCCAAGATGGCAAACCGGACTGGTGAAGCAGGATTTCCTGAATAGTGATATCTTTCTTGTCTGTACGTTGCAGGAACGGTAAATAATCCGAAATCTTATCGGTAAGGCTGAAACGTCCTTTATCGTAAAGTTTCATAATAGCCAGCAGAGTTCCCGTAGTTTTGGATAAAGAGGCCAAATCGTAAATATCCGTAGATTCAACACGAGGACTGCCCTTTCCCGCATACGTACCGAACGCTTTATCATACATGATATGCCCGTTTCTCAAAACAACTATCTGGCAACCGGGATAGGCTCCCTGCTGAATGCCGTCCAGTGCAATGGCGTCAATCTTTTTCAGAAGAACGGACGAAAGACCATGCTCCTCCGGGATGAAATGTAAAGGCGTTCTCGGTGTAATGGTCACTCCCGCCCCTGTGGGAAACAATCCGCCTATACTTGCCGACAACCTTCCGTCCGCCGTGGCTTTGGCATATAAGATATCAGCCACCTGCCGCTGCACGTCACCATTATGGCTATGCCCCAATATCACGGCTGATGCGCGGGACACCGCACGTTGAATCTGCAACATCATTTTGCCGGGTGTAAAGAACAGATAGATAGCCGGGCTTTTAGGAACAAACTTGGCAAAGAAAGGCTGATAAGCCCCCAATCGTTGTTCACTGACCGCTACCACAATCCGTTTATAAGCAGCCAACGAATCACGCAACTTCTGATTTTCCTGTTCAGTCTGATTGGCACGAAGACGGAAACGGACCAATGAAGTATAACGGGACATCTGACTCGCCAGCGCATTCGTCTCACCCGGTTTTCCAACTTCGAGCAATGCAATCTTCTGTTCCTTGTCCGCGTGCAACGGTAAAATATGGTTCTTATTGTTCAGCACAGTAATCGCCGCCCAATTCAACCGACGGATTAAATCACGTGTCTGAGGAGTGTTAATACGCTGTTCTAAACCGGATACTTGCACAAACGGCTTTTTCTTTAATCCCAGTGCATATTTATAAGTCAGCACCTTACGGCATTTACTCTCAATATCCTCCCGGCTCAACTCCCCTTTTTCAATGGCTTCCAATACGGCGGATATCTCCGCTTTCAGATTACGGGGAGCCAGCACCATATCATTTCCCGCTTTCAATGCTTGCAAACTGACACTTCCATTCCCCGACACCCCTTTCATGGCAAGCGCATCTGTAAATATCAGCCCTCTAAAAGCCAATTCGTCCGTCAGCAAATCATACACTACATTGCGAGACAATGACGATGGGAGTCCGCCCACCGGTTCTATGATGGGCACTTGCAAATGGCCGACCATCATACCGCCCAATCCTGCCCGGATCGCTCTTTTAAAAGGATAAAGTTCTACACTGTCCAACCGCTCGCGAGTGAAAGGAAGCACAGGCAACGCCTTATGCGAATCAATATCCGTATCTCCATGACCGGGAAAATGCTTGCATACAGACAGTACTCCTCCTTCTTCCAGGCCGGATGCGTAGGCGATAACCTTATCTGCCACCTGTATCGGATTTTCTCCGAAAGAACGGGTATTAATCACCGGATTCTTCGGATTGATATTCACATCCGCCACCGGAGCAAAATTAACCTGAGCCCCAATCTGTTTGCACTGGCGGGCTACTTCACGCCCATACGCATGAATCAACCGATTGTCCTGAATACAGCCCAGCACCATATTTCTCGGGAAAACAGGTGTGCCACGCAAACGCATTGCCAGCCCCCATTCTCCATCGAAAGTAATCATAACAGGTACTTTGGCTTGCCGCTGCGCCCGATTCGTCAAGTTGACCTGGTTCTGCAGTTTTCCACCGGAAAAAAGAAGTCCCCCCACTTTATAAGTATCAACGGCTTCACGCAGCAATTCCAGATTTCGTTTGGTATCCACAGGAGCGATGGTATAGATAAATAACTGCCCGACTTTTTCTTTGAAGGAAAGCCTATCCATTACCGAGTCTACCCAATGGCGGCAGTCCTTATCCTGAAGAGCCTTATATACCAACTGCGGTTCAACGGCAGCAGCATTTTGAGCCGAACCCGTTACCGGTCCGGCTGAAATAAGAAATAAAAACGCTAAGATTGAGGAAAGTTTCTTCATTTATGTTCCAAAGTCAAATCAAGACGGCCTACACGCACACCACTCTTCCCCGTATGCATGACAGCCACTTCTTCTCCATCCATGTTCAAATATGTTTTCGGGCCTTTCATAAAGGTGTGCGAATGCCCGCCCAAAATCACATCGATATTACGTGTATTCGCCACCAGGCGTTCGTCCATCTGAATTCCCAAATGCGACAGACATACCACAACATCACATCCTTTTTCTTTCAGCAAAGCAGCCACTTCATTCGATACACCGACCGGGTCCTCATAAACTATTCCTTCACATTTATTAGCCTGAATCAGTCCTTCCGGTTCCGCTCCCAGACCGAAGACACCTATTTTCAAACCATATTTCTCTAAAATAACGTATGGCTTTACAATATCTTTCAATACCGTAGCTTCCAAATTATAATTGGCACAGACTACCGGAAACTTTGCCATCTTGAAAATACGGGCCATGTTATCCACATCGAAATCAAACTCATGATTGCCGATAGTCATCGCGTCATAGCCCATTTCGTTCATCAACTTAATTTCCACTTCCCCCTGAAACATATTATAATAGGGAGTCCCCTGCGAAATATCCCCGCAATCGAACAACAATACATTGTCGTGCTCTTTGCGGAACTGTTCAAGGAAAGTAGCCCGGCGGACAAATCCTCCTTCATTATAATTGCGGTCACCTTTCTGATTGACCGGTTCAATACGACTATGCACATCGCTAGTCTGTAAAAGTATAAGTTCTTTAGTATCCTGCGCAAATAGGGAAAAGGCAAAGCTTACTACCAAGCACAGCAGAAATGATATCTGAATTCTTCTCATATCCAACATTTTTAGGTTCTCCTTTTTTATTTTATAGAAATACGTCCATCCAGTCTGGAGGTAATCAGCTTACCTTCGGCAGTCTGCTTCCGCACATATTCAAGAAACAGGCCGCGCAAAGTAGCGTTCTCCGGACATACACGTTTCTCCGCTTGCAGAAGAGCGTCCATCCGCCCGTTTCCATCCGCCAGATAATCGATGGTAGCTACTGTATAAGATTGGTCATCCTTTACCGGTTGTCCGCCAATGGTTACATTCAGCAGTTCGCCTTCCTTACTGATTTCCATACGAATGCCGCTCACTCCTTCTCCATGCAAGGAAGCGATAGCCTTAAAAAGACGTTTCATGTCCGTCCCCTTCATTGTCAACACACAAAGCGAATTCTCGAAAGGAAGGATTTCGAAGATTTCGCCAACGGTGATATCTCCCTTCGGCAGGATATTGCGCAATCCTCCCATATTTACCAATCCCATATCGGCAGGTTTACCCAATACCCGAACCGCCGCCTGCTGCAACACACTTGCCACAAGATTGGAAAGGAGGCTTTCCGGATTCCCTTTATCCATTATCATTTTACTGGTGCCAATGACTTCATACATCATCGCATCTACTTTGTCCTTATAGGGCTTCAATATCTCAGCAGCTCTTTTGTCGGGATTCGCATCCCAGACCGAATCGATCGTAATCATACTGCCTTTTACTCCAACCACTTCGTAGTTAGCCGTGGTTTCCCGTGCCGAGCGACAGGACGTAAAGAGGAAACCTCCCGCCAACACAGCTACAATCAGATACTTTACATAAGTCTGTTTCATGTTCGCTATTTTTAGATATGCTACAAATATACGAAAACATTTGGCTATCTGACAAATAATTCGTTACTTTGCACCGCTTTCGCGCAATCGCTGTCAAGAGAAGAGATACTTGGTATGTTGCGTTGTAACGATGAAACAATTTAATAATAACAACAATGGATTTAATTAAAATTGCAGAAGAAGCATTTGCTACCGGAAAACAGCACCCGAGCTTCAAAGCAGGAGACACTGTAACAGTAGCATATCGTATTATCGAGGGTAACAAAGAACGTGTACAGTTGTACCGTGGTGTTGTTATCAAAATCGCCGGTCACGGAGACAAGAAACGTTTTACTGTACGTAAAATGTCAGGAACTATAGGCGTAGAAAGAATTTTCCCAATCGAATCACCGGCTATCGATAGCATCGAAGTGAACAAGGTAGGTAAAGTTCGTCGCGCTAAATTGTATTACCTGCGTGCTCTTACCGGTAAGAAAGCTAGAATCAAAGAAAAAAGAGTTAACAACTAAGATTAACTTTAAGATTCGAGATAAAAAAGGAGGTGTGTCAAAATGGAGGGCACTGAAAAAGTTTCCTTGCAGCTTTTTAAAGAATTAAATCTGCACATAGCCTGTATATTATTTGGCTATGTGCAGATTTTTTGTACCTTAATGCCATAATATTTAAGGTCCATGCTATCACAACAACAAGAACTTCCGCTCAGTGAATATAGTTCACTCTACGATATAGTTGTCCCCCAAGACAATCTTCTTCGCCGCATTAATGATCTTGTAGATTTCACTTTTGTCTATCAGGAACTTGCCAATAAGTATTGCAAGGATAATGGTCGAACAGCAGAATCCCCTATTCGCATGTTCAAGTATCTTCTGCTGAAGACCATATACGATATTTCCGACGTAGATGTCGTAGAGCGTTCCCGTTATGATATGTCCTTTAAGTATTTCCTTGGTATGGCTCCAGAGGAAGACGTTATTAATGCCAGCAGTCTTTGTAAGTTCCGCAAGTTACGGCTGGAAGACATGGATCTTATGAACCTGCTAATCCAGAAGAGCGTAGAAATAGCGATAGAGAAAGGCATCATAAAATCAAGGACTATTATTGTAGATGCTACTCATACAGAAGCCAGGTCTAACCCGTACTCCCCGATAGAGATTCTGCGACTCCGTTCAAAGCAACTCCGTAAGGTACTTTATGCCATGGATGATAATATCACGCAAACCCTGCCGTCTAAGAATAAAGAGGATGATCTTGCGCATGAGTTGGATTATACCAAAGACCTTCTGAAACTTATCACTTCAGATGCCAGTCTTTCAGAAGTGCCTGCAGTAAAGCAGCGACTTAACATGCTCAAGGAAACGCTTTCAGATATAGAGGATCACTATACGACCTCAAAGGATGCAGATGCCCGCATTGGTCATAAAACAGAGGACAGTTCGTTTTTCGGATATAAGACTCACATTGCAATGAGTGATGAGCGTATCATAACAGCCGCAACTGTTACTTCTGGTGAAAAGGGCGATGGGCCTCAGTTGAAAGAGCTTGTGGAGCAAAGCAGAAAAAACGGAATGGAAGTGAACACTGTCATTGGTGATACCGCATACTCCGGATCGGAAAACCTTAGACTGGCAGAAGATGAAGAGAAGGGATTTACTTTGGTATCAAAATTACATTCGGCCATAAGTCATGGACTCAGGAAAGATGAAGACAAGTTTGATTATAACAAGGATGCAGGCATGTTTGTTTGTCCTGCCGGTCATATGGCAATCAGAAAAGCAAGGCAGGGGAAAAGGGATGGGAAATGGAATCAATCCATGACTTATTTCTTTGATATAGAGAAATGCAAGACTTGTTCACGAAGAGAAGGATGCTACAAGGAGGGGGCTAAAAGCAAGACCTATAGTATACCTATCAGGAATGAAGAACAGAAAAGGCAGCTTGGATTCCAGAAATCACAAGAATTTAAAGATATAGCTCGTCAAAGATACAAGATTGAGGCAAAGAATGCAGAATTAAAGCAGGTATACGGTTATGATAAGGCACTGTCGTATGGGCTGGATGGTATGCAGATGCAAGGTGCTATGACCATCTTTGCCGCAAATATCAAGAGAATATTGAAACTAAGCTAAAAACACTTATAAAAATTACCCACGTATAATATGATGGCCTTACTGACTATACAAGGCCGAATATAAACTCCTATCAAGATATATAAAAGCAGATTGCAAAACCGATATAAAGGCTAATACAATCTGCTTTCGTCTTTTTAAAGATTGGGATTAAATCTTAAGAGGATACCTTTTTCAGTGCCCTCGTCAAAATGCGCACCTTCTTTTTTTTAAGCACAAAGCCCCGACTTTCACAAGCTGGGGCTTTGTTATTACCTAAAGATTTTGT
>ERZ773115.2930-NODE-2930-length-12546-cov-12.448563_pt1 | contig 12546 bp, 7 predicted proteins | sample MGYA00511116_ERZ773115 | MGnify/ENA primary metagenome ERZ773115 (study PRJEB29015, sample SAMEA2737869) | human gut metagenome | biome: human gut; feature: human-associated habitat; material: faeces | place: China | collected 2012 ... | reverse complement strand
TTTTGGAAGAACTATTTCAGATGTTCAACCTCTCCCGTCCGCAGGATTTTGAGGGGCACAGCCTGTCGGTCAGCGATGTGATTGCACTCAAACGCAATGGCGAGGTGTCTGTGCATTATGTGGACAGCATCGGCTTCAAAGATTTACAGGGGTTTCTGGACAAGCAGCCGGAACGCCCTTCGGTGCTGATGAATCTCAAGGAAAAGTGCGATGCCCCGGAGTGTAACCCAACTGGAAGCCGGAAAGCGAGGACTGAACATGAACTTTGACCATGAAGAACTCATGCTGATGATGCTTTACAACACCGGCACCCGACTGGGGCTTATCCACGAACTGCGGCTCATGCAGTGCTACCTGATGCCCGATGAGACCGCCCTGCGGGAGTTGTCGGAAGGTGTTATCGAGAAGCTGAAACTGCTGACCGATGCCGAGTTTGCCGAACTGGAATTTCCCCCGGACTGACTTTCGCCGCCTGCGGGCGGCGTACATAGGCTCTTTTACAATGGGATTCGGTGTGGTATACTGAACTCGACAAATCGAAGTTTGTTGGGGATGCAAAAATGAAGAAATATGCTATGCCGATCATTATGCTGGCTGTATTCGAAACGGTCGCAATTACCTTATGGCTGACAAAGAACAATCTGTTCTATCTGTTCAATTTCAGCTACATTGGTCTGTCCATTTCACTTGGTGTTTTTTTGTATATTAAAAAATATAAGTACGCAAGGCGCATTGTTCAACTTCTTGTCGGTCTGTACATGCTTGTCTATCTTGGGTTGATATGTAACGAAAATATGCAGATCGAGGGATTCTGGTATTATCTGTTCACAGGCGTGTTTGAGGCTGCAACAATACATTATGCCGTAGCCAAAATATTCGGACCGCTGATATTTGGACGCGGATGGTGCGGATATGCCTGCTGGACAGCTATGGTGCTGGATTTTCTGCCCTACAAAGTGCCAAAAGAGCCGCGAAGAAAAATAGGATGGATCAGGTATATCACCTTTGCGGCTTCGCTGATCTTTGTTGCAGCATTGTTCCTTGCTCATGTGGGGAGCCTAGAGAGAATCATGTTCTGGGCATTTATCATTGGTAACATTCTCTATTATACGGCAGGAATTATCCTTGCATTTTTCTTCAAGGATAACCGGGCATTCTGCAAGTACATCTGTCCGATTACTGTTTTTCTGAAGCCGATGAGTTATTATTCTCTGATTCGTCTGAAATGCGATAAGGAGAAATGTGTCTCCTGTGGGAAATGCAAACGTGTTTGCCCGATGAATGTTGATGTGACAGATAATTCAAGGAAACGTAAAAACGGTACAGAATGCATCCTATGCATGGAGTGCGTAAAGAACTGTCCCAAAGACGCATTATGACAACTTCCAGTTTGTGGGGAAGGAACACCTATATGTCAAAACCCAAAATCGCCTTTATCTGTGTCCATAATTCCTGCCGCAGCCAGATTGCCGAAGCCTTTGGCAAGGTACTGGCCGCAGATGTGTTTGAAAGCTACTCGGCTGGAACCGAAACCAAACCGCAGATCAATCAGGATGCTGTGCGCCTGATGAAAGAACTATATGGCATCGACATGGAAAAGACACAGTATTCCAAGCTGATCTCTGCAATTCCAAAGCCGGATATCGCTATTTCCATGGGCTGCAATGTCAGCTGCCCGTTCATTGGCAGATCTTTTGATGAGAATTGGGGTCTGGATGACCCTACTGGAAAAAGCGATGATGAATTCAAAGCAGTCATAGAGCAGATTCGTCAGAACGTTCTTGCTTTGAAATCGAAACTTTGCGGTTCCAGTTTTTGAAATCCTCAAAAGTGAGGTCTTGATAGAACGCTTCGATTCATGCTATACTAAAACCAATTTTAATTCCATAAGCGAGTGACCTGAAAAGGCCGCTCGCTTTTTTGTTTACAACGAGATTGAAGGGAGGAACGCTATGCCAAGCAAAACCGAAGAATATCTCGCCCTTGCCCAGCGCACGGCGAACGGCTTGACCCGGTATTGGGAAAGCTGGACGGACTACCTGACCACCGCATCCCGACTGTACAAGTATCCCTTTGCGGACCAGTTGATGATCTACGCCCAGCGCCCGGATGCCACTGCCTGCGCCGACTATGATGTTTGGAACAGCCGGATGAACCGCTATGTGCGCCGGGGTGCCAAGGGCATCGCCCTGCTGGACGAATCCAGCGGATTTCCCCGACTGCACTACGTTTTCGATGTGTCGGACACCGGGGTGCGCCGCAATTCCCGTGACCCGGAGGTGTGGCAGTACAACGATGACCTGAAACAGCCGGTTTCGGAAATGCTCGCCGCCACCTATGGCATCAGCGGAGAGCGTGTCAGCCAGCAGCTTGCGGACGTTGCAGGGAAACTGGTGGCAGATTACTGGGACAACAACGGCGGGGACATCCGCGCCATCGTTGACGGTTCGCTGCTGATGGATTATGATGAAGCCGGGGTGGAGATGCAGTTCAAGTCCGCCGCCGCCATCAGCGTCACCTACACGCTACTGGAACGCTGTGGCTTTGAGCCTGCCGGGTGGTTCGACAAGGAAGATTTTCGAGCCATCCACGAGTTTTCCACCCCGGATGCCGTCTTTGCCCTCGGCGCAGCCGTCAGCGACATGAGCCGGGAGGTCTTACGCCAAATTGAGCGCACCGTAAAAACCACCATTCGCCGCCGAAACAATGAAAGGAGCCAGCATGAATATGAGCAGCAATCTGAGTTACACGCAGACCGGGGATTATCTTCTCCCGAACCTGACCCTGCATCAGCCGAAGAACCCGCTGGGCAAGTACGGCAGGATGCGCCTGAACTTTCTGAAGCAGCAGCATCCGGTACTGTACAACACGATGCTCCTGTCGGGGAGCCTGTACCCGCACCTGATGGAGGTGGAGCAGACGGCAGAGAACCGGATGCAGCAGACCATGGCGCAGCTTCTGAAACAGAACCCGGCCCCGGACAAGGAGCAGAATCAGATGGCATGGGTGCAGCACATGAACAGTCTGAAAGCACAGGCCGAGGAACTGGTACTGACGGAACTGATTTACAGCTGAGTTTCTTCGATGCCCACATCCCTACCGAAGCTGAACAAATCGAAACCATCGACCAAGCGGAAAGCGAAAAAACGCCCTCCGCTTTTTCGTTATCTCAAGCTGAAATTGAGAACGAACTGCGGCGGCACGGTTCGGGATTTACGGGCGGCAAGCAGCGCATTATGGCGCTGTACCAGACCCAGCCTGACCGCAAACTCCGTGCCAAAGCACTGGCAAAGGAGTACGGCATCGGTGGGCACTCCCACGATTTTTTGGACGGCAGTCGAGGCTTCGTCAACCACGACGGGAGAGGACTGGAATTTGACCATTACCCCGAACACAAGAAATTCACGTTAAGCTGGACGCAGGTGGAAAAGTATATCGACCTGATGATCCAGTCCGACCGCTACCTGACCGACAAGGAAAAGGAGCATTACACGCCCCCTGCGCCTGTCAATGCAAAGCCGGATGGTGCCCTAGATCGTGCCAAAAACCTGATTCGGGAGTTTTGTCAGGAGGAGTACGACTCCGAGCCGGACTTTTCTGATTTGTCCAAGATCGGCATTGCCTACACCAACGCCACCGATGAGGATATCCCCATTCAAGTTAATGTGGATTTGGTGGGATACCGTGTGGAGCGGTATCTGGGCGAAGTGCTGATCGACGAGCGGCAGTACGAAAGTCTGGAAGATCTGACCGAAACTGAACTGGAAGCTCTGGATTTCTCGGAATTGGTCAGTGTCACGGATGAAGAACTGGAGCACTACCACAGCAAGGCGGAGGAACGCCCGGCATTGCTGCCGCTGGATGCCGCCGCCGAGTACAACGCCCTGAAAGAGCAGCACCCGGATGCGCTGGTAGGCTTTGAGCAGAACGGACAGTTTGAGTTTTACGGCGAGGATGCCCGGAAGGTCTGCGAACTTGTGGGTGGTAAGCTACTGGAAAAGGAAACGGAATTGGGCACCGTTCCGGTCACTGGTTTCCCCACCGACCAGTGGGCATACCGTGCCAAGCAGCTGTGGCAGTGCGGCGAGAACGTCTATCTTGCCGGGCTGAACGAGGACGGCACCCACCACCAGACCAAGTATCTGCGCCGGGAGGATTATCTGCCGCTGGGCACTACCGTCCACATGGAAGGGCGAGCCTTCCGGGTGGATAACGTCAACTTCGATAAGGGCAGCGTTACCCTGCAGGATGTGGCACTGGCAGAAATGCGGATGCCAGTTTTCCGGGAGGAACCGCTGGCTCTTGTCCGGGAGTTGTACGAGGAGCAGGATATGATGGGACACCCTCTGCCCGATTACAAGGTCGGTGACAATGCTATCGTTGACCTTCCTACCCGAACCATCGAGGGGAAAATTGGCTATGTAGGTGAAACGGATGTTCGCATCGACACCAGTGCGCAGGGGCAGTCATGGGATAACGAAGTTATCAACAAACGACAATTCGAGGATGGCTTGCGGCAGAATGAACAGGTTACTACGCAGCCAGATGATACTGTAAAAACGGTTGCCATATACCCTGCTGAAGAAAACCGTATGCCTTATGATATTGTGATCCAGACGATTGGCTCAAAATCACCTGCTCTGGATGCAGTTGAACCGGAACGATCCACACTTGAACTTGCCGGGAACTTCCACATCACGGATGATGATTTGGGTGTCGGAGGCCCCAAACAGAAATTCGCCCGGAACATCGAAGCCATCCGTACCCTGTTCAAGCTGGAAGAGGAGCACCGGGGTGCCACCGCTGAGGAGCAGCAGGTGCTTTCGCAGTATGTGGGCTGGGGCGGTCTGGCAGACGCTTTTGACCCCGGCAAAGATAATTGGGCAAAGGAATACGCCGAACTGAAAGGACTGCTTTCCGAGGATGAGTACGCCGCCGCCCGCAGCTCTGTTTTGAACGCTCACTATACCAGCCCCACCGTCATCCGTGGCATCTACGATGCCGTGGAACGCATGGGATTCCGCAGCGGTAACATCTTGGAGCCGTCCATGGGCGTGGGCAACTTCTTCGGAATGCTGCCGGACACCATGCAGGATAGCCGTCTGTACGGCGTGGAACTGGACAGCATCACCGGGCGCATTGCCAAGATGCTGTATCCGCAGGCTGACATTACCGTGGCGGGCTTTGAGACCACCGACCGCCGTGATTTCTACGATTTGGCAGTGGGTAACGTACCCTTTGGTCAGTACAAGGTCAACGATAAGGCGTACAACAAGCTGGGATTCAGCATCCACAATTATTTCTTTGCGAAAGCCATCGACCAAGTGCGTCCGGGCGGTGTGGTGGCGTTTGTTACCAGTCGTTACACGCTGGACAGTAAAGATTCTTCTGCCCGCAAGCACATGGCAGAACGAGCCGATTTGCTGGGGGCCATCCGTCTGCCCAACAATGCGTTTAAGGCAAATGCAGGCACGGATGTTGTCAGCGATATTATCTTTTTGCAGAAGCGTGACCGCCCTGCGGATATTGAACCTGCATGGGTGCAGCTGGGAAAGACGGCAGACGGCATCGCTATCAACAGCTACTTTGCGGACCACCCGGAGATGGTGCTGGGAAATTTGGAACTGGAAAGCACCCAATATGGTCACGACCTGACCGTTGTACCCATCGAGGGCACCAGCCTTGCAGACCAGCTTGCCGAGGCGGTGCAGCACATCGAGGGCAATTACACTGCGGTGGAGATTGCTGCCCCGGACGTCGCAGATGCGGAAGCACAGCGCAAAACGCTGCCCGCAGACCCGACTGTGAAGAATTTTAGCTATACGCTTGTTGATGGCGAGATCTACTACCGAGAGAACTCTATCATGACGCAGATCGAACTGTCCGACAACGCCAAAGGCCGTGTAGCTGGTATGGTGGAGTTGCGGCAGATCGTCAACGAACTGATTGACCAGCAGCTGAACGACTTCCCGGACGAGGACATTAAGGCATCGCAAGCAAAATTGAACGCCGCCTACGATGCCTTTACTGCAAAATACGGGCTGATCAACGACAAGAAAAATGCCCGCCTGTTCGATGATGACAGTTCCTACTATCTGCTCTGCTCACTGGAGAATCTGGACGAGAATAAAAATCTTAAGTCCAAGGCAGATATGTTCACCAAGCGGACGATTCGGCCAGAGCGTGTTGTCACCAGCGTGGATACCCCCAGCGAAGCACTGGCGGTGTCCATTGGCGAGCATGGCAAGGTTGACCTGCCCTACATGGCCGACCTGCTGGGTACTCCCGGCAACTACGAGCGCATCACCACTGAACTGTCCGGTGTGATTTTCAAAGATCCTGCCGCCGATGTAGACGACCCGGAAGCCGGCTGGCAACCTGCGGACGAGTATCTTTCCGGCAATGTGCGGAATAAACTGCGCATGGCTCAGCTTGCCGCTGAAAGCCACCCGGAGTTCAAGATCAATGTGGAGGCTTTGACCAAAGCGCAGCCGAAGGACCTTGAAGCATCAGAAATCGACATCCGACTGGGTGCCACATGGCTGAATCCCGCCATTGTGCAGCAGTTTATGATGGAGACTTTTCAGCCGCCCTACCGCATCCGCTATAACAACCTGATCCAAGTCCGCTACTCTCCATTTACGTCCGAATGGCGCATCGGCAACAAATCTGCCGCCGGAATGTATGATATCATGTCCACCGAAACCTACGGCACCCACCGGGCCAACGCCTACAAGATTTTGGAGGACACCTTGAATTTGCGGGACTGCCGCATTTATGATACCATTGAGGAGGACGGTAAAGAGCGGCGTGTCCTGAACCAAAAGGAGACGATGCTTGCCCAGCAGAAGCAGCAGGCCATCAAGGATACCTTTGCAGGCTGGGTTTGGCAAGACCCGCAGCGGCGGAATCTGCTGGTGAAGCAGTATAACGAATTGTTCAATAGTACCCGGCCCCGCGAGTATGACGGAAGCCATATCCATTTTGTCGGTATGAACCCGGAGATCAATCTGCGGGAACATCAGCGCAATGCAGTTGCTCATGTGCTTTATGGTGGGAACACCCTGCTCGCCCACGAGGTGGGTGCCGGCAAAAGTTTTGAGATGGCAGCTTCGGCAATGGAATCTAAGCGTTTGGGCCTGTGTCAGAAAAGCCTGTTCGTGGTACCCAACCATCTGACCGAGCAGTGGGCCAGCGAGTTCCTGCGGCTATACCCCAATGCAAAGCTGCTCGTTACCAGCAAGAAAGACTTTGAACCCGCCAATCGAAAGCGTTTTTGCGCCCGCATCGCAACCGGCGACTACGATGCCGTCATTATCGGCCACTCGCAGTTTGAGAAAATCCCTCTTTCTGCGGAACGGCAGGCACGGATCATCGAAGATCAGATCGAGGAAATCGAAAATGCCATTGCAGAGGCCAAAGAACAGTCCGGTGAGCATTTTACCGTGAAACAGATGGAAAAGACACGGAAAACACTGGAGGTGAAACTGAAAAAGCTACAGTCCACCGACCGCAAGGATGATGTGGTCACATTTGAACAATTAGGCGTAGATAGGTTATTTGTGGACGAGAGCCAGAACTACAAGAACCTATATCTTTACACCAAGATGCGCAATGTTGCTGGCCTTTCTACCTCCGAAGCACAGAAGTCCAGCGATATGTTCGGCAAGTGTCGTTATCTGGATGAAGTGACTGGCGGGCGCGGCGTGATTTTCGCAACGGGAACGCCCATCAGCAACTCCATGACGGAAATGTACACCCTGATGCGCTATTTGCAGTACAGCACTCTCCAGCAGAAACAACTGACCCACTTTGATGCATGGGCTTCTACGTTTGGCGAGACCACCACGGCCATTGAGCTTGCGCCGGAAGGAACCGGCTACCGTGCGCGCACACGTTTTGCCAAGTTCTTTAACCTGCCGGAGCTGATGAATATGTTCAAGGAGGCAGCGGACATCAAGACTTCCGACCAGTTGCATCTGCCTGTTCCGGAAGCCAAGTTTGAAACTGTCGTGGTCAAACCCTCGGAAATCCAGCAGGACATGGTGAAATCCCTGAGCGAACGTGCTGCTGAGGTGCATAGCGGTGCGGTTGACCCCTCGGTGGACAATATGCTGAAGATCACCTCGGACGGACGTAAAATCGGCCTTGACCAGCGGCTGATGAATCCGCTCACCCCGGATGACCCGGACAGCAAGCTGAATGCCTGCGTCGACAATGTTCTGCGTATCTGGAACGAAACCAAAGAGGATAATCTGACGCAGCTGATTTTCTGCGATATGTCCACGCCCAAGGGAGACGGCTCGTTCAATGTCTACGATGATATTCGCACAAAGCTGCTTGCCGCCGGGGTGCCGGAATCGGAGGTCGAGTTCATCCACAACGCTGATACTGAAGGTAAGAAAGCGGATTTGTTCTCCAAAGTCCGCAGCGGCAAGGTGCGTGTCCTGCTGGGCAGCACTGCAAAGATGGGCGCAGGCACCAATGTCCAGACCCTGCTGGTGGCCGTGCATCATCTGGATGTAGGCTGGCGACCGTCCGATATGACCCAACGCAACGGCCGAATCATCCGTCAGGGCAACAAAAACAAACAAGTTTACGTCTATAATTACGTCACGGAGGGGACATTCGATGCCTACCTCTGGCAAACGCTGGAAAACAAGCAGAAGTTTATTTCGCAGATCATGACGAGCAAATCTCCGATGCGCTCCTGTGATGATGTGGATGAGCAGGCTCTTTCGTATGCCGAGGTCAAGGCCCTATGCGCAGGCGACCCGCGCATCCGGGAAAAGATGGATCTGGATGTGCAGGTAGCAAAGCTCAAGGTGCTGCGCTCGGATTACCAGAACCAGAAATATCGTCTGGAAGATAAGCTGCTCAAGCATTACCCGGAGGAAATTCAGAAAGCGAAGAACCGTATTGCGGCTCTGAAAAACGATGCCCAAATCGCAGACGCACACCCGCAGGATAAGGAGAACTTCTGCGGCATGACGATCAAGGGCATGGTGTTCGATGAGAAAAAAGCAGCTGGTGAGCGGCTGATGCTCGCCTGCAAGGAGATGCCGAATGCGGATATGATGCTGCTGGGCACCTATCGCGGCTTTGAGCTGAACATTCGCTTTGACAGTTTCAAGAATGAGCATCAAATCGTTCTCCGCGGCGAGCTGAGTTATCCGGTACCGCTGGGCGATGACCCTCGCGGCAACATCGTCCGTCTGGACAATGCCATCGGCAATTTTGCCGACCGCATTGCCGATGCTGATGCCGCACTGGATTCTCTGGAACAGCAGAAGCAGGCCGCAGAGGTTGAAATCGCCAAGCCGTTTGCGCAGGAGGAAGAACTGCAAACCAAGTCTGCCCGCCTTGCAGAATTGGATGCGCTGTTGAACATGGAGCATCAGTCCAGCCGGACAGAACCCGAAGCGGAAGAAAAGCCGGATGCCCGCCCCTCTGTGCTGGCAGCTCTGGAAGAAAAGGCTGATAAAGTGGAGCCTGTCCGACCATTCAAATCTTACTTGGATAAGGATGGTGATGCCCGGTGACGGAGCGCCGTGACCAGCAGATCCATTTTCGTGTCAGCAAAGTCGAACTGGAACGCATTCGTCAGAAGATGGAAAGTTGCGGTATTTTGAGCATTGGCTCTTATCTGCGAAAAATGGCTCTGGATGGTTACTGCCTGAATCTTGATTTACCACAGCTGCGTCGGATGGCGTACCTTCTTCAGAATTGCAGCAACAACCTGAATCAGGTGGCGAAACGGGCCAATGAAAGCGGGCAGCTCTATGCCGCCGATTTAGAGGACTTGCGTAGTCGGTTGGATGAGCTGATAGCTATTGGCAAGCAACTTCTCGCCAAACTCACCGAACTCTAAAAAATTTCCCGCAGTAGGAGGCTGCGGGTTTACATAACGGTTGACACCCTTGCAAGGCAAGGGGCGATACCTTTATAATAGGGGCGAAAAAGAAAGGCTGGTGTTTGATATGAGGTTTTTATTCAAGATGATGCTTGCCCCGATCTCTCTGTTCGTGGCTTTTCTGGCTCTGATGGCAAAGTGGCTGCTTACTCTGTCCAGCTATGTTGTCGCGCCGTTGATGCTGTATATCTTTGGCTGCGGCATCTACACCGTCTACCGCCAGACTTGGGATCAATTTCTGATTCTGCTGGTTGCCGAATTTCTCTGCTTTGTCCTTTTTGTCGGCGCAACTGCAATAGTGGAGGGCGTTGAGAAATTCAGCGGTTGGCTCCGGGACCTGATTTGATTTTGAATCTTCTTGCCGCCTTCGGGCGGCTTTTTCATTTAGGAGGTGATCTGCTCTGGCTGCTACTCGTCTGATCGCACTGCATCAGCACAAAGGAAAATCTATTGCCGCCTGCCTGAAAGACCGCACCAACTATGCACAGAATCCTGACAAGACTGAAAAAGGCGAACTTGTCAGCAGCTATCAATGCAGCCCGCTTACTGTGGACGAGGAGTTCATGCTCACAAAAAAGCTGTACGAGCAGGCCACCGGGCGCAGCCAAAAAAGTAACATTATCGCCTATCAGATACGGCAATCTTTCCGACCTGGTGAAATTACGGCTGAAGAAGCAAACCGCATCGGTTATGAGTTGGCCTCCCGGTTTCTGAAAGGCAAACACGCTTTTATCGTTGCAACGCATACCGATCGGGAACACATTCACAATCACATTATCTATAACTCGACCACTCTGGACGGCACAAGAAAATTCCGGGATTTTTTCTTTTCCGGTCTGGCAGTGCAGCGGTTGAGCGACCTGATTTGTCTGGAGCATCAGCTGTCAGTCATTGAAAAGAAGCCTTACCGGGAACGGCAGAAGCGCATCACTTACCCACCAAAGGAGAGCAACCGCGACCGGCTGTGCAGTGTAATCGACGAGATTTTGCAGCAGAAGCCCACCGACTACGAAGATTTTCTGCAAAAGCTGGAACAGCAGGGCTATGAAATCAAACGCGGCAAATACACTTCCGTTAAAGGCGCACGGCAGAAACGCTTTATCCGGTTAAAGACACTGGGTGCCGGGTACAGCGAGGATGAAATCAAAGCAGTCATTGCCGGAAAAGCCGAACACCGCCCACATCAGAAGCAACCTCCCAAAGAGCAGCCGTTCCAGTTGCTGGTTGACATTCAAGCAAAACTTGCCGAGGGCAAAGGTGGCGGCTACGAACGCTGGGCGAAGAAGTACAACTTGAAAGAGATGTCCAAAACGCTGATTTTTTTGCAGGAGCAGAAAATCGGCAGTGCGGATGACCTGAAAGAGCGTGCTGATGCTGCACTTTCTCGCTATCACAAACTGGGCGATTCCATCAAGGCCGCCGAGAAGCGTATGGCAGAAATCGCCGTCCTCCGGGCGCACATCGTCAACTATGCCAAGACCCGGCCTGTATACGATGCTTACCGCAAATCCGGGTACAGCTCCAAATTTTTGGAAGCGCACCGGGAAGAAGTCACGCTGCATAAGACGGCGAAAGCCGCTTTCAATGAATCCGGCCTGAAAAAGCTGCCCAAAGTGAAAGACCTGAATGCAGAGTATTCGGCTTTGCTCACCAAGAAAAAAGCACTCTACCCAGAGTACCGAAAGACACGGGATGAGATGCAGGAAATCGTAAAAGCACAGAAGAATGTGGAACTGTTCTTTGCGGAGGAAAAGGACTCCAAGCAAGTCGAGCAGATCCGATAAAACAGTCCCTGAGAACTTTGCCGCTTATCCGGCAGGGTTCTCAGGGTCTTTTTTGCTTATTGCTCAGTCTGTACTTGGAACGGCTTTTCCGGCAGTTTCAATTTGTTTGGCAACCATATTTTCCAATTCCCCCGTAATCGTTGCACAATTTGCAACACGATAATTCCAGAAGTAAGAAACGCCTTCACACTCCTCAACGGACAAATCGCTGTTGACCAAAAGCAGTCGGTCGGAGGTTACTTTCAGCTTTTCGCACAGAGCAGCATATTTTCCATAATCAATGCTTCGGCTGGACGATTTGGCTTCCACCCAGAAGAATTTTCCGTTGATGGAAAACGCAACATCCAGTTCATGCGTGCTCCCTGCGGATGCCGCTTCTGAAAGAATCACATTGGAGCAAAGCGAAACTTCTGCGCCCTGCTCCTCCTGATAGCGATTCAAAATCTGCTGAACCTGATGCTCCACAAAAAGTTCCAGCCACTTCCCGCTCAGGAAATGCCGGACAGTCTCATTTTGCGCAAGCTCATAGACGATATTCTGCGGATAGATCACAATGGATGCAAAAAGTCCCATTTTATCCCACGTCTGAGCGATTTCCGAAAGTGTGGCAAACGAATTCTTGGAAGTACCCTTTGGGATACGAAACGAAAAAGAGCCGTCACTCTGCATATGTGTCCGAATAAACTGCAAGAAATCCACCACTACCGGGTCGCAAAGAGCTTCGCCTGTTTTCCATGCCATCCGCTGAACGGCAATCGGCGGAAGTTTTTTCGGTACGACCTGCTGAACGATTCTATACCCACAGCGTTCCAGATGCTCCAATGCGGTCAAAGGCTTCTGGATTTTTGC
>ERZ773115.2924-NODE-2924-length-12572-cov-10.160821_pt1 | contig 12572 bp, 12 predicted proteins | sample MGYA00511116_ERZ773115 | MGnify/ENA primary metagenome ERZ773115 (study PRJEB29015, sample SAMEA2737869) | human gut metagenome | biome: human gut; feature: human-associated habitat; material: faeces | place: China | collected 2012 ... | reverse complement strand
TTGGCGGCGGCGCGCTGCGGCGCATCCAGCGCCTTGCGGACGGCACGGCCAGCGGTACGCTGCGCCTGTTTTTCCTCGGCAATAGTCATACAAAACACCTCACTTCACCTGTGGAAGAGGATACTTGAAAAATATACAAAATCGACAGCGCATTTTTATACAAACATAATAAACACTTCAGACAAAAAAAGCAAGCCTTTTGGCGAAAAGAGGATTGAAGCCGCCGCCGCTTTCTGCTATGATTATGTTACAGCAGCAAGCGCCGCGCGGGCGCTGCGCTGAGAGAACCTGCAACATTTTGTGGAGAGGGGCAAGTAAAATGTACAAGGATATGATGGACACCATCGGCATGGTCAATGCAGCCGACCCGGAACTGGGCGCAGCCATGGAGCGGGAGCTGACCCGTCAGCGCGAGAACATTGAGCTGATCGCCAGCGAGAACATCGTTTCGCCCGCCGTGATGGCAGCCATGGGCAGCGTGCTGACCAACAAGTACGCCGAGGGTCTGCCCGGCAAGCGCTACTACGGCGGCTGCGTCTATGTGGACGAGGTGGAGAATATTGCCATCCAGCGCGCCTGCCAGCTGTTCGGGGCAAAGTACGCCAACGTCCAGCCCCATTCCGGCGCACAGGCCAACCTTGCCGTGTATTTTGCCCTGCTGGAGTTGGGCGATACCGTTATGGGTATGGACCTTTCGCAGGGCGGTCACCTGACCCATGGTTCCCCGGTGAATATGTCCGGTAAAAACTACCACTTCATCTCCTACGGTGTCGGCGCAGACGGCGTGATCGACTACGCCGAGCTGGAAAAGCAGGTGCGCAAGGTGCGCCCCAAGATGCTGGTGGCGGGCGCTTCTGCCTACCCCCGCGCCATCGACTTTGAAAAACTGGCCGAGATCGCCCACGGCTACGGCGCATACCTGATGGTGGATATGGCGCATATTGCCGGTCTGGTGGCGGGCGGTCAGCACCAGAGCCCCGTACCCTACGCCGATGTGGTGACCACCACCACCCACAAGACCCTGCGTGGGCCCCGCGGCGGCCTGATTTTGACCAACAACCCCATCATTGCAAAGCGCATCAACTCGGCAGTGTTCCCTGGCACGCAGGGCGGCCCGCTGGAGCATGTGATTGCAGCCAAGGCTGTCTGCTTTGGCGAGGCACTGAAGCCGGAGTTCAAGGAATATGCCCGCAAGATCGTAGAAAATGCACAGGCGCTGGCTGCGGCCTTGCAGCAGCGCGGGGTCAAGCTGGTGTCCGGCGGCACCGACAACCACCTGATGCTCATTGACCTGCGGGACGAAGAGTGCACCGGCAAGGATCTGGAGCAGCGTCTGGACAGCGTGCACATCACCGCCAACAAGAACACCGTCCCCGGCGAGACCCGCAGCCCCTTTGTGACCTCCGGCGTGCGTCTGGGTACCCCGGCTGTCACCACCCGCGGCATGGGCGCAGCTGAGATGCAGGTGATCGCGGACTGCATTGCAGACTGCATCTGGCACTATGCGGAAAAGAAGGACGAGATCAGCGAGCGCGTTCTGCGCCTGACCCGGGAGTTCCCGCTGTACCAGTAAAAGCAAAGTATAAATAACAAGGCATCCGCAGCCGTTCTGTTAAGCATACAGGGCTGCGGGTGCCTTTTGTTACAAAACCGGAAGAGCCGGAAAAAGGAGAAAAACGATGGAAAGCTTAGGCCTTTTGCATCTGTATTACGGCGACGGTAAGGGCAAGACCACAGCCGCCATGGGGCTTGCCCTGCGGGCGCTGGGCAGCGGAAAACGTGTGGTCATCGTGCAGTTTTTAAAGGGCGGGCAGAGCGGGGAAATCCCGCTGCTGGAACAGCTGGGCGCTGTCGTTTACCGGGGCAAGGCCGGGCAGAAATTCGTCTCTCAGATGAATGAAGCCGAAAAGGCCGCTACCCGCGCTTTGCAGAACCAAAACCTTGCGGCGGCGCTGGCGCAGCCCTGTGATATGCTGGTGCTGGACGAAGCCGGCAGCGTGTGGGAACTGGATATGGTGGACAAAGACCTGCTGCAGCAGGCGGTGCTGCACCGCCCCGCCGGGCAGGAATGCGTCCTGACCGCCCACGCAGCCCCCGGGTGGATGCTGGAAGCGGCAGATTACCTCACTGAGATGTGCTGCCGCCGCCACCCCTACCAGAAGGGCATTGCCGCACGGAAAGGCGTGGAGTATTAAGGTTATAGCAAAAGGAGTTGTTGCGCATGATGCAACAACTCCTTTTGCAGTTTTATACATCCCAGAACCCTTTCAGCGCCGTTTCCAGCGCGGCGGTGCCGGGCAGATACCGGATGTGCTGCCAGTGCGGCGGGAACAGGCGGGCGGTGTCGGGCTGCGCAAAGCGGTCGTCCAAAAGCAGCACCACGCCTTTGTCCTGCGGGGTGCGCACCACCCGCCCGGCGGCTTGCAGTACCTTGTTCATGCCCGGGTAGCGGTAGGCGTAGTCGAAGCCGCAGCCGGACTGCTCCTCGTAATACCGGCGCAGCATCTCCTGCCGGGGGTTCACCTGCGGCAGCCCCACCCCCACGATGGCACAGCCAATGAGCCGGTCACCCACAAGGTCTACCCCCTCGCCGAAGATGCCGCCCATCACGGCAAAGCCCAGCAGCGTTTTGGCGGGGTGGGGCACAAACTGCGCCAGAAACTCTGCGCGCCCGGCATCGTCCAAGCTGCGCTGCTGCACAAGGGTGGGAATGTCCGGCCAGCGGGCGGCAAAGGCTTCGTACACCTGCTGCAAATAGGCGTAGCTGGGGAAAAACGCCAGATAATTGCCGGTCTTGCCCTTTGCCAGCGCCGCCAGCGCATCGGCTACGGCGGGCACACTGGCTTCCCGCTGGCGGTAGCGGGTGGAGATGCCCGGCAGACAGAACAGTCCCAGATTTTCCGGCGGGAAGGGACTGGGCAGCGCCACCGCCCGGGCATTGGCGCTGCCCAGCACATTGCGGTAAAAGGCGGGCGGGGTCAAGGTGGCACTGAACAGCGCCGCGCTGCGCCCTGCCGCCAGACTGGCATCCACAAAAGGTGCGGGGTCTAAGCAGAGCAGGTGCAGCTCCAGCTCGCTGCCCCGGGCGGTGAGCTGGGTGACAAAATGGCTGTCGTACCGGTCAGCTGCGCGGGCGATATCTTGCAAGGCAAAGTAGAGTTCCAGCAGCTGGGCGTGGGCGGGGTCCTCGGGGTTCTGTTCCAGCCAGTCCTGTAACGGGGTGTGCACTGCCCGCAGCGCAGCGGGCAAAGCGGCGGGCAGCTGCTGCAAAAATACGGTGCCGTCCCGGGCGTACAGTGGCTGCGGCAGGGCAAAATCCGGCGCAGCTTCAGCGGGTAAAAGGCTCACCTGCGTAGGCTCGGTTTCCCCGGCGGGCTCTGCACCTGTGCGGGGCGCAGCCTGTGCGCAGGCCTTGCGCACCGCCAGAAAGACTTTATCCGCCTTGGTCAGCGCGGTTTTCAGGCTGCTTTTGCCCTTGCCCAGCGCCCGCTTTGCCTCGGTCAGGCTGCTTTTGGCAAACTGCGCCGAGTACATGGCACGGGCTCTGTCCGGCAGGTTGTGCGCCTCGTCAATGAGGAATAGCCAGTCCCCGGCGGCATCGAAAAAGCGCTTGAGGTGCACCACCGGGTCAAACAGATAGTTGTAGTCTCCGATGACCACATCGCACCACTCGCTCAGATCCAGTCCCAGCTCAAAGGGACACACTGAGAACTGCCGGGCGGTGTCCGCCAGCGCGGCACGGCTGAAACTGCCGCTGCCGTCCAGCAGAGCCGCCAGCGCGTCCTTGCGGCGGTCGTAGTAGCCGTTGGCAAAGGGACATACTTCCGGCAGGCAGGCGGGGTGCCCCTCGGCGTCCGGGTGCAGACAGGCCTTTTCCTTGGCGGTCAGGGTCACGCTGCGCAGGGCAAGACCGGGCTGTGCGGCACGCAGCCGCGCCACTGCGTCCTCGGCGGCGGCTTGGGTGGTGTTGCGGGCGGTCAGGTAGAACAGCTTTGCGCCGCAGCCCTCGCCCATGGCTTTCAGGGCAGGGAAGAGCGCGCTCATGGTCTTGCCGATGCCGGTAGGTGCCTGACAAAAAACGCGGGTGCCGCCCTTGCGGTCGGCGCTTTTCCCGGCGCGGCAGGCGCGGTACACTTCACCCGCCAGCGCCCGCTGCCCGGGGCGGTACTCCGCAAAGGGAAATTGCAGCGCCGCAAGGCTCTGGCTGCGCCGGGTGTCCCAGTCCATCTGCCGCCGCGCCCACGGGGCATACTGCGTTAAAAGCTGCTGCAAAAACTGCTCCAGCTGCTGCTGAGTGAACTGCCGGGTAAAGCGCTGAATCTGGTCGGTATCGACCTGATAATAGGTCAGCCGCACGGCAAGCGCATCCAGTCCCTGCTGGCTGCTGAAAATGGCGGCATATACCATGCCCTGCGCCCAGTGGCAGGGGTTCAGCTCCTCGGTGATCTCCTCGTAGGGAACGGTAGTGGTCTTGATCTCGTCAATGGTCACAGTGCCGTTTTCATCGGTGAAAATGCCGTCTGCCCGGCCTTCCAGCGTAAAGGCGATGCCGCAGGCTTCCCGCTCCGCGCTGAGGAATACCTCGGCCTGATATCCCTCCCCGGCGGCCTTTTGCAGCTTGCGGTGGATGCGCGCACCCTCGTTGGCGCGGTCAAAGCCGGCAAAGCGGCTGTCGATGCTGCCGGTGCGCAGCAAAAACTCCACCAGCTGCCGGATGGGCAGATGGATGCTTGCCAAGGCGTTTCACCTCCGTTATAGTTTACTTTATCCTACCCCGAACAGCTCCATGCACTGGGCGGCTGCGGCATCCACCTGTGCAAAATCCACGGCGGTGCGGTAGTAGGTCTCCAGTTCATCGTGGCAGCTTTTTGCCTGCGCCATCAGGGCACAGGCCTGTTCCAGCAGCTCGGCGGCGGCGCGCTCGTTGAAGCGCAGCCGTGCCCGGCAGGCAGAAAGGTTCTCCCTGTCCACAAAACGGCTGCACCGCACGGTCTGCGCCGCAGACAGCCGCACCGGATGCCAGCGGTTGTCGGTCAGGAACGCCAGCCGCAGGGAGGGGATGATAATGTGGTCGATTTTATCCTCCGGGTGCATGGCGCAGGGGCAGGTGATGATGTGGTAGCCCCGCGCCAGCGCCTCGGCGCGGATGAGCTCCAGCAGCAGGCGGGAGACTGCCCCGTAGTCGTCCCGGAAGAGGATGCATTTGTCTGCCAACGCCTGCACCGTGCCCTGATAGAACACCTCGCCCTTGGGCGTGATAGCCGAGAGCAGCCGCAGCTCTTCAGAGCCCATCTCCTCAGTGCGGGGCAACAGGCGGGTGCACAGCCGCTTGACGTAGCGGCGCACTTTTTCAAAGTTGGCGCTGCACGCTTCGGCGCGGCGGCTGTCCAGCAGCAGGCTGCCCGCCGAGGCCACATACCGCGCCGCCCGGCTGCGCAGCAGCTGGTTGCGGGCAAACAGGGCGGTCACCTCGTCCTTGTGGGGGTGCAGGGCATCGGCGTCAATGGTGTGGTACAAACTCAGCACCCGCTCGTCTGCGCCGGGGGCTTCCGGCTCCACCACATGGGGTGCGGTGGCGTCGATGATGGCGCGTTTCTGCCGCAGGAATACCACCCCATCCAGACTGTCGGGGTCGCTGGCGCAGTGGATGCGCTGGATGGGCTCGCCCTTATCCTGTGCGGCGCGCGCCAGCCGCTTCATCAGGGTAGACTTGCCGCAGCCCGGCCCGCTTTTGAGCAGCACCAGCTGCATCCCGGGCTCCCGGCGCAGCGGCGCAAAGTAACCCTTGAACCCGGCGGGCGTTGTAGCGCCCAGAAAGAAATCCACAGAAGGATGCACGGAACTTTCCATACAAAAACACCTCGCTTTTGCTTTACAGTATGCAAAAGCGGTGCGGTTGGTTCCTGTCCTTATTTACGATAGGTATGCTCGCACACAGCGGCAATGGTGTCCCGCAGCACGGTAAAATCCGCAAAGGCTTCGGGCTTGTTCTGAGGTTGGCGCAGCAGGGCGGCGGGGTGGAAGGTACCCATAAACAGGATGCCGCTCTTTTCAATGATCTGCCCGTGCTCCCGGGTGACGGAAAAATCCTGCCGGATCATCCGCTGGGCGGCAATGCGCCCAAGGCAGACCACGATCTTAGGCTGCAGCAGCCGGAACTGCTCCCGCAGCCACGGCATACAGGCTTCGCTCTCGGCGGGCAGCGGGTCGCGGTTCTGGGGCGGGCGGCACTTGACGATGTTGGCGATATAGCAGTTTTTGCTGCGGTCAAGGTCGATGGCAAACAGGTATTTGTCCAGCAGCTGGCCGCTGCGCCCCACAAAGGGCAGACCCTGCTCATCCTCGCTCTGGCCGGGTCCCTCGCCCACAAACAGCACCTCGGCGTCCAGCACGCCCTGCCCGAACACTACGTTCGTCCGGGTGGCGCATAGCTCGCACCGGGTGCAGGCAAGGCATTCAGCCTTTAAAGTATCCATATCCATGGAGAACATCTCCTTTAAAACTGGTATGATATTTTATTCACAAATAAAACAAAGGTTTCTCCCCTAAAATATAGCACAAAAACACAATTTTGTCTTGAACTTTTTGCCGTCTGTGCTAGAATAAAGAAGAAAGGCATCCTTGTGTCCAACAGACGCAGGAAGCAAATTTTGGAAAGCATTTTCGGAGGTAATCACAATGGCTGATATGTTTGCACCGCTGGTAGCACAGCTGAAGGCAAATCCCAAGACGATCGTGTTCACCGAGGGCAATGACCCCCGCATTCTGGAGGCCGCAAGCAAGCTGCTGGCCGAGGGCGTGCTGAAGGTCGTTATGGTGGGCAACGAGGCAGAGTGCAAGGCTGCTGCCGCCGCCGGTAACTTTGATATTTCCGCTGCCGAGATCATCGACCCGGAGAACTACGCCGGTTTTGATGAGATGGTCAGCACCATGGTGGAGCTGCGCAAGGGCAAGCAGTCCGCTGAGGAGTGCACCGCCCTGCTGAAGAAGTCCAACTACTTTGGCACCATGCTGGTGAAGATGGGCAAGGCAGACTGCCTGCTGGGCGGCGCTACCTACTCCACCGCCGACACCATCCGTCCCGCTCTGCAGCTGGTCAAGACCAAGAAGGGCGCACATCTGGTGAGCTCTTGCTTTATTCTGGACCGCGACTGCGGCGAAGAGGGCCTGAAGCGCATTGCCATGGGCGACTGCGCCGTCAACATTGATTACACCGATACCGTCGATAAGGCTACCGGCGAGGTCAAGATCTCTGCCGCTTCCAAGCTGGCAGAGGTGGCTGTGGAGACTGCCCGCACCGCAAAGCTGTTCGGTATCGACCCGAAGGTGGCTGTGCTGAGCTTCTCCACCAAGGGCTCCGGCAAGGGCGGCACCGTGGCACTGAGCCACGATGCTACCATCAAGGCACAGGAGATGGATCCCGAGCTGGCTGTGGACGGCGAGCTGCAGTTTGACGCAGCCGTTGCTCCCGAGGTGGCACAGGTCAAGTGCAAGGGCAGCAAGGTGGCTGGTCAGGCCAACACCTTCATCTTCCCCTGCATCGAGGCCGGCAACATCGGCTATAAGATCGCACAGCGTCTGGGCGGCTACGCTGCCTACGGCCCCATCCTGCAGGGCCTGAACGCTCCCATCAACGACCTGTCCCGCGGCTGCAACGCTCTGGAGGTCTACTCCATGGCCATCATCACCGCCGGTCTGGTGGATTGATCCCCGTCTTTGAAAAGTAAAAAGTCCGGATCATGCGGCTCCCTTTGACGGAGGCGACGACTGATTCCGGAGATCCCCCGGCGGGTCATCGCGTTTGCGGTGCCCGTTGGGGTTTTTTATTTTCTGAGGGCGTGGACTATCTGTATCCTACTGAGGACTATGCGGCCAATGACCGCAGGAACAGCCGGGAAACAGTTCGTACATGGCATCAAACAGCAGATCGGTATGAAACGGCTTTGGAATAAAATGTGAGACGCCCAGAGCAAAAGCCTGATCGGTGACTTGCTCAGAAACGATGCTGGAGAGAAGGATGACCCTCTGAGGGGCAGTCCCCCGGCGCTGCAACTCATCCAACACGGTTAGACCGCAGACATCCGGCAGCGCCGTGTCCATCAGCAGCAGATCGGCAGTCTGTTTTTGCATACATAATAAAACATCGCGGCCACTGCCAACGGTTGCAAGGGAGAAAAAATTATGATTTGCCGCACTTCTCCACATCAACCAGCGAAATTCCTCGCTGCTGTCGGCCAATAGCACACGTTTGCGACCATCCATATTCTGAATCCCCCCATATTTTCAGATACAGAAATGCTGCAAAAAAGGGGCCTATGCGACCTCCTGCTGATCCTGCTCCCGGAACTGCTTTTTCATCTGCGCAAGAAACGTCGTCAGTTCATCAGGCTCCAGCATCAGTAAAAAGAATAAGAGAGCGATTGCAGAACAACAACTGCAGCCGCGCTCTAAATCGCCATAGGCCCGAACCGTGATATGTAACTGCTCGGACATTTCCTCTTGGGTCAGCTTCCGCTTCTTGCGAAGTGCTTTCGCCTGTACAGAAAAGTACTGCCGAAGTGACTCTTTATACCCGTTCATTCGTCAAAACCTCCGTATATCTGACTGATACCGAGATTCTATGTCAGGTGAAAGTGGGCTTCCATGAAGTGCACTTCCTCTTTTTCGGGTTTCACACGGAATTTACGGGTCAAACCCTGGGGGCGTAGATAGAAAACTCCCCTGCTGAGCGTTTTCTCAGCAGGGGAGCGGTACTCCTTGCATATTTGCATTTGCGCGAATGGATCCGTTTGGAAGGAGCGGCCTCCGATCGCTCAGACGGCGGGTTTGGCCATGAATTCATCCTCTACATCGTCCCGGATCCCCAGACGCTGGTAGAGCCTGTGCATGAAAGAGAAGGTGAAGCCGCCGGGCAGCATCCCATTGACAAAGATCGCCGCCAGCACGCCGATACCGGTGTCCAGAATACGGTTCATGGCGTAGGTGATATAAGTGTCCGTGGGGGTGTTGAACAGCAGGATGCACAGCACCACGCCGCCGGGCTGTACGCCGCCCACCCAGATGTGCTGACACAGCAGGATCAAAATGATCACGCCGACGAAGGTCAGGGGAATCAGGACCCAGGCGTTGCTGCCGTCAGGGAACAGCTCCATGTAAATGGCAAACAGACCCATGCCGATAAAACCGCCTACCATTGTGCCGAAGAAGCGGTTGCCGCCGTGGAGACGGCTTTGCATAAAGCTGCTGCCCATGCCGAAAATGGCGCCGATGCAGGCGAAGGTGGGGTTGCGGTCCAGAAAGTAGTAGACCAGCGCACACAGGGCTGCCGCAAGGGCGGTCTTGACGTTGCGCATACCGATCTTAGGAAACAGGCATCCTGCTTTTTCATGGTGTTCCATGGCATTTTCTCCGTTCAGGATCGTTCCGCGGCGGATAAAGGCGGCGGAAATATTGTTAAGAACGTGTCAAATTATACCATGGAACCAGTTAGCTGTGAACCCCTTGCAGGTATTTTTATGCAATTCACAGGAGAAAACGTTTGCGAAAATCGATGATTCTGTGGAAATGTTTGCACTCTTGCGAAGAAAATGCGGCTTCGCGGCAGAATGTGGGGACAGGGGGACTGTCATATTTTTCAGATATCCGGGTAAAGCCAGCCGCTCCCGGCCCGAAGACTCCCGGCGGCGATCCGGAGACCGGAGCCGCCCAGCGCCGCGGCGAAGCGGTCCGCCAGAGACCGTTGGGTCTCCGTGTCGATCTGATTCAGGAACATGGTATCGCACAGCCGCTCCGCCAAAATGGCCTTTGCGGCCTGTTCCGGCGTGACGGGGTCTGACGCAGCGGCGCCGGTCAGGGCGCAGAACCGTTCCAGCCGGTGGACGCTTTCCCGGATGGGTTTCCCGAAAGCGGATGCCCCCACCACGCAGATCACCTGACGGCTGACAGCAGGGATCACCGGCTCGTGGGCTTCATGGGCCTTCAAAGGCAGCTGCCGGGAACCGTCGGCCTCCACCAGCACATAGTCCGCCAGCGTCTCTATGGAAAGGGAGGGAGCGGTCAGCTTGCCATTTTCGCAGGGGGTCCCCAGACAGAGAACCCGATGAGCGGCCAGGGCCTTGCGGATGTCCTCCGGCGTAGGGGCCGTCAGCAGGGGGTACTCCACAAAGGGACGGATATGGGTAGTGGTACAGAGGAGGACCGTCCCCGGTAATTCCTCCGCCAGGCGGCGCAGTAAACTGGTTTTACCGCCGCTGCCGATGACGGCGGTGACGCCGGGGCGCAGCCCCAGCAGCTTGGAAAAATCCATGCTCCACCTCTTTCTGTTTGGTTTGTCCGCGATACTGCGGGCCTGTTTCACTTATCGCCTTACCATAAGGCGCTTCATGCCGGCTTCCAAGCCCTCGGCGGAAAGGTCGAACATGGGGAACATCTTGGCCAACTGCAGGTGGGTCAGGGTCCAGAAGTCCTGAAATGCCGGCAGAGGCTCCGGGTTCAGCCAGATGAGATAGGGGAAGTGCTTTTTGAACAGCTCCAGCCATTCCAGACCGGAGGGGCCGTATCGCTGGTTCTGCCAATCGTACTGCTTTTCCCGTAGCTCGTAGGGGTTCATGGCGGCATCGCCCACGAGAATGACCTTGTAGCTGGCATCGAAATTCTGCAAAAGCCATTCCGTAGGCGTTTGGCCGTCCTGCCAGAGGCGGGGGCCGTTGTAAACGTCGCCGTAAATGCAGTTGTGGAAATAGTAGGTGTGCAGCTCTTTAAAGTGGTTGGACTTGGTGGCCGCCTGAAACAGCTGGCTGCACAGCCCGGAATAGTAGTCCATAGAACCGCCGGAGTCCATCAGCAGCAGGACTTTCACCGTGTTCTTCCGAGGGTTCCTGTACCGGATCTCCAGCCGACCCGCGCTCTCGCAGGTATCGTGGATCGTGGCATCCACATCCAGCTCCTTTTCGGCGCTCCGCTCCTGGGCGGACAGCTGCCGCAGCGTGCGGAAGGCCATCTGGAACTGGCGGGTGTCCAGCTTATTGTCTTTTCGGAAGTCCCGGAATTTCCGCTCCCCCGCTACCATCATGGCGGTGCGGTGCATGGACTGCCCGCCGATCCGGATACCGTTGGGGTGCCAGCCGTTGTTCCCCCAAGGGGTGCGGCCCTGAGTCCCCACCCAGTAGTTGCCGCCGTTGTGCTCCTCCGTCTGCTCTTTTAGACGTTCCTCCAGCATTTTTAGAAGTTCCTCCAGTGTTTCATCCGGGAACCCGGCGGCGCGCAGGTCCGCAATGGTCCGTTTCAGATCCTCGCTAGGGTGGTTCAGCCAGTCCAGCAGATTCTCCGGCAGCTCCTCGGTGTAGGGGACATCCTTGAAGAATTCCAGAAAGATCTGGTCAAAGCGGTCAAATTCCGTCTCATTCTTCACCACGATGGCCCGGCACAGGTGATAAAAGCCGGTGAGGGTGGAGTGGTGCAGTCCCTTTTCCATGCCCTCCAGCAGCGTCATCCACTCGTTCAGGGAAACGTGCAGTCCCCGCTGACGCAGCAGGTAAAAAAACGCGGCGAACATGGCTTACTTCACCTTCCGCAGGGTCTGAAGATCCTTGTCTTTTTTCAGCAGGACACCGGCGAAGGGAATCTCCTTTTCGATGCGGGCCGGGTCCACGCCGCCGGCCACCAGTGCCCGGATCCAGTCCACCAGCTCAGAGGTGGAGGGCTTTTTCTCAATGCCCCGCAGCTCCCGCAGCCAGTAGAAGGCGGCGAGGGACTGCTTTACCAGCTTTTCCTCCAAATCACCGAAGTGGACCCGGAGGATGGCTTCCATCTGCTCCTGCTCCGGGAACTCGATGTAGTGGAACACGCACCGGCGGAGGAAAGCGTCCGGCAGTTCCTTCTCTGCGTTGGAGGTGATGATGACGATGGGGCGCTGCTTGGCCTGTACGGTCTCCTTCGTCTCGGGGATGTAGAACTCCATCCGGTCCAGCTCCCAGAGCAGGTCATTGGGAAATTCCAGATCCGCCTTGTCGATCTCGTCGATCAGCAGGACCACCTGCTCATCGGCAGAGAAGGCTTCGCCCAGCTTACCCAGCTTGATGTATTTTTTAACGTCATCCACACCGGCGTTTCCAAACTGGCTGTCATAGAGCCGCTGTACCACGTCATAGACGTACAGGCCGTCCTGAGCCTTGGTGGTGGATTTTACGTTCCAGATAATGAGTTTTTTCCCAAGAGCGTCCGCCACGGCCCGAGCCAGCATGGTCTTGCCGGTGCCCGGCTCACCCTTGATGAGCAGAGGCTTCTGCAAAGCCACGGCAATGTTGACGGTCTCCATCAGGTCGCGGGACGCCACGTAATTTGCGCTGCCGCTGAATTTTGTATCCATATTTGTTCTCCTTTGCGTGGGTTTGGTGTGCTGGGCCGATTATAGCAGACTTTTTTTCGGGAGACAATGTAAGTTTACGTTTTGACACACTATCCCAGCGCCACGTCTAAGATCATCATAATTAAAAAGCCTCCCACAAAGCCGCAGGTCCCGGCTTTGGAATGGGCTTGAGGCACCAGTTCCTCCACCACCACATACAGCATGG
>ERZ773115.2923-NODE-2923-length-12578-cov-4.260481_pt1 | contig 12578 bp, 7 predicted proteins | sample MGYA00511116_ERZ773115 | MGnify/ENA primary metagenome ERZ773115 (study PRJEB29015, sample SAMEA2737869) | human gut metagenome | biome: human gut; feature: human-associated habitat; material: faeces | place: China | collected 2012 ... | reverse complement strand
GTTATATTGTAGAAAAAAAAGAGGATGTATTCTCTCTTACTCGATATCCCTTACATCGTTTTGACGATGACAATGATGAATTTCGAAGTTTTGAAATGTTAAGGACAGATGACTTTTGCAATGGTATAAAAAAAATATTAATAAAAATCAAAGAGGAATTTCCTGATGTTAGCCCTGAAGATATTGGTATTATATATATTGATGATGAAAGTTACATTTATGATTTGTCTTCTAATATAGTCAATATTATAAATATGCAATTTGAATGGAAAACAAATGTAGCTTATGAAACAAAGCATACAGCTAAAGATTCTGTTTTTATTAGTAATCGAAATAATGTAAAAGGACTTGAGTTTCCTATAGTTATTTGTATCACAAAGAAAATTCATTCTACAATTTCATATCGAAATACTTTATACACTATGCTGACTCGTTCTTTTATTCGTTCTTATCTTTTAATTGAAAAAGGTGAAGAAAATGGACTTACAGCAGAAATTTTACAAGGTATACGTATGACATTAAGAAACAAAAAGATAGAAGTAACGGCTCCAACACAGGAGGAAACACAAGATATGCTAAAATGGTTTGAAGGTGCGAAGCGAGTGGAATCTTTAGCAGAGAAACTAAAAAAAGTATTTAAAGAGCTGAATATAAACGACATGAAAGTGCAAGAAAGTATTCTTGCAGCTATTAATATTGATAAAATAAAAAATTTAGATTATGAAAAATTAAAAACAATGGTTAGCTTAATGAGTTCAATGATATGAAAAGAGTAATAATTCCTATAGAAAACTATGAATTAGATGATTATAAGACTCATAAAGATGGAATGAAAGACTATGCATATTTAATTCTTTTAATATCGCGTAAACTTATAAGTTTTCCTTATTTAAGCGAAGAAAATATTAATAGTATTTCAAAACCTTTTTTGATGATGGATATATGCAAAAATTCTAGAGCTTTTCTTTTTATTTCTCACAATAAATATTTTTGTGTCTCTTATCCATTAAATATAAAACAGGATGGTAATAATGTGAAAATTTACTCTACGGAAAAAAATGTAGAAGTAACTAATCAAGTTATATCTGAATGTATTGGAATTATCAGTTCTTTAGCAACAAATGGCAATTTTATTGATGCATGGATGAATGATGATGGTTCTAACACTCAGGCTTCCTTAGATATTCTGGAATTATTACTTCATACAGAACCTAGTTATTTGCGATACGATTATGATCCAATAACGGCAAAAGGCAAGGAAGCAAGGCATCCTGTACATCATTTGGATATTAATATGTCAAGAAAGGGAAAATACAAATTAGGACTTTATGAACATTTATCTCCCAAAGATTTTGTTGATATAGTAAGTGAAGATAAAGATTGTCACTTTTTATCTAAATATGTAGCATGTATTCCTAAAAGAACTCAAAAGAAGAAAGGTCGGAATCTAAAAAAGAAAAGATAATATCTATTTATGTATTTGTTGTAACCCCACTCCGCTGTTTCATGGGAAGCCGGCGGAGTGGGGTTGTTTTTATGGCTTCGGTTACAGGAGCTATAACTTCAGTTTGGGTTTGGTTTTTTCGGGCTGGTCAAGATCGGGATCGTCCTTGTTGCCGGACTTGGGGATGCCTCCGATGACGAGCTTGCCGCCAAGCGCTCCCATTGCCTCTTTGATGCTGATGCTTTTGGGCATTCCGCTTAGTTTGGGCGGAGTGCGCTGCCTGTCGGCGAGGAAGTCGGGCATCCGGTGGACATAAGGCTCGGCAGGGGGCGTGTCCTGTGTGGGGACACTGCCCGGTGAGGAACTGCCGGGCGGAGCATCGGCGACGGGTATGCCGGCGGCGGGGGCGTTATCCTGTCCGTTGGGCGTTACCGGTTGGGAGGGCACGACTTCGATCACTCCGTCGGTGCTTTTTTCCTGCGCATCCACTGATTTGAGGGAGAGCAGGATCTTGCGGTCGAGAGCGGCAAGGTCGGCCTTGAGCTGCTTCAGCTCGTCCTCCTTTTTCCAGACTTCCCCGACGACCTGTTCCAGGACGGGGAGTTCCTTCTCAATGGCTTCGTTGTCCCTCGTGTATTTCTCTATCAGGCGGGGGATGCTGTCGAAGGCGTTGATGAAGTTCTGGCAGGCGGTTTTCGGATCGACCGCCAAACGGCCGTTGTTATAGTTGTAGAGGAAGTTGCCTTCACCACGTACGAAGAAACGGTTCTCGCAGAAGTCCAGACCGTCCTTGACGGTGGTGTCGGTCTTGACAACGATGTCGAAGCCATAGAGCGAGCCGATGACCTTCGGCTGGCCGTGCGTGCGTTCCCTGTCCTCTATCTCGTGGAGCTTGGCGGCAATCACTTTCGGATCATCGCCTGCCACGCCGTCAATCTTCAAGGGGTTGAGCCTGTTGCCCTCCTTGTCGTACTGCATACGGCTCTCGATGGCGGCCTTGTCCTTCCTGACACGGGCGATGATGTCATCGTTGCTTGCCCGGTTCGCCAGGAAAGTTTCCAGTTTGATGCGTGATTCCCCCTTGCCACGCTGGAAGGCCTTGCGCTCCCCTTCCATGCCGGCAATCCGCTTCTCCAACCGTGCCTTGTCGAGCAGGTCGGTATTTCCGGAAAGCACCGCCACGTACTCTGAGAAAGGTATGCCTCCCTTCTCGTCCATGCCTCCCTCGTCGATGGTACGGCAACCCATGTTGTTCTGCTTGAGCTGGGTGATGAAAAGCTGCTTGTTGTAAAGCAGGTTGAACTTGTAGCTATCAAGCGACTTCTCCACTGCGTAGATTATCACGTCCACCTTGTTGTCCGCATAGAGCTTGGCCACCTCATTGCCCTTGCGGATGCCCCGGCCGTCCCGCTGCTGCAAGTCCGAAGGCCGCCACGGTGCGTCGAGATGATGGATGGCGACACACCGCTTCTGGGCGTTGACTCCCGTGCCCAGCATTTCAGTAGAGCCGAAGAGAACACGTATCTTTCCCTCGTTCATCGCCTCGATCATCGCCTTGCGTTTCTTCTCGGTCTTGGCTTCCTGAATGAAACGTATCTGGTCTTCGGGGATGCCGTGATCCTCCACCAGCTTGCGCTTGATCTCGCTGTACGGATTCCACTGGTCGGGCTTGTAGGTTCCCAAGTCCGAGAAAACGAACTGAGTGCCTTTATGCCCGGCGTATTTATTGTAATACTTCGCAATCATATCGGCGCAATGGGTGGCCTTGTTGTCCTTGTCGTCGCCGTAGGAGAGCGGATCGATGAGCCGCATGTCGAGCGACATCTTCCGGGCGTAGTCGGTGGCGATGAGCATCTTCGCCTTCTCTTCCCTCTCGTTCAGTGGCGGGCGGCCCAGTACGGTGGCATTGCCGGTCTTGGCGAACTCGATGAGCTTCTGTATGAACTCCCTCTGGTCGGGCGTCGGGGGTATGTTGTGCAGTATCTCGTTCTTCTCCGGACGGTCGATGCCGATGTCGGCTGCGGTACGGAAGTCGGTGATCTCGGAATAGAACGAAGCGAGTTCCGGAACCTTGATGAAGTAGCGGAAACGCTCTTTCTGCACCACCTCGTTGGTGACGGAGAACTCGTAATCGACGGACTTCCGGGCAAACACCGCCGCCCATGCGTCAAAGGAGTTGATCCCCTGACGCTCCAATTCCCGGGGGCGCAGGTACTTGAAGAGCAGGTACAGCTCGGTCAGCGAGTTGGAAATGGTGGTTCCCGACAGGAAGGTGGCTCCCAGATCCTTGCCGGTGCGCTGCTGGATGGTGCGCAGGGCGAAGAGCATGTTGAGCGCACGCTGGCTGCCCTCGCTGTTGCCCAGACCTGCCACACGGTCGTGCCGGGTGGTGAACATCAGGTTCTTGAACCGGTGCGACTCATCGACAAAGAGGTGGTCGATGCCCATGCGCTTGAAGTCCGCCACGTCGTCCTTGCGGGTTTCGATCTCGTGGAGCAGCTCTTTCAGCCTGACCTCAAGGTTCATCTTGCGTTTCTCCATGCCCTTGATCTGTGCGTTGCTCACTTCCGCACCCTGCTGGTAGAGGACTTCGAGGTTCTCTTCCACACTGTCCAGTTCCTGTTGCAGGATGTCACGCTGGATTTCGGGGGACTGCGGTATCATGCCGAACTGCTCGTGCGAGAGGATGATGGCGTCCCAGTCGTTGTTCTTCATCCGGTGGAAAATCTCGACACGGCGCTCCGGCGTGAAGTCCTCCTTGCCGGGATAGAGCAGACGGGCATTGGGATAGGCCGTGCGGAAGGTTCGGGCGATCTCGTGGATGTTGGCTTTGATACCGATGATCATCGGCTTGCGGGCCAGTCCCAGACGGTGCATCTCATACGCTGCGACGCACATGATGAGCGTCTTGCCGCCACCCACCTCGTGATCGGCGATCCCCCCTCCGTTCTGCTTGAGCATCCAGATGCAGTCCTTCTGGCTGGGATACAGGTCGGGAATGCCCAGCCCCTTGAGGTCAAGACCGGGAAAGCTTTGGTGCGAGCCGTCGTACTTGGGACGGACGAAGCAGTTGAACTTGCGGTTGTACATGTCCGCCATTTTCCGCTTGAACTCCGGCGACTGTTCCATGAGCCAGTCGGAGAAGCCGTTACGGATCTCGTCAATCTTGCTGTTGGCAAGCAGGGTAACCTCCGGATCACGTATCTTCATTTCCTTGCCCGTCTTGTCCAATACGGTCTTGGTGATGTTGGGCGTGGTGTTGTGGATGGCATGGCGCATAAGGGCGATGCCGTTGAAGATGCGGCTTTCCGAACGCACCGAATATTGGTTCATGATGCGTGGGGAGGTCATGTCGGCCTTGATGCTGTACTCGTCGTTGCTGGCGGTATAACGGACGGACACGTCCGTGTCGAACAGCCATGAGGCGTAGCGGCTGTACACTCCCGCCGGTATCCAACGCTCGCCGAAATTGAAATCCAGATCCTCGAAAGGTATGGGCGCGGGAAGCGACTGCCGCAGGGCTTCGAGGGAAATACGTGCCTCGCCGTTGTCGGGATGCGACTGCAAATATTCCTCGATGTGTTCGGCCTTGGCCATGACGTTGCCGGAAATGAAACGGTCGGCAATCTCGTAGTTCTTCGAGAGGGGATTGTAAAATATCCGTCCACGCAGTTCCTCCAACAAGTCAGATTGCGATTTGTCGGTCAGGGACTCCATGTACGCCATGTCCACGTTGCCGTACTTGTTGAGCGAGGCGGTGAGCGCCTCGTGCACGTCATCGGTATGGGTGATCTCGTTGATGTTGTACGAGACGGGATGGTCGAAGATGTCGGCCTTGACCGCCCGGCCGTCGATGTAACGTTCCAGCGACAATATCTCACGGTTGCCCGCATCCATGCGGAACAGGTCGATGTTCTTCCTGTCGTTCAGATTGCCGAACTGACGGATGAAGTCATCGTAAAGAGTGTTGAGCATGGTACGCAACGCCGGATTTGCGGCATGGGCGGCCGCCTCGTTCTCGTACAGATGATGGTAGGTGTCACGTATCTCGATGTAGAGCGACGCACGGCGTCGCTGGCGTTCGGGCAGATCCAACGGGTTGAATACCGGTGCGGCCCCGCCAATGGCGGAGAGGTAGCCTATCTGCCCGTCATCGTCCACAAGGGAGCCGTTGCGGTGGTGTCCCTGCAGGCCGGCCGGATAAGGACGGGGCTTCATGCGTTCCTGCCGTGCGGCCTTTTCCTCCTGCCGGCGGCGTTCCTGTTCCTGCCGTTCCCGCTCTTGCCGCTCTTTCTCTTGGGGAGTCGGTTCGGCCGGGGCGGGATGTTGCTCCAACGGTGGCATATCGAAAAGGGACAACTGCCCGGAGTCCTTCTTCGTGCTCCTTGTTTTCCTTTTCCTGACCTGTGAACGCTCCTCTTGTGTGAAGCCGAAAAGGTCGTACAGGGACATGACCGGCTCCGGCGTGGTCTTTGCGGCGGTTGGCCGGGCATCCGTTGAGGGCTGCTCCGGCGTGGGAGTCCGACGCTCCACCTGTACCGCCTGTCGATCCGTAGAAGTGGAATGTCCGTTCATGTTACCGGACCGGTTGATTTCCCGCACCTGTGCGATGCGTTGCTGCATGGTTTCCGCCGGACGGCTCACCAGATTGCGGAACTCCTGCACGGGTGAATGGCGGAGATACAAGTCCAGATCGAGCTGTTCCGAGAGGTTGCGGTCAAGGAAATACTTCATGTCGGCGGCGATGGCTTCCATACTCCCGTCATGCAGGTAGATGCGTGCCGGCTTGCCGTAGGGATCGGTACCGACATGGCCACGTGTATGCACGATGGCGGCGGTATGCTCGAAATACTCGTTCTGCGTCGTCCCGTCAGCCTGCGTGCCGACTTCCACGAAAGACCGTTCGAGTGACGTATATTCCCTTTGGGAAAGCGTGTCCTTCTGCAAGATGATCAGGTCGCTGCCCACCTCCGTACCGGCATAGTCGGTAAAGAGGTTGTTGGGCAGGCGGACAGCCGATAACAGCCGGGATCGGTTCATCAGGTATTGCCTTACGGGATAGGCCATAGCGGAGTTCATCACCCCCTGTGAGGTGATGAAGGCGAGGACGCCTCCCTCACGGACGGCATCCAGCCCTTTGGCGAAGAAATAGTTGTGCAGGCTGTTCAGCGCAAAACGCCTCGCCGTGCCGTTGTCGAAGGAGGGATCGAAAACACGTATGTCACCGAAGGGGATGTTGCTGCTCACCACGTCGAAATAGCCGTTGCGGTGCGGGGGCAACTCCTCGAAGCCCTTGATATTGACCTGCGCTTCGGGATGGAGCCGGGCAAGGATGCGGCCGGTAAGCAAATCCTTTTCATAGGCAACAATTTCGGGAGTGTTGCCGGATGCGGAGTGGCATTGCGGTCGGAAGGCCGAGACAAAATTGCCGGTTCCCGATGAAGGATCGAGAAAACGGCCGGGCGACACTCCGTGTTCGCCCAAAGAAGAGGCAATGGCATTGACAATCGCCGGCGGCGTGTAGAAAGCGGTAAAGGTGGATGCCTTCACGCTTTCCACCAGCCTCCTGTACTCACGCTCGTCAGCGGCCCCGTCACGCAGGACGTTGTGAAGTTCCGTAATCAGGGGGAACAGTTCACGGTCGGCCTGTGTCCAGCGGAGTATGTCGGTGAGTTTCCCGAAAGGGGAAAGAACCGCCTTGATACCTCCGAACCCGGAGTAGGCGGCGAGTATGCCCGCTTCCTCCGGTGTGGCGGTGCGCTGTTCCTTCTCCAAACGGAACATCAGCCGGATTGCCTCTATATTGTCCCTGAGATGCGCCTTTTTATTATAAGCCATTCTCTTCCAACCAGATTACAACCATACCTGTCAGCTCGTCATAGAGCTGCCCGAACTCCGGGCTGAACATGAAATCATCCGAGATCGTATAGCCGGCGAAGACCTTCCGGCATTCGGGAAGCAGCTGCAAGGCCACGCTGCGTGCGCTGCCTTCGGGGATTTCGGCGGCGAACTCGTTCCAGAGGACGGTAACCAGCGTGTCCAGAGGAGAGAAATGCAACCCCTGAAAAAGCAGGGCGTTCGCCTGTTGTGCCGCATCGTCGTAGGTCAGACCGGAACGGACGGCTGCGCTGAAGGCTTCGGCGGCCTGCTCGCTGCGGGTGGCGACAAAAGACTCGTCATCCACCAAATCGGGATGCGACTCACGCAGGAAGGCCAACAGGGTAAGACGGTAGTAAGACAATTCATCCGGTTCTTCCGCTACGGATACCGGCACGTTGGATTTATTCTGATTCATATAATTATCGGATTATTAAGTGATACAATTCCGGACGGGTTATCTCTTCCTGCCGCTTTTTTCTCCCTGCGGTTTCCTGTCCGGGAAGGAATAGCCTACGGTAAAATCGGGATTAAGCACCAGTGCGGCATCGAAGCTCCTGCCCTCACGGTTCCTGAAGCCTTTGACAAGAGGGGTGCGGCCTGTGGTCACCAGCCCGACAATCTGTTTGTCGGTCAACACCTTGCCTCCCTTGTTGCGGAACAGGGTGAATCCGCAATCGACATCGGCGCATTTGGCGACCTTGTCGAAGAACAGGATGCGGCTCTTCTTGCATTTGGGACAGGTGCATTGCTCCCCTGAAGGAGCTACATCGAGGGTGGCGGACAGCAGTTCGGCAACGATCTGTGCGGTATAGACCTCTATGTCCCGGCGGAAAGAGGGCGCATCGGCCTCTCCGGTTTCTATTTTGGCGAGGGTTTTCTCCCACGCCGCTGTCATTTCGACATCGGCAATCTTCTTGTCCTTTACCGTATCGTAAACCGCCAGTCCTTTTTCGGTGGGCACAAGGTTCTTCTTGTCCCGGCGTATATAGTTACGGGCGAACAATGTCTCGATAACGGCCGCACGGGTGGCCGGAGTTCCGATACCGGCCTCCCGGATTGCGGTACGCAGCTGCCCGTCGCCGATCTCCCTGCCGCAATGCTCCATAGCGGAGAGCAGCGAACTCTCGGTATGCAGCGGTTTGGGTTTGGTCTGCTTCTCCACCGTTTCGGAAGCGAGCAGCGGCAGGGTTTCATCCGTCTGTAACTCCGGCAATGTGGCTTCCTCCACCTCCTCTTCCGGTTCGCCACGCACGGCACGCCAACCGGCGGATTTGACGACCGCCCCCTTGAGGGTGAATATCTCACCGCCTGCGGACAAGGCAACTTCGGTCATTTCCTTGACGCAATGCGGGGAGAAGGCTTCGAGCAGGCGTGCGGCAACCATTTCGTAGATAGCCTGCTCGTCCTGCGACAGACCTTCGGGCAGGTTCTCGGTAACGAGCAGCGCATGGTGGTCGGTGACTTTGGCATCATCGACCGGACGGCGGTTGAGCGGTGTGTCCCGCAAAGCGGATGCGATGGCGGCGAAGCGTGGATATTGTTGCAAGAGCGTTATGCGTGAGGGAATCTCCTCGAAGACATCTTCGGATATATAACGGCTGCCGGTACGTGGGTAACTTAGCACCTTCTTCTCATACAGGCTTTGCGCAAGCGTGAGCGTCTTGTCGGCCGAGAAGTCCAGTTTGCCGTTTGCCTCTTTCTGCAAGGCGGTCAGGTCATAGAGCAGCGGCGGTTCCTGAACGGCTTCCCTGCGCTCTACGGAACTGACGGCAAGCATACCGCCGTCCTCTACCTCACGTAGCCCGGCAGTGGCCGTTTCAAGGTCATCGAAGCGGTTCCGTGACAGTGCGGAGAAGGCGATGCCGTCCTTGGCCGCCGAAACCTTTATCTGGAAATACTTCCGGGGTACGAACTGTTTGTTCTCCCGGTATCGTGAGCAGATCATCGCCAATGTGGGTGTCTGCACCCGTCCCAAAGAGAACACGCCCTGCCCGGTGGCAAGGCTGAGCGCCTGAGAACTGTTGATGCTCACGAGCCAGTCCGCCTCGCTGCGGGCTTTGGCGGAGAGGTAAAGATTGTCGTAAAGGCTTCCCTCCCTGAGATTCCGCAACCCCTCACGGATGGCCTTGTCGGTGAGCGAGGAGATCCACAGACGGACAAAGGGTTTGGTACAGCCGAGATAGTTGTACACGTAACGGAAAATCAACTCTCCCTCACGACCTGCGTCGGTGGCGACGATGATGGACTCGCACCTGTCGAACAGCTCCCGGAGCACTTCCAGCTGCCTGACCACTCCGGGATCGTCCTTGTACACCTTACCCTCCCGCATCTGACGGGGTACAAGCCTGAACTCCTGTGGCAATATGGGGAGGTGTTCCCGGCGGAAGCCGGAAAAGCCGTAGCTTTCGGGCATGGCAAGACCTACCAGATGCCCGAATGCCCATGTTACGGCATATCCGTCCCCCGTTAGATACCCGTCTTTCCGTTGGCGTGCGCCCACTACGGACGCTATGCCCTGTGCCACGCTGGGCTTTTCTGCAATGATAACTTTCATATAATTATTGTATTATTCATGTGAATGATCAGATGGATACCCCTTTCTTATCGGCTTTCTGTACCGGGCGGTTCCGGCTGACGGCGTTTGCCGACTTCGTTCCGTCCTGACGGACGGCCGCCTGCTGCGACTGTTCCTGTTTCTTGCTCTTGTCCGGGTTCCATTTGAAGAAATCGAACTTCGCCCGCTCGTGGTTGACACGGACGAAAGCACTGAACAGGTTCCCCTCGTTGTCGGTCATGTCCTTGATGTAGGTCGCCTTGCCCTGTGCCAGTGATGCCTGTTGTTCTTCGGTAAGGTCTTTCCCCTTCAGCCGTGCGGGGATTACCAGCCCACGCTCCTGCTGCCGGTTCTGTTCCTGAGCTGCGGTCTGCTCCTGCCGGTGGGCGATTCCCTTGAAGTCATAGTCGAATCCGCCCTTGCACGCATTGAACTGCAAACGTGCATCATAATGACGCTGCTTTTTCTCCGACCACATGTTTTCGACAAGGACGGACTCGCCGCTTGCGATGCGTTTTCTCTGTTCGTCGGTCAACGCCGTGCCGTTCACCTCTGCGGGAATGGTTATCCCGCTGACCGGTATGTGATGGAGCCGGTGGTCTTGGGATTGAGCGATACCAGACACGGCTCACGCACGCCTCCGGCCAGTTCGAGTTCCACTACGCAACCCGCATTGCCTTTTTCCAGCAGGTTCTGTTTCACTTCGGGAGTGAACTCCACGTTGAAATACGGCGTGTCCAGTTCCGGATAACGCTTGCAACATTCGATCTCGTTCCGGAGCGTACCGTCGGGATTTTCCGCCAGACGGATGCAGGCGGGAGTTTCAAACTCTATCCCCTCGATAACGGTTTTCAGGGTGAGTACGGCGGATTCGTTGCCGTTGAGCAACCGTCTGAGCCCCGGTTCTCCTAACGTTTCGGGTGTTACCCCCATGCGCTCAAGCTGCTGCCAGTCCACCTGTTCCATGCTCCAGCGGGTGGATTGCTCCGTTCCGCCCCCGCCGGACTGCTGTTGTGCCTGCTGCCGGCTCTGTACGTACTGTTCCGTGTCAAGACGGTATTCGTCCAGCAAGGCAGAATTACTTTCGGGCTGCTTGAACAGGCCGACAAGCTCCTTGGCGGAGGCAAGCAAGTCCGCCGGAAGGTGATAGAAGCGGAAGTCGGACGGCCGCTCGAACTGTCGTTTCATGTTGAGGAAGAACGTTTCGAGTATAGACACGTTGCGGTCTATCCGCATGAACTGATCCGAAGGCTTTGCCCCTGCCAACGGTCTGGTCTTGAGTCCCCCTTCGGGTTCGATGTCCTCCACCACGTGCGGGGTGTTGCCTTCGGCGGCGTTGGTCACCACCAATACCTCGTCTTTCAGATCTTTCAGTTTTTTGTCCATAAAGTGAATGAGTTTAATTGTGATACAATCAGGTTAATTGCGGCACGAAAGTAGAGGTAAGAGGCTATGGCGCAAAGGGAAAGGAGGGAATGGGGAACGAGTGGCTACGGGATGGCATGAAGTGGCCTGCCGGCAAGAAAGAATGACGTTCCGATACAAAAACTTCAAAATAAAAAGCGTACCTTCGCAACAAGAAACATAAGAAAGGACAATCCGATATGATTACCAACCGGGAAGAAGTGATAGACAAGGCATTCAAGGTGTTTTTGAGGATGAATTACGAGAAAGCGAGTATCAGCACGCTGGCAAAAGCCTGCGGGGTGGTAAAGACAGGGGTGGTATATTATTTTCCCCACAAACTCGATCTGTTCATGGCGGTAGCGGACAAGTATGCCATACAGATGCAGACACCGGCCAACAAGTTTGCCGGGCCGACGGAAACGCTGGCAGGATTTATAGAGCAGTATGTGGCAGGAGTGAGTACGGCCATGAACCGTATCATCAAACAGGTGCGATGCTGTGCGGACGACAATGAATGCTGTCCCAACTTCTACTATTTCCATTTTCTTTCCCAAGTGAGGATGTATTATCCCGGAGCCCGTGAGAAAATAGAAGAAATATTCCGCAAGGAACACGAGTTATGGAGGATAGTCATACAGAAGGCAAAGGATAGCGGTGAAATAAAACAAGATACGGATGTGAAAAAGACCGCTCCGCTGTTCCGTCAAGTGTTTCTGGGCATGTCCTACGAGCAATCGTTCCTGAACGGTCTGGACGTAGAAGAATTGAAGGAGAAGTTCGATTGTCTGTACTCGCTCCTGAAAGCCTGACTCCTTTTAGCAATATTTAAAAGACTCCGATAAAAATATTTTCTGAACAACCGTTCAGATTTCAATACTTTGCTTTATCTTTGAGGTATAAAGCAACCGCCAAAGATATGGACAAGATACAGAAGCAACGGTCAAGCATCGTCCTGTATAGAGAAAAAGGGAACGGTGAACACTACATACGGATAAAGTATGCAAATAATCCGGCAATTGCCCTACTGCTTTCCCAGGAGAGCGGCATACAAATGGCGGACAACGCTTCCGCCTACATAACAGTTACCGCCTTTAAACTACCGGATTTCTCCGACCGCTCTTCTCCCTACGCCTACATAGATTACAGCCGGACGTACGTGCAGCATCCCAATTCACAACAGACATACATGTTACCGGAAGACTATCTGAAACTACTGAATCTCACCTCACAAGGCGTTGTCAGTGAACGGATACAGGTACGCATCATGGGCAAAATTTGCTGGGATACAACAAT
>ERZ773115.2922-NODE-2922-length-12583-cov-3.965837_pt1 | contig 12583 bp, 5 predicted proteins | sample MGYA00511116_ERZ773115 | MGnify/ENA primary metagenome ERZ773115 (study PRJEB29015, sample SAMEA2737869) | human gut metagenome | biome: human gut; feature: human-associated habitat; material: faeces | place: China | collected 2012 ... | reverse complement strand
TATCAATCATTATTCACTAAAATCGTACAAAAATCATTCATTAGAACGGGTAACCGATAGCAAAATGTATTCCCAGATTCTTGAAGAAAGCTCCGGTTACATTATAATAGCCGCTACGTTCCGTATCATAAGGCAGATGCAGAGGAATACCGAAGTCGAGACGGAATACGAGAATATCCATGTCATAACGGATACCGACACCCGTTCCCAAAGCTATTTGTTTAGGGAAAGTCTTCAGACGCAGTTGTGAATTGGGACGTGCTTCTTTTCCATCAGCCAAAAGCTTTCTGTCTTTGCGCAACAACCACACATTTCCTGCATCCAGAAAGGTAGCTCCCCAAAAGCTCTTGAAAATACGGAAACGATATTCCACATTCGCCTCAAAGCGGAAGGTTCCTGTCTGATCCAGGTAGGAATATTTTCCCTCTTCCGGATGATAACCGCCCGGACCGACACTGCGCACTGTAAAAGCACGGATACTATTGGCACCACCTACATAAAATTGTTCACTATAGGGAGCTATCGTAGCATTGCCATAAGTAAACAGTGCACCTACTGCCATGCGGCTGGCTATCGCATTATTCTTATCTATGTTCCACAAATGACGCAACTCTGTATTCAACTTCACAAACTGTGCAAACGGAGCCCCCAGCAAACTCTTATCCTCTTCATTGAACGGCTTGCCAAAAGCACGGTAAATAAGGGAAGTGATATTACCCGCCGAAGTGACGGTAGACTGCCACCAGATAGGGTTCTTTATCCGACGACCCGAAGCATTGTCATACGTATACGTATATTCCATCGCCGGAATAAACTGGTTCCTAAGACTGACATACAATGCAGGATTAGCTTCAGCTATCTCTTTAAAATCCTCAGACTGATGCTGCAAGACATTAAATGTCAGTTTAAAAGGAGTAATACTATGCCGGCTGGTACGGGAGGGCTGGAAATCGTATGTAGCATTGCCGCCAAAGGACAGCAGTTTATAATACTTTGCCCGGTTCAGCTGGTTGATATACAGACGAAAGGTCGTCGTGGCCGGGAAGTCAAACTCCCGTTTACCCAGATGCGGGAACACGACTCTCGGAAAAGTCAGAGAGGTAGAAAGCCCCATTTCCCAACTGTTCATCAGTGAGCTCTTCTCACCGCCTCCGGTCTGCCACTCATAAGAGCCTTTCAGTTTTACGTTCCAGCTTTCACCACCTCCGAATACATTGTTACGAGTGACACCGAAAGATGCACCGGGACCGGTCTGGTCATTACTCTTCGTTACTACATTCAGTTCCAGTTCTGCATCCAACGGTTTGGCAAATGTAGCCTGCATAGTGACATCCAGTGTATCACAAGCCGCTGTCGTATCTCGGGGAGCATATTGCATATCCATATAGCTGAATATACCGAGCTGACTCAATTTCTCCTGCACCTGCTCCTGCCGGTACTGGCTATAAAGACGGGTACGGTTGGAAGCCCTCATCTGTTTGCTCCGTACAAACTGCTGATAGTTCATCCATCGATAGAGCATATTCGGACGGACCTGCAGTTTATCATAATAGTGAATATTCAGATTCTTGTACAAGATACTGTCATTAGGTGCCTCGCCATTCTTTCCGAAGAGATAGACCGAAGCATCTCCTACATAGTAAGAACGTTGAGCGGCAGCCGGTAATCCCGGAAGAGGAATCAGACGAAGACTGATATGTCCGCCGGGAACCAAGGTTGTATCTGCCTGATAGGTCATATAGTCCGGACGGAAGTAGAAATATCCCCGATTACGCAAAAGGGTACTGATACGGGAACGTTCTTCATCCAAATCCACCACATTAAACTGTTCGCCGGGGGTGATGTAAGACATACGACGTCCGCGTTCCATGATCTTCAGAGTCTGGGGAGTGAAACGCTGATAATACACTGTATCAATGAAATAAGGGTTCTTCATATCTACCGTATAGAGCAGACTTGCTTTCAGACTATCTTTCTTATCGACCAAAGTCTCGTAAGTCACCTTTCCATTGAAATATCCGTAATCACGGAGCAGGTTAGTGGCTACCTTGACACGTACTTCGGGATTGACAGTAGAAATAAATACGGGCGGATTGGCGGCAAAGCGGTTAAACATCCACTTACCGAATCCTTTCTTGTATTTCACGAAGTCGTTATACATCCACATTTTAAAAGGAATAGGCAGAAAACCTCCCAACAGAGTAGTACTGGGAGTTTTGGCAAGCGCTGCATTGATTTCCGTCAAAGCAGTTTCACCAACCCGTGTCGATGATTTATTGACTATCACCGTTTTTCCTCCGGTATAGAGTATTTCATCTTCGGGCAGATGTTTCGTCACCGAACACGCCGAAAACAACACTATACCTATAAGACAGCCTGCTAATATGTTAATACGTATATCTTTCATTCTTACTTCTTTTTCTTAAAGATGAACAGTTCACTGAGCTTATCCAGTTTCTTGCGAAGTACCAGACCGACTCCGGTTTCCGTAATCTCCCCTTCGAGTACACTCTCATAGTTCTTATCGTAGAACAAACGGACATAACGGGTTCCCGTACGGTCCAGACGATATTCCAAAGAGATATTGTCAATGAAGGATTCGGCATCATTCGTCGCATTTTCGCCCGTCGATACCTTACCGCCGATTACAATCTGGAAGCGGTTATTGAAGAGGCGCTGCGAATAACGGAAACTGTAATCCGTACGCTTGCCGCCAGTATCCGAGGCGTCATGATCTTCGACACCCACAGAGACGCTGGCATTCTTCAGGTTACCCATCAGTGAATTTATCTGACTGCTCAGTACGGAGTTCAGGGCAGAACCCATATTCAGCTTGCCAAGTCCGCCGCCTCCACCGCCGATCGGTCCGGTGCCGAGATAGGTTTTCATCAACATGATATAAAGTGCCTGTTTTCCACGTTCTTCCGCTCCCATTGCTGTCAGTTCATTCTGTATGGTCGCATCTTCCGGGGCCGCTACGTCGAAAGCAAAAGACAGGTTGTCCAACCGGTTCTTTACGACAATGGAAACGTCAAAGTTAACCATTCTCGTTCCTCCGTTCTCTCCTTCGGATACGGAAGCACGGATACGGTCAGTTGCCTTGAAGTTCAGCATGGGGTCCATCGGGTTTCCGGTCCAATCTACATAGCTGCCGTTATCGATGGCAAATTCCTTGACTGCAATGATAGGCAGAGAATACTTCATCAGTCCACCGCTCAGTGTGTAACGTCCGGTCAATGTCAGGTCTCCCTGCGGAGTGTATTTCATCGAAAGATCGCCACCTCCTTCCAGTTCGATACGATTGTCACTGGCGTCCAAGTCCACTTTCACCCTGACTGAAGGGTCGATATGAACCATCATCAGCATATCCAATCCACCTAAAGATACGGTAGGCACTTCCTGACGGACAACTGTGGTGGTATCACTGAATGAAGTAAATGTCACCAGACTTCCCAAACGATCCTGCACGGTCAGCGGTGAATCGGTCAGTACATACGAGACATCCGTATTGCCCAGCAGATTCAAGTTTCCACGCATATTCAACCCGTCCAACGGGCCTTTTATGGTTGCCCGCAAGTCCGCAAAGACTTTTCCGTAGACAAGGCTTTCGCGAGTACGCTTCGCATTCAACAAGGTATAGTTTTCCGCCAGCAGATTCAGACTCGCCATCGGTCGGGACATATCACGGAAATCGACATAACCGTCGATCGTAAACGGATTCTTTCCCGTGGTGTAAATGGCGAACTTATCAAATATCAGACGATTGTTCTTCAACTGCACAGGGCGGTTATCAAACAGGAAGTTAGCACCATACTGGCGTGACAGGACAGATACGCTGTCCAGTATCAGTTCACCGTTTATCAATGGCTGCTCGGTACTGCCTGTTATATTCAGGTCACCGTCCATATCACCGGCAAGCGTAACCAGCTCGTCGGGAATAAAGGCGTTGGCAATACGAAGCGGGAAGTGTTCCAACGTCGTATTTACTTCCAGACTATCCTTTCCCGTCGAGGTAGGGAGCAGCTTGCCATCTGCTATCAGCACTTCTACCTTATCATGATTCAGATAAGCGTTGAGGTATTGTTTTCCCTGTTCGCCCGGCAGCCATGTAGCCCCCAAAGTAATATCACCAATGCGCTGGCGTTCATAAGTCAGTTCATCAATGGATGCTTCCGCAGAGAGCTGAAGGTCCTTTTCGGTCTGTATGTAGTGTGCTTCTGCCGAGAACAATCCGGTGATTTCGGGGAAGTAAGGCAGTACGCTCGTTATTTCATCCAAGCGGATTCTCCGGATTTCGACATCGATATTCTGCAAAGAAACCGTATCTCCCTGTACCGAATGCACACGGAAGCCCATACCTTCATCATCCCACATATCCACATTGGCATACACGCGCATATTCTTATGCAGATAAATCCAGTTATGATCTTCGTTGAAGTGGAATTTACGGAACGCAATAATCGGTTCTTCCGGAATCAGTGTAAAAGCCAGTCCATCCCCTTTTCCACGTCCTCCAACCAGCGGACGGGCATTGACTCCAAGCAACACACCGGTTTTCCCCTTTTCGTTCTTATATTCTGCCAGCAGCTCGGCATCGCGGTCGCGAATCTCGCCTGTCAGAATAGTGGAGAAGGAAAACTGGGGATTCTTCGGTCCGTTGATTACTCCGGCACGGAGATTCATACGGGTAGTATCCTGTTTGACGGTGAAAAAGACCGTATCCAGTTGCAAGGTATCCACTTTCAAAGCATGGATGGCTGCTTTGCCGTTGATTCCCCAATCGGGAGCAGTGCCGAATTTCATGGAAGCATCATGGAACGATATATTCTTCATTGCCATATAGTATGCCAACGGATTCTCCTTTCCTGCCGAAAAAGAGAAAATAGCCGACGGCAATGCTTCACGCAAAGCAGCATGATCCAAGAGTTTTTCATCCACCTGCTTCATCAACACATCTACAAAATGGGTAGACTGACGAATCAGAGGATATACACCGGCACGGGCACTCAGATTCAGTTTCATATCACCGGCGGTGAAATGAGTGAAAACACGATTCTGCCGTGCCTCTCCGCTTAAATTGAATGCCAACGGACGCTTCATCGGCTTGGGCATAAGTCCCAGTTCGTACAAATCAAGCTGAGTAACGTCAACTGTCACTTTACCGTCCGGATAGCTATGAGCTAAATTATATTCTGCATCCGCCGTCATTTTCAAAAGTTCATTGTCACTCGTAAGCTGAGCCGTTGCCAAAGCTCCTTTAAGATTTCCCGTCAAATGAACATTCGAAAGATGATAGCGGGCGTAATGAAGCTGGTCCAAAGAAAGATTCAGATTGGCTAAAGAATGGAAGGACATGACATCCAGTCCCCTGCCCTTGGCATCTGCCGAAAGAGATAGTTCATAAATCGAGTCTTTCGGGAGAAAATGATGCAGTTGCAGATCGTTTATTTTCAGATCGGCCGTATAAACTTCTGTCGAACTGTTTAATGCGGCATTTACATTCATGCTGCCCTTGCCTTCTTTCAGATCGAGTTTTGCTTTATACTGCGGGCCGTTCATCTCCATCTTCATCTTGAGACTCATACTGTCGGGAATTACCAAAGAGCCATCGGGTGTGACTCCGGTCAATCCTGTCAGGAAGTTCAGATTCCGGGTAACCATATCCAGCCCAATAGTTCCCGAACGAGTCAGACTGTCCGTCAGGTTTTCAAGGATTCCTCCCCCTTTTAGCGAGAAAGCTCCCGGCAAGTCTACTGTGAAGCGCGAAATCTGCATTTCTTTCAGATTTCCATCCGTACCGGCACGGATCACTAACGGACGGAACGGATATGCTTCTTTAAACGTTTGAGGCAGTCCGCCGGCAAAAAGCATCACGTCCTCTTTGCCTATATGCGCGTTAAAGCTGGCGGATAAACGTCCTGTCGTCGGAATATTTACGAGTTCCCAATAAGTCTGGGCAGACAGGTCTATTTCAGAATGTGGGGTTTGCAGCTTCAGTTCAGGAATGCGGATGATAGAATCATTCGAAAAGAGCCGCCCTGTCAGTGAAGTAATACTCAGTCCCGAACGCTCTTCCATCGTTATTTCACGAATCACAGCGTTCATATTTCTGCCTTCGTAGAGCAGAGAGTCCAATCCGATGCGGATATTCCGGACTGCTATATGAGAGGCGTCAAAACCTTCCGACGGTTGGGCCTCTCCAGTGTCATAACTGGCAGAGGCACCCGACAAAAGGAATTGCTTCAATCCATAAAACTGGTTCTTTAAATCCGCTTTGGCGTCATCAATGGTCGCTTCGCCTATGTATGCCGCCATCTTCATGGAGTCGGCAGGCAGTTTCATACCGAATGATACATTCTTCAACTTCAGTTGATGAAGGTTCACCTTCCAGTTCACAGGAGCAGATGCCGTCGTATCTTTGGGAGTGGTCGTGGTATCAGTCATCAGAAGTTGTATATGAGTATCGGATAACTCTGTCCGATTGACAACTGCCGTTTCGTTCGATAAATCGACTCCATGACTTTGCAGAAAGAAGCGTCCCAAAACGCCTTTTATCTGCATCCCCTCTATCAGATTGGCAGAATTGACCGCCACCTGACTTAAGGTAACCTCGTCAACTTCTACTTTTCCTTTGAGCAATGGCCATGCCTGTACGCGGACATTCAGGCTTTCCAAAGACAATAAGGTATCCGGCTGCTGTATGACCTCCACCCCTCGTACCAGCAGATTAAGCGGAAAACGAAGGTCTATCCGTTCCACCTGAATCTGCATTCCGGTTGCTTTAGAAGCATACGCAGTAACCTCCCGTCGCAAAAGATTCTGAACAGGAGGTATATAAAGTAATACCATCAGTATTACAAAAAGTATTATAGGAGTAAGCAATATCCAGCCCACCCGTCTTATCCATTTTCGTTTCATGCAGGATGTGTCAGTGTAAAAGTGATACAAAGTAAACAAATTACTTTGAAAAAAGGTTTGTCCAAAAGCTAAAATGTGAAAAAGCCGGAGGTTATGGTTGCATTTAGCGCAATTTCATCCCGTTCATTCCGTTCATTCGGAAGGTGAGATATTTGTCAAGGCAGCACCTTCTCACTATGCTACGAGCTTATGCCCGTGCCACTACGTTGGCACGCTTGTGCCACCGCAGTGGCACGACTGTGACATGCCTTTGGCACAACTGTGCCAACAGGGTGGCACAAGCATGGCACTATATAGGCTGTTCCAAAGGAGCTGCCGAGAGAGATTTAATGTAAACCGAAACTATACTCCTCAGCAGCACGAACAACTTTACGCACCGCCTCCAAAGTCTCCAACGTAGTCTTTTCTATTTCTTCGGAGAATTCTTCCCCCCGGCAAGACTCCAGCCATCTTAATGAAGCAACAGACTCAGAAGCTCCGATCAAGGTGAAAAGCGGAAGGAGTTTATGAGCCATAGCGGCTATTCCATCCACCTCCCTGTCAGTTAATGCCTGTTGCATCCGGTCGGCATTCTTGCCGGTCTCTTCGATAAAAGTCCGGATAATAGAACACGCCGCTTCCGGATCATCTTCCGAGAAGGCAGTCAGTGCAGAAAAGTTGAATAAAGTATCTTCAGGCAGCGCATCTGCAATCAATTGCATATCATGTGTTATATGCGCCTCATCAGCTGACATTTGTCCTTCATTCAGAGTTACCAGCAATTCTTTCACCGTAAAAGGTTTGTGCAGGCATCCGGCAAAGCCATGTTCATGCAAAGCCTTCTCATCCATTTCGCTACGTGCCGTGACAGCAATAACAGGAATATTGCGGGCTTGCGGAATGTTAGAGGCACGCAATAATTTGACCAGATCAAAACCGTTGATAGCAGGCATCTGTATATCGGTCAGCAGTACATCAAACGTCGAAGAGCGCAGTTGCTCTATCAGTTCTTCCAACTGCTCGCAGCAAACAGCATCGATGTTGTGCTGTTTCAGCATGGCAGCAGTCAGGTTCAGCTGAATCTTATCATCATCAATCAGAAGCACACGGATCACCTTCATGGCCGGTACGGCATCTGTCTCTTCCGGAGAAACATCCGTATCTTTCGATGGTTTCTTAATTCTGCTCCCGAAAGGTTTATTTTCCACTATTGACTTGCCCACCGGAAAGAGTGGCAACACGACAGTAAAGCAACTTCCTTTTCCTAACGTGCTTTGTACATCGATCGTACCTTCAAGCAGAAGAACCAGCTTATGCACAATGGACAATCCCAGTCCGAATCCTTCTTCTCCCTGCGCACCGGGGAGGCGGGTAAATTCCTGGAAGATGCGTTCCCGATCTTCCGATGCCATCCCTTTGCCGGTATCCGCAACCGCTATTGTCAGCTTCGAAGCGTTATAACCAACAGTTAATGTGATCTTGCCCTGCTGAGTGAATTTCACCGCATTGGACAAGAGATTATTCACTATCTGCTGAATACGTAAAGGATCACTGATATATTTCTCCGACAATTCCGGAGCGATATGACATTGCAAGACCAAGCCTTTAGCCGCCGTCAGAGGTTCAAAGCAAACACGGATTTCTTCAAACAGCTGAGCAGGATTAAAAACAATCCGGTTCACTTCCGCTTTATTGAGGTCAAGACGGTGGAAATCAAGCAAATCGCTTACTAACTTCAGTAAATGCTCTGAAGAACTTTTCATGTTGTCCAGATAGAATCGCTGCCGTTCATCTTCGGTCAGGCGGGACAAGAGTTCCGTATATCCCATTATCGAGCCTAATGGCGCCTTAAAGTCATGGGTAATGGCAAGCATCAGTTTCTCACGGGCAACAAGCAAGTCTTCCGCCCGCTTATTCGCTTCTTCGAGCTGACGCCGATAACGGTTGCTACGAGTAATATCCCGCATAATTAAGATCAGGAAAAAGGCGGATAAGAATACGGCACCAATGGCAATTCCGGCAATGATATTAGCCGAACGCATCCGCACCTCTTGCTGAAGTTCCGCATCTTGACGGGCACGCGCAGACATTTCCTCCTCGTATCCTTTTATCAGACTATCCATTCTTGCGGTCAGCTGTGTATTCATCCGCTGATACCTCGTACTGGTACGCCGGATCGTTCGCCTCCGCTGCAACCGTTTCTCTTCGGTAGCCATGCGAATCTTATGCTGAAGGGAGTCCGCCGACTTGACAGGTTCCAATATCGTATCGGTGGCAATTTCCAGAGAAGTATTGACCAGCACGGCAGTATCTTTCTTAGAAGGCGCGAACACTTCCCCCAATCGTTTGAAGAAGCCTTTCTTCTTCGGGGTAGTGATCAGAGAATCGCGTTTGGTAATAACCCGGTGTTGTACCCGTTGCTGAGTAATCACCGAGTCCTGCTGTTCTGATATGATTTCTTCAATCTCCGAGGCGGAAAGCAAGCTATCATTCGCCTCGCTCAGCACCCGCAGCATCTGAAGGGTATTCTGATCTTTCTCATGGAGAAGACTCAGCAGACTGTCTGTCCGCAGATTCTGCTGATCGTCCGCAGCCGACAGCGTCTCCATCTCCTGATGCACAAACACCAGAGAAAAAAGAAGAATCGCCAGCAGCAATATATAGCCGATGGTTATTTTCAGTTTGGTGGAGCGAAAGGAAGCCATAGGCAATTAAGATTTTAAATTATGAATTTTGAATGGAAGGCGGTAGTTTCGTCTTGTGATGGAAACGCCACCATAACATCAGACCGGCACTGGTCAACCCAAAAGGAAATGCCATCCAGACACCTATGATCCCCCACTCCAACACGAATCCGCAAAAATAGCCGACCGGAAGCGAAATAAGGAAATAAGCAATGAAGGCAATCAGCATCATCAGTTTTACATCTGAGATTCCACGCAAGGCATTGGCAAAGGTTATCTGCAATCCATCTCCAAACTGATATACAAGGAACGGAAGGATAAGCGAAGTTACCATAGCCGCCACTTCGGTACTATCGGTAAACCAACCTCCCAGATAATTGCGGCAGAGGAATACGATGGAAGAAAGCACAACACCCAACGCCATCATCAAATGAAAACCGGCATAAGCCGAACGACGTACATTGAGTATATCGCCCTGCCCGTTAAAGTTACTCACACGGACAGCCACAGCTGCTCCCATCCCGTAATACATCATAAACGTAAACTGAGAAATAGCCAGCATGACCTGATGAGAAGCCAGCGCAATGGTACCCAGCCAGCCAATCATCACCGCACTCAGACTGAACGAAGCTGTCTCCATTCCCATCTGAAAAGCAATCGGCCAACCCAGCGAATTCAATCGTCCGAATATAGCCTTCGACCATCCCAGACGATAGAAGCCGAGCTTAAAACGAAGAAAACGCGGACTCCGCATAAAGACTATGATAAATACGACTACCATCATGATACGCGAGAACAGCGTACTGATACCTGCTCCCAGCAAGCCCATTTCCGGCAAGCCCAGCTTTCCGTATATCAGGATATAATTGCCGATAATATTCAGCACATTTCCGCCGAGCAATATCCACATAGCGGTCTTAGTATCCGTAATTCCATCCGTAAACTGCTTGAAGCCATTGAACAGCATCACAAAGACGAGCGAAGCCAGCAGAACCAGATAATAAGGTTTTATCAGGGGAATAAGTTCTTCCGGCTGTCCCAGATTTCCCACATTAAAATAAAGGACAGTCATACCGATGGTAAGCAAGAATGCCACCAACAAATTTGCCAGCAGGCTGTTACGCAACGCCTGCCCCGCCGAAGCATACTGATGAGTTCCATACAAACCTCCCACGATAGGAGTCAGCCCGTACGAGAAGCCTGTACTGAAAATAATCACCAGATTGAATACATTATTGACGAAGGAAGCAGCACCCAGTTCTATCGTACTATGATGACCGATCATCAACGTATCGGCAAACCCCAGCACAATAACTCCTATTTGCCCGATTACAATGGGCAATCCGAGAGAAATCAGTGCTTTGTAATGCTCCTTATATATACTATAGATATTTCTCATTTATTTTTCCGTAGTTAATCGCATATTCCGGCAACTCCGCATCCTGCCGTTGCCTCCAATAAATATCCCGCCGGTAAGGAGAAGTCAGGATATTTGTTTCTTATAATAAAGTATCACTCCATTCTCCTTCCTGAAAGCAGACTGAGCTACCTTTTGCAATTGTCCGGCAGTAACAGCGCGATAACGCTCTACCTCCTTTTCCATATCTTCCGCCCTGCCCAACAGTTCAAACCAAGCAAGATTGGTAGCGACATTCAAATAATTGATATTGCCGAATATCTGCGTCGATTCGAATTTATTCTTCACTTTTTCCAGTTCCTGTTCGTCAACAGGTTCTTGCTGCAAACGTTCCAGTTCTTCACGTACGGCCGCTTCCGCCTGTTCCAGCGAAACACCTGCCGCGGGTTTGCCCGAGATATGGAACAATCCGGCATCCACACTACCGGAAATATAAGCGTCGATACTCGAAAACAGTTGTTTTTGCTGTACCAGGCGTTGATTCAGACGACTGGAACGTCCGTTGCTCAACAAATCCGACAATATATCAAAAGCGTAATAATCCGGATGATCATGACTGCACATATGATACGCCATGAATAGTGAATCAAGGGGTACGTTACGCTCTACTGTCAACCGTCGTTCTTCTGTCTGCTCCGGTTCCTGCGGCAGATTCCGTTGAGGAACCTCCCTGCGAGGGATGGGACCGAACCATTTTTCCGTCAATGCGACTGCTTCTTCAAAAGAGATATTTCCCGTTACGGCGAGCACTGCATTGTTCGGCGCATAAAAACGGAAGAAGAATGCTTTCACCTCTTCCAGCGTCGCATTGGCTATGTGCGACAAATCTTTTCCGATGGTAGGCCACTGATAAGTATGCGCCCGATATGCCAGAGGACGCAAAAGATGACCGACGTCTCCGTAAGGCTGGTTCAGGCAACGCTGCTTGAATTCTTCCATTACTACTCCACGCTGTACTTCCAGACTCCGTTCACTGAAATCAAGGCTCAGCATACGGTCGGATTCCAGCCAAAGAGCTGTCTCGATATTCGAGGCAGGTATGGTGATGTAATAGTTGGTCAGGTCATTGGTCGTGTAGGCATTGCTTTCTCCTCCGGCCAGCTGCACATGTTTGTCATAGTCTTCGATATGAGTGGAACCGCCGAACATCAGGTGTTCGAATAAATGGGCGAAACCGGTTTTGTCCGCTTGTTCATTGCGTGAACCGACCTTATAAAGTACGTTTACCGAGACGAAAGGGGTACTTTTGTCGGTATGGCAAATAACTGTCAGGCCATTATCGAGAATATGACGGGAAAATTGGATCATAGTATATCATTATTTTTATTTTGCCGGAAGTCAGAAGGAGACTGAATTGCTGCATCGGTTTATACTTTGGTTATAATCCCGGAGCAAGTCCTGCATGATCTCGGCAACACTTTCTTCGCCCTTGAGCATCGAAGCGATTTGTCCTATTTCGAGTTCGCCTTCTGCCAGATTGCCTTCGAAGATCCCTTGTTTAGCTCTTCCTTTGCCCAGCAGCTCTTTCAGGGTATCGGAGTCTGCTCCTTGGTCTTCCAGTGTTTTGACTTGTTCGTAAAATTCA
>ERZ773115.2921-NODE-2921-length-12596-cov-3.011084_pt1 | contig 12596 bp, 11 predicted proteins | sample MGYA00511116_ERZ773115 | MGnify/ENA primary metagenome ERZ773115 (study PRJEB29015, sample SAMEA2737869) | human gut metagenome | biome: human gut; feature: human-associated habitat; material: faeces | place: China | collected 2012 ... | reverse complement strand
TGTGAATTAGCGCCATTTGTGTTCGCTTTTACAACTTTACTGGCAGTAACAGGTGGAGTGTAGGTACACTATCTCCAGCTCAGCGTTAATCCTCCCAGATCTTCTATACGTCGTAGGATATTGGTAAAGAGTGTGAAGTTCGGCGGCCATTCATCAATGGCCCACGCAATCACCATAGCTTCCAACTGCGCATCCGGCTGAGGAATTATGAAATTGTAGCTGTAGGCAGGAAGCGATTGATCGGTATACTCGCTATAAATGCTGATTCCGCCGCGCTCCAGCTTTTTCTGATCTTCCCAGGAGAACACCAGCTTTGCGAGGAAAGCGGAACCGTGGCACTCTTTGAATGCCTGGATGATTTTACGGGTGAGGTCATCAAATGTTTCGTCTCCGACCGGGACATCGTTGAGATGCCCCCAGGTGAAGGTGTATTCGTCTTGTTTTTGGATGGCTGCCTGCAATTTTGTGTTGTCCATAATTATTCTCCATTCTAAACAGACAGATGGTAACTTATACGGATGCCGATTTTCGGAGAGAATCGAGCAGACGATCGCCAATGGGAAGTTCATGCTGATCAATGTAGACGTTATAGTGATTCTCGAAGTATGAATCATGAAGCCCACATTCGTAGCATTTGGGAGTACATTCCACCTCCCAATCAGGTCGGTCAGTCCATTCGGAGACATATCCGCCTGCCAGCTGTTCATGAACCAGTTCTGTGAGAATGTAGTTTGCTATGTCGGGATCTGTGGCGAGATAGAAGTCCTCACTACAATCCCCACCGAATGCCCAGTCCTCCCGGACAATGTAGATCGTCAGTTTTTGCGTGATGGGTGCTGGCTCCAGCACCTTGAGTGCCTCGGGAGCCATGATGACGGTGTCTAGCATAAGGTCCACCGGACGCTTGATGTGGTCGGTCAGTATGGGAGCCATAAACGAACAATAGATGTCCGGGGTGCTGTTCTCCGTTTCCCGGTCATCGCCGTCCCGGATTTCCGTGATGGTGCCATACAGTCCTGCATAGTCGCTGGCATCGTTTGCGCGGACCTTGCCTCCAATGGTGTAGGTTACGCCTTCGTATTGAAATTGTGCGTCAATTTGGTTAATAATCATGTGCTGAATTCCTTTCTGTCATAATGACAGGTGGGCAGCGTAGCACATGCTGCGTTGCCCACCTAAAAGTAGAGTGATTTTTGCTATAGCGTTTGCGCCCTGCAGCGCATGGACTTACCGCAGAAAACGCTTGATAACTGCGGTCAGCTTCATTGGGAGCTGGTTCAGGTCGGTGATGTCAAGGAAGGAATCACCATAGATGCGCTCAATGTTGGGCTTGTCCTCACCGATTGCGGCGGCAATGAACAAAATGCCCTTGCGCGTGTATTCCTGTTTGATACCACGCAGATCTTCCTCGGCCGCAGTACCGCTGTAGCCGCTGGCTGCGGGTTGTCCATCCGACAGCAGCATGAGTATCCGAACTTCCTCTGGACGCTTTGATAGCTGCTCAGCGACAAAGCGCAGGGCGGCACCATCGCGGTTGCTGCTTCTGGCGGAAATGTCCATGAGCCGGAACTTATCATCCCGGTCAATGCTGTCGAACTCTGCATAGGAGTACAGATCGACACCATTACCATAACTGGTGGAGTGTCCGTAAATCATAATGGGTATGTTCAGGGATTGGCAGAAGTCATAGAGAATAATGGCTGCCGCCCGCGCATAGGTGCTGCGATCCCCACAGGACATGGAGCCGGATTCATCCAGCAGCAGGCCAACGGAAAGCCTTGGGGCCTCATTGGGGAGATTGTTCTTGTAGAAAACCTTCCCGTCATTTCTGCACAGAGCATGTGCATCCAGACGGCGCCCCATCACCAGACCGGTTTGTTTTCCACCGCGCTGCTGATCATTTAATTTCTGAATCAGGCTGCGCTGGAGCTTTTTAGAGATGTCCAGCAGCGGCCCGCAGACTTGGTAGAACTGATCCTCCAGTTCGTCATCAACCTGCGCGATCCGATGGACCAGAATATTCACACCACTGTGGATGTCACCGTAGGAGATGCTCTGGGCAGCTTCATTCAGTTCCTTCAATCGTTCGGTTTCGAGCTGCTTACAGGCTGCCTTTTCGGCCATCTGCTCCAGCATCCGCTCGATGTCTGTGGCGGCATTCTCGTTCATTTCGCGCTTGTAGTCGGAGTCATACTCAGTGGAACCGCCCACAGGAGCGGAAACAGAGTTCGTCTGGTGGAATGGAATCCGACCGCCTTCCTCTGCGATCGTTTTCTGCTTTTCAGAAGCACCGCCGGAAGCCTCCAGTGGAGCGCCAACATCATCAGATACGGAGGAATCGTCAGAGTCAGGACAAGATGCCGGATTTTCTTCAGAGCTGTCGTCCCCAGACTCGTTTTCCTTTTCTCCCGGTGCCCCAGACTCATCTGGTTTTTTGCAATCATCCCCAGACCCGTTTTGGCAGACCAAGGCTTGCGTGCGGCTGCGGGCTGCAGCGTTTGCCGCAATCCCTCTCCTTGCCCCAGAACCGGGAACAGGTCTGCCGGAACCGGTGCCTTCTGCACTGGCTCCGGCAATAATCTGAAGCAGGCCGGACAGAACTTCACCAGCCGAGCTTCCGGCACCGGAGGCGGCTGCTTCGTCTTGACGCTTCTTGCAAAGCTCAATGTAGTCCTCAATGTGATGCCAGCAACGGATCAGGATAAGACTGACGATTTTCCAGCGCTCCTTTGCGAAAGTGGTGGTGACAGCCGTATCCAGCTGCGGTATCAGCTGGAATACTGTCTGGATACGTTCATCGCTCAGGGGCGTTTCGTCATACTTGATCTCACCGTACAGGGCATAGGAGAGTAGCATTTGCAGGATGGTTTGGAAAATGTGACTGGAGCCATCGCTTTCCATTTCTATCAGCTGCGTCACAGTACACATATCCTGATACTGGTGATCACGCATGACAGAAAGGTTATATCCGAGTACACCAGGAAAGTCAGCAAGAATCCGGCTTTCGATGTATCCATCCTCCAACACATTTGCGATATAGGATGCAATCTTCATCGCAAACTCCAGATTCCGGGGTTCCAGCTTCACATACTCCCAGAAGTCACGTTCGTTGGCGGCATCCCGGGACGTTTTCAGATCCGGGGGTGCCGGGTACCATTTGAATTTAGACAGGTAATTCATGTAGGTTTGCTTGACCAGAAAATCCGTATACAGCACATGACCCAGTTCGTGCGCGAACAGACCCGACACCATTTCATAACGATTCATACGGCCCTTGATCTTCGTGACGCAGGAATGTCCTGCGTTAATCAGGATAGAAGTGTTGTCGGTACAGGCCGCGTTTGAATCGTCGGGCTTCCAATAGATATTGACATGGACGCGCCGATCATAGCGATACCGTCTGGACTGTGCTGCTGCTACATCCTCGTAGTGTCCGGCGAGAATTCGGGAGGTAAAAAACTGCTTGTCTGTGATCTTGCTTCGATGCTCATTCAGAAGCTGCTTGACGCGCTTATGATTTACTCTTGCCATTGAAAAATCTCCTTCCTCAGGCGGTCTTCCGACGCTTGGGGGCGAAGATCGGTTCCAGAATCGCAGTTTTCAAGGTCTCCCTGTCCTCTGGGCCGGAGGTGGCCTTGCTGATGATCGTGCAGAGCGCGGAACGGTAAGGATCTCCTGTGATCTCGATACTGTTGACCCAGTCAATGAGACTTCTCATACCGCAGCTACCATCGGTGATGCCATTTTTACGCATATACTCGGCCATATCATTGACGACCTGGACCATTTGGGCAATCTGATATTCATCGGTGGCACCGGTGACAGCCATGGCACGCTGTGCCATGATGTCAGGGTCAGGCAATTCAATATCCTCCACCAGACTCATACGGTCAACAACAGACTGGTTCAGCCCGCGGCAGCCTTCGTAAGTGATGTTCGTCGTGACCACGACTACAGTGTCGGGATGCCGCTGGATGACCTCGCCGGTGGGTAGTGTGATAGAGCCGGTCTGCTCCAGAAGGGAGTTCAGGCCGACCAGCACACCTGGCTGGGTAATGACGGTGGGTTCCTGAATCTCGACCACATAGCCGTACTTCAGGGCCTTAATAAAGTCAGTTTCCACATAGGTGTAGGTCTGGCCGGAGGAGGACTCCTTTTCGGCGGGTTTGGTCAGGGCCTTGATCTTTTCCGTGACCATATCCATGACAACAGCCATGCAGTCCCGGGAAGTGGCATCTTCGTTTTTAACGCCGGTCAGGCATTGGAAAGTGCCGGCAGGGTCGAAATCCATATCATCCAGGTCGGGCAGATTCAGGAGCTTGGCCACGTTGGCGAAGTTAATGCCGCCCATTGCCTGCAGCATTTCCCGCTGCTTATCCAGCTCCGCGTCGCCTGTGGATACACTATCCGTATTGGGGAATACCATGCCAACGAAATCGAACACTTCGGTGGAGGCAGAGCAGGTGTACTTCACATAGGGCAGATGCAGTCCAGCCGCAATTGCCATGGCACTCTGCGTTTTGCCGGTTCCGGCAGGACCACGCAGCAGGAAGTTACGCATCTGCATGGGTTTCCCAGTGGTAATCTGGGCGTGTTTACAGATATTGACTACCTGGTCCGGGATGATGTACCAGTCCTCCAGCTTGGGAACAAGGGATTCCTCCAGGAGGGAGAGCTTCCGACTTCCCGTCAGCTGGTACTTACCGACGAAATCCTTGTGGTCGATGACTGCCTTTGCCGCAGAAACAGTGACTTTTCCTGTTTTGGCAAGAATGGTAAATTCACCTGCCAGAACGGAATTGGGGGTATAGGTGCCCGACAGCAAATGTCCCTGAGATATGCGAAGCGCATTTCCAGACTTATCCAATGTGACATTGATATGCGCCGGACAGGTATCGTCTTTGATCCGGCGGTAAGCATTGTCGCACAGAATTGCCATGGCATCCGTTGCTTTTTTCATGTCTGGATAACCGGTGCTGCGCTGATCGAAATAGGTTTGAAAGTTCTCGTCGAACTCGTCGTCCTTCAGAAGCAGGGGCATCATGGCCATCAGAACGGCGGCACCGTCCTGCGCACTCTGGTGAAGTCTGTAGTTTTCGATGGTTTCCGTGTTTTTATCATAGATACTGGCCATGATATTGCCGGAGCCGCTATCGAACACGACCAAATGGTAGATGTCCGTACCAGTAGAGGACTTATACTCGGCTACAGTACGGTGGTCGATGGTACCGATGGCACCTTCACCTGTACCCACCATGCAGTTGCAAACGGCATGGACAGCTTTGATTACGGTGCAGGAGAGTGTAGCCTCCGTTGCGCTGCCATACTTGGAGCTGACTTTCACCTTTTTATTTGTGAGCTTATCGAAAGGCTCCGGTAAGGCGCTGGAGAAATTAAAGAGATTGTTCATAGAAACGCTCATTTGATGATTTCCTTTCTGCAGTATTACTGCTCAATTTCGATAATGATGCCTTCATCACAGTAGTGTGCGCCGCGAAAATCACTGCGGATCAACGCTTCGCAGATTGCGTCCCAGCTTTCTGTTACAGGAAGCTCCTGCGCTGGGATAAGGTATTCGCTGAGACCTTCGGCAACCGCTTCGTTGCACTGCTCGTTCAGATCAATGACGTGGGACTCGACCCAGTTGAACGCAAGCGGCCCAAAGTTTTCGGGCATTGGCTCCTCGTCATCCTCCAATTCGGGTAAGGGAGGAGTGGGCCTTGGCACCGGATTCGGCTGGGGGACAGAACTGGATGTGGAAGGCATAGGCTCCGGCTCCTTTTCGTCAAATACAACGTCGACCACCTGAAACTGCTGCATAACAACACGCCCCCGGCGGTAGCCGCCTGCTCTGTTCAGAAGCACATAAACGGAATTACCTGCCAGAACATCTTCCATGGCTCGTGGATTTTCCAAGACCCATCTGGCCTTCGGGAACTTGGTTTTGAGAATCTGCGTGATCCTGCACTGGATAATGGTGTATGCTGCGGAATGCAGATCCTTTTCAGTGGGAGGCTGCTGGGGAGGCGGGAGCGTGAGCAATGGCTTGACGGGTTCTACTTTCTGGGATGAAAGGAACAGCAGCCGCAGAGCGGCGATGAAGATTCCCAGAATCACCAGAAGGAGGATGGGCCACAGGCGGGTGATATAGGTCAGCAATGCAAGCTGTCCCAGAATTACCAGCACCTCATAGGCAATGTGTCGCTGACGTTTTTTGTCGTTCATTCGGGTACTCCTTTTTGTGGCAAAAAAACGCACATGTGTGATCTTCGGAAGACACGCATGTGCGTTTATTGTGCTATGTTCAATTGTGATACGACGCCTTACAGATTGAAGAAATTGTTGCCGCCGCCAAAGCCTTCATATCCCGTAAAATTACCGGGCATCTGGAAGCCTTCCTGAGGGGCTGCCGCAGTGGCGGGGGCACTGTCGTTTTGGGTGTTGGATGCTGCCTTCTGGCCGTCGCCGGAACGTTTCCCGCCGCCGCTGTATTCCAGGTTATCCAGAATGACACAGGGCATGCTGCGTTTTTCCTTGGTTTCCTCGTCTTCCCAGACATCCTCGTCATATCGACCGCTCAGGCTGATAAAAGAGCCTTCCTTCAGACCCATTTTGCGGATGCGATCAACGAGTACCGGATCGAAGCTCTTGACGGTAATATTGATCCAGCGGTGGTTATCCTCAGCACGGGGGGCGTAGACCTTCTGGCCTACACGGAAGCGCACGAAATCACCTTTCTCAGAGAACTTGAGGGCAGGCGCGTTTTGGTAGCCTTTGGAGACCACCACATCGGATGCGAAGAACATTAACATTGTTGACTCCTTCCTGCAGGTTGTTCCTGCAAAGCAAAAAATATATATTTCAACCTGCTTTGCGCAGGCAGAAACCGAGGGCAAATAAAAAAGTGCCATTTGCCGAAAAAGCAAATGACACTCATTGAGAACTCGGAAACTACGTTTTGCCTGCGCAAAACTCTGATACTATGTTGATGGCATTATACCATGACTCCCAGTATTAGTCAATCTTTTTGCCGATGAACTTTGGATAAAGCCAAGTAGTTGCAAAGGACCATACTACCGTCCATTTCATATATGGCAGTGCTGTCCGAAACGTACAGGGTCAGGGTATCACCGACCGTAAGGCCGCGGATATTTCGGATCCCAACCAGTTTGATGGTGTGCTGTTCGCTGCGCAGGTACAGAGATTTGATTCGTCTACGGAAGGGTGCCCGATGGATTTCTGTGCAGGTAGCTTCGATGGTAACATACCGTTCCTGCTGGCAGCGGTCATAGAGGGAAGCCGCACCGCTGAGGCAAGTAATGGCTAGAGCAGCACAGGGAAACAGAAAATGCCAATCTCTGCTATAGACCAGAAGAATCAGAAGCATGGCAATACCAAGGCCACCCCCTGCACACTGGAGCAGGATCTGTTTCCAAAGTGGTTCCGGGAATTTCAAAAATATGTCTTTCATGGGACTTCCTTTCCTACAGAAGAACAAGCCTTTTTCTGCGCAGTAGGCGGAGGACCGCTTTTGTTACCGGATCTCTTGCACTGGAGCGCTCCATCTGATGCTCCAGAATATTGTCGCCGATGGTATTCCTGGTGTAGATCCGCTCTACCAAATTCTGTGTATTGGCATCGCCCAGAAACTCTGCCTGCAGAGGAACCTCCTGGTCAATGAGATAGGTCAGCTCTGCCATACTCAGAACAAGACCTGCTTCCCGCAGCCATTGGAGTACGGTACGTTCGATCCTGGTCAAACCCCAGTAAGGGTGCCTCCGGTCAGCGGGAACCAGCGTGCATTGGGTCAGGGCGCGGTACTCCTCAAAGCAGGAGCCGTCTGTTTGAATAGCCAGCCCCATTTTCAACAGTAGTCGCAATGTCTGCTCCTCGGTAGGCTTCTTTACAGCAGCAAAGCCGAACCGCCCATTCAGCCAAACGGCGGCAAGTTCTCCGGTCAGGTGGTAGCTATAGCTGCCCCTGCAAACATCCAGAATATGCTCGGTTCCTTCGACCATAACTGCTCCAATCGATATGTACTTCATAAATTTGCACCTCGCTTGATGTGTTTACTCAATTACACGGTAAGGGGCATCAAACTGCAACACTTACAGTACATACATCATTACGACGCACAACCCGATAATCAGGATCACAGCAATGGCAAGGGCGGAGACCTTTTTGATCAGCTCCTTATCGAGGCCCTCTTTTTCCCGGTCCAGATCTGGGGGCAGAACATCATTATAATAGCCGTCGTATCCATCATCTACGGGCTCACCCTCAATTTCAGGAAGGGGAACTGTCTCCTTTTTCTTCTTGGGTTTCTTGCGCCCTTTTGGACTTTTCTGGGGTGCTTTTTGCTTGCTTGGTTGCGCAAAGCCTTGGCTGCTGGCTTCATGCGCTTGAGAGGGTACTTCTTCTGCCGCGGAGAGTTGTTTTCCGCATTCTGCGCAGAAGGCAGCATCCTCTTTAAGCAAGTCAGCACCACAATAAGGATAGAACTTCATTTGCTTTTCGCTCCTTTGTCAGTAATAAAGAAAAATGGGCCTTCAACCGAAGACCCAAGAATTCACGCTAAAATTATAACACATCCTTATTCTACGGTCATCAGCAAAGACCTGCCATTTCATTTACACGCTTTTGCCAGACTATTTGCAAAATCACCATGGATTCCGTGGGGTTTACATTGACGTACCACAGAATCTATGGTACGCTTGTGGCAGATATACTGTAGAGAAAACAGTATGAATGTGTGACGGAGATTTTATCTAGTTTGAAAGGATGACCTTAAAAGGGGGAAGGTAGCTTCTATGCCCAAAAGGTCAGGGTGACCCGGAAGATATTTCTGCTGATGCGGAGGTGACAGCTGATGCTGGCCTGGATAGTATTTGGAATGTTGCGCATATGAGTGTGAAGGATATCTGCAGAGTAGCCAGTCTAACGCAGGAATAATTGGCAATCCGGTTCTGAATTTCCAAACGTACTGTGGAAGATTGGTGCTGTGGTATCAGCGGTTGTCCCGGTTATACCCGGTTGATGATGACAAAGCACCTTGGATTCCTTGGTGAAAAAGAAGGTAGCGATTGAAGCAGAGTGACTGACTATGGGAACGCTTTCCTTGTCAAATAATACCTAAGGAAATTTCTCCTAATGGAGGTGCACAATGTTTATTAGAACTACTAAGTATTTTTGCAACAGGAATAGATTGCTAAAATTAAAAAACCTGTTTGAGAAATTCGATAGAGAAGAAATTATAAAAATGAAAGAAAAGGAGAAGTGGGATAAAGAAGAACTACTAGACATCGTCTATCATTCTTGTGTTTTTTTAGATAATGAGTTAATTGAAAAAGTGTATACCATCCTTTCCCATAATGGTTGGATTGGTGATATGAGCGTTAATGATACCGTAATATATACTTGTTTGTGTAATAACGATATCGTTTCATGCTTTTGTTGGATATATAAGTACCATGATACAGATTTTAGAAAAATTAAATTGGCAATAGGATCAACAGTAGCTGCATTTAAAAATCATCCATACCTGGAAAAAGTCTATAGAAATTTCCTGAATTATCTTAGAGACGAGTGGTTGCCAAATGAAGCCAATACCGATAGCACAGAAATAAGTGAGGCAATTTGCCTAATGCTTCACAGATTGCGCAGTAATAGGGACATTAATGAGTTCATCACAACATATGGGACCAAGCTTAAAGTAACAGGTCTTGCTTCACTATGGTGGTTGCAAGATGTGTTGGATAGTGACTACGCATCTAATCTTTTAAAAACGAAAGTGGGTAGAGATAAGTTATTTGATGAAATTCTTAAAAATTGGGACTATGTTGTTGAATGCGCTTTTGAGAAGCCGGACTTTTTGAGCCAAACTGGGAGATGGTTTTTTATACTTAAATGGTATATGAAATACAGGAATTACCCGTTTGTGGAAAAAGGCAGAATCTTTTTTATTATAAACTCAATTTTAAGGAATAAAAGCATCGGTGAAATAAAAGAAATCTTGACTGTCGATATTAATTCACCGCTTGCCAGAGCACACATCAAAACGGTTGCAATGTATATGAGTCCTTCAAAAATGGAGCGTATTTTCCGGCTTTCGGAGAATAAAAGATCTGATGCTACTTGGGTTCTTACATGCGCAGATCATATGAATGATAATTACGAAGGCGTTGTTCTTTATGAATATATACAGAGCTGTGGAGTTGATTTTTTTGACGGTGCTATTCGTAATTTTGGAGTTGGTTTTAATAATGAGAGATCATCAGTCTTTCTTGGATCATATTCAATGTCATATAATGATCGATATTTATATGAATTATATTCTGCAAAAGGAAGCAATGAAAGAGGTTATAGTGTAGAGGTGGATTTCGATTCGTTCGATGATTTAATTGAAGATGGACTTTCTAATGATGAATACGAATGGATGTGTCCTCTATATTATGTTGTATATGCGGATAAAATATCAGAAATCAAGGATGGCAGAATTGCCAAACAGCTCGTACGTATTTCCGGATACCTCCGTGATCTGCATATGAATATATCTATATCTGATTGCACTGATGCAGAATTAGTAAACGAATTAAAGGCTGCCGTTTTTCAGGAACTTGAAGAAATTGCTTATCTTTTCAAACATAAAGGTGGATACGACGAAGATCATATCTGGAGAGACTGGACTTTAGAAAAAGAACTTAGAACTATGAAGTGCGTTCGAGGGGAGTCTAACAATATTGTGTTATCAGAAACTGCAACAGATGTAAATGGACTATACTATAGAAATTACGTCACTAAGAAAAAAATAATAGTAAAAGATGTTGCTGGTGGTAGCAGTGCCGAGGCACTCAAGAAAGTAAAAAAAGAGCTGATTGGAGAAAATGACGGTAAAAAGGGGTACGTGTTTGACCGAAAAGATTAGAATGGGATGTTGCCGTAGATGCTTCAGTTGCAAACCGACTACCATAACGATTCATGGAGGTATTAACTATGAGCAAAAAACTAGTTGCCTATTTCTCTGCCAGCGGTGTGACTGCCAAGGTTGCAGATATGCTGGCGGATGCTGTTGGTGCGGATATCTATGAGATTCGTCCTGAAGCGCCATACACCAAAGCGGATTTGAACTGGATGGACAAGAAAGCCAGAAGTACTATCGAGATGAACGATAAGACAATTCGTCCTGCAATCGCCAACAGTAATGCTGAAGTTGAGCAGTATGATGTTATCTTCCTAGGCTTTCCCATTTGGTGGTATGTGGCACCGACTATTATCAATACTTTCCTTGAAAGCTATGACTTCTCCGGTAAGAAAATCATCCTGTTTGCCACCTCCGGCGGGAGCCAGTTTGGGAATACTGTCGCGGAGCTGAGGGGGAGCGTAAGTGATTCCTGTGAGGTTATTGAAGGGAAAATGCTCAATGGGAGGCAAACGATTCCCACAATCCGTTCTTGGACAGATACCTTGGACATCTGAGTGCATCCATCCAAACTGAAAGATATAACAGCCCGCTCTGCTATTGGCGTGGAATGTGAATGGGCATGTGTGTGTACCAAAAGTCCTGTCGATTCTGGTAGATAACGGTGATTGTCAGAATACAGCCGATGCACAGATGAAAAGCGAAAAGCAACCCTCCTTGAATGGATGATGCCTGTCCAGGAGGAGTTGCTTTTTGCTTGCAGCGAACGCTCTGGCCATTTCAAAAAATTCCGCACCAGAATCGATGTACCCCAAATACAGGCACGCAAAAATGCCCTCTATTCTGGGCGTAGAGAATCACTAGGATCATGGAAACTAGTAGGCAATGTCACCGTTTTCATAGCTGTTAGAGAGCAAGTGATTGGTTGGCAATACATAATCCCTTTTTATGAGTCTATTTTGCAATTTAGATGAAACAAGTCGTTAATTGCATGGCGAATATTGGAGGTACTCACGCCATAATGATTCAGTTGCATTGCGTAAAGTATGTACTCCATGTACATCAAATCCAAAAGGGAAAGGCCGATAAATTCTTTATCCAAATTACCGTGAGCATAGTTATTCCGTTGCGATGATAATCGCTGCCCCATCTCAGAATATTTCAGTTCCTGATCATTCCAGCGGTACAGATTCTGGCCGAATACGCCAACAATGGCATCAAGTTCTTTTCCCGTGTGAATAATCTCCGACTCAAGGCTGTCTGATTTTACCAACCGCTGTAAGAACTGATATAATCTGCGTTCTTTCCTGTTGCCTGCGCAATCCAATAACTTTTGAATTTCTGTATAGACAGCATCTTCTGCACTTATTGTTGCCGAACTCTTGGTGATTCCGTCAGGAAAACAGCGCCTGAATTCCCACTCAAATGCAGCCATAATCATAATAAATCGGGATGCATCAATTGACCTTCCACTTCGATAGCTTTGTGGAAGATGCCGAAGGTAAAGAGTTTCGTTTGCAATATCGGTTAGGATCTTTCCCTCGGCACCTGCCAAATTTTTTTGCTTAATATAATGACCGGATTTTAGCATTTCAATTTCCTCATTACCGAATTCATTAAGTACATGTAAAGTTGCAAATGCCTCAAATTTTCCATCATCTGCAGGAGCTGACAATAC
>ERZ773115.2919-NODE-2919-length-12596-cov-40.696196_pt1 | contig 12596 bp, 12 predicted proteins | sample MGYA00511116_ERZ773115 | MGnify/ENA primary metagenome ERZ773115 (study PRJEB29015, sample SAMEA2737869) | human gut metagenome | biome: human gut; feature: human-associated habitat; material: faeces | place: China | collected 2012 ... | reverse complement strand
TCCGCCGTCAGCCCGCACTGCGCAAGCCATGCCTCACTCTCCGCACTCACCGCTCCCGCACGCAGCTCCCGCTCCAGCCTTCCCAGCATCACCGCCAGCTCCGCCGGTAGCGTCACACCCGTGTCCTCCTGCAACACCTCCGCCAGGCTCCGGTGCCGCGCCTTCGCCTGTTCGCCATTCTCTGTTTCGATTCTCAGGAGCGGCGTGAAGCTCCCCGGCTGGTATACCGTCTGGATACGCGTGGTGCCGGTCTGTATCGTCGTCAGCCTGTCACCGTCCCCCCCGTACCATGTCACCTCCGGTTTACGCGACAGCGACATCCACCCCGTCAGGTCACGCTCCCGCCGCCATACCCGTTTTCCCGTCCGGCGGCCCAGCGGGTCATAGAGGTAGCGGCTCTCCACCTGTGGTTCGCCGTGCTGTATCCGCGTGTAGAACACCAGACGGTGCTGGCTGTCGTAGTGATAGTGGTGGGTGCGCTCGTCGTGCATCCGGATAACCCCTTCCGGGATACGGTCCGTCTTCTCCGCCAGCCTGCCGTATTCATCGTAGCGGTAGACATAGTGCGCATCTTCCGCGATGCGGTTATCCGGCCACGCCGTGAGCGTGCTGTCCGGATGCAGTTCCGGGTCCGGCAGCCGGTTTCCCGCCGGGTCTGTTGCATACGGGAAATTCCCTTGCAGGGCGTCCACAACATGCGCATATTTCCTGCACATGCTGTGGTTTTGTCATACAAGGAGCAACAATACTAGTTAATGATTCATAAAAAATTTTAACGGGGTGATTTTTCATGCGATTATCGTCCTAATTAACGCCACCTCACTTACAGATTATTTCATTCGTTACAATCTTTTGATTGCATTACACCCAGGCTTATTCAGAAACATGAGAAATATAACCATATAAATAAAAAATAATTCTCTTATCCCCCATCAAAATAGCCAAATCCATAGGGGAGTATCCCATCTCACTCTCCAAATAAATATCAGCACCTAATTTCAACAAAAGCTTCATCATATCAAAATCCCCTATCCCTATCGAATAATGCAAAGGAGTGAAGTCAAAGCCATTATTTGCCTTAGCATTTATATCGGCACCATGTTGAATAAAACATCTGACATCTAATTGTCTTCTTTTCCTAACAGCTATATGAAGAACCCCCTCGCCAAGTTCTGTCCTTGCATCTGTATCTATAATCTCTCCACCAAAATATCGCTTACCGTAGATATTAATAAGTACAGAAAAATCGGGTATGGGATTATGATCTCTATAATGTGATAGCCATTCAACTATTTTATAATTCTGGTGTACCTCAGCCAATTCTAATGCCGTTTTCCCAAATTCATCCTTTATAGTAAGATCGGCTCCTGATTCTACTAAAAGCTTAACAATATCAAAATACCCATTACTTACGGCCTCATGAAGTGCGGTACGCCCCAAATCCCCACGAGCATCCAGATCCACACCCAATTTAATTAAATTACTTACAACCTCAGTCTCACCTAAAAATGCAGCCTGAGTTATAGGATAATAATTTAATTTTGACTTAAAGTGGTAATTTTTCGGCTTAGAAAAAAAATCAGGCAATTCATCACTATAGAACCCCTCCATTGGCTTCCTCCATAAATCGGCAGCATATTAAAGATAAGAAAATATATTATAGCATTTTCACCAATCAATGGACATAATTAACATCATTATATTTTAAGGATACCTATCTCGGAATGCCACTAGTTGGCATGCATCTTTTTTTAACATCAATAAGTGTGTTTTTCAACGATGCTTTCACATTTTTTATTTCATCCGCATGTTTGCCAGGCCACCATTTATCATCCCATTCTTGTCTCATTCTTAAACAATCTTCTTTTCTGCTCTTTTGAAAGATCGCGGCAGCACAACGACTTAAATTACTATCAGGTTTTTGCTCACAACGCTTCTTATATGCTAAATATTCTATTTGAGCTTGCACCTCCTCCTCAGCCGTTCGCGATGGTCGTTGTGTCACACTACCAAGCGTCAAACCGCCCAGAATCCCCGGTTTTAAAATATCGCCCCCTAATAGCCCACTATACATTTTCATGTTTTGTGAACCCAAACCGTCAATGCCATCTCTCGGACCTAATTCATTAAGTATTTTATTATCGGGACCACTTCCTCCTGTAAATAATATATCATTATTACACCCTTCGGAATCGCACTGCGTCAATCCTAATGGGTCAATCCAACTTACCGGATTAAGCGCATAAGAATATAAATTCCATCCTCCTTTTATATCTATTGGATCCTGGGTGATATACCTCCCCTGTAGCGGGTCATAGTACCGGTGACGGTTGTAATACAGCCCCGACTCCTCATCATACTGCTGTCCCGGCAGACGGTACGGCTGTTGCAGGTGCTGCGCGCTGGTTTCGCCCAGCAGGTTTCCCCACTCGTCATATTCCCCCTGCCACGCCGTTTCCCCTTCCGGGCTGATGAGCGCCTGCGGCAGTCCCCGGTGGTCGCAGTGGTAAAGATGAAGTTTCCGCTCCGGGATATATTCCGCCTCCAGCTGCGCGGCCATCTGTTCCGCCGTCAGCCCGCACTGCGCAAGCCACTGCTGGCTTTCTTCACTCACGCTGCCCTGCCGCAGTTCCCGCTCCAGCCTCCCCAGCATCACCGCCAGCTCCGCCGGTAGCGTCACACCCGTGTCCTCCTGCAACACCTCCGCCAGGCTCCGGTGCCGCGCCTTCGCCTGTTCGCCATTCTCTGTTTCGATTCTCAGGAGCGGCGTGAAGCTCCCCGGCTGGTATACCGTCTGGATACGCGTGGTGCCGGTCTGTATCGTCGTCAGCCTGTCACCGTCCCCCCCGTACCATGTCACCTCCGGTTTACGCGACAGCGACATCCACCCCGTCAGGTCACGCTCCCGCCGCCATACCCGTTTTCCCGTCCGGCGGCCCAGCGGGTCATAGAGGTAGCGGCTCTCCACCTGTGGTTCGCCGTGCTGTATCCGCGTGTAGAACACCAGGCGGTGCTGGCTGTCGTAGTGGTAGTGGTGGGTCCGCTCGTCGTGCATCCGTATCACCCCTTCCGGGATGCGGTCCGTCTTCTCCGCCAGCCTGCCGTATTCATCGTGGCGGTAGACATAGTGCGCATCTTCCGCGATGCGGTTACCAGAGCCTGAAAACGCGGGCGCTGGGCGTTCTTCCTGCCGACCTCAATCTGCGTGACCAGGTAGGGCCAACCTTTGACCAGGTGTTTACATCTGCCGATGACAACAAACTGGTTGTTCCACAGTTTCTTACCCGTTACGGCCTGCAAAGCTATTTTGTAAAACAGCGCGATGAACTGGTTGAACTGACGGCGATGGATTCCTGGGTACTTAACCTTACCCGCAGCGTGAAATACAGTGACGCCGACCGCGCGGAAATCCAGCGCCAGTTGACCGAGCAGTATATCAGCGACTACACCGCCACCTGGCGGGCCGGGATGGACAATCTGACTATCCGCAATTTTGAGTCCATCGGACAACTGACCGGGGCGCTGGAGCAGGTTATCAGCGGCGACCAGCCTTTGCAGCGGGCGCTGACCGTCCTGCGTGACAACACACAGCCAGGCGTCTTTTCTGAAAAACTCTCTGCCAAAGAACGGGAGGAAGCCCTGGCAGAGCCGGATTACCAGTTACTCACCCGCCTCGGGCATGAATTCGCCCCGGAAAACAGTACCCTGGCAGTACAGAAAGACAAAGAAAGCACGATGCAGGCCGTGTATCAGCAACTCACCGAGTTGCACCGCTACCTGCTGGCAATCCAGAACGCGCCTGTACCAGGGAAATCGGCGCTGAAAGCCGTGCAGTTACGGCTTGATCAGAACAGCAGCGATCCGATATTCGCCACCCGCCAGATGGCAAAAACGCTGCCTGCTCCGCTCAACCGCTGGGTTGGCAGACTGACTGACCAGGCCTGGCATGTGGTGATGGTGGAGGCTGTTCATTATATGGAAGTGGACTGGCGCGACAGCGTGGTGAAACCGTTTAACGAGCAACTGGCAAATAACTATCCGTTTAATCCGCGTTCTGCACAGGATGCCTCACTGGATGCCTTCGAACGCTTCTTTAAACCGGATGGCATACTGGATACCTTCTACCAGCAGAACCTGAAGCTGTTTATCGATAATGACCTGAGTCTGGAGGATGGCGATAACAACGTCATTATTCGCGAAGATATTATTGCGCAACTGGAAACTGCGCAGAAAATCCGTGACATCTTCTTCAGCAAACAGAACGGTCTGGGAACATCCTTTGCCGTGGAAACGGTATCGCTTTCAGGCAATAAACGCCGCAGTGTACTGAACCTTGACGGTCAGTTAGTCGATTACAGCCAGGGCCGTAACTATACCGCCCATCTGGTCTGGCCTAACAACATGCGCGAAGGCAACGAAAGTAAGCTGACGCTCATCGGCACCAGCGGCAACGCGCCGCGCAGTATCAGCTTCAGCGGGCCGTGGGCGCAGTTCCGCCTGTTCGGGGCCGGACAACTGACCGGAGTACAGGATGGCAACTTTACCGTGCGCTTTAGCGTGGACGGTGGCGCGATGACCTACCGTGTGCATACCGACACGGAAGATAACCCGTTCAGCGGTGGGTTGTTCAGCCAGTTTGGTCTGTCAGACACACTGTACTGAGGAGGCAGGGATGAATAGTAACGTACTGACACAAACTATCGTTACCGGCAGTGACCCGCGCGGGCTGCCGGAATTCAGCGCCATCCGCGAGGAAATAAACAAAGCCAGCCACCCGTCACAGCCTGAGCTGAACTGGAAACTGGTGGAGTCGCTGGCGCTGGCGATTTTTAAAGCCAACGGTGTGGATTTACACACCGCCACCTACTATACGCTTGCCCGGACACGGACACAGGGACTGGCGGGATTCTGCGAAGGTGCGGAACTGCTGGCGGCAATGGTAAGCCACGACTGGGATAAGTTCTGGCCGCAGGGCGGCCCGGCGCGTACTGAAATGCTGGACTGGTTTAACTCCCGAACCGGCAATATTCTGCGTCAGCAAATCTCCTTTGCGGAATCCGACCTACCACTGATCTACCGCACAGAGCGGGCATTGCAGCTTATCTGCGATAAGCTCCAGCAGGTGGAACTGAAGCGCGTTCCGCGCGTGGAGAATCTGCTCTATTTTATGCAGAACACGCGTAAACGGCTTGAACCCCAGCTGAAGAGTAACACTGAGAACGCCGCACAGACCACGGTCAGAACGCTGATTTATGCCCCGGAAACACAGGCATCTTCCACACCAGAAGCGGTAGTGCCTCCCCTGCCCGGCCTGCCTGAGATGAAAGTGGAAGTGCGCAGTCTGACAGAGAATCCCCCACAGGCCAGTGTGATAAAGCAAGGCAGTACGGTAAGAGGGTTTATCGCAGGGATCGCCTGTTCAGTGGCTGTCGCCTCAGCATTGTGGTGGTGGCAGGTCTATCCGGTGCAGCAGCAACTGTTACAGGTTAACGACACCGCTCAGGGCGCAGCAACGGTGTGGATGGCCTCACCTGAACTCGAAAACTATGAGCGCAGGCTGCAACAACTTCTTGATACCTCCCCGGTACAGCCGCTGGAAACCGGGATGCAGATGATGCGTGTTGCCGACAGTCGCTGGCCGGAAAGCCTGCAACAGCAACAGGCCTCGACACAATGGAATGAGGCACTCAAAACCCGCGCACAGAGTAGCCCGCAGTTGCGTGGCTGGTTGCAGACCCGCCAGGACTTACATGCTTTTGCAGATCTAGTGATGCAGCGCGAGAAAGAGGGACTAACCCTTTCCTATATCAAAAATGTCATCTGGCAGGCGGAGCGGGGACTGGGGCAGGAAACACCCGTTGAGTCTCTGTTGACACAGTACCATGATGCCCGTGCGCAGAAGCAGAATACAGATGCGCTGGAAAAACAAATTAATGAGCGACTCGAAGGCGTGTTAAGCCGCTGGCTGCTGCTGAAGAATAACGTCATGCCAGAGGCGGCAACCGGTACCACGGCCGAAAAATAATTATTTAATTAAAGGAGATTATCATGGCAAATATAAGTTATTTATCTTTGAGTGGAGAGACACAAGGGCTAATTTCAGCAGGTTGCTCAACGCTTGATTCTGTCGGAAACAAAGCGCAGCCAGAACATAAAGATCAGATCATGGTTTATGCGTTAATGCATTCCATCTCAAGAAGTCAAAATGTCAATCATCATGAATTAATTATCACCAAACCGGTTGATAAATCCTCACCATTGCTGGCAAAAGCACTTAGTGACAATGAAAAAATGGCAATATGTGAATTTATACTCTACCGAACCAGTAAAGCGGGTATTTACCAGCCTTATTATAAAATAAATCTGTCAAAAGCCCGAATATCAAGTATTGATTTTGTCACACCGCATGCTGTCCTGGAAAAAGAACTGGAACCACAGGAGAGAATTGCCTTTATTTATGAAGATATTTCCTGGGAGCATACGTTAGCCGGTACGAATGCAATGAGTAAATGGCAGGATCGTGTACAGTAACTTACTGTAATAACATAATAAATTACTATTGCGGAGAGATAAAATGGCTGGTTTAAGGAATAACAACAACACACAGAATGCACAGTGGGCTGATTATGTGGGTGACATTCTTCGGGGGGCTCAGCCGATAAACCAGCTAGTACCTCAGCACCCTTATCTTAACGACGTCCCACTCATTGATGAGTTAAGGCATCAGAACACTCATCATGTTATTCCCTTGACACTTGATGTTGCAAAAAAAATACTCAGCCCAATAACATCATTTGATTACATTCATTTTATCACTACACATCCTTCAGGTATAAAAGATACACTCGCCTGGTTAGTTAACGCGGGTAAATTAATGACTGAGTTTGATGACAATGGGAAAATTATATTTAACCTTAATGCCTTAAAGTATACAAAAGCAAGTTACTTTGAAATACTTGGAGAGAAATATATAAAAATCACAACATCCAGCCCCTGGCTTTTAGAAAAGCTCGGTAAATATATTTTCTCTTCACGAGCGCCTCAAGTTCTGGAACTCGCTATTGGCTGGCGAGGAGCTTTATCTGAATCAATAAAAGGAGTTAAGTTCTGTATCTGGTTTTCAGTAGCCTGGAGAACCATAGAATTTATTATGAGTTCAGAGCGAGATCTGGTTAATTTTCTTGGCGATTTTTCAATGGATGTGGCCAAAGCAGTTATAGCCGGTGGTGTTGCAACCGCTATTGGAAGTCTGGCTTCTTTTGCCTGTGTTAGCTTTGGCTTTCCAGTAATTCTTGTCGGAGGAGCAATTTTACTGACAGGGATAGTGTGTACAGTTGTTTTAAATGAAATCGATGCTCAATGCCATTTATCAGAAAAATTAAAATATGCAATTAGAGATGGACTAAAACGGCAACAGGAACTTGATAAATGGAAAAGGGAAAACATGACTCCATTTATGTATGTTCTTAACACTCCACCCGTGATATGAGGATTAACCATGCGTTTACATGTTAAATTAAAAGAGTTTCTTTCGATGTTTTTTATGGCCATATTATTTTTCCCTGCATTCAATGCTTCTTTGTTTTTTACCGGAGTTAAACCTCTATATTCAATAATAAAATGCTCCACGGAAATATTTTATGATTGGAGAATGTTGATTCTGTGCTTCGGTTTCATGTCGTTTTCCTTTTTAAATATTCATGTAATTTTACTTACGATAATAAAATCATTCTTAATCAAAAAAACGAAGGTAGTCAATTTCGCCACAGACATAACAATACAGCTAACTCTTATATTTTTACTAATAGCTATCGTAATAGCACCTTTAATAGCTCCTTTTGTCACAGGATATGTCAATACTAATTATCACCCCTGCGGTAATAATACGGGAATTTTCCCAGGAGCAATCTATATTAAAAATGGCATGAGATGTAATAATGGATATATTTCTCGCAAGGAAGATTCAGCAGTTAAATAATTAAATATTCTAAAACAAACAGTTTTTAACTCCGGATTCCATGTCCTTTCTTGCACTGTCTTTGTCAAGAAAAATTTCTTATGCAAAGAATTTTGTATTATTGCCGCCAGAAATTCCTGGCGGCAGATATAATTTATTATTGATAGCGGTTAACCAAATCTTTTACCATCGCTTTATAGGTCTTTTGCTTAAGTTGCATGATTTGCTGCTCTGTCATATCAGTCGTACTGGCTTCATTCTTGTCGGGCAATGGTGGAAGCACTTTATATTCATAATTCACCGGCGACCAGGTAGCCCACTCACCTGTTGCCACATCCACCAGCGTGAAACGTACCAGGTAGCGCAGGGAGATAGCGTCAGTGAGTTTGTCATTTTTATAGTCGGACCATACTGTTGATTTCAGCGCAGAGTCATATTTTCCTGTCTGCAACATATCCTGGTAAACAATAATCGCTTTCTGATGTCCTTTTGCAGCCACAAAACGCAGTGCCTGCATCCAGTTCATATTCTCAGCACTGGCAACATCCTCGTTCTCATTTTTATCTTTGTTTTTGTTACAAGTCAGAGGCTTTTGCCTGTCCGGGATACCAGAGAATGTGGAAACAGTATAATATTTTCGCATCTCCTCCTGCATAATGGTTTCCGGTGCGCGGTTGCCGGATTGAACAAGTATTACAGGAGAATTAAGGGGAACGCGGAACTCATCTCCATCAAGCGCAGCTTGAATATCCTCTTCGGATACGGCCAGAGTGGTTTCATTACCGAATAAATCTTTGTCTGTCAGTTGCTGGGGAGTGTTTTTATTAATATTACTTTGTGTGACTTGAGCTTTTTTCTTCTTTTCATCAATAGAAGATTCAGAGGCACATCCTGCAAGCAGCGAGAATAACACACATATGCAACAAAGCTTTTTTGAATTCATAATTGGACACTCCCTCGCCTGTCATAATGATTAGAATATTTAGCATTGATAACGGACTCTAATTATATACCTCACTTAAATAATAACAAACAAAATCAATTTGAAATATACATTCATTTAATCAATATAAATTTATTCTCTAGAAATATATTTAAGCTGAATGGTTCGATATCATTATTGAATTTTAATGAATGAGACAACAAGCGAGAATCACGCACCTACGCCAGAGTAAAATCATTGAACAGAGAAATGGTGGAATTCAAATACAAAAAAACCGCAAAATTAAAAATCTTGCGGCTCTCTGAACTCATTTTCATGAGTGAATAGTGGCGGAACGGACGGGACTCGAACCCGCGACCCCCTGCGTGACAGGCAGGTATTCTAACCGACTGAACTACCGCTCCGCGTTGTGTTCCGTTGGGAACGAGGCGAATATTACGGATTGCCTCGACCTTCGTCAACGGTTTTTCTCATCTTTTGAATCGTTTGCTGCAAAAATCGCCCAAGTCGCTATTTTTAGCGCCTTTCACAGGTATTTATGCTCGCCAGAGGCAACTTCCGCCTTTCTTCTGCACCAGATCGAGACGGGCTTCATGAGCTGCAATCTCTTCATCTGTCGCAAAAACAACGCGTAACTTACTTGCCTGACGTACAATGCGCTGAATTGTTGCTTCACCTTGTTGCTGTTGTGTCTCTCCTTCCATCGCAAAAGCCATCGACGTTTGACCACCGGTCATCGCCAGATAAACTTCCGCAAGGATCTGGGCATCGAGTAATGCCCCGTGCAGCGTTCGTTTACTGTTATCTATTTCGTAGCGAGCACATAACGCATCGAGGCTGTTGCGCTTACCGGGAAACATTTTCCTCGCCACCGCAAGGCTATCGGTGACCTTACAGAAAGTATTGGTCTTCGGAATATCGCGCTTAAGCAACGAAAACTCGTAGTCCATAAAGCCGATATCGAACGCTGCGTTATGGATCACCAACTCCGCGCCGCGAATATAGTCCATGAACTCATCGGCTACTTCGGCAAACGTGGGCTTATCGAGCAAAAATTCATCGGCAATACCATGTACGCCAAAGGCTTCCGGATCCACCAGCCGATCGGGTTTGAGATAAACATGGAAGTTATTGCCCGTCAGGCGACGGTTCACCACTTCAACGGCACCAATCTCAATGATCTTGTGGCCTTCATAGTGCGCACCAATCTGGTTCATACCGGTGGTTTCGGTATCGAGAACGATCTGGCGTGTAATTGCAGTGCTCATAGCGGTCATTTATGTCAGACTTGTCGTTTTACAGTTCGATTCAATTACAGGAAGTCTACCAGAGATGCTTAAACAGGTAGAAATTTTCACCGATGGTTCGTGTCTGGGCAATCCAGGACCTGGGGGTTACGGCGCTATTTTACGCTATCGCGGACGCGAGAAAACCTTTAGCGCTGGCTACACCCGCACCACCAACAACCGTATGGAGTTGATGGCCGCTATTGTCGCGCTGGAGGCGTTAAAAGAACATTGCGAAGTCATTTTGAGTACCGACAGCCAGTATGTCCGCCAGGGTATCACCCAGTGGATCCATAACTGGAAAAAACGTGGCTGGAAAACCGCAGACAAAAAACCAGTAAAAAATGTCGATCTCTGGCAACGTCTTGATGCTGCATTGGGGCAGCATCAAATCAAATGGGAATGGGTTAAAGGCCATGCCGGACACCCGGAAAACGAACGCTGTGATGAACTGGCTCGTGCCGCGGCGATGAATCCCACACTGGAAGATACAGGCTACCAAGTTGAAGTTTAAGCCTGTGGTTTACGACATTGCCGGGTGGCTCCAACCGCCTGGCGAATTCGTGGCTTGTTTTTACTCTGTTTCATCGGATTTAGCGTTAAAGGAATAGTCCGTTTCCGGGCAACAATAAGTTGTAAGCAACCAAGCGCAGGAATATGCGCATTCAATAGTTTTCCTCCGTGTTTGTTCCACGGGAGAACGTGGAAACGGCTGGCGTGTAGCACTTCAAAATTCAACAAAGAGAGCCAGTCCAGCTGCCGCATCAGAGTAAACATCCGGCTGTTATAGGGCGAGGTTTTGCGCAATACCGGCACAAGTTTGCGTAATCCCATAAAACTGATGGGATTGAAGCCACTAATGACCAGCCAGCCATCATCAATCAATACCCGATCGGCTTCACGCAATAAACGATGCGGATCGGTGCACCACGGCAATGTATGTGCCAGTAGACAAACATCAACGGATTTATCGGCAAAAGGAAGATGAAGTGGGTCCGCCTGTACCTGGACGGGCATTCCTTGCGCAGAAACATTCACTTGATGAGAAACCGCGCACGCTTCGCAATTGATTTCTGCGCTTAAATTGCCAATCTTAAGCAGATGAAAACCATACATTTTAGTGAACCACGGGTTGAGCTGGCGCTCCAGCGCCTTGCGATAAAGCTTTCCCCAGGGCAAATCGCCCCAGCAATCAGGAGCCACGACAGTTTGAGGGACTCTTGCCGGTTTCATCACAACCTTCCGTTTCACACTGAGAGGTAATCTATGAATCTTAACAGTATTCCCGCCTTTGATGACAATTACATCTGGGTTTTGAATGATGAAGCAGGTCGCTGCCTGATTGTCGATCCCGGAGACGCAGAGCCAGTATTAAACGCCATTGCCGCCAATAACTGGCAACCGGAGGCCATATTTCTCACCCACCATCACCACGATCACGTTGGCGGCGTAAAAGAACTGGTGGAAAAGTTTCCACAAATTGTGGTGTATGGTCCACAAGAGACACAAGATAAGGGAACAACACAGGTAGTCAAAGATGGCGAAACTGCCTTCGTTTTGGGGCATGAATTTAGTGTAATTGCTACGCCGGGTCACACTTTAGGACATATCTGTTACTTCAGTAAACCTTATCTATTTTGCGGCGACACACTGTTTTCTGGTGGGTGTGGTCGGTTGTTTGAAGGGACAGCATCACAAATGTATCAATCACTTAAAAAGTTAAGTGCGTTACCTGACGATACATTGGTATGTTGTGCTCATGAATATACCTTATCAAATATGAAGTTTGCTTTGAGTATTCTTCCGCACGATTTGTCCATAAATGATTATTATCGTAAAGTTAAGGAGTTACGGGCAAAAAATCAAATAACACTACCCGTAATTCTGAAAAATGAGCGGCAAATTAATGTTTTTTTAAGAACGGAAGATATTGATTTAATTAATGTAATTAATGAAGAAACATTATTGCAACAACCTGAAGAGCGTTTTGCATGGTTAAGGTCAAAGAAAGATAGGTTCTGATAAAACTTTCTTGTCATCGGCTCCGTTCGCCGTTATGATCGGTCGTCTTTTAAGCAACTATTGACACACACATGAAGGCAAAAGCGATATTACTCGCCTCTGTCCTGCTCGTGGGTTGCCAGAGTACCGGCAACGTTCAACAGCACGCACAGAGCCTTTCTGCAGCTGGTCAAGGGGAAGCAGCAAAGTTTACAAGTCAGGCACGATGGATGGACGATGGGACGTCTATCGCGCCAGATGGTGACTTGTGGGCTTTCATTGGCGACGAGCTAAAGATGGGAATTCCGGAAAATGACCGGATTCGCGAACAGAAACAGAAATATTTACGCAATAAGAGCTATCTCCACGATGTAACTTTACGGGCAGAGCCGTATATGTACTGGATAGC
>ERZ773115.2892-NODE-2892-length-12686-cov-7.195076_pt1 | contig 12686 bp, 14 predicted proteins | sample MGYA00511116_ERZ773115 | MGnify/ENA primary metagenome ERZ773115 (study PRJEB29015, sample SAMEA2737869) | human gut metagenome | biome: human gut; feature: human-associated habitat; material: faeces | place: China | collected 2012 ... | reverse complement strand
TTGAAGGAACTTTGAGATATTCTTTAGGATATTAAAATTAACTAGCACCACGGGTGATTTATAGTATACTATGTCAAAAGGAGGAGTTAGATGAACAATCAAATCACACTAGCGTATTTAGATTATGATGATCTAGATGCTTTACAAGTTGTAAGTGTTGTCAGTTTTTATGAATCGTTTATCGATGGCGCAGATCCACTTGATATGCAAGGATATTTACAGACACAATTGACAACTGAAATATTGGCAGTAGAATTGGCACAGTCAACCAGTAAATTTATTGGTATTAAGGATCATCAAATACTCATTGGTTATATGAAAGTCAATGATGAAAAAGATGCTATAGAGATTCAACGGCTCTATCTGCTCAAAGATTATCAAAACAAAGGGTTAGGGCAACGGTTACTCGATGAAGCGAATCGTTATGCTAAAACGAAACAAAAACGTTATTTACGTTTGACTGTTTATGAAAAAAATCATGCAGGTATTCGTTTTTATGAACGTCATGGATTTAAAAAAATCGGGATCAAACATTTTCCTTTAGGAAAACAAGATCGTATTTGTCCGATTTTAGAAAAAGAAATCTAAAAAAACGTCCTCACTTTTGATGCTGAGGACGTTTTTTTAGACTGGTAATGGAACCATAATTCGCTTTCCTTTTTGATAAATCGCTAATTCCGTCACACCTTTTGCTTTTAACAGAGCAAAAAGATCATCGAAATGGAAACGGAAATGTTCAAGGTAATGCCCATCTGATCCAACACTAAACAAGGTACCACCACGTGAAAGATATAAATCGATGACATATTCATATAACGCTAAATTGTCATACAAGTAAGCGCTCTTAGCATTTAATTCGAATGCCAATTTATTTTTGATTACTTGATCTAGAATCGGTAAAAACTGCGCTTCATATTGTTTAAATTCAGCAACGGATAGACCAAATACCCGAAAACCATAGTCAAAATGAGCAAAGACATCTGCTTCTATAACAACTAGTGCTTCTGAAAGTTGTGCAAAATACTGAGGAATCACAATAGCAGGATCCATATCTTTGACTTCGTCATCTAAATAATCAAATTGACCATTATGATGCACACTGAGTGATTTTAAATCGTAATCTTTATCGGCTAAATAGTCGATGATCCGATCCTTTTCAGAAGCGATGTAACCGATTTCTATTTTATCACCGAAAAAAGAAAAATTAAAAGATTCCTACAAATCTTATTCTAACAGAAGAAATAACACGAGCTTTCGTTCTGAAATTCGTAAACGATTGACCATGTGCTTAAATGAATCAACTTCATGGGAGGAATTTGAAGAAAAAGCGGATCATTTAGGGGTAAATATTGATCGAAAAGGGAAACATATTTCGTATGCTTTATTATCCAAAGGACAACAAAGACGGACTAGAGGGGACAAGTTAGATGACTTAGAAACATTTACAGAAAGTAATATTTCTCAAAAACTTTCTGCTAATCAATCCTACATTAATCAGTTGAAAGAAGCGATTGAAGAGATATTCTTTTCCAGTGACAACTTGGAAGATTTTAGTTTTCTTTTGGAACAAGAGCATGGAATTACCTTTAAGTTAAATAAACAAGATCAATTTATTTTCCAGTTCAATGATGTAAATGATTTTAAGTGGAATGAAAGCTTGCTGCCAGATAGTTATCAAATTAAAAATCTAAAAGATTATTTTAGAGAATCCTATGAGTTTACGAATGACTCTTCCTTAAATTCAATTGAAGAAAGATATCGTGAAAAAGAAAAAAGTGTTATTGTTCAAGAAGATACGCCTATTCAATTACAAGAATTTCAGATAGAGAAAGCGACCAAAGAAGGATTACTAGTGTCTATCGAACATGAAGACTTAAATGGGTTAGTGTTTGTCCCAAATAATTATGTTGATGTCAATGAAGAAACTGGAGAATATACAATTTGGATCAATGACAAATTTGATTATACACTTACTGATAAGCAGACAAACGAACAAATTAGTTTTACTGTAAAAGGGGAAGGGATCATTCGTGGACTGGAAAAAATGCAAGGGATTCAACCACAAGAGATAAAACTTTCTAGCAAAAATATTTTATCTATGAGTAATCGTGGTGTATCTATTTCGATACCAGAACTGAATATCAAGCGGCTCTTTATTCCTAGTGAGTATGTTGTAATCGATGAAATTAGTAAATCTTGTTCTATCTTAATTGGGGAAAAGTGGAATTACTATGCAGAACCACTTCCTGAGAACGATAAAAATTTAAATAAAAAATTACCATATCAAAAATTTACTGGACGTTCTTTAATCAGTAGTTTAAAAGAAACTCCTGAATTACTTGATGTGTTTCTAAAACCTAAATTTGATCAGCTACATTATCAATCAAGAAAACGATATACTAATCAATTAGTCGAAGCTTTAAATACGATTCGTGAAGAAAAAATAGTTTCAGCTTCACAATTAGAACAGAGATTAAATGAAATTGTTGATCAAAAAAATCAAGCAAAAGAGAAAATAGCTGAGATTGATGGAAAAATAAAAAATTATAACAATGTTGCAAAACTTTTAGTCACTTACGAAAAATATTTACCGATCATGAATGAGATTGAGCGTGCTACGATGCTTCAAAAAATTAAATTAGAACAAAAGTACAAAGAAGAAGTACGCCAATTTAAATTTGCTGAAAAGAAATTACTGGCTTCAGATAATCTACGTCCTGATTTAACTAAAGAAAAGATAGTATCTGTGGCGAAAAATCAAGAGAAACAGAGGAAACGACTTATAGAGGGCTATAAACATTATGAAAATAAATTAAATAGATTGATTGATGTTCAGGAAATTTAGCAAGAACTAGAACGAAATGGATTATTTGATCTTAGAGGATATCGTGTAATTGATAGAGAAGAAAAGCTAACGGACAAGATAGAGAAGTATGAAAAAGAAGTAGAAGAAACTCAACAAAAAAATGCAAAAGAGAAGAGGAAGGAACGTGAAATATAAATAACTGAAAACACTATATATTCCGAAAAGTGAATATCTCTATTCATAAAATAATCAACATATTTAAAAAATTCAATCAGCCTTTTTTGTCGAGATAAAGTTCTTCATTCTATGATATAATGTTGCTGTAGAAAGTTTGTGGCGGTTTGGCAAATCCAATTGAAGGAGCGTGGTGCCTATGGGCTTATTAGCTTATCGGACGTACTCTGTAGAAAGGAAATGCCTGATTTGTTCTCATTGGATCAAATCATTGCTATTATTGGATCAGTAGCAGTAGTTATTACTGCTGTAGCGAAAGCTAGCGATTCGATTTTAGCATGGTTAAAGTTCAAAAAAGAACAAAAAAAATAGAGCCGTCTCAACTTTTGGCGAGGTAGACGGGCTCTAAACCTGATCAAAAATGCCATCCGCTTTGAACGGACTACACATTAGGGGGCTATGTTAGAGCATAGCTCCTTATTTACTTATAGTATAACGTAGATAGAGAAAAAAGAAAAGGATTAAAGATTGGTTTTATTTTAAGAGAACTGACCTTTATTTTTGTTCATATTTCAATTATCTGAGAAAGAACTAAAGGGTATGTTGTGATAGGAATTAGTAGAAAGGATTATTAAAGTGAAGAATCAATTTCATGTCTTTAACGTAGGAGAAATGCCTAACCTAGATGATACAGACAACGAGCTACTAGTTGTTTTGGACACTAACGTTTTATTACAAGCTTTAAGATACTCTCCCGAATCAAGGAAAAAACTATATGAATCTATCAAATCGGTAAAATCAAGATTGTTTATTCCATACATTGTTGGTTTGGAGTATAACTTCAATAAAAGAAGTGTTATATACAATTTGGAAAATGCAGAGAAAGACTTCAATAAAAGGTATAAAAAGATTTTGAGTGACACAATTCAAAAATTTAATACTGACTTCAACACATTAGGTAAAATGGTTACTAGCAATGATGAAAATGAAGTTAGAGAAAAGATTAAAAAAAGATTTTCCGAAACAATAAATGCTACATTCAATAGCTTTTTAGATGAAGATATAAAAGAAGAACTAGATTTAATTTCTATTGATACTAAGAGCATAAAAAATTCGAAAAATTATATGAAGGACGAGTTGCAGACAAACTTTCACAAGAGTGGATAGATGGTATCGAAAAATTAGGGGAGAAACGGTATGCCAATAATGTTCCGCCTGGATACATGGATAGCGATAAAAGTGACATATTTAACTTTCATGACTTAAAATATCAAAAAAAATATGGAGATTTAATATTATGGCAAGAAATAGTTGAAAAGGCAAAGGAGGATCAGATAAAAAAAGTTGTATTCATTTCTGACGATTTAAAAGAAGATTGGCTATTTAAAATTGATAAAGCTGAAATTGGAGTTCGAGCTGAACTTAGAGAGGAACTATGGGTTGAGGCAAATGCTGATTTATTTCTTTTAACTTCGAATGAGTTCTTGTCATTAAGCGGTATCGCTCCGATTACAAAAAGCAATTTACGAGACGAGAATAATAGCGAAAATGTTTATAGGTTGAGTGATTTAGATAATTTATATACTAAATATACTATAACTGAGAGCAACTCTGATAGAAAAAATATAATAGAAGAAGTGTTAGATTCTATTAAAGTGATTAAAAAATTGATAGAATTATTGAGAATAGAAAGTAGCTTTAATTTAGGTATAAATACTTTAAATGATAGAAAATCCGAACTTAGACAAGAAATAAGCAAACTTTTGTCTGGTAATTATACTTCTATTTTTCCTCCAAGTGAGTATAATCGATTGTCTTCAATATTATCGCAGTTACAATTCTTAGATATATTTAATAAAAATGATGTAACTTCTTTTTCAAAGAATGCTTTAAATATATTATACGATATAGAAGCTAACATAAAAAACTGGATAATTTTTGAAGTAAAAGACTAGTATATTGACAATATAGTATACTTTTTTTAGTAACTTACTATTACAGCAGCATGATTAATTGTTAATCATGCTTTTTTAATTTTGCATACGATTTGTTTCAGGATATGGATATCAATATTAGGAATCGCAATACCATTCTTTTATATACTAAGCGAGTTAGATATTTTTTATGCATAATTTATTTATATCAGAAAGAATTAAAGGAGGTGATGTCCACAGCAACGACTACAACTTAAAAATGACACCATTGATACCAGGAAGGATTAAAATTTAAAAAAACAGAATTAATAGAATAAGAAAGTGTGACCAACAGGGTATACCCTGTTGGATTTTTTTAGGGCTATGGTAGAATCATAATTATATTGTGTCATGTAGCTTGGGCATTAAAATGTTAACTTGTTGGAGGTAACTTTGAATAATTTAGAAGATAAAAAGAATTTTTTTGAGAGTGGAGTGAATTGTTACGAAAAAATATGGAGACAAATGGACGAAAATAATGTTGATTTCGTTATATATTCATTATCAAAAAGTATATTTGATAGAGCTAAAACAATAAATGATCTTATCTATATTGATAGTACGGAATCACTTGGTGTACTATCTCGATCTTTGTATGAACTTTACTTGTCCATACGATATATACTAGAAGATAGGGACGATTCTAAAAATAGAGCTAATTCTTTCATTTTCCAATCTAGAATAGACTATTTAAATAATTTGTCAAATATTGAAAAAAACTTACCAGGTAGCTTAATTTATAGTGAAGAAGATTGTAATCGTGAAGTAAGTGGAGCAAAAAGTATTAGTGATTTAATTACGTTTTATAAGAATGAACGAAAAAAATTATTTAAGTATAGAATGACGAATAGAAGGGACAATAGGCATTGGTACGATTTAGACCAAGAAAAGAAAACAAGCATACTGAAATTGATGAAAAGACTTAATATTGACAAATCTCTATATTTTTTTATATATGGAATTGGATCAATGGATGTTCATGGAACTGGTAGTATTAATCATATTGCATCAAATTTTGGAATAGAATCAGCGTCACAGATCCCTGTATTAGAAAGAATATCATTTATAATAACTTTAGATACTTTGAAAGCAATGCAAGAATTTTATAGATATAACAGCAATGATATGGATGATAATTTTAAATTGATGGAGAAATCTTTTAAAAATATAATTGAGTAATTATATTTACGTTTCACAAATCTGTTAAAGGAGGAAAATAATTATGGATTCGGGAGTTCTATGGAATCTAACAAGTACAGTGTTGGCATTATTTATACCAATTGCTATATTTTTATTTGAGAATGAGAACGCTGTTGATTGGGATAAAATGGTAGTATTTGATCAAGTTATAAAAATAAAAATACTATCTTTTGGAATAATACTATTAACATTACCTTTACTTTTCTATCAATCAGATTCAACAGATAATGAGTTCTATGTAATACTTAACTGCATAATTCTTTTCTTATATGTAATCGGTATAGGCTTATCTACTCTATCGCTAGTTAGGTGCTACTTTTGGATTATTAACAAGCGTAATTATTCAAAGAACAACGCTAGTAAAACCGGTAAATATAGAACACAATGTAGGAAAATGTATATTAGTAACTTATCCAATAATGAAAATGTTCAGAAAGAAACATGGTCTCTCATATGGAATTCAGTAGATCAACAAGGAGAGATAGCTGAAATTGAATTACTGGACATGTATGTAGAGCAATGTAATGAAAATAAAGATTATAAAAAAAAATTAGAATTTATGTCTATTTATTTCAATAGTATAGATATGAATATTATTGATGAAAATAATTCAAATCATTTTATCAATTATGATTTTTATGAGAGGTTGTCCAATTTTCTTTACTGCGAAATCAAACGCGTATACCTTGCAAACAAGAATATGGATATCGAAAAAGTAAATGTTTTTTTTGATATCTATACAAAAAACTCTATTTTTAAGTGGGACTCTAGATACAGCTATAATAAATTTTTATCACAATTTTTAGAAGACAGAGATATATCTGAAGAAAAATATAGCTTATTCCTAAATAAGAATATATTAAAATTAATATCTTATATCAAGAAAGCTAATAATCTATCTTTAGTAGATAATGTAGATGATTTTTTGCCTGAAAAACTTATTTATGATGAGAATGAAGATAATCTAAAAAAACAAATAATGATATTTCAATTTTATTTAAAATGGCTTAGCAGCTTATCAGTTTCCCCAGAAAGCAATGACGATGATAAATATTTTGCGAACAAACTGTTTCAATTCATATTTCCAAACTATTCTTCAATGCCATTTTTTACATTAATAAATTTTATGCTGTATGTTAAAGAACACTTAGGATATGATGATTTAGTAGAAATGATAAAGGCATATGATAAAGAACCTTATCCATTCAAAGGAGTCAATGCTGGTTCAGATATGGCTATGATTTCAGGTGAAACTCTAGAAGAAATTCTAGCTAATTACAAAGAACAAAATATAAAAACTCGGGAATTAATTAAAAAGAATATAAAATACTGTGATCCTTTACTAGCGAATAAAGAAAATATTGATAAAGTATTAAATGCAATTGCTGATTCGGATGTTAGATCTCCTAGAATTGATGAGTTAAAAGAACAAATTTTAATGTATAAAAAACTTTTTTAATTAATTTGATTACTGTTATACTCAATATCATTCTTAATTCTGTAAACAGTTTGTCTAGTAATATTGTAGTTTTTAGTAATTTTTGAAATAGCAATTCCATTCTCAAGATCCTGAACGATGCTTTTATAAACAAGGCGACGTTGGGGATCTTTTGTGTCTGCACTGTATAACTTAGGACGACCTTTATAGACACCCTTTGCTTTAGCAATCTTAATTCCTTGTGCCTGGCGTCGTTTAGATTCTGTACGTTCCTGCTCGGCAATCATGGCCAAAATCTGAATGATTAAGTCTTTGATAAATTTATCTAGGAGAGGATTTCCGATTGCTTCAGCCATGATTGGTAAACTAGTAATGACTAGCTGCACGTTTTTCTTCTTTAAATAATTAACGGATTCAATAATCTCGTCATAATTTCTGCCTAATCGATTGATGGCTTCGACAATAAAAATATCTTGTTCTCGGACAAAATCTAAAGCTTCTTGGAAAATCGGTCGCTGAGTAATCGTTGCTCCAGATTGTTTCTCAATAAAAATTTTTTCTGCACCGAACTTTTTCATTTCTTCAATTTGCCGTTGTTCATTTTGATCAATCGACGAAACTCGAATATAAGCAATTTTCAAAATTTAACCTACTTTCTTGAACTATTTAAAATACACCCTAATCATACACTTGGAAACTAGATGTCACTTTTCTTTTTAAATGTCATAAATTTTTAGTTCTATTTGACACAAACTATAAATATTTAATCGATCAGAAAATCGTTCAAAATAATCGTGGGATTTTCTTAGTTTTTATTTTAAAACGAATTGTTCATAAAATCAGGCGTTTCTGAACAGTCTATTTTTTTATCTTATTTCTATAATTTTGATTCTATTATGTGTTCATAAACCCATATCAAAATCTGTGTTCATTTATACCGTTGGTATAAAGTTATGTTACAATAAAATTAATGAGGGAGTGATTTTTTTGAAAATAGGATACGCCCGGGTATCTACCGGATTACAAAATTTAGATTTACAAGAAGATAGTTTAAACAAATTTGGTTGTGAGAAAATTTTCACCGATCACATGAGTGGAGCTAAAAGTAATCGTCCCGGATTGGAAATGGCTATCGACTTTGTTCGTTCTGGTGATACTCTAGTGGTTTGGCGTTTAGATCGGCTGGGAAGAAATATGGAAGATCTAATTTCAATCGTCAATCGATTGAACGAACGTGGTGTCAGTTTTCATAGTCTTCAAGAAAATATTACAATGGACAAATCAAGTTCTACTGGACAACTTATGTTTCATTTGTTTGCAGCATTCGCAGAATTTGAACGAAATCTAATTTTGGAACGCTCTGCAGCAGGAAGGGCTGCTGCACGTGCAAGAGGAAGGTTTGGTGGTCGTCCTGAAAAATTGACTGAACAAGATTTGGAATTACTGAAGACTTTAGTGGACAGCGGTACACCTATTAAGACTATTGCGGAACGTTGGAACGTCTCAAGAACCACCATTTATCGTTATTTAGCAAAAATGGAGGATAAAAATGGAAAGATAAATTCTTATTAGTTTTTGCCATTTAATGCTGAAATTTTTTGCCATTTATCTAGAAAAGTGACAAGTTTTTTCTATGGCTAAAATTGAATATGCACGAGTAAGTAGTACAGATCAAAATTTAGATCGACAATTGGAGCTTTTATCTGACTGTGATAAAATTTTTACTGACAAGTTGAGTGGAAAGGATACAAATCGAGAAGCATTTCAAGAAATGATGAATTTTATTCGTGAAGATGATATTGTGGTAGTCACCGAACTTAAACGTCTTGGGCGTAATAATAAAGAATTAACGGAAACAATGAATTTAATTCAATTGAAGAAAGCAACGCTTGAAGTTTTGAATTTACCAGCGTTAATAGGTATTACCGATGATAATCTCCGTCGATTACTTAATAACTTGATTATTGAATTATATAAATACCAGGCTGAAGATGAACGTAAATATATACTTGAAACACAGAAGCAAGGTATTGCGCTTGCTAAGGCTAAGGGAAAATACAAAGGGGGTAAGCCAAAGTATAGAGCAAATAACCCAAGACTGCAGTTAGCATTCAAATTATTTTTAGAGGGATGTACAGATAAAGAAGTGGAGCAGCAAACAGGAATTAACCGAAGAACATTTAGAAGATACAGAACAAAGTATGGCATTACAAAAGAATCAAGAGAATCTAAAGAACAGAAGAATTAATAAATATAAGTACGTATTATTGGGAGAATGTGTATGATAAAAAGACTATTTATTATAGGAAATGGTTTTGATATAAGTCATAAGTTAAAAACAAGTTATGACGATTTTGAAAAGTGGATTTCTAATAGGGATAAAGAGTTATATAGTAAAATATCTTTTATGATGAAGGAACATAATACATTAATTTGTAATTCTAAAGATCAATTAAAATGGTCAGATTTTGAGAGAAGCTTTCATGAAATCATACAAGGTGACTGGGGACAAAATTTTATTGAAGAGAGTATTCAAGAGTACTTATCTAATCCAGGTGATCCTAACTTTTCGGATTCAGATTGGGGAGCTTTAGTGTATGAATTAGAAGAACAATTGGTGTCATTATCTGAGATGAAAACGCTATTTAAAGAATGGATATCATCTATAGTAGAACCAACTATAAAACAGCATAGTCCTAAATATGTTTTTAATAAGGAAGATACGTTTTTTTCTTTTAATTACACAACTACGTTAGAAACAATATATGAAATAGAAGAAAGCAACATATATCATGTACATGGTGATTATCAAAATGTAATTGTTGGACATAATGGAACATTTGTTGATAATTTTTCCAAAGAATACGATCCTGATAATGATAGCATAATGGTAGGTGATGCTATGGATAGTATTTCAATCTTACATGCAGATTTAAGTAAAGATGTTGATAGACAAATTGATAAATTGAAAGAATCGATATTTTTTTCTGATCTTAAGACTGTAAACAAAATATATGTATTAGGACATGGCTATGGTGAATATGATTATCCCTACTATGAAATAATTTTGAAAGAAGTAACTAATGAATGTGTATGGAATTTTTATCCGCATAAACCTGAAGATAAAAAAAATCTATATAAATTTTTGAAGAAATTACCTAATATTAAATATCAAATATTTGATTCTATTCCAAAAGTATTTGATTAGTGAAAGGAACAAGATAAATGGAGTGTAATTTTCCAAGCTATCAAGATTTATTTGAAGTAACGAAGCGAAGACTAAACGGATTAAAGGGTCATGCTAGCAAGAGTACAGGAAAGTTAAATGATCAAGATGCGTTTATGTTTATGATTATTGGTAATATCAACTTAAGATTTAATACTATTTGTTTATTATTAAAAAGCAATAATTATGATGGTATATTTGCATTACAACGTACTATTTTTGAATTACAATTAGCTTTCGAGGCTTATATGCAATCGGATAATAAAGAAGAATTTTTAAAATTTTATTACCAAAAAAGCAATTTTGAGACAGTAAATAAATGGCAAAAACTAATTCAAAGAAGTAATAAGGATCAAGCTGATATTTTTACTCAGGAAGACCAACAAAAAATAGAAGAATGGAAAAGTACTATAATTGAAGAGCTAGATGTTTCCAATGACAGAGATCGCATGAAATTATGGTATGAGCTTGCTACAAAAAAGTCTGTTAAGGATCTAAGCTATGAATTTATGTCTGCTGTTGATTATTTTATTAGCTATGACGAGCCATCTAATTGGGTACATCCACAAAGATTAGAAGAGAATATGAATAGTGATTTTGATAGTATATTAAATTTAAACTATATGATTCTTTTAATCGGAATGTTGAGAACAGACATCAAATGGATAGTAGAAGATATAACTAAGATAGCAAAACATGTTGGACTTGCACAAAGTAATTTATTATATAAACACTTAAAAAAATTAGAATTATTTGATGAAAAATTACTTGAAATAGCTATTGATATTAATAAAAATAAAGAGGAATATAAGGATATATAGTTTTTTGGCATAATATAAATCTGGGGTAGAGTAAAAGAATTTCTATCTCAGATTTTTTTCGTTTAAAATAAATATTCTTGAAACCAAAAAAGAATAATAGCAAAGGTTACGATAATGTACATTTAGAGTACACTAAAAACAGACACAAATTGTTTCTCTTTTAAAAAGGTTGTCATTTTTATATTTAATTGGCACAGTTTTTTCTAATTATTTGTCATATTTATAGTCAACTATAGCTACAAAAGCAACTAATTTTGGAGATAGATTGAGATATTTAAAAATCTATCATGAAAAATTAGTTGCTTTTGTCACTTAGCGCTGAAAATTTATGCCATTTATCTAGAAAAATGACAATAAAGTTTAATTTATTTGTGTCCTATATAGTGTATAAAAGGAAGTTAATATGTCAAAAAAAAATAGATTTGCATGACAATGATTTGATACTGCGATTGAAGCTAGCTTAAAATGGGGTATGATTCAAGCTATGTGAGACAAATAAAGAAAAAGTATCCTAATAAAATACCTGAAGGGGAAATCAGATTATTTGGAAAAAATTTAGTAATAACTAGAGAGGGTATAGAAGCTTTAATAGGTAGAAAAGAACCCATACAACGCTTTTTTGTTATTGAAGAAGATAATTGGTCTGTTCAATCGCAAAAAGAAGTTAGAACTGTTGAAGAAGGAAAAGAGATACTTAAGCAATGGATACTAAATAATTTAGAATTTGTAAACTTAGATAAAGTCGTACTCAAATATATTGATCCAGCAAAGCAGAAATTTGGACTATCAATTATTCCAGGTAAGATAATCTATGTAGAATGTAGAAAATAATATGGTATTTAGTGTTCACACGACGATTCTAAGATCATTTAGAATTAATTAGCTGTATAGTTGGGTGAACAAGATAAATTATGATGTGTAGATTCTTTTAGTTTTTATAATTTTTGAAAGTTCGAGCTATCATAGCAATCAATACTATATATCTATATGAGTGATGATTCTATGAAATCTACGAAAGTAAGTAATCGATTGATTTTTAGGCACGTAA
>ERZ773115.2881-NODE-2881-length-12735-cov-7.089038_pt1 | contig 12735 bp, 9 predicted proteins | sample MGYA00511116_ERZ773115 | MGnify/ENA primary metagenome ERZ773115 (study PRJEB29015, sample SAMEA2737869) | human gut metagenome | biome: human gut; feature: human-associated habitat; material: faeces | place: China | collected 2012 ... | reverse complement strand
CCCGGTTTCTGATCGGTGTGTGCTTTTTTAATCTCGCGCTGTTTGCCGGCTACAAACTCTCGCTGTCCATGGACGCAGCGTAGCTGGGCGTATTCTTGTTTTGCGGGACATTCGTCGTTAAGCAACAATGAAAAAACCGCTGACCTATTGACAAAAACAAATTCTCTTCCTATAATGATAGTGCTACTATCGATTGTATGACTATCGTTGTGGAGGTGCAGAATGTCAAAACCGGATAAAACCCTCGATCCGAAAATCCTGGACGCTGCAAAAAAGGAGTTTCTGGAGAAGGGCTATGAAAAGGCATCGACCAATGCTATCTGCAAGAGCGCAGGGGTAACATGGGGTGCTCTACAGAAGCGGTATTCCGGGAAGGACGCGCTTTTCTGTGCGTTGGTCGCACCTGTTGCAGAGGAATTCAAAGCGACCCTGATTGGAAGCAACGAGGATTTTCACGCCCAGACGAAAGAACAGCAGGAAGCCACGGCCCTTCATGAGGGCCGGGACGGAAATCCGTTCGTGGACTACATCTATGCGCATTTCGATGTGTTCCGGCTTCTCCTGTGCTGTGCGGGCGGCTCGTCCTATGAACACTATATGGATGATCTGGTGGACATCTTGGAGCGCTCCACCCGCCGCTTTATGGAGGCTACCGGTCACGAGGCCGTTATCAATGGGAAAAAGGCCGGAGAAAAAACCGTGCATATCCTCATCAGTTCCTATCTTTATGGGCTGTTTGAGCCGGTGGCACACGAGATGGAGAAAGTCGAGGCTATCACCTATGTGAATGAGCTGAAATATTTCTTCGATGTGGGCTGGGCCGATATTCTGAGATTGGAATAGTCCTGTTTGAAGCCATCCGCCACTATGGGGATGGTTTCAAACGGCCCGTTAGTTAGCATACTCTAACTCGCAAGGAGCAATGATATGAATCAAACATCGAAAACAATCGGAAAGCTCCTGAAATTTTCAGGTCCATTCCGCATCACGATCCTGCTGTCCGCCGTGTTTTCCGCTTTTTCAGCGGTCATTAACCTCAAAGCCTATCTCTGCGTATACGGGGTCGCAAAGGTGCTGATCCAGTCCTCCGGCAATTTCGGGGCGCTGGACTTGGCGGCCATGAAAGCACTGGGTATGCAGGCGGTCTGGTATGTGTGTATGGGCTTCGGGATCTACGGCATGGCGCTGCTGTGTTCTCACATCAGCGCCTACAACACAGTGGCGCGGATACGGATGCAGCTCATCCGCCATCTCGGTACCCTGCCATTGGGCTATCACAGCCTGCACCCCAGCGGGAAGCAGCGGAAGATCATCGAGAAGAACACCGACAATCTCGAAATCCTCGTCGCTCACAATATCCCGGACTATGTGCAGTCTTTGGTGCTGCCCATTGCGTTTCTGGTGTTCATGTTCCGGTATGACTGGCGGCTGTCGCTCATCTGCCTTGTCCCTATTCTTATCGGTTTCATTCTCCTTTTCTCGATGCTAAAGGGTGAGAGCAGCGGTTTTATCGGACAGGTGCAGAAATCTGGGGAGGACATCAGCAATGCCGCCACGGAATATGTCCGTGGAATTGCAGTAGTTAAGACCTTCGGGCAGACAGCATCCTCCTTCCGGCGCTATCAGCGGGCGGTAAAGGACTACGCCGACTTCATGACGAAGTATGCGTTCTCCATGGAGAATGCCTTCAGCCTGTACACCGCCATTGTCAACGCTGTGTTTCTCTTCCTCATCCCTGGCGGCATTGTTCTCTATAACCTTGGTGGCGGAGCGGAAAAAACCATCATGACCTTCGCCTTCTTCGCCGTGCTGATTCCGTTGGTGGCGTCCATTCTGACAAAGCTTATGCACAGCTCCTCCAATCTGATGCTGGCGGACGCATCGTTCGCCGCCATTGAAAAAATGCTGGCGGAAAAACCCCTTACGGAAACGAAAAAGCTGCCGGTTCCTCAAAACGGGGAGATTCGGCTCGACCATGTGTCTTTCCAATACGAAGCAGGCGTGAAGGCGCTGGACGATGTGTCTCTAACTATCCGCCCCGGTACTGTAACTGCATTGGTGGGAGAATCTGGCGGCGGAAAGAGCACAGTCGCCAACCTCATCGCCCGGTTCTGGGATGTGAGCGAAGGCTCCGTCACCGTGGGCGGCGTAGATGTTCGAAAGCTGGACTACGCCGACTTGATGAAGCACATCAGCATCGTGTTCCAGGACACGAACCTTTTCAAGATGTCCGTTGCGGAGAATGTCGCCATGTACAAGCCGGGCGCTTCACGGGAAGAGATCATGGAAGTGCTGCGTCAGGCGCAGTGCGAGGATATTCTTGAAAAGCTCCCCAACGGTGTGGATTCCGTCATCGGAGCCAGGGGCGTCTATCTATCCGGCGGCGAGATGCAGCGCATTGCGCTGGCACGGGCGATCCTCAAGGACGCACCCATCGTTCTGCTGGACGAAGCCACAGCCTTTGCCGACGCAGAGAATGAATATCTCATTCAGAGGGCGCTGGATATCCTGCTCCATGGGAAAACCGTGCTGATGATTGCGCATCGGCTCCAGACCATTGTTCACGCCGACCAGATCATTGTGATGCAAAGGGGCGGGATTGCCGAGCAGGGTACCCACGAGGAACTCATGCAGCGGCAGGGCGTGTACGCAAAGATGTATCACGAATATGAAAACAGCGTATCGTGGAAGATCGGAGGTTGGGCATGATATTCAGTAAGTTTTTTCATCTGAGCCGTGAAGGATCAAAAACCATTATGCAGGCCGGTATCTGGCTGGCTGTCTTCAATCTTGCGGCGCTGCTGCCTGTGGTTCTGCTTGCCATGATCAGTGAGGATATGATGGCAAAGCACTTTGCGGGAGACGGTGGGAATATCCCTTTACTGCCCTATGCTGCGGCACTTCTTGTCATTCTCACCGTGATGTTTCTCACTTACAAGGTCGCCTATCACAAGGAGTATCTGACCTCAGGGCAGGAGGAATACAAGCTCCGTATGGAACTGGCGGATAAGCTGCGGCGGCTGCCGCTGTCCTTTTTCGGGATGCGCGATCTCAGCGATGTCACCGGTATCATTATGGATGATGTGCAGACGATGTCCCACGTGCTCTCCCAGAGTGCAGCGGAGCTTATCGGCGGCATTCTAACGGGTATTGTCGCATTGGTTGTGCTGTTTATCTATGACTGGCGGCTCGCGCTGTATCTGGCGGTATGTATGCCGGTGGTGCTTCTCGTGATGGCGCTGTCCCGAAAAATCTCCGAGGGAACGAACAAGAAAAACCGGAGCAAGAAGCTGGATGTCAGTGCGGGACTGCAGGAGTATCTGGAAAACATCAAGCTGCTGCGCACCACTGAGGCCATGGGCGATTATCAGCAGGGACTTTTCAAAAAGGTAAAGCATATCATTCCCGGTCTTGTGCTGTATGAACTGCTGGCGGGACTGTCTATTTCCATCTCGTATAATGTGATGCGCGTGGGGCTTGGTCTTGTGATCCTGTTCGGTTCGGGGATGCTGGCCGCCGGGGAGATTACGCTGTTTAAGTTTCTGATCTTCCTCTATGCTGCCGTCCGAATCTACGAACCGCTGACCAGCGCCTGCGAACATCTCGGCGACTTTATCGCGTCGCTGGTCGGGGCTGGGCGTGTTTCGGCATTGCTGACCAAACCGGAGCAGGGCGGCAGCGAGGACATTATGGTGGATCGCTTCGACATTCGCTTCGACCATGTCCGCTTTGCCTACAACCACGAGGAAGTTCTGCGCGATGTGTCCTTCACGGCGAAGCAGGGTGAGATTACTGCGCTGGTGGGGCCGTCCGGCTCCGGAAAAAGCACGCTGGCGCGGCTTGCTGCACGGTTCTGGGATGTGCAGAGCGGTTCGGTATCCCTTGGCGGCGTTGACCTTCGGCAAATCGCGCCGGAGGAGCTGCTGAAGAACTATTCCATTGTGTTTCAGGATGTGGTGCTGTTTAACGACTCCATTTACAACAACATCAAAATCGGACGGGAGGACGCCACAGAGGAAGAGGTCTACGCCGCCGCCAAGCTGGCAGCCTGTGACGAATTTATTCACCGTCTCCCGGACGAATACCAAACCGTTATCGGCGAAAATGGTAAGACCCTCTCCGGCGGCGAACGGCAGCGGCTTTCTATCGCCCGGGCGTTTCTGAAAAATGCCCCTGTCATTCTGCTGGATGAGAGCACTGCCAGCATTGATCCGGAGAATGAAACGAAGATTCAGCAGGCCATCGGGCGGCTCATTCAGAATAAGACTGTCCTCATTATTGCCCACAAGCTCCGCACTGTAGCCGGCTGCGACAAGATCGTGGTATTGGATAGCGGCAGCGTGGCGGAGGAAGGCACCCACGAGACGCTGATGGAGCAAAAGGGTCTTTATTACAAGCTATACACATTGCAAAGCGAGAGTCTGGTCTGGAAGGTCAGAGCATAAATCAGGAGGTATTTACATGAACACAAAAGATAAAAGCAAGCTGAACGGAAAGGATCTGATCAGCATCGGCATTTTTACCGCCGTATATTTCATCCTCAATCTTCTCATCGCGGCGGCTATGGGCTTTATCCCGCTGGTAAACATGATGATTCCCTTTGCCAGCTCTCTGGTACTGGGCATCCCCATGATGCTCTACTTTTCCAAAATCAAAAAGTTCGGCATGGTGCTCATCACCTACATTATCTACGGCGCGATCCTCACACTGGCAGGCGTCGGCATTTACAGCCTCATTGCAGGCACTCTTTGCGCGCTCATCGCCGAATTTATTCTGAAGGCAAAGCGGTATGCCAGCACCTCTGCCGCCATCCTGTCCTATGCCGTTTGCTGCGTGGGCGCCAACGCCAATGTTCTGGGCTTTGCCTTTATGACTGAGGCGCAGCTGGCGGAAAAGACCGCCTACTACGGGCAGGAATACATGGACATCATCTCCGGATACTTCTCCCATGGCTATATGCTGCCGCTTCTTGCGATTACGGCCTTTGCGGGCGGCGCGCTGGGCGGCCTGCTGGGGAAAGCTGTCCTGAAAAAGCACTTTGCCAAGAGCGGAATGATCTGATGCAGGGGATATTATTTGCCGAAAAGCCCGGAGCGCGGCAGCTCTATCTGGACGCACGGACGAAAATCATTCTCTGCCTTACTGTGTCTTTCCTCATGTTCTCTTGCGAGTATACCGGTGTCATGCGCTTTGTTCTCCCCGTTCTGGCGGCGGTTCCCTTTGTATCCTTCCTGATCCTGCGAAGATATCGGAAAGCGGCAGTCTATGGGATGGTGTATGTGCTCTGCCTTATGCTTCCGATGCTCCTTCGCCAGCTGGACGCGCAGGTTTTCAGCATCATCTCCGGTGCGCTGGCGGCGATCTTCACGCAGATGCTTCCGGGGCTCGCCATGTTTGATGTGCTGCTCTCGTCCACCACGGTCAGCGAGTTTATCGGAGCCATGGACGGCTTTCACATCTCCAAAAAGTTCTCCGTTCCGGTCTCCGTCATGTTTCGTTTCTTTCCTACAATCCGCGAGGAATACGGAATGATTCGGGATGCTCTGCGGCTGCGGGGTGTCGGAGGCTTGGAGCATCCGTTGGAGATGCTGGAATACCGGATGGTGCCGCTGCTGACGGAGCTGATGCAGGTGGGCAACGAACTGTCCGCCTCGGCCATGACGCGAGGGCTGGACACACCGGAAAAACGCAGTAATGTCTGCCCTATGGGATTTCGTGTGCAGGACATCGCTGTATTTCTGCTCTGCGTGGCGGTAGTTTCGCTGTTTATATTTGCAAAGGTGACAGGACGGTAAGATGATCGAGATCAAAAATGTAAGCTATTCCTATGAAAACGCCGTGACGGACGGCGCACTGAAGAATGTCAGTCTCTGCATCCCACAGGGGCAGACGGTACTGCTGTGCGGCGAATCCGGCAGCGGCAAGACAACCTTCGGGCGGCTGGTCAACGGCTTGATCCCCTGCTATTACGAGGGAAAGCTGACGGGCTCCGTCATGGTGAACGGAAATGACACCACCCAACTCCAACTCCATGAGCTGGCCGGGACGGTCGGCTCCGTGTTTCAGAATCCAAAGTCGCAGTTTTATACGCTTCTGACCGACACGGAGGTCATATTTGCCTGCGAGAATATCGGCATGGAGAAGCGGGAAATATTGCGCCGCTTCACAGAGACCGTTCAGGACTTCCGGCTTGAAAAGCTGCTTGGGAAGAATGTCTCCCAGCTCTCCGGCGGCGAAAAGCAGAAAATTGCCTGTGCCTCTGTCAGTATGCTTAGGCCGCCGATCCTCGTGTTGGATGAGCCGACCTCGAATCTGGACATTTCCGCCATTCGGGAGCTGCGGGAGATCGTCGCAAAGTGGAAGGCGACGGGGAAAACTGTCCTCATCGCCGAGCACCGGCTCTGGTGGCTGAGGGGCCTTGTGGATCGTGTGGCGGTATTTCAAGAGGGCAGCATCGTCGAAGATGTACCGGCAGACGAGTTCTGGCGCAGAACTCCGGACGAGCTTCACGCGGAAGGGCTGCGCGGTTCCTGCCGCTTTGCCCCGCAGGTGAAAGAGCGCCGCGCAGACGCACAATATATCATCTCTCCGTTTCGCAGTTCTGATGGCGAATTTACGCTGAACATTCCGGAACTGAAAATTCCCAAAGGCGCAGTGGTGGCCGTCCTCGGCAACAACGGCGCAGGAAAAAGCACTTTCGCAAGGTGCCTGTGCGGACTTGTCCGCAAGTGTAAGGTACAGATCATCGACGGTGAAAAACGCTATGCAGGGCGAAAACTGAGCAGTCTTGCCTACATGGTATTTCAGGATGTCAACCACCAGCTTTTCTCCGAGAGCGTGTCGGAGGATGTGACGCTGGGGTTGCGCCTGTCCGAGGATGAGAAGCGTTCCACTGCCGAAGAAATGCTGCGGCGCATGGAGCTTTGGGGTTATCGGGAGGCACATCCCATGGCGCTGTCGGGCGGACAGAAGCAGAGGCTTGCCATCGCAGGCGCACTGGCGGCACAAAAGGATATTATCTTCTACGACGAACCCACCAGCGGTCTCGACTACCGCAACATGGAGCGCGTGGCAGAGAATATCCGGCGCCTCTCTGAGATGGGGAAAACGCAGTTCGTCATCACCCACGACCCAGAGCTTGTGGAGAAATGCTGCGACCGATTCCTGTTCTTTGAGAACGGCAAAATTACCGACTCGGGCAGTTGGACGGCAGAAGCACTCGAGCAAGTCAGAACGTATTTTGTTCTGCTTCTTCACCGTATATGAGCATTGACTTTGCAGCATTCAGCCTATAGCAGGAACTTTCAAGGTTCCACTTGCGAAATGGCAGAATCCCTGCTATAATGTTTATGTAAGTTTCAGAATTGCCACCGAGCAATTATAGTGAATGAGTAACACAGTGCCTGAGGATGAACATCTTCAGGCACTTTTTTGTTTCTTCTGCCTCTCACAAACAGAGGCACAGACGGGGACGGCGGGGAGTATGCCCCCTCCCTGCTATCAATTTCATATCTGGGATCCTTGGGTCCAAAAGCGCTTAGAGAGCTTCGGTTCTTTAAGCGCTTTTTTATATAGATCGGAGCCTAACCGCTCCCTTACCCTTTGCTCCGGGGAGCCTTTCGGCATACCCGTACAGATAAATATTACATGCAGGAATGCAGAAAGGAAATGCCAGTGGAAGACGATTACATGATGGTGATCATCCCGTGTATTGCGGAGATTGCCGTCTCAGATACGGCTGAACGAGTCAAAAAGCTCCGCCTTGGAGCCGTTAGCGAGCTTCAGCGGTATCTGCATTATTACCGGCAGCTTGGCTATATGCCGAAGCTACTCTATGCCATTGCAGACAAGAAATGCCGGATGATACCGGCATTGCCTCAGCTAAGGTTTCCGCCATGCTGGAGGGTACGCAGCATCCGATCCATACCGAAGTATGCAGGGCAGGTAATAACAACATTTTTGACGTCGTGGCCCTGTGCATCGGCATAGGCCTTCATTCTTTTAAGAATCAGCGAAGAGATAGTGATAGGATCATATTTTACGCCATCGAACTCGTATGTAGGGGCATTAGGCTTACCAATGTACCTCTTCACGAATTCAACAACTCTTTCTGGCTCGATGTCCTTTTGATTCTTTGCAACTTCACCCACAACAGGGTCTGCTCCATTCTGAAAATACACAGCAGACGCAAGAAGATCGCTACCTTCGTCCTGGTTGGCGATAACCTCCGGCATTCCGTTGTCATCAAGCGTCGAGATGACGGAATATGTGGTTCCTAAGTCAATTCCATAAACCTTTGCCATGTTGCTTATCCTCCTTATTCTGTGACCAGAGTATCGCCGGCCTCGATAATTTGACTTTCATCAGTTTCCTCAATTGGTACTGCACCTTCATAGATGTAGATGTCCACTACCTCTTTGATGACGGTACGGTTTCCAATATAGAAACCCGAATTATAGGACTTTGCCACGGTGTCATGCTTTGCAGGATCGCCAGTCGGAATCCGACCGAGAATTTGGCAGTGCCGTGGATTTCTTTTCTCTCCCGGTTCGCTCCGCAGCTTTTTCATCCCATACACGCCAAGCAAATCTTCAATATGGGGCTGGCGGAGTACCCGGCAGAGGTGAGATTCCTATGAGTTCGGTCAGCAGCCGAACGCCTGTTGATTTCCTTTTACGCATTTGGGGGATGAGATCGAGTTAAATGCGACCACCAAAGCACAGGAAACGCTTCCTGTGTTTTGGTGGATCAAGCGATCCAAATCTAATAAGAAGGAGGAAAAGCGAAATGCCAAACTGTAAAACCATTGCTATCTGCAATCAGAAAGGCGGCACAGGCAAAACGACCACAACGGTCAATTTGGGTGTCGGGCTTGCACGACTCGGCAAGAAGGTACTCCTTGTAGACGCTGACCCGCAGGGCGACCTCACAACTTGCCTTGGGTGGCGAGATAATGACAGTCTTACGACGACCATTACCGATAAGCTATCCGGGGTTATCCGTGAAGATCATACAGACCCACGAAGCGGCATTCTGCATCACGAGGAAAATGTCGATCTGCTCCCTGCCAACATCGAGCTGTCTGCTATGGAAATGATGCTTGTCACCGCAATGAGCCGTGAAACCATTCTGAGAAGCTATCTGAGCAAGGTCAAAGACAATTATGACTATGTACTGATTGATTGTATGCCTTCGCTCGGTATGGTAACTCTGAATGCGTTGGCGGCGGCAGATAGCGTAATCATTCCCGTGCAGGCGCAATATCTTCCGGCAAAGGGAATGACCCAACTGATGCAGACCATTGGAAAGGTCAGGCAGTACATCAATCCGAGCCTACGAATCGACGGTATCCTATTGAACATCGTAGATAACCGCACCAACCTCGCAAAAAGCACTGCCGACGCACTGCGAAAGAACTTTGGGAGCGTTATTAAGATATACCGTTCCTCCATTCCTATGGCAGTGAAAGCCGCAGAGGTTGCTTCCAAAGGCGTAAGCATCTACAAGTATGAGCCGAGCAGTCCTGTTGCAAAGGCTTATGCTGAGTTCGCAAAGGAGGTGTCTGCCGATGGCAGGAAGAAAGAGCGACTTCACTCTGCCGACGCTCGATGACCTGTTTTCTACACAGGAGCTTCGGGACGATGCCAAGCTCAGTAAAATCCGAGATATTCCCCTTGAGTTGATCGATGATTTTCCCGACCACCCATTTAAGGTGCGGGACGACGAGGATATGATACAGCTTGTGGAGAGCGTCAAGGAGCGAGGGGTCATTACTCCGGCTACCGTGCGTCAGAAAGAGGACGGCAGATATGAGTTGATTTCCGGTCACAGGCGAAAACGGGCTTGCGAGCTTGCCGGGTTTGAAAACCTCCGTTGCGAGGTCGTAGACCTTGACCGTGACGCCGCCACCGTCCTTATGGTGGAGAGCAATTATCAACGGTCGCAGATACTTCCCTCAGAGAAGGCGTTTGCCTATAAAATGAGGCTTGAGGCTATGAAGCGACAAGCTGGCAGACCGAGCAAAGAAAATTCTGTGCCAGTGGCACAGAATTATGAGGGCAAGACATCCCGTGAACTTTTGGGTGAGCAAGTTGGTGAAAGCCAAGACCAAGTTCGCCGCTATATCCGCCTGACAAACCTTGTGCCGGAACTTCTCGACCTTGTGGACGAGGGGAAAATTAAAATGCGTCCTGCGGTGGAGCTTTCCTATTTGGACGAGGATAGCCAGCGGGCGGTGGTTGATGAAATCGACCTGAATCAATGCACCCCTTCCCACGATCAGACCATTCGTATGCGGAAGTTCTTCACAGATGGAAAGCTCACGCCGGAGGTTGTTTCCGCTATTATGAGCGAGGAGAAACCCAACCAGCGTGAGAAGATCGTTCTGCGTGGTGATAAGGTGCGAAGTCTGATCCCGAAGAATATCCCCGTCAGCCAAACGGAGGATTATGTGGTCAAAGCATTGGAGCATTACAGTCGTTTCCTGCGCCAGCGGGCAGAGCGTGACAGCCGATAGGCACACGGAGTATGTTTTCCGCTGTCCCCTTCCTCACACTCCATCCCCAGAACTTCCAGACTATCCGAGAATAAATAATCCATCTCCTAACTTTATCTCTATCTCTCTAAATAAGTCTATCTAAGAGAGGCTCGGAGATCGCACAGTTTGGAATTGCGCCCACCGGCGATATGATAAAAAGTTGCGCTTCAAAACGCATCTTTGTCTGAACGGTTCTCATCGGGTAAAATGTTGTCGAAGGGAGTGAAGCGTATGAAACCAAAAATCGCAGTTCTTTTACTCGCTGTGCTTCTGTGTCTGACCACGGGATGCAACAATGCCTCGCAAATTGCAGAAATGCCTGACCCTATTTCTTCTTCGGACAGTAACATCGTCCCCAGTGAAGCGGAAACGGCTCAGGCAGAAAAGAAAACGGAGGTTGATCGTCCCCAAAGCACAGAATCGCAAACGGATAGCCGTGCCGCAGAGTTCCCGGCAAGCGTATCGGAAAGTGACACCCAAACAACAGAGGTTCCCGATCAGGCTGACCACAGCACGGCAGTGCTACCACAGCCAAGCGAACCTGAAAAGAAAACAGACGAGTCCGAACGCCGACCGGAAACCGCTGCCCCGACAGAAAAAGAACAGCCCACACCTCCGGCAACGGAAGAACCAAAACCGGCAGATCAAGCACAACCCACAGAGCCACCCAAGCAGGAATCCACAGAGCCGGCATTTGACATCAGCTACTGGATCAGTTTTGCTAAGAGCTATGCCGAGAGTGTCGGTCTTACGCTGAACAGTGAAGCAGTGTACTGCTGGGACAACCCCATTGATGCAGATGCCGGCTGTATCTATCTGGAACGGGACATACAATCTCGACTCAATCGCTATGCGGCAGATGCGGAAATCACCGATGTGTGGGTCTGGTATGAGCCCGTCTCCGCTGGCAGCTATCTGATCTACATCGGATACGCATAAAACTAAACACTTTGAAAAAAGCATCGCAGCAATGCGGTGCTTTTTTCGTATCTACAAGGAGGTACGCAAATGAAAAAACTCTATCGCAGAAGCATTTCAGGGCTTATGGCGCTGCTGATCTGCTTCACAACCATTCTCGGCGGGGGTATCACCGCCTTTGCCGCTTCTTCTTCCGGCGAAGTGGCAAAATCCTATTCCATTGGTTTTCCTCGAAGCGGGGATGCCAACCTCGATTACAGCGGCACTTGGGGGCATGATGAGCTGCATTATATGAACGGCTGGACCTCCGGTGAGGCAACATGGATGACCACACTGCACACCATCGGTTCCTTCGATGGCCCTGCCTGCTACTGCATCGAGCCGGGGGTTCCCCGTCTGCTGGAGAAAACCTATACAAGATACGGCGAGGATTATTGGAAGAACTATCCATCTGATTACAACAGCACCATTGATGCCGATACCATCAAGACACTGCTGGGCAGAATCATGCAGTATGGCTATCAGGGTGACTTGTCCCTCGATTGGCGCTCGCAGAATGAAGCCGATGCTGACAAAATGGCGCACATGATGGCTACGCAGGTGCTGGTATGGGAAACGGTCGTCGGAGAGCGGGATGCAAACTTCAACCATGTTGACCCCGGCAGTGCTGATGCCGTGAAATCCGTGTACCGCACTTCTCACCCGCTGTATAGTCGATTCTCTGCTTACTACGACAGCATCGAAGCCAGCGTTCAGAGCCATACGGTCATTCCCAGCTTTATGAGCAAGACCCCCAACAAGGCGCAGACTGTCGAGCTGAAATGGGACGGTAGTCAATACACAGCTACCTTGACCGACAGCAATCATGTGGTATCGGACTATACCTTCAGCAGCAACCTGTCCGATATTGTCTTTACGAGCAATGGAGACACACTGACCATTACCGCTAAGACTGCCCCTGCGGAACCTGTGACCATCTCCGCCAGCAAGAACAATATCCGTAAGGGCGTTGTCGTATGGAGCGACGGTCACTATGGGCCTGACGGAACCATGCAGGATGCGGTCACTTACGCAGCCACTGTTATGGACCCCGTGCAGGCGTTCCTCAATCTGAAGGTGTCCTACGGCTCTGCTAAAATCGTCAAAACCTCGGAGGACGGCAAGGTGGATAACCTCACCTTTACCCTCACCGGCAACGGCATCAATCAGACCGTCAAGACCAACTCCAAGGGCGAGATTCAGATCGACAACCTGATGCCCGGCGTTTACACCGTGACCGA